>Ga0306926_10001517_pt1 | contig 23166 bp, 19 predicted proteins | sample flu12Cox44000178_FD_203759 | JGI IMG/M metagenome (GOLD analysis project Ga0306926, IMG submission 203759) | Lab enrichment of tropical soil microbial communities from Luquillo Experimental Forest, Puerto Rico - flux8day.12C.oxic.44.000.178 (v2)... | ecosystem: Environmental > Terrestrial >...
TATTTTTTTAATGGAATCGAGCGGTTCAAGTTCTGGTTGTGCTTAACCACCCTTTGAGGAGAGGGGGGTAGGTGCCGCCGGGTCCCCTTCGGCCATCGCGCCGGGTTGCGTTATCGGCGCGAAGCGCATCACGGACCGCGTGCACGCTGTCGTTACCATGACGTTTCCAAGTGTTCGCGGCCGATAACCCGACACCATCACCGTGTATGGCTTTTGCGCGGCTGCCACGGCATTTGATGCCCGAATTTCCTGCACGGTTGGGGACCGAATTGGGGACTGGGGTGGCGGCCTCGCAAAAATCTTAAGGCATTAGAGCAAGATATTTGAATGTGATAGCGGACCGATGATCCCCTGGCATGTCGTCTCCGGCATGAACGGCGCGGTGATGGTGCTGCCGCGCGAAGGCCTGACCGACGGCAACGGCAAGCCGCTGCACTACGACAAGGCCATCTATATCGGCGAGCAGGACCTCTACGTGCCGAAGGACGAGAAGGGCAAGTACAAGTCCTACGATTCCCCCGGAGAGGCCTACAGCGACACCGTCGAGGTGATGCGCAAGCTGACGCCAACCCATGTGGTGTTCAACGGCAAGGCAGGCGCGCTGACCGGCAAGAATGCGTTGACGGCCAGGGTGGGCGAGAACGTGCTGATCGTGCACTCGCAGGCCAATCGTGACAGCCGTCCGCACCTGATCGGCGGCCACGGCGACTATGTCTGGGAAACCGGTAAATTCTCGAATGCCCCTCAAACCGGTCTTGAAACGTGGTTCATCCGCGGCGGCTCGGCAGGTGCTGCGCTCTACACCTTTCGTGAGCCCGGTATCTACGCCTATGTGACCCACAATCTGATCGAGGCGGTCGAACTCGGCGCCACCGCTCACTTCAAGGTCGATGGCAAGTGGGATGACGACCTGATGACGCAGGTGAAAGCGCCTGCGGAAATTCCCCCTGCAGCGACCAACTGAGGTCTGTTCCGGCGTCGACGCTGGTGGAGTGGATTTGACATTCGCTACTTGCCCTGGACTCGCAATGCGAATGTTGGAATCGGACCACTAGCCGACGCCGGACCACAAACCGAGCGAGACGGCCATGCTTGTTGCCTTCAAACTCAAACCAGTGCCCACTTTCCGAAGTTCGTGCCACGCCTCAGCGCACACCTTTCACGAACTTCGGAAAGTCTTGGGCACTGGCAAATTCATGATTCTAGTGCCGCTTTCCCATTTGAAGTTCCTGGAAAGAATTTGCCGCTTGTGGTGCAGGAACTTCAAATGGGCGGCACTTGCGCTCGCCTGCGTGGCCGGATTTGCCGGCCCGCTGGCCGTCGCTCCCCTGCTTTCGACAGATTTTTCACCCGATCCTGCCTCGCAAGGCGAGCAGGCGTTCGTGGAGTTGCCGCCTTCCACGGTGTCCTATCGGCTCGCAGGCGACTTCACCCGCGCCGGCAGAACGGCCGAGGCGCCGCTCGTCACCTTGCGCTTCGAGCGAGTGCTTTCGATCATGAAACACCAGGTGAGTGCCAGCGACTATCAACGCTGCGTCGATGCAGGTTCATGCCGCCCGCTGGAAACGGGCGTCGCGATCGCGGCCGATCGTCCCGCGGTGCGGGTGAGCTGGCGCGACGCAGACAGCTACGCCGACTGGCTGTCGCGCAACACCGGCTGGCATTATCGGCTGCCGACCGACGAGGAATGGGCATTCGCGGCAGGCAGCCGATATGTCGATGACGGATTGCCGGTCGACGACAGCGATCCCTCCAGGGGCTGGATCGCCCGTTACGAGCGCGAATCCGAACGACGCCCCCTTGACGATGCGGTCCGCCCGTTCGGCAGCTTCGGCGTCAACGAGAACGGCCTGCTCGATGCATCGGGCAACGTCTGGGAATGGACTTCCACCTGCTTCGTGCGAACCGCTCTCGATGCTGCCGGCAGAGGCGTCTCGAACAATGCGAATTGCGGTGTTCGCGTCGCCGAAGGCGCCCACCGCGCCTATGTCACCGATTTCATTCGCGACGCCCGCGCCGGCGGCTGTGCGGTGGGTGTGCCGCCAAGCAATCTCGGCTTCCGCCTGGTGCGCGAGCAAGACGCCCCTTTCTGGCTCGAGAACCTTTCGATGGCGCTGCGCAAGAGGTGGGCGAACGTGATGTCGTAACGTCGCGCCTGGTGGAATGGATTTGACATTCGCTATCCATCCAGTGCCCGCTTTCCGAAGTTCGTGTCCTGTTGCCGGCCCACCTTTCACGAATTCGGAAAATCATGGGCACTGGCAAACCTATGCCTCCAGTGCCGCTTTCGATTTCAAGTTGCTGGATGGAGTCGGCCGCTTGCGCCTCAGGAACTTCAAATCGGCGGCACTAGCCCGCAAGCTCGTGAAACGCGAACGTCAAATCCTGAACTCCACTGGAATCTTGAATTTGCCAGTGATCTTTTTGATTCTGACATTCGCAAATGTGCCCGCTGCAATGGGAAACGAATGTTGGAATCAGACCACTAGCGCGTCAGCGCAGCCGCGGGTCCGGAGCGAACCTTGTGCAGGCATGGCGACAACAGCACGCGGATCTGCTTGTTCTCGCATTCCTTCCCCAGCACGGGCTCGCTGCCATAGGCAGCCACCGTTTCGTCGAAACCAAGGCATCCCAACCGATAGATCAGTTGCTGCGACAACATCCCTTCGAAATAGCCGCCATGCACGTTCGGCCTGTGGGGCGGGAGAAGGTAGGCGAAAAGCAGCCGCAGATGCGAATAGAAGCGCATTTTCGCCGACCTGTCGTGCCGCTTGGTCCACTTGGCAAAGGTGAGCAGCGGCCTTTTCTCGCCGCTTTCGTCCTGATCGACATAGTCGGTGCAATCGAAATAGGTGAAAACTTCGGGCAGCGAAATCTGCCCCCTCGCCCGCCGCTTCTCGTTCGGCTGACGGCGGGATTCGGCCTCGTCGAGCGAAGCGTACAGCTCCTGCAGTGTCAGGTTTCCGATGCGCAGCGTGCGCAGAAATCCGCCCGCCCGCGCCGGATCGATCAGGCCGAAATTGCTCGACAGGATCTCGACATTGCCGAGCCGAAAGCCGTGTTTGCGGTTCTTGGTCGGAAACACGAAATAATTCGCCAGCGTCGAGATCTGGCGCAGCACCTCGTCGCCTTCGTTGCTGAACAGGTAGGCCTCTTCGAAACGCGACAATACCGAGGCCAGGAAATTTCCCCGGTTCGACAGCAAGGCCTCGGCGGGAATGTCCGGCGAGACCAGCACGAAGCGCTTCAATTTGAAGACGTTGCCGATTCTCTGAAGATGCGGCGCAGGCACGGGTCCGGCCGCGCCGAATTCGTTCAATGCCTCGACCGGCGTGGAGAAGACATCGGACAGCGTGCGGATGGTGTTGGTCACCACGAAGCCACCCATGCTGTGCCCGATGAAGGAGAGTTGAACGTCGTGGTGGATGGGGGCGGCTTCGCCGCTGCGCAGCTTCATGACTTCGCGGTCGATGGCACGGATGATCTGGATGAGATCGGGGACGCCGTAGTTCGAGGCGCGGTAATTGTCACGGAAATAGACGATGACGCGCAGCAAGGCCGCGGTGAGCACGAGGCCTGCAAGCATCAGACCGAACATGGTCACCAGGTGGTCGGCAACGATATTCCGCAGATATCGCAAAACACCGAACGCCCAATCGCTGTCGGGCGCGAGATAGTAAAACAGGAACGGCACGATCGAAAGGATTGCGCCGAGATACAGGATCCAGGTCGGCAACGTCGGCATCGCCTCCCAGGTGCCGTGCCAGGGCTGTCCCATCTTTTCCGACGGCCAGCGGTAGCCGAGACAGACCAGGCCTTCGCGATTGCGGATCGCCTGATCCCTGTTCACCGCGATCGCCGCGGCCGTATAGGTTTTCAGCACTTCCGGTTTCGGGTTGTTGAAGCCGTGAACCATCACGACGAGATTTGGATGGTTCCCCTTCGCAAGGTCGGCCGCGATCTGCCTCACGGCGTCGTCGGAATCGGGGATCAACTGCAGATGCGGCAGTGGATCGGTCGATATTTTGTCGGTGTCGTCGACATTGTTCGGCGCCGTGCTCTCGATGAAGTAGATCGGGATGTCGACGTCGACGGCTTTATAGGCTGTGAAAAAAGTCATGGCCTCCCCCTTGCCCGCGGAGCAAACGCCGGGCCGAGCAGGATCAAAACCAGTCAACAAGCTTTGGTTGTATCGCAGGCAAGTCTGCCACCTGCCGCAGCAAACCTCAAGCAGCCGTATGGGCGGAGGTCAAAAAATCCCCTATCGCGTCGAGGAACAGATCCGGCGCCTGCAGCTGCGGGACGTGCGCGCACCCGGATATGATTTCAAGTCGCGCGTTCGGCAACATTTCCGCCAATTCGATCGACATCGGCGGCGGCGTCGCCTCATCATGCTCGCCGACCAAAACCAGCACCGGCATTTTGACGCTGGAAAGCTCGCTCCGAAGGTCGAGCTCGGCCAATGCGGCGCAGGCTTGCTGCAGAACCTCAAGGTCGGTCTTCACGAAGGCCTCGCGGCGATCGCGCATCAGCTCGGGATGTGATGACTGAAACTCCGGCGCAAACAGCCGCCGCATGGCCACCTCCGTGATCGCCGCGAGCCCCTTGGCCTTTGCGGCCGCTGCCATGTTGCGGAACGCTTCGCGCCCCCCTTCCGAGAACGCCGCTCCGCAATCGGCAAGAACGAGTTTGTCGGCGACGCCGGGATGACGGATCGCCATTTGCAGCGCCACGAACCCGCCATAGCCATTGCCGAGCACGATCGTCTCGCGGCCCCCGGCCGCATCCTTTACGGCTTCCGCCATGCGGTCGGCAACGGCGGCAAGACCGCCGCAGACCGCTTTCGAGCCGCCGAAGCCGGGCAGTTCCGGAACGATCACGCGATAAGAGCGCGCAAGCTTTGGCGCGATCGCATCGAAACTCGCGCGGTCCGACAACAGCGAGTGAAACAGGAACAACGCCGGCGCCTGGCTCGACCCCTGGCCGAGCTCTTTCGCGTTCACTGTGCCGTTGGCGAAAAGGCGGTCCATGCCGGTGTCTCCTTTGCATCGGGAAACACCCCGACGAGCGCGTCCGATTGATAAATCAAAATCCGCATCTTTCAAGCCATTCGCGGCTTGACGCGATATTTCACGGCTGCGACATTGCGCGCACATTTTCCGGAAAATTCTGATGCTTTTACGCGATCAAAACGCGCGCTGCCGGCGCTCAGACGCAATGACCTCGACAAGGAGGGACGCATGAACGTTCCAGCAAAACCCGAGACCATCGAGGTCGAGGTCCACGGCAATTTCGTCGACGGGCGCGAGGTCGAAGCAGGTCGCGGCGAGATGCTGGAGGTGCGCAATCCCGCAACCGGCGAGGTGATCGCGAAAATTCCGAACTCGACGGCCGAGGATGTCGACCGCGCGATGAAGAGCGCGCGCGCAGCCTTCGATGGTCCTGCCTGGGGCGGCATGGATATCCGCGCCCGGGCGAGACTCGTCAACCGTTTGGCGGACGCGTTCGAGGCCAATCTCGAACAGCTTTATCGGCTGGAGACGCTCAATAATGGCCGGCCCGTCAACGAGACGCGCGCTCAGCTCTCACGCCTGCCGGATTTTTTCCGTTACTTCGCAGGTCTTGCCTTGGCGCGGCGCGATTGCGTCATTCCCGTCGAAGGCTCGTATCTGAACTACACGCTGCGCACTCCGATCGGCGTCGTCGCCAACTGCACGCCGTTCAATCACCCCTTGATGATCATGTGCAAATCGCTGGCAGCCGTCCTGGCGAGCGGATGCGTCACCGTGGTCAAGCCCTCGGAATACACGCCGCTGACGACCTTGCGGCTGGCGAGGATCTTTACCGAGGCCGGCCTGCCGCCCGGCGTGTTCAACGTGGTGCTGGGCTTGGGCCAGAACACCGGCAAATTGCTGGCCGAGCATGGTGACATCGACAAGCTGGTTCTGACCGGCGGCACGGAAGCCGGTCGCATCGCGGGAAGTGCGGCGGCGAAAGTGTTCGCGCATCAGACCATGGAGCTCGGCGGCAAGACCCCGGTCATGGTGTTTGACGATTTCGACGTCGATCAGGCCGTGAATTATGCGGCGTTCGGCGCCTTCATCGGCGCAGGGCAAACCTGCGTCTGCGCCTCGCGTCATATCGTGCAGGCCTCGATCTATGACGAATTCGTCGCGAAGCTGAAGGCAAAGACCGAAAATATCCGCATCGGCGATCCCTTTGATCCGCAAACCCAACTCGGTCCGGTGATCTCGGCGCGCCAGCGCGACCGTGTCCTGTCCTACTGCCGGTTCGGCCGCGACGAGGGCGCGCGGCTCGTGACCGGTGGCTCGCGCGCCAACGTGCCCGGCCACGAGAACGGATATTTCGTGCAGCCGACGGTGTTTGCGGACGTCAAATCCGACATGCGCATCTTCCAGGAGGAAGTGTTCGGGCCCTTTACCTCCGTCACGCCGTTCACGGACGAGGCGGACGCGTTGCGCCTTGCCAATGATTCCCCGTTTGGGCTGGCGGCGGCGATCCGCACCAATGATATCGCGCGCGCCCATCGCCTCGCGGCAAACGTGAAAGCCGGCATCGTCTGGGTCAACGACCATCACCGTCTCGATCCAGCCTCGCCCTGGGGCGGCGTCGATGATTCCGGGGTCGGGCGTGAATTCGGCACCGAGAGTTTCGACGACCACTTCAACGTCAAGAGCGTGATGGTCGCGACCAATCCGAAAGATTTCGACTGGTACCGCGACACGGCGGCGCAGCGACGGCTGAATTAAACAGAGAGCGAGCGGCCAAGCCAAAAAAACCGGCAAGCCGCCTTTTCGAATATCGAAGAAGGGGGAAACTTCAAATGACTGCCACCGTAAACGCCGGCGCGCGTCTGGACCGGCTGCCGATCTCGTCGTTTCACTACCGGATTTTCTGGCTGGTCGGCGCCGGGATGTTTTTCGACGGCTACGATCTCTATGTCGCCGGCGGCGTGCTGGCGTCGACGGTTCAGAGCAAGTTCTCCACCGTTGCCCAGAATCTGCAATTCATCTCGCTGACTTTCGTCGGCATGACGCTGGGTGCATTGATCACCGGGTTTGTCGGCGACAAGTTCGGCCGCCGCTTCACCTATCAGATCAATCTCCTGATCTTTGGGCTGGCCTCGCTTGCCGCCGCCTTCGCGCAAGACATGACCCAGCTGATCGCCTGCCGGTTCGTGCAGGGACTTGGGTTGGGCGCCGAAATCGTGGTCGGCTATTCGACGCTGACCGAATTCGTACCTCCAAGAACGCGCGGTCGCTGGCTGTCGATGATGGCGTTCCTGGTAGTCTCCGGATTCCCGGCAACGGCGCTGCTCGGCTACCTGATCATACCGAACTTCGGATGGCGGCCGATGTTCGTCATCGCCGGCCTGGGCTCGCTCGTCGTCTGGTATCTGCGCAAGAACCTGCCGGAATCCCCCCGCTGGCTTGAAGCGCAGGGCCGCACCGCTGAGGCCGAATCCCTGATGCAGGCGATCGAAACCGAGGCGGCTTCCGGCAAGGCGCTGCCGCCGGTGGTGGTGCCCGCGCCCGTGCCGCAGGTTGCCGCGGCCGACCTGCTCAAACCGCCGCTGTTGCAGCGCCTGATCGTCGGCTGCTGGGTGCTGATCACGATCAACACGTTGATCTTCGGCTTCGTGATCTTCCTGCCGCAGTTCTTCCTGCGTCAGGGGCTGACGATCACCAATTCGCTCGCCTACACACTGGTGCTGTCGACCGCTTCGCTCGTCGGCTGTGCGCTCGGCGCCTACTCTTCCGATCGTGCTTGGAATCGGTTTCATTCTGATCGTCGCCATCTACGTGCAGACCGCGATCCTGTTCGGGGTTTACACGCCGGAACTGTTCCCGACCGAGATCAGGTTGCGGGCCAACGGCATCTGCAACACCTTCGGCCGCGGCGCCACTGTCGTCTCGCCCTTCATCGTCGGCGCGCTGATGGCAAACTACAATCTGCCCGGCGTGGTCTGGCTGATGATCTCTCTTGTAGTCGTCCAGATCGTGGTGGTCTGGGCCTGGGGCGTGGAGCCGCGCAACCGGGGGCTGGAGGATGTCGCGGCGAAGGGCTGAGGGCGATCTTACCAAGACCCTCGTCGTCCCGGCCAAGCGTCCCGTGCGCGCGAGCCGGGACCCATAACCACTGATATCTGTATTGCACGGCGCTGGGGCCGCAGCGCCGTTCAAGCCGCCCTGCTGTCGCGGGGACGACGCGCCCCTTGCTCTGACCTCATCTTGAGGAGGCCGCAACGCGGCCGTCTCGAAAGATGAAGGCCACGCTGAGGCCTCATGGTTCGAGACAGCGCTTCGCGTTTCCTCACTACGAGGAAAGGCGCTTTTACGCGTTCTTCAGCGCGACGCGGAATTCGGCCTCGGTCCTGGACTTCACCTCGTCGAGCGTGACGCCTTCCGCAAGCTCGATCAGCGCCATGCCGTCATTGCCGTGCTTGTCGATGGTGAACACCGCAAGATCGGTGACCACCATGTCGACCACCCGCTCGCCGGTCAGCGGCAGGGTGCATTGCTTCAGGAGCTTGGCACCGTCCTTGGCGGAATGTTCCATCACCACCACGACGCGCTTGACGCCCGCGACGAGATCCATCGCGCCGCCCATGCCCTTGACCATCTTGCCGGGGATCATCCAGTTGGCGAGATCGCCGTTCTGCGCCACCTGCATCGCGCCGAGGATCGAAAGATCCATGTGTCCGCCGCGGATCATGCCGAAGGAATCGGCCGAGGAGAAATAGCTGGTCGAAGGCAATTCACTCACCGTCTGCTTGCCGGCGTTGATCAGATCGGCGTCTTCCTCGCCCTCGTAGGGGAACGGCCCCATTCCGAGCATGCCGTTCTCGCTTTGGAGCTGAACGTGCACGCCCGCGGGGATGTAATTGGAGACCAGCGTCGGAATACCGATGCCGAGATTGACATAGTAGCCGTCGCGCAATTCCTTTGCGGCGCGCGCGGCCATCTGTTCGCGGGTCCAGGCCATCAGACTTCTGCTCCTGTTGCGTTTGCCGCAGGACGCGGCCTTGTGTTGCGGAATTCGATGCGCTTGTTGGCGGTGCCGACCTGGACGATGCGCTTCACGAAAATGCCGGGCGTGTGGATGTGATCCGGATTGATCTGGCCCACCGGCACCAGATGTTCGACCTCGGCGACCGTGATCTCCGCGGCGGTGGCCATCATCGGATTGAAGTTCCGCGCGGTCTTGCGATAAACGAGGTTCCCCTCGGTGTCGCCCATCCAGGCGTGAACGATGGCGAGATCGGCAAACAGGCCACGCTCCATCAGGTATTTCTCGCCGTCGAATTCCCGCAGCTCCTTGCCTTCGGCGATCAGCGTGCCGACGCCGGTCTTGGTGAAGAAGGCCGGAATGCCGGCGCCGCCAGCGCGGATGCGCTCGGCCAACGTTCCCTGCGGATTGAATTCGAGTTCGAGTTCGCCCGCGAGGTATTGCTGGGCAAACAACTTGTTCTCGCCGACATAGGAGGAGATCATCTTCTTGATCTGGCGCGTTTCAAGCAACCGGCTCAGCCCGATGCCGTCGACGCCGGCGTTATTGGAAACCACCGTCAGATTCTTTACGCCGGAATCGCGAATCGCGTCCGACAGGGTCTCGGCGATGCCACAAAGACCGAAACCGCCCGACATGATCATCATGCCGTCCTTGAGAATACCGTCGAGTGCCGATTTGGCGTCCGGATATACCTTGTTCATGAAATCTGACCTGATGGGGGGAGGTGCTATCTGGCTCGTTATTAGGCGAATTCTTCGCAGTGCGTCAATGACGGGCCCCCGCGGCCTCATCCTTCGAGACGCCCGCCTTCGGCGGTCTGGGACCTGCTACCTGGAAAAGACCCTCATGGTGAGGAGCGCGGCAAGGCCGCGCGTCTCGAACCATGAGGCCGTTGAAGTTTCTCCTCAACCGACCTTCAAAATGGCGAGCTTTGCTCGCCTCGGACCCCGCTGACGCTCGTGGGGGAGGGATCATGAAAGCGCGCCTTCAAATGGATGCCATCAGCCACAACCAAAAGGAGTATCCGGCGGTGGCAATCGGCCTTGAAAGCGTCAAGAAAACCCATCAAGTTGTGGAGCTTGGCAAGGTTCCCTTGCCCTGTTTTCGGCGGCTTGGATTTTCGAGATCGCGGCGCGGTTCAACCAGGATATGTCATTAACGATGGCACAGGGAATAACGCGCCTCGCCATGCCGATTGCGGCGTTTTTCGGCGTGGCGCTGATCGGCTTGTTCGCGACGACCTGGCTGCTCAATCGGGACGCCCTTCGCGCGGCGGTGGAGGCGCAGATCCGCGCCGTGACCGGCCTTGATCTTGTCGTAAAGGGCAGCGCCGACATCTCGATCTTTCCGGGCAGCTATATCTCCTTTCACGACGTCGGGCTGAAAGGCGGCGGCACCGAGGATCCCGCGCTCGCCGTCGATGTGCTGACGGCGAATTTGCGCCTGCTGCCGCTGCTCCTGCAGCGCTTCGAGATCGCCGATCTGATGCTGCTGCGCCCGCACATCCACGTGGTCCGCGCCGCCAATGGCGAGAGCAACTGGACGCCGTTCATCGGCACGATTGCGCGCACCATGAAGCCTGGCGCCGACAACCAGGTGTCGTTTTCGGAAATCCGGATCCAGGACGGCACTCTCGCTTATGAGGACCTCGGCCGCCAGGCGACCGAGAAGCTCGACGACATCGATCTCTCACTGGCCTGGCCTTCGATCTCGCGCTCGTTTGCGGCCACCGGGCAATTCGACTGGCGCGGCGAACGCATCGACGGCAGCATCTCGATCAGCGACTTCATTGCAGCGCTTTCGGGCGACCGTTCGGGGCTGAAGGCGCGGCTCACCAGCGCGCCCTTGAAACTCGCCTTCGACGGCACCGTGGCCAATCGCACCAGCATGATGATGGAAGGCACGCTGACGGTCGATTCGACCTCGCTGCGCAACGCGCTGCGCTGGACCGGGCAGGCACCGCCGGGCAGCGGCGGATTCGGCCGCTTTGCGCTCAAGGCGCGCGCCAATTTGGTCGGCGCGTCGGTCGCGCTCACCAACGTCAATGTCGAGCTCGACGGCAACGTCGCCGAAGGCGTGATGACCTATTCCAACTCGGGCCGCCAGTCGCTGCAGGCAACGCTGGCCGCAGACAGCCTCGACTTCACGCCTTACATCTCGACCTTCCGCCTGCTCGCCGGCGGCCATGACTGGAACCGGCAATTGTTCGACCTCCATTCGCTCTCGACCACCGACCTCGACATGCGCCTGTCGGCGGCGCGCGTCACCGTCGGCCCCTCGAAGCTCGGACGCACCGCGCTCGGCGCCAATTTGCGCAACGGCACGCTGGCCTTGAGCATCGGCGAGGCGCAGGTCTATGGCGGCATGGCCAAGGGCTCGTTCGGGCTGGCGCGGCTCGACACGGCGGCCGACGTAAAGGCCCAGTTCGAGTTCACCGACGTCGAGCTGCAATCTTTCTTCGGCGAATTGTTCGGCATCAACAAGCTCTCGGGGCGCGGCAATCTCAACGTCTCGCTCGCAGCCTCTGGCTCAAGCCCGTATGCGCTGGCGCAATCGCTCGACGGCACGGCCTCGCTCACCGGCCATGACGGCGCGATCTCCGGCTTCAACATCGAGCAGTTGCTCAAGCGGCTCGAGCGGCGGCCGCTGTCGGGCGCCGGCAACTTCCGCTCGGGCACCTCGCCTTACGACAATCTCACGGTCGCGGTGAAATTTGCCGACGGCATCGCCATCACCGAGGACGTCCGCATCGAAGGTCCCTCCGCGCGAGTGGTGATGACCGGCACCGCATCCGTGCCGGCGCGCGAATTCGACATGAAGGGCATCGCCAGCCTGACTTCAAGCGCGAATGCCGCGCCCGGTTTCGACCTGCCGTTCGTGGTACAGGGGCCATGGGACGATCCCTTGATCTTTCCCGATCCGGAAAGCCTGATCCGGCGTTCGCCGGCGAGCGCTCCCCTGCTCGATGCGGTCAAGGACCGCAAGACCCGCGATGCCGTGCGCTCGGTGATCGAGCGGTTTACGGGTGGCGGAGCAAAATCTGCCGCGCCGGATGCGCCGGTGCCGATTCCGCCGGCGGCTGCGGACGCGAAGCCGAATTGAAAGTTACGGATTGTGGCCAGAAACGGCTAGACGAAAGCAATGCGCCCCTCATATGCGATGCGGCTTTGTTCTTCCCTTAAACGATAAGGCGTCCCTACCGAGCCACGATATTACTTGCGATCGGTCTACATAAAGATCGACGTAACCTCGTCGCCCAAAATCTCTTTGGTCAGGCGTCCAGCTATAAGTATTAAAATTATCGTTCTGAGTTGCCGCAAACAAATTAATGAAAAACTCTTTCCAATGGTTCGGCTCTATTCTTTGGAGTAATTCGTTTCGCATCAGGTCGTCAGAGGTCCATTTTTTTAGTTTACCCCATATCGTTAGTCTGTCATCTGCCCCGCCCTGTCTCAAGGCGTCCTGCAAATCCAAAAGGTGTAAGCTGTCATTTGAAACGAAATCCCATCCTGCGGCGGCGGCTAATTTGAGTAATTCCGTGCATGGAATCCGATCAATGGATGCGTGGCTCCATAAATTGGCCCACACTTGCTCCAATTGCGCTCGATTAAGATGGATATCATAATAGGTGGTTTCGTGCCTGATTTTCGATTTCAGGAACGTTTGATTTATGCCACCGCTAGGCGCTGGATAACGTACTAGATAATTCGTTCTCCAAAAGTCGTTGGGAATTTTCATCAATGGCGGGTCGCCATTCCCGAGACGTCCCCATGCGTCAATTTTTCCTCCTTCCAACAAGGGCAGTAATTTGTCACGCTCGGCGGATTCAAAAAGCCTCTCAGCGACCACATCATCCGCGACTCGAATGTCTGGGATATCCCGCGCGAAATCACTAGTTCTTACCCTCTGAATTTGCTTTGAAGGGTCAGGTGGCGGCCAGAGTCTTTCGACTGCCTCGCGGCTAGTCATAAAATCCTCCCAAGCAATAGTCCGCGCGTATCGAGTTTCCCCGACGATTAGGGGATAGGCCACATAAACAAAAATGTCCTTACAGTCGGGGTTTAGAGAATATCCGGCTTGAATATCGTGGTTAGTCCAAAAATCTTTTGGTACTGGCTCATAAAGATTCGAGCGCGGGCGCTTGGCCCAGATTGGCAAAATTCCATCAAAGGCCTTCTGCCTAATCTCAGTGGCCGTACTATAAAATTTCCGGCTTCGGAGCTTCGAACCTTTCTCCTTCGAAACATAATCAAACTTGATACGCTTATCCCAAGTCCCCTCGAAGGCACGCCATAGAGCATCTGAAAGGGTGACATCGCGCCTTTCGCAATCAGTTACACGGGTAACTAGTTTGCGTTTGAATTTTCTCCAGACCTTAGGAGCGAACAACATCAAAAATACGCCAGTGAGCGCGCCCCAAAATATTACGCTATCTGCAGTATGTGACTGGAGCCAGACGGGGTCAGGCAAATTGAATTTCGATGCCCATCCCGAGATGTTGCTCACAGCATCCTCCGGCCTAACGGAAGACGCGATGGCTAAGCAGGCCAAAAGTATGTTCGTCGTCCAGCGACCGACAAAAAAGAGGGCTTTCTTGAGCACGTCTTATCTTTCGCTGAGCGCCGTATCCCGGGACTACCGCCGTTTAGGTTGTATCACACCGGTTCGTGCCTCTGTCGATTCCTAACGCCGACGCTAAGCGAGTCTGTCGGCATAAATTTTCTTACGCCACTACGGGACTTTAGCGCAGCGTAATTCCGCTATTCGCCAAGAGGCCGGTTACTTTTCGGATTAATTGAGCTACGGCCTATTTTATCTGTAGGTAATTTATGCGCTAGGCTTCCCTAACAATACAACTCAAGATAGTCTACGAAGACGTAGGGACATATCCGTCCGTGGATGTGCAGGCGCAATTCTGGCAGGAGATCGCGACCCTTCGAAGGGACGCGCGGTACGTCGATCTAAGTCTCGCAAGAACTGAGCGAATAGATCGAGGTATTAATGCCTTCCTCGCTATTACGGCAAGCTCTTCGATCGCGGGATGGGTAATCGTACAGCAGTATGCTGTTGTTTGGGGAGCGATCGTGGCTGCATCGCAGGTTGTCCAGACTATGAGGGAATATCTTCCTTACAAAAACCGGGTAAAGGCATTAGCTGGCCTATCGATCGAATTGAACACACTAAGCTTACTTGCCGAAGATCAATGGTTCAAAGTTAGCAATGGCGGTTTGTACGATGACGATATTCACGACCTGCGTATTGCGCTTAAAAAGAAGAAGGCGTCTGCCGTCCAAAAAGCTTTTCCCGTCGCAGGACTGCCGGAAAACAAGAAACTCGCTGATAGAGCCGAATTAGATAACATCCGGTATTTTTCCTCCTACCTTTGAAGGAAATCGAGATGAACGACAGAGAGGAAGCTCCCAGCCGTCCATCGCTGGGCCTAGATCATAAGGGCGCCGTGCTACCAAGCGCACCCTCGAAGGCTCCAATGCCCGCGGTCAAGCCTACTGGAGGCCCAAAGCCGAATCCACCTGTAAAATCTAAAGGTTGAACCTCGTTAGCTTGCGCAGCCAGCGCAGCCCGGACGAGCGCAGTAAGATTTGGGGATTAATTTTTTTGGTGCCCCGCATCGCTGCGCTCATATGGGCTCCTTGGTTGAAATGATAAACGGCATATCTAGCCAACGGTCACGCATGACATCGGGAGGTGATAGTGGTGCCGATCTGATAACCGCAACCAAGGTTGGCGGCTTGTCTTTGGCCTACAGCTATTTGAGCGATGCAGAAGCATACCTTGCCGCGGCAAGACGCTTGGATGAGGGCGGTAGCCAGTTTTCTCCAAAGTATTTCCTACTTTGCCACGCAATTGAGCTTGCTTTGAAGGCCTACATTCTAGCAAAGGGCGGTACCGAAGGAGATATCAAAAAAATCCGACACGATTTGGTTGCGGCATTGTCACGCGCCATAGACTGCGGCTTTCAGCCAGCAAACGCGAAATTGCGTGAAGTTATCCAGCGAGTCGCATCACCACATGCAGATTACTCGTTCAGGTATGGTGGGCGATGGACACACATTCTGCCGCGCGCAGAAGTCTTCGACGCGGCAGTCTCCGGCTTGATCAAAGATGTTTCGTCAACAGTCATTGATAATTCCACCATTCTGAGAATAACGTGATCCAAAAACTGACAACCATGGGGCAAATCCTCGATTCGATAATGAGGTGGTTTACAGCTCTGCGCCTAACGCCGAATTTTCTAAACCCGATCAACCTGTTTCTACCTGTCCAGTCCCCTTCATAAAAATATTTCCCTTCGCGCTTGCCCCGAAACACATCCATGATTCGCGCGTCCCGCCCCTGCAAGAGGGGCGTTTCGCGATCGTCACGGACGTTGGGTGCGGGATGCGGTGGACGCGGGTGTGCTCGATAAGACGAACAGCGCAATCTCGCGGACGGCGAAGTCGTGTGGTTCTGACGCCTCGACGCTGGCGTCAAGTTGGCGGGATGATCCGCCGGCGACGGTGACAACAAAGCCCGATCACCGGGAAGAGCACGAAGGAAACCGTTAAAACCATTCGCGTGCGGGAATGCCGGGTTGGTCCGGCGGCTCGCGGTGACTTTCTCGTGTGCTTTCATCTTTCGCACGCGAGGCTTCGGGTGCGCGCGGCACACCCGGCATTCCCCACGCCCTCCAGGGGCGGAACTGGTTTACGCATGACTCGGACATCGCGTCGCGAGAGGGTGGAGGTGTGCCTGCTATCGCTCGCACGAGGTCGTCCCCGCGAACGCGGGGACCCATAACCGCAGTCCGGAATCGTTGCGCGAAAGCCGTCGAACAGCGTCTCTCAAGACGGAGGACACGGCGTCGCGATGAGCTACGCTCACGCGGGGTCCCGGCTCGCGCGGAGCCTTTCATCGGGCGCGCATCCGCGCGGCTTGGCCGGGACGACGGCACGGAACCATACCGCTACCTGGGCGCGATAAGATGCCGCTGGCTCGCCTCCAAAGCCTGCGCTAGTGTTTCATCCAACCGGTTAAAACAAGATCGCCGAAACAGGGAGGAATGAGGTGAAATCACGCAGAATGATCGGGCTTGCCGTCACGATCGCGGCAGTTTTCTACGCCGCTGCACCAGCGCTGGCCCAGCAAAAAATCACGGTCTGGTTCGGCAAGGGATTCTACAAATCCGAAGACGACGCGCTGCTCGAGGCGATCAAGAAGTTCGAGGCCAAGACCGGCATCAAGGTCGAGCTGTCGCAATACGCGATCCAGGACATGATTCCAAAGACGGTCGCCGCGCTCGATTCCGGCAACGTGCCCGATGTTGCCTATTCCGACAGCTACGACGTGCAGGCGCAGGGCAAATGGGCGTTCGAAGGCAAGCTCGAAGACCTCTCCGACATCCTGCTGCCGATGAAATCGGCGTTCGCGCCGAATACGCTCGAGACCACCAATCTCTATAACGGCTTTCCGCTGAAGCAACAGAGCATGCACGTCCAGATCTGGCAGGACATGCTGGAACAGGCCGGCTTCAAGCAAAGCGACATCCCGACCAAATGGGCGGACTATTGGTCGTTCTGGTGCGACAAGGTGCAGCCGGCGATCCGAAAAGCCACGGGCACGCGCATCTACGGTGTCGGCCAGCCGATGGGCGTGGAATCGACCGATTCGTTCCAGTCGTTCTACACCTTCATGGACGCCTACAACGTCAAGCTGGTCGACGACGACGGCAAGCTGCTCGTCGACGACCCCAAGGTTCGCGACGGACTGATCCATGCGCTGAAGGACTACACCGACACCTACACCAAGGCCTGCACGCCGCCGTCCTCCACCACCTGGAAGGACCCGGACAACAACGTTGCCTTCCACAACAAAACGATCGTGATGACGCACAATTTCACGATCTCGATTGCGGCGAAGTGGCTCGACGATGCCAACAACCCGGCGCTGACGCCAGAACAGCGCGCCGCCGGCAAGAAGGCCTATGAGGAAACCATCATCACCGCCTCCTTCCCGAACAAGCCGGACGGCACGCCGATCAAGTACCGCTCCGACGTCAAGACCGGCTTGATCTTTGCGGTCGCCAAGAACAAGGAACAGGGCAAGGAGTTCGTCAAATTCCTGCTGCAGGAGGAAAACCTTCGTCCCTATGTCGAAGGCGCGCTCGGCCGCTGGTTCCCGGTGACCCTTGCCAGCCAGCAGAGCCCGTTCTGGCAGGCCGACCGCCACCGCAAGGCGGTCTACAACCAGTTCACCGCCGGCACGACGCCGTTCGACTTCACCAAGAACTACAAGTTCACGATTCTGAACAACGAGAATGTCTGGGCCAAGGCGATGAACCGCGTGGTCAGCGAGAAGGTGCCGGTGGACAAGGCGGTCGACGAGCTGATCGCCCGCATCAAGGAGGTGGCGGGGTAGATTGCGGCGGCGGCGGTGCACTCCCTCTCCCGCTTGCGGGGGAGGGTTGGGGTGGGGGTGCTTCCGCCAGACGCGCTGGTTGATAGTCCCCCACCGCCGATCGCGGCCTATGCTCCCCCGCAAGCGGGGGAGGTGTAGAAGTCCAGCGCTGGTGTGAGTAAACGACTATGGCGATTACGCTTTCAGCACCTGATTCTGCCGTGCCCGGCGCGCCGCTCTCGGCGCGGCTGTCGACGGCGCAGGTCTGGGGCATCGTCATGATCGTGCCCTATCTGCTGGTGTTCCTGGCATTCGTGGTTTATCCGGTCGGCTACGGCTTCTGGCTGGCGCGGCAACCAGCGAACTACGTCGCGCTCGCGCATGATCCGATCTTCACCCGCGCCGCCGTCAACACGCTGATCTTCCTCGTCGTCGGCATCAACCTGAAAATGCTGATCGCACTGTTTCTGTCCGGCTTCTTCGTGCAGTCGCGAAGCTGGATCAAATGGCTGTCGGTGATCTTCATCCTGCCCTGGGCGGTGCCGTCGATCCCGACCATCCTGTCGGTGCGCTTCATGCTCAATCCCGAATGGGGCATGGTCAACCAGCTCATTTTCAAATTCACCGGCGACGACGGACCGAACTGGCTCAACGATCCGGCCGTGGCGCTTGCGATGGCGATCGGCGTGCACATCTGGAAATCGCTGCCGTTCTGGACCTTGATCCTGATGACGGGGCGCCTTGCGATCTCGCAGGACCTGTTCGAGGCCGCCGAGGTCGACGGCGCGAGCTGGTGGCAGAAATTCCGCTACATCACCTGGCCCTCGATGCAGGCGCTGTACCTGACCTGCACGCTGCTCTCGATGATCTGGACGCTTGGCGACTTCAACAGCGTCTATTTGCTGACCGGCGGCGGGCCGGCCGATCTCACCCACGTGCTGTCCACCCTTGGCATTCGCTATTTGCGGCTCGACCAGCTCAATCTCGCGATGGCCTCGATCGTCTGCGCGATGCCGCTGGTGCTGCCTTTGGTTTATTTCATGATGAAACGGTTGTCGCGATGAAGCTCCCGACCTTGCGCGAAGCCGGCACCGAGGCGCGGCTGCTCTTGATCGGCATTCCCGTCCTGATCTGGACGCTGATTCCGATCTACCACATGTTCGTGTTCGCGATCTCGCCGAAGGAAGATGCTTTCTCCGGCAAATTGTGGCCCGATCATCCGACGCTGCACAATTTCGAGATCGTGTTTCACCAGCAGCACTATTTCCTGCGGGATTTCTGGGTCCAGCTTGGCAATTCCACGGTGATCGCGGCTTCGGTCGGCGTGCTGACGCTTTTCATCGCGACCGCGGCGGCCTTTGCGATTTCGCGCCTGCGCGTGCCGGGCGGACGCATGGTGCTCAATCTGGCGCTGTTCACCTACTTCATTCCGGCGGCCTTCCTCGCCGTGCCGATGTACCGCACCATGGGTAATTACGGCCTGCTCAATACCCACTGGGCGCTGATTCTTGCCATGGTGACCATCGCCTCGCCTTACGCGATCTGGGTGCTCAAGCAGGCTTCCGACAAGCTGCCGGTGGAGCTCGATGAAGCAGCCGTGATGGACGGCGCAACATCGCTGCAGATCTTCCGCCTTGTCTACATTCCCTTGATGATGCCCTCGCTGGTCGCGATCGGCACCTATGCGGTGCTGCTCGCCTGGAACGAATATCTCTATGCGTTTCTGCTGCTGTCGAACGACCGCGAGATCACGCTGCCGGTGGCGCTCGGCAATTTTCTTGCCGCCGACGACTCGCCCTGGGAATTGTTGATGACCACCGGCTTCATCTATGCGCTGCCGCCGGCCGCGATCTATTACGCCTTCCGCCGTTACATGGTCGGCGGATTGACGGCGGGCGCGGTGAAGTCTTGATGTTTTCGGCGTCATTGCGAGCGCAAGCGAAGCAATCCAGGCATGAAATGACTCTGGATTGCTTCGTCGCTTAGGCTCCTCGCAATGACAGAATCAAAGCGGCGCGGCGCTCTCATCTTTCGCATCGGAAAGCTTTGCAACCAGCGAAGCAAGAACGATCACGATGCTGATCAGCGCGATCACCAGCGTACTGATCGCGTTGATTTCCGGTTTCACGCCGAGCCGTACCTCCGAATAGATCCGGATCGGCAGCGTCGCCGAACCTGGTCCCGTGGTGAAGCTTGCGATCACGAGATCGTCGAGGGAGAGCGTGAAGGCAAGCATCCAGCCGGCCACGATCGAAGGCAGAATCAGGGGCAGCGTCACCGAGATAAACGCGCGCGCCGGGGCGCAGCCGAGATCCATCGCCGCCTCTTCCAGGGTCGGATCGAGCGAGCCAAGCCGCGACTGCACCACCACCGCGACGAAGCACATCGTGAGCGTGGTGTGGGCGATCGTCACGGTCCAGAAGCCGCGCTCGGCGCCGAGCGCCACGAACAACAACAGCAACGAAAGCCCGGTGATGACTTCGGGCATCACCAGCGGCGCGTAGAGCATGCCGGAGAACAGCGTCCGTCCGGTGAAATCGGCGCCGCGCGACAGCGTCACCGCGGCCAGCGTGCCGAGCAGCGTCGCGAGGCTCGCGGAGGCCACCGCGACGCGCAGGCTCATCCAGGCGGCATCGAGCATGGCCTGGTCATTGAAAAATTCAGAGTACCAGCGCAGCGACCAGCCGCCCCACACGGTGACCAGCCGCGAGGCGTTGAAAGAAAAGATGACGAGAATCACGATCGGCAGATACAGAAACGCCAGTCCCAGCGCCAGCGTCGCGATGTTGAAGGTGGAGAGCTGTCGGCACGACATCAGCGCCCCGCTTTCTTTTCTCTCCCCCCTTGTGGGGGAGGGTCAGGGAGGGGGGTGAAGCGAAAGCTCTTGTCAAGGCTACCCTCCCCCCCAACCTCGGGAGCGAGCGTCGCTCGCCTCGGCCCCCGCAAGGGGGAGGAGAGCGAAAGAGCGTGTTCGATGGCCAACATCACCGCGTACGCTCCAACTGCCGCCGCTGCAGACGGTCGTAGATCAGCAAGGGCGCGAGCAGCAACAACAGCAGGACGACGGCGACTGCGGAAGCGACCGGCCAATCCTTGTTGGTGAAGAACTCCAGCCACAGCGTCTGGCCGATCATCAGCGAGTTCGAGCCCGCCAGCAGATCAGGCGTGACGAATTCCCCAACGATCGGAATGAAGCACAAAAGCGCGCCCGCGCCGACGCCGGGTAACGACAACGGGAACGTCACCAGCCAGAACGATTGCAGCGGCGAGGCTCCGAGATCGCCTGCCGCTTCCAAAAGCGCGGGGTCCATTTTGGCAAGCGTCGCATAGAGCGGAAGGATCATGAAGGGCAAATAGGAATAGACCATGCCGATATACATCGCAGTATCGGTCGAGAGCCACACCAGCGGTGCGGAGACGAGATGCAGGGAGAGAAGAACCTGGTTGAGCAATCCATCATGCTGCAGGATGTTGATCCAGGCATAGATGCGGATCAAGAACGACGTCCAGAACGGAACGATCACCAGCATCATCGCCACGCTCTGCCAGCCTCGCGGCAGGCGTGCCATGCCATAAGCGATCGGGTAGCCGATCAGGAGCAGGATCGACGTCGAGAGCACGGCGACGACCAGGCTGCGGGCGTATGAAAGGATATAGAGGTTATCGGAGATGAGCAGCGTGAAATTGTCAAACGAAAGCGCGAGCAACGCTGCAATGATCCCCGCGATCCCCTCCGCCGTGTCGAATACCGGCGTATAGGGCGGTTGCGCGATGGCGGTTTGCGACAGGCTGATCTTCAGGACGAAGACGAATGGCACCAGGAAGAACAGCGCCATCCAGAGATAGGGCGCCAGGCCCGCGAGCCGCGCCGGGCGCGCGAAGATGGAGCGCGCGCTCATTGCTCGAGCACCACGCAATCGTCCGGCGTGAACCACGCCACCACGCGCTGGTTCACGCCGTAGGCGTCAAGATCGATCCGCGCAGTGTTCGCCATCGACGAGCGCAGCACGGCGCCCGAGTCCAGCCTCACCTTGTAGGTGGTCACGCCGCCAAGATAACCGATATCGGTCACGACGCCTTCCATCCGGTTGAGCGCCGGCGTGTTCTCCGCCACCGGGCCGCGACGCGACAGCTTGATCTTTTCGGGACGGATCGCGACGCAAACATCGTCCCTGGCGATCGGCTGGCGCGGTTCGGCGGCATGGACGGTCCCGGCGTCGCGCGTGACAATCGCAAGTCGCCGCGTCATCGTTGCGGGAGCGCTGTAGCGATCGATTTGTCCGTCGAACAGGTTGATGTCGCCCACGAACTGGGCGACCCAACGTGTCGCGGGCACCTCATAGAGTTCGCGCGGCGTCGCAACCTGTTCGAGACGGCCGGCATTCATCACGCCGATCCGGTTCGCCACCGTCATCGCCTCCTCCTGGTCGTGGGTGACGATGATGAAGGTCAGCCCCAGCCGCCGCTGCAGCTCCATCAATTCTGCTTGCGTGCTTTCGCGCAGCTTCTTGTCGAGCGCTGCAAGCGGCTCGTCGAGCAGCAGAACCCGAGGCCGCCGCGCCAGCGAGCGCGCCAGCGCGACGCGCTGTTTTTGTCCGCCGGAGAGCTGATCGGGTTTGCGCTTCTCGAGACCTTCGAGCTTGGCCAGCGCGACCATCTCGGCGATGCGGGCCTTGATCTCCGATCGCGGCAGACGCGCGCGCCTCAATCCAAACGCGATATTCTCCTGCACGTTGAGATGGGGAAACAGCGCGTAATTCTGGAACATCATGTTGACCGGGCGCTCATGCGGCAAGACCTGCGCGATGTCCTCGCCATTGAGCAGAATGCGCCCCTCATCCGCCGTCTCGAATCCAGCCAGCATCCTGAGCAGCGTGGTCTTGCCGCAGCCGCTTGGACCGAGCAGGGCGAAAAATTCCCCGGAACGGATCTCGAGCGACAATCCATCCACCGCGCGGAAGGTGCCGAATTCCTTGGCTACCGCCTCGATGCGCAACAGCGGCAGGCCCGGAGCGGCGCGCGGCGCCGCTGCCCGCAAATCCGCTTGCATCGCCGTCTTCGCTGTATCCTCGGTCATGATGCCGGCCCGCCCCGTTCACGCCGGAACCTAGCGGCGGACTTGTCCCGGCTCAACTGCTGCGCGGTGCGTTAGATGTTGAAGGGTGCCCCTCTATCTGGCCGGCGCAGCCTTCTGCAGGCGCGAAGCGCACCTGCAGACTGCGTGGTGAAGCCCGGCCAGCCTCAATGATCAGTACTGGTAATGGCGGTAACGCACATACGGGCGGTGGTAGGCATAGGCCCCATAGGGCTGGGAGTATCCGTAAGCTGGATAGGAATATGCGTACCCCGGGTAGCCAGCATAGCCGTAAGACGGATATCCGTAGCCATAGCCGTAATAATAGGGATCGTAGTACGGCGTCGTTGCGGCTGCGAGCGCGCCGCCAATCAGGGCTCCCGCGGCCAGCGCTCCAAAACCCCAACCCCAGCCGCCACCCCATCCGCCACCGTGCCATCCACCCCAGCGCACCTGCTGCACGGCCGAATCGCTCGGTTTGGCTGCCGCCGAAAGAGCTGTCAGCGGTGCAGAATTTGCAGGCGCAAGCGCCGAAAGCGATATCGCACCGGCCAGTGAGAGCGTGACGGCAATTTTCCTCGTACTCATAGCAAAACCTCTCTCGCTAAAAATGATGCACTGTGACATGAACGAACTTCCTGCTCTTGCGTTCCGCGGGAAATGCC
>Ga0306926_10001518_pt1 | contig 23141 bp, 20 predicted proteins | sample flu12Cox44000178_FD_203759 | JGI IMG/M metagenome (GOLD analysis project Ga0306926, IMG submission 203759) | Lab enrichment of tropical soil microbial communities from Luquillo Experimental Forest, Puerto Rico - flux8day.12C.oxic.44.000.178 (v2)... | ecosystem: Environmental > Terrestrial >...
GAGGGTAAGCGGACGTTGACGATAGCCGCAGACCGCGCGATCAAAGTGTGGTATGGTCCCATCTGTTGCATGGGCACGACCCCCAAGGGAGGGTCGCATGGCAATCCACATCCGACGGCGGGATTTCATGGTCGCGCTTGGCGGCGCAGCGGCTTGGCCGCTCGTCACACGCGCGCAGCAGCCGGACCGGGTGCGGCGGATCGGCGTGCTGATGGGCTATGCCGAGAGCGACTCGGACGCACAGGCCTGGTACGCTGCGTTCCGGGAGGGACTCCGGAGGCTCGGGTGGACGGCGGGCCGCAACATCCAGATCGACACCCGCTGGGCAACACCTGACGACGTGGAGTTGATGCGACGCTTCGCGCAGGAACTCGTCGCGCAACAGCCCGACCTGATTCTCTCGAGCACCACACCCACCACGAGCGCACTGCTTCAACAAACGCACACCATCCCCATCGTGTTCGCGATCGTTGCCGATCCAATCGGCAGCGGCTTCGTCGCGAACTTCGCACGGCCCAGCGGCAACGTCACCGGTTTCATCTTTACGGAGCCGACGATGGCCGGCAAGTGGCTGGAACTGCTCAAGGAGATTGCACCGCGCATTACCCGGGCTGCCATGCTGTTCAACCCGACATCGGCGACCTATGCCGAATATTGGCTGAAACCCTTAAAAGCGGCTGCTCCCTCATTGGCCGTGGAGGCGACAGCAGCGCCTGTTCGTGATCGATCCGAGCTGGAAGCCGTCATTGCCGCACAAGCGCGCGAGCCAAATGGTGGCCTTATCGTGATGCCGGATAGCTTCACGGATACCCATCGCGTAGAGATCACATCGCTGGCGGCTCGCCATCGTCTCCCTGCCGTATATCCATTCCGTTTGTTCGCTGAAGCTGGCGGTCTGCTGTCCTATGGCGTTGACCGGACCGATAACTTTCGACGTGCGGCGACGTATGTGGATCGGATTCTCAAGGGCGAGAAGCCAGCCGAGCTTCCAGTGCAAGCGCCGTTCAAGTTCGAACTTGTCGTCAATCTCAAGGCAGCCAGGACGATCGGTCTCGACGTGCCATTGCATCTCCAGCAACTCGCCGATGAGATTATCGAGTGAGGGTAACAATGAAACGCCGCGAGTTCATAACGCTGCTCGGCGGCGCGACGGCGACGTGGCCGCTCGCCACGCGCGCGCAGCAGCCGGCAATGCCGGTGGACCTCCCGGCTCGCGCCGATGCGCTGACCCTTCAAAGGAGGGTTCAACTATGCCCACAGCAAGAAAACGCCGTACGGCATCGCCAGGCCGGCTGAGGCCGCGAAAGCGATCCGCCACGCGACGCCGCGCCGCATTAATCTTGGGTTTGACCGCCCGTGCGGGCGCGCGCACCGAGTATCGCATCTATCCGAGCATTGGTATTGCCCGGATCGGAGATTGCAAGGACAGCTTCATGATCGGCCCGGAGGCGCCTGGCGTGGCACCAACCGGACCATTTCGTGGCGCCGATCGCGGCCTCAAGCCACAGGCGGCTCGATTCCGCATCTACAAAGTCGACATCGATGCAAATGAGAACGAGACGGTGACCGAGGAGGTCGTTGCCGGCGTCGGCATCGAGATCGAATGGACGGTGAGCCTTGCCAATCGGAAGGCCGCTGGCTTTCGGATTGACGACACGCTCGCACGCGCAGTCAATCCGCGTCATCGCAACAACGGGCTCGACCGCAACAAGCTCGTGATTGCCGCAACCGGATCAATCGCGGCTGCCGGAGCGCAACCCAACTTGCTCTCTGGCGCGATTGAGTTTGCGCGTCCTGGAGCAAGGGGCCCGAAGGTCAGCGACATCGCACTGGCGACGCTGCGAACCGACGAACAGGGACGGCTGCTGGTTGTCGGCGGGCCCGGCAAATCCGGGTCTCCCGTCAACGCCCCCATCAACGTCTTCTCGGACAATGACGGCTGGTATGACAGCGTATCCGATGGTCCGGTCTCCGCTGTCTTGCGCATTCACGGCCAGGCCCACGAGGTCATCCCTGCTTGGGTTGTCATCACGGTGCCCCGGTATGCGCCTGGGATATACGGCATCGTCACCTGGTACGACCAGGCGGTCAACATGGCGAGAACGGGGCTCGATCGCCGTTTCAACGCTCCCCGTACGACGTCATTTACGCGCGACATCTACCCGATCCTGCAACGCACCGATCACCTCAGCGGCGTGCAGGGGGTGGCGCATTCCAACGGGTCGGTTCCTGCGCTCTCGGATCCGGCTCAAATTGCTGCCTTTGCCGATCCCAACGCACGCAGGACACTGCTCATGAAGCTATCTCCGATCGGGAGCAACGCGCCGCAGGCCGAGCGGCTCCCCACCGGACAGATGCCGCAATTGTTCAGCGGCGCAAATCCCGATCCCGGCGGGCCAACTTGGACCTATCTCGCCCTTACGAAGTACCAGATGATGCACATAAGCAACTGGGTGAACGGGAACTTCGACAACGATTGGACCGGCTCTGCGCCGGCCCCCACGCCGTTTGAACAGATTCCTGTCGCGATGCAAGCTTGGGCCTTGTGCGAAGCGGCGCTCGAAGCCTGCGTTGGCGGTCCCTTTTATCCCGGGATCGAAGGCACCTACGACATCGCGCGGGCGTCGACCTACCGCTCCGAGCCCAGCCTGCGCCGGGAATTTCGCATTGACCCGGCCCACCCGGCGGGCTTCCTGACTGAAAAGATGGCGCTTCCCTGGCAGGCTGATTTCGCAGATTGCTCAGACTACTGGTGGCCCTCGCAGCGCCCGGATGAAATAACGACCCAGGCCGGTGAAAGAACGCGATGGGATCGGGATATCGCCGGTACGACGAGAAATGCGCACCTGAACATGGTCGAGTTCTGGTCGCAGCTCGGGTTCGTGGTTTTCGACCAGGCAACAGGCAGGTTTGCGGAGGAAGAGCGCACTCTCGAAGCCGCAATTGCGTAATGCCGTGCGGCATCGAGGACATCCGGTCCTGATCGTCGGGGGCGGGCCGGCGGGTCTCTCCACCGCCATTGAACTGGCACGGCTTGGCACCGCCGCATGGGTCGTCGAGCGCAGCCGTTACAATGATGTTCGGATCGGCGAGCATCTACAGCCTTCGGGCGTACTTCAGCTCCGCGCGGCCGAGCGTACGTCGAACATGCCGCTTGACGTTCATCTCGTCAGCGCCGGCATTGAAGCTTATTGGGGATCCAGTGCACCAAATTACACCGATTACCTTTTCCACCCCGGACAATATGGATTGAATTTGTCGCGCCCGCGGTTCGACGCTGACTTGGCCTGCGCATGTGAACGCGCCGGTGTGACGGTTCTTCTATCCGCCACCTTGATGCGCGCCCGCAAAGCAACTGTAGGCTGGGACGCTGATATTGCCGTCGATGGCAAACCCGCAAGCTGTGCGGTGTCGGTTGTCGTTGACGGCTCCGGGCGAGCTGCCAGGTTTGCACGGAGCCAGGGCGCGAAAGTGCGCGCCGATGACCGCATGGTTGCCGTGGTGGCAATCGGTCACGGCGCGGACAACGAAACGACCACCCGCAATCTCGTCGAGACCGCGGAGATCGGGTGGTGGTACAGCGCTCGCATCGGGCCTGCCCAAAGCATTTGCATGCTCGTCACCGACGATGACCTCTTGCCAAAGGACGCGCACGCCTGCCTCACGCCTTGGTGGCTTAGCCAGCTGGATCGAACGGATCAAACCCGGCGACGGGCGCCGCGCGTTGATCCGTCGCAACGTTTGATCGTTCGCTCGGCCCGGTCACAGCGCCTTGATATTGCATCCGGGTTGAAGTGGCTCGCCATCGGCGACGCCGCCATGGCGCTCGATCCTTTGACGTCGCAAGGCATCGCAAAAGCGCTTGAACACGGAAGGCGGGCTGCGTCAAGCATCGTTGACTACATCGCGGGCGATGATTCGTCGCTGGAGAGGTTCACTTCCCAGGTGCATGGTGACTATGCCGCCTATCGCGTCACGAGAGCGCGATACTACCGGCTTGAGACGAGGTGGCCCAGGTCGCTTTTCTGGAAACGGCAACAAGAAGAACCAACGTACCGACTTTAATAGGAAAAGTAGACACCCCAAATAGTCAGCGGTCCAAATGGCGCAGAAGATTGCTTGGCTGCTCGCTTTCAGGTGGACATTGGTTGTTATTGCTGCGTGCAATGCTTTAATTCAGGGGGTCGGCGCTCAGCCTGCGACCAGGGCGTATCTAACAGGCGGCTGCGATACTCCCCAGACGCCGTTCTGTGACGCGCTCATGGCGCCCACTCCCAATTGGACAGGTCATGTATTTCATCTGAGCCAAAACTATCCAACCGCAACTGATCCCGATGTGCAGCCGTGGATGCAATTTGATCCCAAAGCCCAACCCGATCAATACCTGAATGCCGTGCTGGCTTATTTCTATGAAGGCAATATTCAGGCGGACACCGAATCGAGTTTTGACCCGACGCTTAACAATGTTCGACCCTGGTACAACGCGCCGTGGCAGGACGTAGGGACAAACGGTCGTGAATTCATCCATGGGCTTACACGCGAGCGCGTATCTCGACCTCAGGAGCTTGGACCCCAGCAGGTGCACCAATGGGACAATTACGCGGTCGGTTTCTACAATGCGCCGGGCGGCATGATCCTCGGCCGCGTGTGGAAGGCTCATGGCAATCCTGATCCCACTGTTGCGTTGTTTCCAAATGGGACCGTTGCCGCCAAGCTCATATTCACAACGGCATCGGAGGCGGAGGTGCCATATTTGAAAGGTTCACCCCAATGGCAAGCATACGTCTATGCGAATACCAGCGATCCCGCTCCGAAGGCGACAAGCCCGCGGGCCGTCCTGGGTCTTCGCCTGCTACAAATTGATATTGCCGTGAAGGACGATCGCCTGTCGGATACGACCGGCTGGGTGTTTGGAACATTCGTCTACGGGAGCGGTCCCGGGGGCCAAGGCGGTGGCAGCGGTTGGACCAATGTCTCGTCTGTCGGCGTCATCTGGGGGAATGACCCTGGTTATTCGGGCACGGGCCCTCTCTTGCAAACGTGGATGAATCCCGCAGTTCACATGCCTCATGTCGGATATCAGGGGCGTCTGAACGGGCCGATCGACAATCCCATTTCGTCCTGCTTGTCTTGTCACGCAACTGCCGAAGTACCTTCCGGCGCGATGGTGCCGCCCGGTGGAATGAGCCCTGCGCCCTGGTTTCAGAACATTAGATCCGGGACGCCATTTGATCCGGGACGACAATCTACCGACTATTCGCTCCAACTATCGGTCGGTATCGCGAATTTCACGGCCAATCACGGCTCGAGCGATGCAATGGTGACTGCAGAGCAGAGATTGCAGCAACTGCGTATTATAGAGACTCAGGATGAACAACCGCCTAGGGCCGGTGGGACGATCCATTGAAACACGCGCAACGAATGCCGGGCAAGGCACGAAATCGCGTCGGGAGATGGTGCGCCGGCAGTGCCGCAGGCAGCCGGTGCTGCAAACGGCTATGGGGATTTCGCGGGACCGGACTTGCGGCGATCTGCGTCCGAAGAAGGATGCAACTTAGCCGTTCCGGCACGAATGTGGGTAAGCGGACCATGCACGGTCATTGCAGCTTAAGGCAACGCGCCGGTTGGACGGCGATTGAATTCCTAATATCAACAACGATTGAGTGCGCATCATTTTGCCGAGGCTTTAGATTCATCGTTACGGTCCCAAAAGGCGTTCAGGGCTAAAACAAAGACAACAGCCCCGCACCCCAAGGTCCAAGACGCAGCTACTGCTACCGGGCCAATCGCGGGCTCGCGCGGAATTCCTATAGCATTACCGATGAGGGCGGCGACGACCAAGATCGACATGGCGACGATTGGCAACCACCGTCCTGGAGGTAACGGTTCCGACATCATTGCGCGGCGTCGCACCCCATAAGTCGCTCCATACGCGATCATTACTATCGCGATGATGACGCTCGCCGTTCTCCACACCGTGGACTCCGACAAGCCACAAGCCGCGAGCAAGGGAGCCAGCATGCAAAACCCGGCTGCCCACAGGCCCGATTCCATATAAAGCCGCATCAGAACGACATGAAAGCCGGATATCTCTCTGCCGATCGTTTGACAAAGCACGATTACGACGGCGCTGAATCCGGCAAATGTCATGGAAAGGGTCGCCAGCGTGTACAGATACGCTGATCCGGGCAATTCCATGATTTCCTCCTGACCGATAGACACCGAGCCCTGTTTTCTGCCACACGCTACGGCCGGCTAGGGGCATTCCTAGTACCCGGAATCATTCACACGTGGCAGGGGCCCGAGTACGGCTATGTGACTCAAATGACTCGTCATTTTAGTGTGGCCCCTGAATCACCTATCTGCGAAAGTGGGTCCTAGCGCTAGCAAGGCGGTCGCTGGGCCAATTTCCGCAATTCCTTCACACGGGGTGGGTTCGGGCACCTAAGGCATGCCCTGCATGCGCGCCAATGTCGGTCGATTGAGGAGCACCTAGCCTAAACTGGATGCGGGTTTATGGGCAATCCTGACCCAGGCGGTGTTCGGACTCCGAGGGAAATTTATGCTAGCGATGTGGGTCTTGGCGTTGCCGATCTGGCTTGTCGTCTTCATTGTTCTCTATGCTCTCGCGACTTTCTACGTCGCGATCAAGTATCGCGAGGTGCGGAAATTTCTCGCAGGCGCATTCTTTGTTAGCTCGGGGACGTGTTGGTATCTGTGGGTGATCGGTGTTTCGCTCCCGGTTGTGTTGCCATACGTTGGGACAGTTTCTTTGGAGACACCTGAGATTAACGGGCAACGGGCCATCGTTCATTTCATTCTATTCCTGCTGTGCTTCTATTTCGGGTTCATCAGCAAGCCGAAGGAAAAGATTTTGAACTAAGGCCTCAGTTAGGCATGACTGCAACGGATAGACCGCCTAAGACGATTTGCGCTTGAAAATTCGCGTGGTGTAACGCCACGACAGGGAAGTACGAAATATCCGCCCCCTAGACGAGGGCCTGGACGGTTCTCTCGACCTAACGGAGGAGTGCCGGCAGGCCAAAGCATGTCACCTCTTGGCACGAACGTGAACCCACACCGACGAGGCGGTCGCGTGAGGGAAAATTCTGCCGCACTGCATGAGTCCGGTCATGGGTACACGGGTTGCCGGAATGTCCGCTTTCACGGAGGGTATTGTGGCATAACCGGACCTCCGGCGCACACTGGAGTGCCAGGCCCTCGCAGGAAGTCGGGCTGCCAAAATTGCCGTCATGCACAGCACCGCCTTTCACTCCGCAGTGTGGTAGGGTGCAGTCGCCGGCCTGAGGGGACGACCCATGAAGCGACGGGATTTCATCACGCTCGTTGGCGGCACGGCGGCCACGTGGCCACTCGCGGCGCACGCGCAGCAGTCGGCGATGCCAGTGATCGGCTTTCTCAACCCCACATCGCCCGATGCAATGACGGAGCGTCTGCGCGCATTTCGCCAAGGCCTGAAGGAAACGGGCTATGTCGAAGGCGAGAACGTTCTGGTCGAATACCGGTGGGCCGAAGGTCGATACGATCGGCTCCCGAGACTGGCGGCCGAATTAGTTCGCCAGCGTGTCGCCGTAATAGTCGCAACCGGAGGCACCGTAACACCGCTGGCGGCCAAAGCGGCAACCACGTCGATCCCTGTCGTCTTCATCATCCCAGAGGACCCAGCCAAGCTCGGCCTCGTTGCCAGCCTTGCCCGACCAGGGGGCAACCTGACAGGTATCAACATTTTCAATCTTGAGCTGACCGCGAAGCGGCTGGAACTTCTGCGTGAGCTTGTGCCCGGAGTGGCTCGTGTCGCCGTGCTCGTCAATCCCACTAATGCTACGACGACGGAGACCACATTGAGAGACGTGGAAACAGCTGCGCGTGCCATGGCGCTGCAAATCGAGGTCCGCAACGCCAGTACCAGCTTTGAAATAAATGCGGTTTTCGCAGGCTTTGGACGTGAGCAACCCGATGCCCTATTTGTCGGCGGCGATCCCTTCTTCGGCAGCCGGCGTGTGCAATTTGCCACTCTGACGGCGCACTATTCGATCCCCACCGCATATACGTCGCGTGAATATCCCGAGGCTGGCGGATTGATGAGCTACGGCGCCAGTTTTCCAGATACCTTTCGCCAGGCGGGTACCTATGCCGGCCGCATCCTTAAGGGCGTAAAACCCACGGACTTGCCCGTCGTGCAGGCGTCTAAGTTCGAACTGGTCATCAATGTAGAAACAGCCAGGATGCTCGGCCTCACCGTGCCGCCAATGCTCCTCGCGCGCGCTGATGAGGTCATCGAGTGAGCAGGCGCGACTTCATCACGCTCCTTGGCGGCACGGCCGCCGCGTGGCCGTTCGCGGCGCGAGCGCAGCGGACAGCGATGCCTGTGGTCGCGTTTATCGCCAACGGATCACCCGATGACTCCGCGCCCGTTGTGGCCGCGTTTCGTAAAGGCCTCAACGAAACCGGCTACGTTGAAGGCCAGAACGTGACGGTCGAGTACCACTACCTTGGAGGCCAATACGATCGCCTGCCGGCGCTGGCGGCCGATCTGGTCCGCCGACCGGTGGCCGTGATCGCCACGCCTGCCAACGTGCCCGCTGCGCTCGCGGCCAAAACGGTAACAGCGACGATCCCGATCGTTTTCGGCGTCAGCGAAGACCCGGTCCAGCTTGGTTTGGTCGCCAACCTCGCCCGCCCCGGCGGCAACGCGACAGGTATCAATTTTTTCGCGGGTGAGCTGGTGGCCAAGCGGCTACGGCTTTTGCATGATCTGGTGCCCAAGGCCGTTCATGTTGCTGCGCTCCTCAATCCGGCAAATGCTGCGATCGCCGAGTCCGCCTTACTGGCCATGCAGGAGGCCGCCCCCGCCATTGGGCTGAAAATCCAGATACTCAACGCCACGACGATTGGCGAGATCGATGCGGCCTTTGCCACCCTCGCGCGCGAGCGCCCCGATGCCATCTTCGTTGCCAGCGACGCATTCTTCACCAGCCGCCGCGGGCAATTTGCCACCTTGACGGCGCGCGACAGGCTTCCGGCGGCTTATCCGAACCGTGAATATGTTGCGGCCGGCGGGCTGATGAGCTACGGAACCGCCCTCGCGGACATGTATCGTCAAGTCGGCGTCTATACCGGGAGCATTCTCAAAGGCGCGAAACCCGCCGACCTCCCGGTCATGCAGTCGACCAAATTCGAGTTCGTCATCAACCTTCAAACGGCGCGGGCGCTCGGCATCGAGATCCCGCCAGGGGTACTGTCGATCGCCGACGAGGTGATCGAGTAGCCATTTTTGTCTGCCGCACTGCATGAGTCCGGTCATGTGCACGCAGTGTGAGTGCTGAAATGTCCGCGTTCACGGCCGCCTCGCGTCGGCGTCCCAAGCAACTAATTACTCTTACCCAGCACCATTCCTTGCGATTATCTGGTCGGCGACGGCGTTGAGATCCTTTCCCACATACTGCGGCTGAGCCGCAGTATCCAGGACATCGTTGTTGACGCGCTTGATCAGACCGGCTTCCCATCCAGCCGCCTGCGCTCCGATGGTGTCCCAGGTATGGCAGGCGACCATGCACATTTCCGAGGGCGACGCGCCCAGCGCTCGCGTGACCTCGGCATAGGCCTCTGGCGCTGGTTTGTGCCGCCTGGCCGTGTCATCGACGCTGAAGCGGTGATCGAAAAGGTCGACAATGCCGCCATGGGTGAGCTGGCGGCCGGAGATAGCCGCGGTGTTGTCGGTCAGAGTGAACAGATGGAAGCCTGCCGCCTTCAACCGCTGCAAAGCTCCCGGAACATCAGGATACGGCGGCATCGTGGCGAAGCGATCGGTGAGTTCCTCACGGTCGGCCGCAGCGATCTTGACGCCCCTGGGCGCAGCAATCTTTTCCAGAACCGCACCGCCGATGTCGGTAAAAGGGACATAGACGTCGGCAAGCGTCAGCGCCTGCGAGTAAGTAATGAGCTCCCGGAACCAGCGGCGCATGGCACCTGGCGAGCCAAACAAGCGCTGAAAAACGGGCGCGATGGACGCGAGGTCCAGGATCGTCTCGTTGCAGTCGAAAACGATATTGCGAACCTTTGACATCGGGAGCTCCTTGGGGTGGCGGATCAAGCGTGTTTGAGCTGGACAAGCTGCGTCGTGATTTCAGTCAGAGTTGGCCCTCTGATCTGTGGCTGCTTGAGGCCCGTCAAAGTCAGCGGCGCGACGCCGGCCCGCTCAATCAGGCAGGCCGAGCAACCGGCAGCGCGGGCGCCTATGAGATCCCAGGGATGTGAGGCGATCATGCACAGCTCGGATACCTGGGCCCCCGTCGCCTGAGCGACCATCTGATAGGTCTCTCGTGCGGGCTTGTACCGGCGGACCGTCTCCGCGGTGAACTGCTGTTCGAAGAGGTCCGCCAGGCCTGCCGCCTGCAGAGGCGCGCGACCGGGGATGGCCGGCGAGTCGGTCAAAGTGACCAAGCGATAGCCTGCCGCTCTCAGTTTGCGAAGGCTGTCGGGAACATCCGGGTGGGGCGGCAGCGAAGCGAGCCCCTTGCCGAGCTCGGCGACATCAGCCTCGCTAATTGAGACGTTATGGATGCTGCCAAGCATGCGCAGCACTCCGGCTCCAAGCTGACCGAAAGGCACGAAAGTATTGGTGAGGGTCGCGGACTCCGAATAAAGAATGGTTTCACCGAACCACTCGTCGACCATTGCGCCGTCGCCAAACAGCCGCTGGAACAAAGGCCGCAATACCTGGAGATCAAGAAGGCTTTCCGCAACGTCGAAGACCAGCACACCAGGCGGTTTATCAAGCGCCTGAGCGCGGAGCAGTGCAGGGCTGAAAAAGGCAGCGACGGCGGCGGTCCCGATCCCGGCGAGGACGGGGCGGCGGCCGATATGATGAAAATCGCTCATAAGACTGCTCCTTTCGAGGGTGTCAGCTGCGCACCTGCGTGTGGCGATGCTCTTCCAGCGCGGTATCCAGATGGTCGGCCGTGTGGCTGTGTCGGGCGATAAGCTGATCAACAACGTCGTCCAGGTCACCGCCGACGATCTGCGGCTGAGGACCGACTCCCAAAACATCGTTGCCCGCACGTTTGATCAGTGCAGCTTCCCAGCCGGCCGCCACGGCACCAAGCGTGTCCCATGTGTGGCAGGCGATCAGGCAAAGCTGCGAGGGGCCGACTCCAAGCTCCTTCTCGACGTAGGCATATGCGTGACGCGAGGGCTTATGGTGTTTGACGCCATCCGCGCTGAAGCGTCTTTCGAAAAAGTCGACAATGCCGCCATGCTCCAGCTGACGGGTTTGAACCTCAAGCAGATTGTCCGTGAGAGTGAACAGCCGGAAACCTGCATTGCGCAGCTTGCGAAGCGCTGCCGGAACCTCACGGTGCGGCGGCATTGTCGAAAACTTCTCTTTGAGTTCTTCCCTGTCTGCGCCATCAATCTTGATGCCTTGCGTGTCCGCCATCATCTTCATCACGGCGGCACCGATATCAGTGAACGGGACGTAGCAGCCGGCGACGGTTAAGGCCGCTGAATACATGATGAAGTTGGCGAACCAGAGCCGCATGGCCCTTCTATCGCCAAAGATGCGCTCAAAGGTCGCTTCCATTGTCTCGAGATCGAGAAGCGTTTCATTGACGTCGAAGACAAGCAAAGGAAGGGCAGCCATGTCCTTGGATTCCCGTTTGTTATCGCATCTGGCCTAGAGTCAGTCGCCTTTTCAGCGCTTTTTCTTGAGCCGAGTGCGGTGCGCGGCCTGTTTGGCGCGGTTGCCGCAGATCGCCATGCTGCACCATCTTCTCGCCCGCCTGCGGGTACTGTCGGCGAACACCAAGGTGCAGCTATGTCCTTCGCACGCTTTCACGCTGGCGAAATCTTCCTCGCACACGAACTTGGCCAACGCTTCTCCGATCGGCAGCAGTAGAGATTCGGGAGAGCGCCAACGCCGCATCATTCGCAGGTCCAAGCGATCGCCGTCGTCATGGCGCTGCCGCGATATCTGGCTGAATGCTTCGTCACGCTCCAAGAGCCTGTTTAGAGGAACCAGTTCCTGAAGCGCCTTGGACGCGAGGGGTCGACCCATATGCTTGTGGACGAAGCCTCTGAACCACTCGCGCAGGGCACGAGCCTGATCCGCTACCTTGTCCAGCTCACCTGGCATCGCTCGCGCCTTCAACTCATCCAGTGCATCAACCGGCACAAGCTTCGCTTGAGCCAGCCACTTCAACAGGCCATCGCCGCTGTCGAGCCAATCAATTGGTTTATCGACCGGTGTCGCGATGGAATTCAGGAAATCGAGTCCGAGCGAACCGGCGATAAAAATTGCAGGTGGTCGGTGTTGCACGATTGGCCCCCTTAGCAGCGAACAAAAGGTTCCAATCGCATAACCGGTCAAGCGACCATTGACAAGTTATGATCTGCCTCTTATGAATTGTTTTGTCATAACCTGTCAAGTGCTATTGAACTGGTTATGATGAGCCCCCCGCGATGCCAGGAGGGACGGGATGAGGAGGAAGGATGTGAGCGTGGTGCTCGCCCACGGAGCATGGGCGGACGGATCAAGTTGGGCACGCGTCATTACAGCGCTCAAGGCAGAAGCCGTGAAGGTGTTCGCAGCGCCGCTTCCCCTGACATCTCTTGCTGACGACGTGGCTGCCCTTAACCGCAGCTTGGACCGGACCGGAGGCCCGATTGTATTGGCTGGACACGCCTACGCCGGTGCGGTCATAGCTCTCGCGCGTCCTGAACGCGTGCAGGCCCTGGTCTACGTAACTGCCCTTGCTCCTGATGAAGGCGAGAAGGTCGCGGACGTGTTCTATCGCCTTGCGCCCCATCCCCAAGCGCCAAAGCTCGCGCCAGACAATAACGGTTTGATCTGGTTACCTGACGAAGCCTTTGCGAGCGCTTTCGCGCAACATGCATCCGCGGAGGATCGAACCGTGCTCTGCGCCGTGCAACGACCAATCTCGCTCAACTGCATCACTGTTCCAGTCGGGCGCCCGCTTTGGAAGGACATTCCGAGCTGGTTTCTTGTTGCCGAAGACGATCGAATGATCGTCCCTGAGACGCAACGTTACATGGCGGAACGCATGAAGGCGAGCACAAAGGTGCATGCCGTCGATCACACACCGAGCGTCACCGCTCCGCGAGTTGTGGTCGACATTATCCGCGATGCCATGCGCTCCGTAACCGGCAACTGACGCAAGCCTCACAGGCGGCAACCGACATTTTTGGTCGGTTACTACAGGAGAAGCGAACATGACGAACATGATATCCGCAGCATTTCCGTACCAAAAGAAGCGGCGGCACGTCCTCGGCAGCGAGATGGCTTACGTGGAGGTGGGAGAGGGCGACCCCATCGTGTTGCTGCACGGCAATCCTACCTCGTCGTACCTGTGGCGCAACATATTGCCGTACCTGCAGCGACTAGGCCGCTGCATCGTGCCCGACCTGATCGGCATGGGCGACTCCGCCAAGCTGCCCAACAGTGGTCCCGGCTCGTATCGCTTCGTTGAGCACCGCCGCTACCTCGACGCCCTGCTTGGGGCTCTGGATGTGCGCGAGCGGGTGACCTTCGTGGTCCATGACTGGGGCTCTGCCCTCGCCTTTGACTGGGCCAATCGCCACTGCGAGGCAGTGAAGGGTATCGCGCACATGGAGGCGATCGTGCGGCCGCAGGACTGGACCCACTGGGACACGATGGGGGCGCGTCCAATCCTGCAGCAGCTGCGTTCCGAGGCCGGCGAGAAGTTGATGCTGCAAGACAACCTCTTCATCGAGACGTTCCTGCCGAAGGCCATCAAGCGTACCCTCTCCCGCGAGGAGAAGGCGGAGTATAGACGGCCGTTCGCCGAGCCCGGCGAGGGGCGACGGCCGACGCTGACGTGGGTCCGGCAGATTCCCATCGACGGCGAGCCCGCCGACGTGACTTCGATCGTGTCCGCCTACGCGGAGCGGCTGGCGAAGAGCAATGTGCCCAAGCTGTTCGTGAAGGCCGAGCCGGGTGTGCTCGTTGCTGGCGGTGCGAATCTCGACACCGTCCGTTCATGGCCGGCGCAGACCGAGGTGACGGTTCCGGGGATCCATTTCATCCAAGAAGATTCGCCGGACGAGATCGGGCGGGCCATCGCCGGCTGGATGAAAACGTTGGGCGGACGGGGGCCATGCAGGGCCGCGATGTCAGAAGCGACAGGATGACGAGGAAGGATGTGAGCGTTGTGCTCGCCCAAGGAGCATGGGCGGACGGACAAGTCGGACACGGGTCATTACATCGCTCAAGGCGGAGGCCGTGAAGGTATTCGCGGCGCCGCTTGCCCCCTTACAGCGCAACCGACGGGCTATCGCCCACAGGATAACCGTTTTGATGGCATGCACGAGGTTACACACAGAGGAGCGTTTCATGGCGCCTGTCAGGTATCGCACGGCCGATGTCGATGGTTTCAGGGTTTTCTATCGCGAGGCGGGGCCAGCCGATGCGCCGAAGCTGTTGCTGCTGCACGGGTTCCCGAGCGCGGGCCATATGTTCCGTGACCTGATCCCGCTTCTCGCCGACAGATTTCATATGGTCGCGCCGGACCTTCCTGGGTTTGGTCAATCCGACATGCCGCCGCGAGAAAAATTCAGATACACATTCGACAACATTGCTGGCGTGATTGACCGCTTCACCGAGGTCATCGGCTTCGATCGGTTTGCGGTGTACGTCTTTGACTACGGCGCGCCTACCGGATTCCGGCTCGCTGTTCGCCATCCTGAGCGGATAACCGCCATCATTTCGCAGAACGGCAACGCCTACGAGGAGGGTCTCAGTGACGGCTGGACTCCGATCCGAGCCTACTGGCAGGACCCGTCGCAGGCGAACCGGAAGGCGCTGCGCGCCTTCCTCACGCCGGAGACGACCCACTGGCAGTACACGCACGGCGTACCCGACCAAACACTGGCGTCGCCTGACGGTCAGAACCTCGACAACTTCTATCTGGTCCGTCCCGGTGCTGACGAAATCCAGCTCGATCTCTTCGGCGACTATAAGAGCAATGTCGCGCTGTATCCCGAATTCCAGACCTATTTTCGCAAGCACAAGCCGCCGTTGCTGGCAGTTTGGGGCAAGAACGACCCGTTTTTCCTGCCGCCTGGCGCCGAGGCGTTCAAGCGTGACATTCCAAACGCTGACGTGCGCTTCTTCGACACCGGCCACTTCGCGCTGGAAACGCACGCGCGCGAGATCGCCGAGAGCATCCGCGACTTCCTGAAATGAAATCAGCACTGATCTGCTTGCCTTTATCGTAAAAACAGCGACATGCGGCTCTAATTCATGAAGCTTCTCTCGGTCAATGTCTGTCTCCCCAGGGAAATCGCCTACCGCGGAAAGACGGTGACGACCGGGATCTTCAAAGAGCCGGTGAGCGCACGCCTGCGAGCAGGCGCGCTCGGCCTCAATGGCGACGGCCAGGCGGATCGCAGTGTCCACGGTGGAGCTGACATGGCCGTGTACGCCTATCCCCACCAGCACTACGGGTTCTGGGAGGCCGAGCTCGGGCGTCGAGACCTGCCTTTCGGTCAGTTTGGCGAGAACCTCACCATCACCGGCATCAGCGAAGATTCGACCCGCGTGGGCGACCTGTTCCGCATTGGCACCGTGCTGTTCCAGGTCACCCAGCCGCGCATCCCCTGTTACAAGCTTGCCATACGAATGGCTGAGGAGTTCGACTTCCCGGCGCGCTTCCAGGCGAGCGGCCGGCTGGGTTTCTACTTCAGGGTACGCGAGCAGGGTGATGTCGGCGCCGGCGATACGGTTGAATTGATCGACCGTGACGACAAGTCCGTCACCATCGCCGAGTTCATCGAGATCTATCTCAACTACATGCACGAGCCGGAGCAGCTGACGCGCATCCTGGCATCGCGCGACTTGTCGGATGGCTGGCGCGGCTATCTCGAGGATGCCTTGCGCAAGGCCGGGCCGGGCATCGGATCCACGGGCTGGACCGGGTTCCGTCCATTCCTGGTTGATCGCAAGATGGTCGAGACCAACGACGCCACGTCGTTTTATCTTGTGCCGGCGGACCGCAAGCCGCTGCCGGCATTCAAGCCTGGTCAGTATCTGACGTTCAGGTTCAACATTCCGGGTCATCCAAGGCCGATCACGCGTACCTACTCGCTGTCCGGAAGCCCGCGCTCCGACCACTACCGCATCACAGTAAAGCGCGAGCCGGCGCCTTCAGGTCGACCCGATCTACCCGATGGCCTGTCGTCCAACTACCTCCACGACCGGGTCGAGCCCGGCACCCGGCTGTCCGTGAAAGCGCCGCGCGGCGATTTCCATCTCGACCCGCGGGAGTTCGGGCCAGTCGTCATGCTGAGCGCCGGCGTCGGGATCACGCCGATGATCAGCATGCTGGAGGCCATCGTTGAGGCCGGCTCGGGACGGCCGATCTGGTTCATCCACGGCGTCCACAACCGACGCCGCCAGATCATGGGTGCCTTCGCTCGCCGTGTTGCCGCCGAGCATGACAACATCCGCCTCCACGTCTGTTATAGCCGCCCGGATCCCGAGGATGTGCTGGGCAGAGACTACGATAGCGCGGGCCACCTCTCTATCGACCTGGTCCAGCGCCTCTTGCCGAGCGCGGATTTCGACTTCTATCTCTGCGGCCCGGAGCCATTCATGAAGGCGCTGCACGACGGGCTGCTGGCCTGGTCCGTCCCGGAGGCCCGCATCCGCTACGAGCACTTCGGGCCGCCGGCCGTCCTGAAGCCGGGCAGACCGCAAGCGCATAAGGCGGCGGTTACCGGCGGTGCGGATACGGTCGAGGTGTCTTTTGCTCGCGCCGGCCTGACGGTGGCGTGGGATCCGTCAGTCGAGAGCCTTCTCGACCTCGCCGAGCTCCACGGGGGGCGACCGGACTTCAGTTGCCGGTCGGGCATCTGTCATACCTGCATGTCGAGGCTGATCGACGGTCGCGTTGCATACTTCCTGGACATCGCCGACGAACCCGATCCTGGCCACGTGCTCATCTGCTGCTCCCGGCCGCGCACTAACGTCGTCATTGATCTGTAGCCGCGACGGTCCCCTCCCACCTTCGCCGGCGGCTGTGGATCTGCCCTCAAGACCGCCAAAGTGTTCGGCATTGCCGCGCCGCCGACGCTGCTCGCGCGGGCCGATGAAGTGATCGAATAAGCCTGCTCTTTATTGGAGGATAAGCGGACCGCCCACGCTGTCTTCACCACCGCGCGCTATGGCGCCTTCGTCGGCCCATCTTGCGGGTGCCTCGCCGTGCGACGCATTGTCTGCCCCTGCAATTGAACGCGATGGGCGGTGTACTATTTAAGCGGGTAGCTTCTCGAATAAGCTCTGCATCACCTCGTTCAGAAAGGCTTTAGGCTTCGGTAAATCGGGATGCAGCAGATCGCGGACTGGCTCAAAAAACTCGGGGTATCGGAGCATACCGAGCGCTTTGTTGAAAACGACATCGACGTCTCAGTACTGGCTTATTTGACGGATCAGGACCTCAAAGAGCTTGGCGTCTCGCTCGGGCATCGACGAAAGATGTTGGCAGCGATTGCGGCGCTGGCTGGTGGTAGCGGCCCTCCGTCGCCGCAGCCCGTGTCGAGCGAGCCGAAGCCGCAGGACACCGCCGAGCGCCGGCAAGTTACGGTGATGTTCTCTGACCTCGTCGGTTCGACTGCGCTGTCAGCGCGTCTGGACCCGGAGGACCTGCGCGAGGTCATTGCGGCCTATCACAGATGCACCGCCGAGATCGTGCGTCATTCTGGCGGCTTCGTGTCGCAATATCTCGGCGACGGCGTGCTGGTCTATTTCGGATATCCGCAGGCGCACGAGGACGACGCCGAGCGCGCGGTACGAGCTGCCCTGGAATTGATCGCGGCAGTGGCGGCGCTGAACACGCGCGTCACCTTGCAGGCGCGCGTCGGCATCGCCACCGGCGTGGTCGTTGTCGGCGATGTTGTCGACGCGGGAGGCTCGCAGGAGCGCGGTATCGTCGGCGAGACGCCCAATCTGGCGGCGCGCCTGCAGGGGCTTGCGCAACCGAGCATGGTGGTTGTTGCCGAAAGCACCAGAAGACTTCTGGGCGGTCTATTCGACCTTCAGGACCTTGGGGAGAGCGAGGTCAGAGGCATCGCCGGGCCGGTGCACGCCTGGGCGGCGTTGCGCGCAAGCTCCGTGGAAAGTCGATTTGAGGCGCTGCGCTCGCGCCGAGTATCGCTCGTCGGCCGGGACGAAGAGCTGGAGCTTTTGCTGCGTCGCTGGAAACAGGCCAAAGCCGGCGACGGGAGGATCGTGCTGATCTCTGCTGAGCCGGGCATCGGCAAATCGCGGTTGACCGAAGCGGTGGAAGAACGCATCGCGCAGGAGCCGCATCGGCGCCTGCGCTATTTCTGCTCGCCTCATCACCAGGACAGCGCCTTCTACCCCTTCATCGGTCATCTGGAGCACGCCGCGGGCTTTGCGCGTGACGATGATCCTGGGGCGCGGCAGCACAAGCTTGCGCAGTTTGCTGCGACAATCGGAGTGTCGAATGGCGACCTGCCGTTGCTCGCTGATCTGCTGTCATTGGCGGGGACAGGGTCTATTCCAAGTCCGGAGCTCGCCCCGCAGCGGAAAAAGGAAAAGACCTTCGATCTGCTCCTTCGCGCTCTCGAAACTATCGCCCGGCAGCAGCCGTTGCTGATGGTCTTTGAGGATGTGCACTGGATCGACCCGACTTCTCGCGAATTGCTCGATCTCATGCTTGCCCGGATCGAGCGGCTGCCGATCTTGCTGATCGCGACCTTTCGGCCCGAGTTCCAGCCGCCCTGGATCGGCCAGCCGCACGTAACGATGATGGCCCTGCCGCGACTCGGCCGGCGCGAGGGCGCCGCGCTGGTGTGGCAACTTGCTGGAAATGCGGCCGAGCTTCCAGCCGACCTCCTTGACGAGATCATCGAGCGCACGGACGGAGTGCCGCTCTTCATCGAGGAAGTGACCAAGGCAATCCTCGAAGCCGCTGAGGCGGCCGGCGGGGACGCTGCCCGCAGCGTGGCCTCCGCCATTCCCAGCCAGAGAACTGCAGTGCCCGCGACCTTACAGGCTTCGCTGCTGGCGCGGCTCGATCGTCTGGGGTCGTCAGCGCGCGAGATGGCGCAGACCGGAGCCGCAATCGGACGCGAATTCTCCTATGATATCGTCAGCGCGGTCGCCGAGCGCCCGGCGGCGGATGTTGCGGCCGCGCTCGATCGCCTGGTCGATTCCGGGCTCGTGTTTCAGCGCGGCACTCCACCTGCGGCCGAATATCAGTTCAAGCACGCCCTGGTGCAGGACACGGCTTACGGCACTCTGTTGCGCGGTCCGCGCCAGGTATTGCATGGGCGAATCGCCGCCGCGATGGAAAGCCGAGCATCCGAGCGCGTGGAGCGCGAGCCCGAAATTCTGGCCTATCACTGGACCGAGGCCGGCAATGCTCGACAGGCAGTCGGATATTGGCTCGAGGCGGGACGGCGCGCGGCAGGGAGGTCGGCCAATCAGGAGGCAGTGGCTCATCTGACCCGTGGCATCGAGACGGTTGCGTCGCTGCCCGCAGGCGCCGAGGCAATGCGCCTGGAGCTGGCGCTGCAGCTCGCGCTCGGACCAGCGGTAATATCGATTCGCGGCTTCGGCGCGAAGGAAGCCGAGGCTGCATATCGCAGAGCGCGGGAACTGGCCGAGACTCTGGGCGACAGCCGATTGCTGTTCGCCGCGATCTGGGGCCTGTGGCTCACGACGGGGCAATCCCTCGAAATCGGTCCTCGCGCGATGCTGGTCGATGAACTGTTTCGCGTGGCGAGGCCGCTCGGGGACACTGCGCTCGAATTGCAGGCACATCATGCCGCTTGGGCGACGCTGATTTTCCGCGGCGATCTCGTCAAGTCAAGAGAACACATCCGTCGCGGACTTGAGCTTTACGATCGCAAGCGGCACGGCAATCATGCCGTTCTCTACGGCGGTCATGATCCGGCAGTATGTGGCACCGGACAGGGTGCGATGGCGCTCTGGATGCTTGGCTATCCCGACCAGGCGGTGGAGAGCGGCCAACGTTCAATTGTGCTCGCCAACGATCTTGCGCATCAACCGAGCGTCGGACATGCGCTGTGGTTCACGGGTGTCGCCTACATGATGCGGCGCGACGTTCCTGCTGTGCTGCGCCTTGCGGAGCAGCTCGTCGAAGTAAGTCGCGAACGCGGGTTGGCGCAGTATCAGGCTGTCGGCGGCATCATGCGGGGCTGGGCGCGCGCCCGGTCGGGAGACATTGAAGAGGGGCTGGCCGAGCTGCGCGCCGCGATCGTGGCCCACCGGGCAACCGCGAGTGTGCTGGTAGGCTTCTTCGCAGCCGAGCTGGCGGAGACCGAGCTACTCGGCGGGCACCTTGAGGAAGCTGCTTCGGCCTTGGCTCTCGCGGTCGGCACGCAGGCGCGAGAGAGGGTCTGGGCATCCGATGTATTGCGGGTCACCGGAGATTTGCGGCTGGCCCGAGACCTGGCAGACCTGCGGGCCGCCGAGCAGATGTACAGCGAAGCGATATCCATCGCGCGCGATCACAACGCCAAATCGCTGGAATTACGCGCGGCGCTCAGGCTTGCACGCTTGCGGCAACGACAGGGACGAGCGCAGGAAGCTGTACATCTAATCCAGCCGATTTATTCGTGGTTTACGGAGGGACTCGATACCGCCGACCTGAAGGAAGCGCGAGAGCTCGTCAAACACCCGGCCTGAAGGCGTGGCAAGCCGTTCGGTCGTGGCGGCTCCATGCAGCTTCAGCAGCTCGCCGACGAGGACGCTGCACCAAGCAGCTCCCCTTGCAGGAGTATGGCCCCGCCTCTGCTAATTCGCGCGCTTGGGCGCCATCCGTTCGGCCGCCGGAGGAAGAAAGGCGTCAGTGTAGACGGTCGCCGGATCCGGGCTTCTCGGCAGCCCGTAGGCCTCGACCATCGCGTCGATGGTCGTTTTGAGCTTCTCCGCGGTGACGGAGCTCAGACCATGGCTTGCGACGTACGGCGTATCGGTGAGGCCGAGCGCGATGTCGAGACGCACTTTCTCGATATCGGGCCTCATCATCGAATCGCGCGCAGTCAGAACCTCGAGCGCCTTTTGCGGGGATGCGATGGTGTCCCTGGTGCCCTGATTGAGCGCCTTGACGACGCCGCGCACCGTGCCCGGATTCTCATCGGCGAATTTCTTCGGCGTCACCAGCGCCAGGCCGTACATGTCGGCGCCGAAATCCGAATATTTGAGGATGAACAGATCGTCGAGCGTAAAGCCGATCTCGAGCATTGCCGGGATGTTGGAATTGGTAAAGCCGCCGGTGCCGTCGACATCGCCCCGCTTGAGCATGGGACCGAACAGTTGCGGCTGCACCGCCACCCAGTTGATCTTGACGTTCTCGGCGTGCGCGGCCTTGAGCAGAACCGAGATCGTGTCGTGGACGGCAATGCCCGGACCGCCCGCGATCTTCCTGCCCTCGAGATCGGCGGGCTTGCGAATGCCGGCGTCCTTGCGGGTGATCACCGCGAGCGGGGAGCCATCGAAGCTCATGTAGACGGCGATCAGCGGCGAGCTCGGATTTTGCGCGTTGAAACGGATCATCGAGGGGAGGTCGACCCACCCGAACTGGTAGACCCCGCCAGCAACGCTGACCGCGACATTGGTCGCGCCCTTGCCGGGGTCGAGCGCGTCGACGGTGACCCCCGCGGCTTTGAAATATCCCTTGCTCTGCGCCACGAAGAACGGCGCATGCGTCCCCTGGATGATCCAGTCCATCATGATCTTGACGTTCGCGGTCTCCGCCGAGGCGGCGCCGGCGCAAGCGAGCACGGCAACCAGCGCCGTGAGCAACGCGCGCGTTAGCGCAGCCGCACGCGGCAAGCTCAATGCATTGCCGCTGCGGACGCAGCCAGGCATGCGTGACCTCCATCGGTGCAAAGCGATCGGCGCGACTGCGCGAGCGTAGTCACGCTTGGCAGCATGGTCAACGATGGCTAGCATTCGCTACCTGCATCGTCATGCCCGGACCGGGACCCCGCCGCGCTTGCGCGGCGGGAACCCGTGTTCCGGGCATCCACGACTTGTTTTGAGGCTATAACGTGGACGGCATCAGACCTCGGGCTTGCCCGAGGTCCGCACCATCAAGTGACGCAAGTCGAGTAAACTCGACTTGCGTGACAAGCACGACCATGACGATTTCGGGCGCGGAAGGAGAATCGTGATGCTGAAGCTTCCGGGGCATGCGCGCTACGCCTATTCGCCGATCGTCAAGCGGCCGCTCTATGACTGGCCCGGCGGCAAGCGCCTTGCCTTTTATGTCGCGCTCAACATCGAGCATTTCGCCTTCGGCGCCGGCCTCGGAATGGATCCCTCCAACCGCAGCGGAGCGCAGAATACGCGCAACTTCGCCTGGCGCGATTACGGCAACCGTGTCGGCAATTGGCGGCTGTTCGAGATGCTGGATGAGCTCAAACTGCCCGCCACCATCCTGCTCAACAGCAGCGTCTGCTACAATTATCCCGAGATCGTGGACAAGATCAAAGCGCGCGGCGACGACGTGCTGGGCCACGGCCGCACCAACGCCGAGCAACAGCGCGCGATGTGGGAGGAGGACGAGGCGCGCGCCATCGAGGAGTGCACGGCGGTCATCGAGAAGCACGTCGGCGTGCGGCCGACCGGATGGATGGGCCCCGGCGCTATGGAATCCGGCATCACTCCCGATCTCCTGAAAGAAGCAGGCTACACCCACCTCCTCGACTGGCCGCTCGACGATCAGCCGATCTGGATGGCGACCCGCGCCGGTCCGCTGCTTTCGGTTCCCTATCCCATGGAGCTCAACGATGCCGGCGGGCAGGTGCACCGCGACCATACCGGCCGGCAGTTTGCCGAGATGATCGTCGATCAGTTCGAGGAGATGCTGGAGCAGTCGGAGCGGGCGCCGCTCGTCTTCGCGCTCTCGCTGCACGGCTTCATCGTCGGCCAGCCGTTCCGGCTGCGGCCGGTGCGCCAAGCCGTCAAGCATTGCGTCGAGCACAAGCGCAACGACCGGGTCTGGTACACGCGTGCCGGCGATATCGCGAAATACTGCTTCTCGCTCCCGAAAGGGCTCATTCCCGGCAGCTGAGACAATGGGCTTCGC
>Ga0306926_10001519_pt1 | contig 23112 bp, 23 predicted proteins | sample flu12Cox44000178_FD_203759 | JGI IMG/M metagenome (GOLD analysis project Ga0306926, IMG submission 203759) | Lab enrichment of tropical soil microbial communities from Luquillo Experimental Forest, Puerto Rico - flux8day.12C.oxic.44.000.178 (v2)... | ecosystem: Environmental > Terrestrial >...
AAACCGGACTTCTCCACCGTCGTGCGACGTTTCCCGCGCTCTTACGTTGCGGGAGTTGTCCTGCTTACTATTTGTCTTCTTTGGACATTCTGGTTGGTCGCCACGATCCAGATGGGCGAATTCTCCTCCTTCCGGCGCCCGCTCCTCATTGCCTTACCAATCGGTTACGGGCTCGCCCTGCGGTTCGTCGATGAATTCCTCGCAGTACGCGCTCTTGGAATTCTTTGCCTGCTGGGCGCCGAGCCGTTGCTCGATGCGGCGTTTCTACGCTACGAGAACAGCCGATTACTTGTAACGGCATTCGCTTATCTGCTGATTATTGCCGGACTGTTTTGGGTCGCAATCCCGTACGTGCTTCGCGATCAAATCAACTGGAGCGCGCGAACAGTTTTTCGCTGGCGCTGTTTGCATGCTGTTGCGCTCATTTACGGCTGCGTGATTCTCACCTTCGCGTTTACGCAGTATTAGAAACGTGGTTCTACGCCTTGTGCGCCAGCAGAGATATTGCCCGCTGAGTTGATCCAGCAGTTTGCAAACCGCTGGGTACACAGACTGGAAATCTATGTTCCCACACATGAACCGGATTCTGGTGATCCGCGGCGGCGCGATCGGCGATTTCATTCTCACCTTGCCGGCACTCAAAGCGCTTCGGGATGCCTGGCCGCCTGCGCATATCGAGATTCTTGGTTACAAGCACATTGCCGGGCTTGCGGAAAATCGTTTTTACGCGCAAGCAGTACGCTCGATCGAATACGGGCCGCTCTCCAGATTCTTCGCGAGGAATTCGGAACTGCCAGCAGAGTTGGCAAATTATTTCGCGAGTTTCGATTTGATCGTCACCTACCTGTATGACCCAGATCGAGTCTTTGAAAACAATCTGCGCCGCTGTGGCGTTGAAAATCTGCTTTGTGGACCGTCTAAGATCGTCGAAAAAGCCGGCCATGCCGCGCGCCAACTCGCACGGCCGGTCGAAGACTTGGGTATAAGAGTCGCCGACCTTAGTGAAAAGGTTTTCCCCTCAATTGAAGATCGGCAGTTCGCCAGCGATTTTGTCCGGCCTTTACAGCAGCCGTTCATCGTGATTCATCCAGGAAGCGGCAGCAAGGAAAAGAACTGGCCGCTGGAAAATTGGATCGCGTTGTTTTCGAAAGCTGACGATTTCCCGACGAGCGGAAAACGTCCTTCGCTAGTCGTCATTTCCAGCGAGGCGGACAAATTACAGACCGAGCAATTGGAACGCGAGTGGAAAAACCGAGATGTCCGTTTCACAAAAAATTTGCCCCTGCCCCAGCTCGCAGCGGTGCTGGAGCGCTCGGTGTTCATCGGACACGACAGCGGAATCTCGCACCTCGCCGCGGCTGCGGGTGCGAACTGCATCTTACTCTTCGGTCCAACAAATCCCGATGTGTGGGCGCCGCGTAACCAAAACGTGCAAGTTCTTCGCGCGGAAAGCCGGAACGTCAGCGATGTGGAAATCGGACCGGTCGAAGCAGCTGTCGCTGCCGCTTTACACGGCTGTTAAACGAAGCCGCCGAGTTTCCGATGTTCCAATTTTAGCCTCACGGCGCGCGGAGGACCGCCCCCTACCTACGCCTCATAGCCACGCGGAAATTTCTGATGCCATTTCCAGGCGCTATTGATAATGGCGTCGAGCGACTGGAACTGCGGTCGCCAGCCAAGCTCATTTTTGATTTTTTCCGAGGAAGCGATCAGCCGCGCCGGATCGCCGGGTCTGCGCGGCTTTTCAATGGTGTCGATCTTTCGCCCGGTGATCTTGCGGCAGGCGGCGATCACCTGCCGAACACTGGAGCCACCACCGGTGCCAAGGTTGTAGAATCCGCTGGCCGTTGCGCCAAGCGCCAGAATGTGCGCGCGCGCAAGATCAACGATGTGAATGTAGTCGCGAATACATGTGCCGTCGGGCGTCTCATAATCAGTACCGTAAATTTCAACATTCGGTTTTTGGCCCAGTGCGACGTTCAGCACTGTGGGAATTAAATGTGTCTCCGGCCGATGATCTTCACCGAACTTCTCAGTCGCCCCGGCAGCGTTGAAGTAACGCAGGCAAACAAACTTCATGCCGTAAATCTGGTCGTACCAGCGCAGAATCTTTTCGAAAGTCAGTTTCGATTCACCGTAGGGACTGATCGGCCGTGGCGAAGCGGTCTCGTCGATTGGCAGGCGATCCGGCGGGCCGAAGATGGCGCAGGTTGACGAAAACACCATCCGGCGGACACCAGCTTCGATCATGGCGTCGAGCAGGTTCAATCCGTTGGCAATATTGTTCCGAAAATATTTGGACGGATTCTGCATTGACTCGCCAACCAGTGCGTTTGCGGCGAAATGCATCACTGCGTCCGAACGCCAACTGGAGAGAGCGGTCTCGATTTCATCGCGGTGCGCCAGGTCGCCCTCGATAAATTGCGCCCGCGGATCGACTGCCCGGCGATGGCCTTCGCTCAGATTATCAAAGATCGCGACTTCATGTCCCTCATTCAGCAGCTGTTCGGTGCAAATGCTCCCGATGTAACCCGCGCCGCCAGTGAGGAAAACCTTCATTGCCCGGAAATTGCAGCGTCACTCGCTCCGAATCAAAGGCGAATGGCGGGGATAACTCGCTGAGCGCCCGGCCATGCGCGCCCTACCAACATCAAAGTGAAGGGTGCTTGGAAGAAGATTGGGCGACGGTTTTCCCTCTCTTTTTCTCGAGAGCTGCAACCATCTGCCGCACGCAACGATGCTTGCAACGTGGAGCGAGGACTTTCAAACTTTGTTCCTCCGAACCCCATTCCAAAATATCAATGTCCACGCGGCGCACACCCCACTGTTTCATTTCAAGCCGGCTCGGCTTGTACAGGTCGATCGTGTCGGTGCCGATCAACGCATTCCCATAATCGTCGATAACGTATTCTTGATTTGTATTAGCAATTCGGAATCGGGTTCCGAGAGGAAAGTGCGACCAATCAGACGCGGCACTCATGACATGCAGACTGGAAAGCCGACAGCCGATTGCGTTGTTGCACCCGCTTCCTCCCTCGTTGCGCGTGTACGCAGTAGTGCGCACATTCGGTACGCGACGCGCGCTCGTGACAGTCGGTGTCGAATTCGTGGCACAGCCTGCGATTAAGCAAGCTACAGCTCCTGCAAGCGTAAGGTTAAGGCATCTAGGCATCTGCAGTATCGTGGTCTCCATAGCAGCCCCACCAGCCAAGGGCAAGCGATAAATTGCAGAATTTCCCTAGGGTTGACGGTGGTTCCCCGTCGCGTTTTGGGTAGTCGTCTTGCGGCCGGCATCCACGTTGCCGACTAGAGCGCTAAGGGGCGGCCGGCTCCGAAAGCTCCGTTGTGCAATATGGACAACGCGTCGCCTTAAACGGAATCTTCATCGCGCACTCCGGGCAATCTTTTTTGTCGGGTTCTTTTTCCTCAGCCGGCTCTCGGAGTTTATTGATCGCCCGAACAAGCAGGAAGACTGCACCTGCCACAATGAGAAAATTAATTACAAGCGTAATGAAGTTGCCGTAATTCCAAGTGATCGCTCCAGCCTTCACGGCGTCAGCGGGGGTGTGGAACGCCGTGGAGCCATCTTTGGCTGCTCGCAGAATGACAAACTGGTTTGAAAAATCGAGTCCGCCCGTGAGAAGGCTGATTGGCGGCATGATCACGTCTTTGACCAGCGAACTAATGATTGAACCGAAAGCAGCTCCGATAATCACGCCGATCGCGAGATCGACAGCGTTGCCTTTGATGGCGAATTTCTTGAAGTCTTCCCAGATCTTTTTCATACGACGATATTGACCAGCTTTTTCGGGACCACAATTACCTTGCGCACTGTTTTACCGGCGATTCGAGCTTGAATCTTCGGGTTTGATAGCGCGCCAGTTTTGAGTTCTTCCTCTGTTGCAACGATCGACACTTTCATCCGATCGCGGAGTTTGCCGTTTACCTGAACGACGATTTCCACCTCGTCCTCAACGAGTAACTGCTCATTGTACCCTGGCCAAGATTGCGCCGTGATGTCGCCGGCGGCCTCATTGAATTTGGCATTCAGCTTTTCCCATAATTCTGAAGAAATGTGAGGCGCGAACGGATTGAGCAAAACCAGAAAGGCGCGCATCGCCGATAAGGGAATCGTTTCGACGTTTGTAAATGCGTTCACGAAAATCATCATTTGTGAAATTGCGGTATTAAACGAGAACGATTCGATGTCCTGAGTGACTTTCTTGATCGTGGCATGCAGCATCTTGTGCTGACCCTTGTCCCGTTCGACGTTCTTGACCTTCTTGCATAATTCCCACGCGCCTGCCTGGTTCTCGGTCATGAGCAGACGCCAGACGCGCGCAAGAAAACGCGCTACGCCTTCGACGCCGCGCGTGCTCCAGGGTTTCATTTGTTCAAGCGGCCCCATAAACATCTCGTAGCAGCGAAATGCGTCTGTACCGTGCTGGTCAATCACATCATCGGGATTGACGATGTTCCCGCGCGACTTCGACATTTTATGGCTATCTTCGCCGAGGATAATTCCCTGGTTCACCAAACGCTGGAATGGCTCCGGTTTCGAAACGCAGCCAAGATCGAACAACACTTTCTGCCAGAAACGCGCATACAGCAGGTGCAGCACCGCGTGCTCAGTGCCGCCGACGTACAAATCGACACTGCCCGGCTTGGGACCGCCCATCCAGTAACGTTCAGCTTCTTCACCAACGAATCGCTGATCGTTGTGCGGATCGCAAAATCGCAGGTAATACCAGCACGAGCCTGCCCACTGCGGCATCGTGTTTGTCTCGCGCGACGCTTCGTCAGAATAACGAACCCAATCTTTTGCTTTCGCCAACGGCGGTTCGCCGGTGCCAGTGGGTTTGTAATCATCAAGAGAGGGCGGCACAACCGGCAATTCATCTTCACCTAACGAGCGATGTTTTCCATTTTCCCAAACGATTGGGAATGGTTCGCCCCAGTAGCGCTGGCGCGAGAACAGCCAGTCGCGCAGTTTGTAATTGATTGCGCGTTTGCCCAAGCCGCGTTCCTCCAGCCATGCAGTGATTTTCTTCTTCGCTTCCGCGCTCGTTAGGCCGTTGATGATTGGCGAATTGACCGCGACGCCTTCACCGGTGAATCCAATTGCCTGTTCATCTCCTGTTGGCTGAACGACAACGACAATCGGTAGATCGAATTTTTTCGCGAATTCCAGGTCGCGTTCGTCGTGCGCCGGCACGCCACCGATTGCTCCAGTCCCGTACCCAACCAGCACATAATCAGCGATCCAGATTGGAATCTTTTTGTTGTTCGCAGGGTTAATCGCGTACGCGCCGGTAAACACGCCGGTTTTTTCTTTAGACAGATCGGCACGTTCGAGCTCGCTCTTGCGCGCGGTCCGTTCGCGATATTCTCGAACGCCCGGCCACTGTTCTTCGGTAACGATGAGATCGACCAGCGAATGTTCCGGCGCGAGCACCAGGAACGTGCCGCCGTAAAGCGTATCGGGTCGCGTGGTGAACACGCGAATTTCCCGCTCGCTTTTATCGATCTTGAATTCGATCTCTGCCCCTTCGCTTCGGCCAATCCAATTGCGTTGGAGTAATTTGATTCCCTCAGGCCAATCAAGCTTGTCGAGTTCGTCCAGTAATCGCTCTGCATAGGCAGTGATGCGCAACATCCATTGCCGCATCGGTCGTCGAACAACCGGGAAGCCGCCGACTTCGCTTTTTCCATCGACAACTTCTTCATTGGCCAAGACTGTGCCCAACTCCGGACACCAGTTGACCGGGACATCAGCGACGTAAGCGAGCCGAACGCTGTCCGGATCAGTCCCGCGATAAGTTGAAATCGGCTCGGCCCGCTTTGTCTCAGGATTGAACCAGGAATTGTAAATCTGGAGAAAAATCCACTGTGTCCACTTGTAATATCCCGGGTCGGTGGTGTTGATCTCCCGCTGCCAATCGTAGGAAAAACCGATCCGCTTGAGTTGTCTCTTAAATTTCGCCACATTCTGGCGCGTGGTGACGGCGGGATGCTGACCGCTTTTGATCGCGTATTGCTCCGCGGGCAGGCCGAATGCGTCCCAACCCATCGGATGCAAGACGTTGAAGCCGCGCATCCGTTTGTAGCGAGCTACGATGTCCGTGGCCGTGTAACCTTCGGGATGCCCAACGTGCAGCCCCGCTCCGCTCGGGTAAGGAAACATGTCGAGGATGTAAAATTTTGGCTTCGCCCGTTCGAAACCTTTTTCGCCAGGATTGGGCGCGTGAAAAAGCTGCCGATCTTCCCAGATGGCCTGCCATTTTGGTTCGATCTGGTCGAACGGATACGGTTTGCGACGCTCGCTAGTCATGCTTGATCTCGAACTTCCAAAAACCAGTATTCGATCATGCAATTGATTGTCGCAACGCGCAATGCGCACAAGACGCGCGAGATTCAGCGGATTCTCGGGCCGGCCTTCACGGTCAGGGATTTGTCGGAGCATCCTAAAATTCCCGATATCTGCGAGAACGGAAAATCCTTTGAAGAAAATGCGATACTGAAAGCAGTCGGCGCGTCCAGACATTTGCCGGGCCTTATTGTTGCCGATGATTCAGGTCTGGAAGTCGATGCGCTTGGTGGCGCGCCCGGAATTTTTTCCGCGCGCTACGCAGGCGAAAATGCAACGGGTAAAGAAAACATCGAAAAGTTGCTGGGCGAACTTGCTCGGACCGGCGCCGATGAAACTGAGAGATCGACGCGGTTTCGCTGCGTGATTGCGCTGGCCCGGCAGGGCAAACTGCTCGGGACGTTCCAAGGGATTGTCGAGGGAACAATCGTCCAGCAACCGCGCGGATTACACGGATTCGGCTACGATCCCATTTTTGTTCCGAGTGGATTTGAAAAGACTTTTGGCGAGCTGCCTCCTAAAGTGAAGAACACGAGCAGCCACCGTGCGAAAGCAATTCGCGCGCTTACCGCCAAACTTGCGGGTATCGAGAAGGCCGATTAAGGCCCGGGCGGTGGTGGTGGAGCGCCTTGTGGCGGTGGAGCGCCTTGTGGCGGTGGAGCGCCCGGCGCTGGGGCAGCGCCTGGAGCCGCGCCACCCACCCCAGAAGCTGCTCTGATCTGGTATCCGACTTTTGTAATTCCGACCTGCCGAATTTTATCGAGCACTCCGATGACGTCGCCGTACACGGCCTTGGGCGCCGCGCTGAGAGACAGTTTGACGTCCGGGTTCCCTCGGTGGAGCGCAAAAAGCCGTGGAAGCACTTGGTCGTCCGGGAGGTATTCGTTATTGAAAAATACCGCGTTCCCCTCCAGCACTTTTACGGAAACGAAATCTATTTGGCCGCTTGGCGGAGGCCCCTGCGCAGCCGGCAAATTGACCCGGATACCTTTCATGTGGGTCTGGCTCAGGCTGACCATCATGAAGCTGGCAAGGAGAAAGAACATGATGTCGATCAGCGGAATGATCTCAATGCGCGCTCTTTTATGCGGAACTGGCGATGAGAGTTGCATATTAGTGGAATGGTTAGTACGAGGCGCCGGTTAATGTAAAGGTGATCGGAATCCTGACCTTGGACACTGTCCCGGGCCTAAATCTCCACCGCCGAAAGGTGCTGACGGCGGCGTCATCCAATATCGAACTCCCAGTACTTGAAGCGACAGAAGCGTCAGTGACACTGCCGGATCCTGGGTCAACGGTCGCGACGATCACTCCGCTGCCCGTGATCCTCTTTGCACGCGCCTCATACGGGTAAGGCGGGCGCGGCGAGACAACAGCAAGTGCTTTTGCTCGGGACATCGACATCTCGGCAGCCTTAATCGGCACAAATTTCTGTGCGGTTGGGGGCGGCCGCGGCGGTGGTGTGTGTTCCTCAACGAACTCTGGCTTAATATCGGGCGGAGGAGGAGGCTCCGGCAATGGAATGTCTTCCGGCGGCGGTGTGGACTCCGGTGGTGCCAACGTCGCCTCGATCACCTGCGGTGGCTGAGGCGGAAGCTCTACCGGAGGAGCCTCCCGCCTTTGAGACACTGCTACCGCTGTCACATGGATCGCTAAGGCAACGCCAAAGGCAGTCCAGAAATACCACCGGGGCGGCGGCCGGTAGATTAATGGTCTTACTCCTTCTTTTGCCATAACCAGTTACCCAGGTCCTGGGACTCCCTTGAGCGATTCGCTCTTAATCTCGAATGAGACTTTATAGTAGCCGGACGCGCGAATTATTTCGAGCGCATGGGCAATGTTCAAGTGGGCCGAATCTCGATCGCCTCGAAGAAACACCTTCGCGTCCGGCGCTGATGCGTGCACCCGTCGCAGACGATTCAGCAGCTCGTCGTCACCGACTTCGTCCTTGTCGAAAAAATAATGACCATCTTTATCGACCGATACACTGAGGTACTCGCGTTTTGTCTGCGTCTCGCCCGAAACGCCCGATGGCAAATTCACCTTGATCCCTTTCATGTGCACCTGGCTCAAGCTCACCATCATGAAACTGGCGAGCAAAAAGAACATGATGTCGATCAACGGGATGATCTCGATCCGCGCCTTCTTGTGGGGAATGGGTGAGGTTACGTACATTGGAACCCTTTAGATCGACGAGCCTTTCCCAGAGACCGGGGCTTGCCCCGCGAACTTGATTTCCTGCGCTGCGGTTTGTGCTCCTAACATTACTTCCAGATTGGTGGCTGCCGTCTGTAATTCGAACTCCAAGTTAGACACCCGGGAAGTGAAAAAGTTAAACGGAATCAGAGCGAAGATGGCAATACCGAGACCGCAGGCTGTGGCGATAAGCGCTTCCGCGATACCACCGGTGACGGCTTGCACCGCCAACTCTTCGTTGCCGAGGAAGCTGAATGAACGGATCAGACCGGTAATGGTACCCAGCAGACCGAGCAACGGCGCCAAAGTTACGAGTGTATCCATCACAACGAGAAACCGGCCGGCACGTTTGATCTCGATGCCGGCAGCGACTTGTAAAGCACCCTGCAGCGAAGTGTGTTGGTGATTGAGGCCATTCCACATCATGCGCAAAACCGGGTCACGCGATCCGCGAGAAAGCCGCGAGGCCTCGGCGGTATCGGCATTTTCAATCGCCGTGAAAACTTTCTCAATCCGTTTGGGATCGCGCCGGAACCACCGGCCAGTCCACCAAAAAATTCGCTCGATCACTACGGTAAGCCCGACGATCGACACCAGCAGAATCGGCCACATCACAGGACCGCCCCGGTGGAATTTATCGATCAACCAATTGCTCCCCAGCAGGCCGCCGCTCGGTTGCGCTTCAGCAGCTGGCAGCGGGTTCGCGGCCGCGGGGCTTGATGCAGCGGCGGCCGCTGCCGCGGGAGATTCGCCAGGCGCGCCTGGACTCATCGCAGCCGGTGCGCCGGGACTTGTTGCAGCCGCCGCGCCGGGTTGTCCAGGCGCTGCCGGTTGTTGCGCAGCAGGCTGCCCAGGGGCCGCAGCCTGTCCTGGCGGAACGTTAGTAGCAGGCGCCTGCTGTGCTGCCGGACTCGTACCTGCTGCAGGCGGAGCTTTTGCGGGCGGCGGAGATTGCGCAAGCGAAGTGAGCGCAAGCGCGAGTGAGCACAGAGAGATCGTAAGTAATGTTTTCATAGTTGAAGCACAAGTTTGGTGTGACCGGTTCGTTTTCGGTACAGGTTTTCTCTTATCGCAGACAACCTGCTAGCGAGTCGAGCAAAACTTTTCATTTTCTTCGACAGTGCATCCCTCTAGAGGTCGTACCTTTAATTCGGAATATCTCTACTGCGGGGATGTAAGGCAAGTCTTTCAAATTGTCCTGGCGCCTTCAAGCTTTGCCAACCGGAACGCCACGCTCCGCAATTACAACGGTGTTCCGCAGCCGCGGCCAGTTATCGATTGCTGCTTCCAATTGATCTCCGGCACGAATCGGACCGACGCCGGCCGGCGTTCCGCTCAAAACTACATCGCCCGACAAAAGTGTAAGCGACTGACTCGCGAATGAAACAAGCTGCGCAACCGAATAGATCATTCGGCTCGTGCGGGTGCTTTGGCGCAATTCGCCATTCTGCCGCAGCTCTAGTGAAACGTCGCTCACATTGACGTTGGCATAAACGAATGGCCCAATCGGCGTGTAAGTATCAAATGATTTACAACGGCCAAATTGCTTTTCCTGTTTTTGCAAATCGCGGTCGGTAATATCGAGGCCGATCGTGTAACCGAAAACTTGATGGAGCGCGTCCTCAATGCTGACGTTTTTCGTTCGAGCACCGATCACGACCGCGAGCTCGACTTCGAAATCCGTTCGATGCTCGGGAAACGCAATCTCGATCGCGCCCTGATGCGGCAGAAGCGAGCTTGGCGCCTTAAACCAGATTAACGGCGCACCCACTTCGGTTCGTTTCATCTCTGCGATGTGATCGGAATAATTCAATCCGACCGCGATCAATTTCGATGGCGCAACCGGAAGAGCGACACGCAAATCTGCGAGCTTCCGTACATCGCCAGTCGGTTCGATCTCGGTCCAATAAGGTTTTGCCAGCACATGCACATCGTCGCCACGCACTTCGCCGTGGAAAAATTCATTGCCTGATCTGAATCCGCCAAAGGTGCGCATGAGGTCCACAGATTACACGGATTTTCGCGGATTGTAGGGCGTTTCTGTGAACCGTGAAAGCATTCGTGGCTGACACAGACGCCATATAACTCACTTCGGCACGACCCCCACAAAGTCGCGCACCGGTTTTTGCTCGCGAATCGAAAATGCGCCGCCATTCTCCCGGGCGAACCAAAATGCGCTCGACGATCCTCCATCGAGATTCAGCGCGCGCCGAATTTTCAAATCATCGGCCAATCGCGTTGTGGTAAGAATCGCCGCCAATTCGGCGAGCGACACTTCAGAGCAAGTTCCAAGCGCCGCACGATCCTTCGTTCCCGCTGCGACAAAAGTGCGCCTGGCTACATGCGAATCATTCAGGCCTGGAATAAGCTCGTAGTGATCGACGAGAAATGGTCCAGATTGGACTGCGGCGTTCGCTTTCTCTTGCCGTGAAAATTCGCGGAGCCGCTGGATCTGCACATTGTGTGTTGATGCACTGAGAATACCCGTCATTAAGCGGGCAGGGTGCAATGGCGCAACGAGTTTGCCGTCGCTAATTAGCAGGCCGACAGGTGTAAATTCCGGCTTGAAGAATCCGCCGTTCACTCCGGCAGCACATTTCTCGCGGGCCATCGTGTCGGACAAAGTCTCGCCCGTTGGATTGTCGATTACGCGCAAGACACAGGATTTGGCAGAGAAAATTGTAAAATCGACAACGGCGCTCTTATTCCCATCAGCGTTTTCTAGAACGACGTGCCGATGCGCAATGCCGTCGCGTCCGAGTTCGGAGTCAGTCGAGCGAATCGACCAGTCCGCATGCGCCGTGGCTGCAACGAGAAGGAGCAGCGCGGCGTTACGCTTTGCCACTGTATTTAGTCAGCAAAGCTTGAAAACCCGGATCGTTTCGCAACGGGTCCCAAATCGGATTTATTTTTAATCGCTCTACAGTCACGTCGCTTGGTCGGCTCAATAATCCGTCCAGAATCTCAATCGCACGATCGTTCTCACCAACGATGGCGTGAACCTGGGCCACGCCCTCCGTGATTGCTGGCCCCTCAAAGGCGTCCTTGCTTTCGGGCTGCAACTCGCTTGCGCGTTGCGCTTCTCCAAGCGCGGCATCCTTTTCGCCGAGGTACGCGAGCGCTTTTGCCAACTGAATGTGGAGCTTTGCCGAGTCGGGATTCCGTTTGAGTTCGTCCTCGGCCACGCTTCTCGCCCGGAGGAAAGCCGCGCGTGCGCCGGGGTGGTCTTCCAGTGCGTTCCGCGCAAAGCCGATGTAGTAATACTTGCTCCACAAGCCTTCGGGAAGACCTGCGAGCTGATCGTCGGGCAGTCGCTCCGCTGCCTCCAATCCATCCTGGTACTTGCGCTGCAAAAGCAAGAAGTCAGTCCGCCCGTCGGCGACCGCAAGTTTTTGTGTATTGGTCAGAGGCACCGATTTCAGGGTTTCCAATGCTTTTTCCGCGACGCTGAAATCGCCTTTTTCAGCGATCGCCAGCTTGGACTTTACCGCTAAAAGTTCTACAGATGTTGGCTTCAATACGAGCGCTCGATCGATCGTTTTATTGGCCGCGTCGTAATTTCGCTGCATCTGGTAATTGAACGTGAGATTTTGCAGCGGCCAGACGTCTTTCGGATTTAAACTCGCTGCCTTCTCCAGATTTGCAGTGGAATCGGCCCACTTCCCCTGCCGCCGCTGAATTGCTCCAATGGAGAGATAAACCTCAGATTCGTTAGGCAATCCGCGCTGTGCGATCTCGAATTCTTTGAGTGCCGCGTCGTAGTCGTTGTCGCCATAATAGTATGACAAACCACGAGCCATGTGCGCTTCAGGCAGATCCGGCTGCAATTGCAGAGCGCGCTCGGCCAGAGAACGCGCTTTTTCGCGACGCGGTGGCGTCTGATCAAACGTGTGCCCAATCCAGCTTTCCAACTGCGAGTAGCGCGCGATCGCAAGCGCGAAGGTTGGATCCAACTCGAGCGCACGCTCGAAAAGCTGCTCGCCCTGTTTCAATGTATCGAAGTCCTCCAAAGTGCAGGAAAGGTCGTGCCCCTGCACGAAAGCAAGGTAGGCCTCGCCATTCTCCGTCGGCTTGCTTTCGAGCTGCACTTTTTCGCTGGGCGAGAGTTTTGCCCGCAGTTCGCCGGCGATTTTTTGTGCCAGATCAGTTTGGATCGCGAAAACATCGGTCACATCGCGGTCGTAATCGTTCGCCCAAAGGTGCTCGTCGGTATTCGCATCGATCAATTGCACGTTCACTCGAACCTTATTTCCCGAGCGGCGCACGCTGCCCTCGAGAATGTTGGAGACGCCGAGGGCCTTACCGATTTCCCGAACGTTTGGGGCCTGGCCGCGATACTGCATCACAGAGGTGCGAGAAATCACTTTGAGATCGCCAATCTTCGACAAGTTGGTAAGCACGTCATCCTGGATGCCGTCCGCGAAGTAGGCGTTCTCTTTATCATCGCTTAAATTCGTAAACGGCAGCACGGCGATCGATTTGTCCACCTTGCGCGCGGATGCGCGAGGCAAAAGAAAGAATCCTGCTATGAGCAACGCTGCGAGGCACGATCCGGCAAGCAAAACGGCGTTACGGCGGCGTCTCCGCACTTCGATTTGGGCTCGCTTCAGCCGCGGAGGATTCGGACTGCCGAACTCTTTCGTGTAAAGGTTCACTATGGAGATCATTTCCCCGTGCTTGACCTCACATTGACCGACATCGTGCAGGTACGGTCGCCATTCCGAATAATGCTGAAGGTCTTCGGCGACGTGCTTCGAAAGGAGGATGTGTCCGGCGTCTCCGCAATCCATCACCCGCTGCGCAATATTAACCCCGGCTCCCGCAATGTTCGCGCGCTCATTTACATCGGCGACCTCGTTAACCGGCCCGCTGTGGATACCCATTCGAACCTGAAGCTTCGGGTAGTCCTTAAGCGCCTGACTAATCTCCAAAGCGCAGCGCACCGGTTGTTCCGGGCTGTGTCGAAAGACCAGAGCCATCCCGTCACCTGTTGGTAAGCGCACCAATTGACCATCCGCTTCGGCCGACCGAAACTCTCCCGCCTCACGAACCGCGTTATTCAACGCGCCCAGCAGTTCGCTTTGCTCGCTAATTAGCAGCCTGGAGTACCCTACGATGTCGATGAACAGAACGTGTCCAATTTCGAGCCGAACTGCGGATTTGGATTCAGCAGGCATAGGGCACGGACGAATACAAGTTCGCTAACAATAAGACAACGGCAAGACCAACATGTTCGCTAAAAAATCCGCGAACCGCTCACTGGTCAGATTGTAACACCATTATTACTTAGGCAACGGCTTGATGATCGCCGCAGCGAGCTTTCTCGCAGCAGGCACTGACACGGGCTACGGCCCCCAACAATTATTTTATTCCCGTCGCAAACACGGTTTGGAAATGCGGAGTCTGCTTCTCACGAGACACGACGCTGATCTCGATGTCCCGGAAGCCGCCTTTTTCCAGCAACTGATGCAACTGCACTTCACTGAATCCGAGCCAGTGATCTGCATACAATTCGCGGGCGCGTTCGAACCGGTGACTCAAAAGATCGAGAATCACCAATCGACCGCCGCGTTTTAAAATCCGGCGGGCAGCCGCGACGGCTCGCTCGGGATGAATAGCGTGATGCAAGGCTTGGCTGAGAATTGCAAGATCGATACTGTTTTTCGCGATGGGCGGATCTTCAATGTCGCCGAGCCGATACTCGAGATTCTTGAATCCATGTTTCTTCGCGAGCTGGCCGCCGAACTCGACCATTTTTGGCGAATTATCGATGGCGATCACTTTGCGCGCCTTTTTCGCCAGCAACTGCGAAAGTGTCCCCTCGCCTGCTCCGAGGTCAGCGACGGTCAGCGGCGGGAGAAGAGTAATGAGCGTATGTGCCAGCGCCTTCCACGAACGGCCTGGCACATAACTTCGCCCGAACTTCCCGGCCAGCTCGTCGAAGTATTTCCGCGCTTTGTCCTGCCGCTTGTGTAGGACGAGCTTGAGACTCGTGCGATCGCGCGACGTTTCTGGCAATTCGCGCGCGAGCAGCCGGGTTATTTCTGCCACGCGTTCTCGCTGCGAATTCCGGCCCTGATGGTTTGCGCCATAATAGACATTCTTCCCGACCCGGCGATCGGAGACTACGCCGGCGCGTTTCAATTGAGCCAGATGGCTGGATATCCGCGATTGGCCCATGCCCAGAATTTGCTGGAGCTCCGCCACCGAAAGCTCTTCCTGTTCGAGAAGAAGCAACAGACGCAGCCGCGTGGGGTCGGCCAGCAACCGCAACAAATTAATGGTTGACGCCATGATGCGAGCCAACGATATATCCACGCATCATGATTGGTCAATATGTCGCGAGCGCGATGGTTAAATCGTTAAAAGAGTTAAACCGTTGCAAAGGCCATGGCGATCGAGCATTCCAATCATCCCATTTAACTTTTTAACTCTTTTAACCAATCACTTTTCAAGAGCCATGCCTCGTCGTTACATTTTTTCGTCCGAGTCCGTCACCGAAGGCCATCCCGATAAAGTTTGCGACACGATCAGCGATTACGTTCTCGACGCTTGTCTTGAGCAGGACCCGTTGAGTCGCGTGGCTTGCGAAACGCTCGCCAAAGGCAACCTCGTCGTCCTCGCAGGGGAGATAACCAGCAACGCGAAGTTTGACCTGGAAGACCGCGTGCGCACGGCTATCCGCGACATCGGATACGTGAACGGCGATTGCATTTTTCATGCGGATACCTGCCGGGTGATTTGCGAAATGAGTGAGCAATCGCGTGATATTAAACAGGGAGTCGATGAAGCTCCTGCTGAAGGGAAGAGTACTGCGGAACAAGGCGCCGGCGATCAAGGATTGATGTTTGGTTTTGCTTGCAATGAAACCCCGGAGCTGATGCCTGCGCCGATTTCTTTTGCGCATAAACTTGGGCGTGAGCTGACGCGCTTGCGCAAATCGGGCGAAATCCCATGGCTTCGTCCCGATGGCAAAACGCAGGTCTCGATCGAGTACGATGGCCACGAGCCAGTGCGAGCCACTACCGTCGTAGTTTCTTCACAGCATGCTGCCGACGTTAAGCAAAAAGAAGTGCGCGAGACGCTCGCTGAGCTTCTCATCAAAAAAGTAATGCCGGCGGAATGGTTGGATGAGAAGACAACCTATTTAATCAATCCAACCGGTCGGTTTGTGATCGGCGGTCCCGAAGGCGATGCAGGCATAACAGGCCGGAAGATCATTTGTGATACGTACGGCGGCATGGGTCGGCACGGCGGCGGTGCCTTCTCAGGAAAGGATCCGAGCAAAGTTGATCGTAGCGCAGCATATATGGGACGCTGGATCGCGAAGAATGTAGTCGCAGCTGGCTTGGCGGACCGATGCGAGGTCCAGTTCGCGTACGCCATTGGTCACCCCGAACCGGTGAGCGTCAGCGTGGATACTTTCTGCACCGGAAAGGTCGATGAGGAAAAATTGGAACGCGCGATCTGGGAAGTTTTCAATTTCAAACCGGCTGAAATCATCAAGCAGCTGAATCTTCTTCGGCCGATTTATCGCAAGACAACCAACTACGGCCATTTCGGACGCGTCGATGATCTTGGCGCCCTCACATGGGAAAGGACCAACAAGGCCCATGCGTTGAAACAAGCTGTCAGATAGAAAACCGAATACTTTATGAACACGACAATCACTGAATCGAAGGCAAAGCAGGATTACAAAGTCGCCGATATCTCGTTGGCCGATTTCGGAAGAAAAGAGATTTCCATCGCCGAAAAGGAAATGCCGGGGCTGATGGCGATCCGGGAAAAATACGCGCCGCAAAAGCCGCTGACTGGCGTGCGCATCACCGGCTCATTGCACATGACAATTCAGACCGCGGTGCTGATTGAGACACTGGCCGATCTTGGCGCCGGCGTCCGCTGGGCGAGCTGCAACATTTTCTCTACCCAAGATCATGCCGCAGCGGCGATCGCGAAGAGAGGCATCTCTGTGTTCGCGTGGAAAGGCGAATCGCTCGAGGACTATTGGTGGTGCACCTATCGAGCAATCTCACATCCGGATGGAAAAGGCCCGCAGCTCGTCGTCGACGACGGCGGCGACGCTACGCTGCTCATACACAAAGGCTACGAGCTGGAGGAAGGCAGCGATTGGGCAAAGAGCAGATCGGCGAACAAAGAGGAACAAGTTATCAAAGATTTGCTGCTCGAGATTCATCGCGAAAATCCCTATCGCTGGCACGAAATCGCGAAGGATTGGCGCGGCGTTTCGGAGGAAACGACAACCGGAGTGCGTCGCCTTTACAAGATGGCACAGGAGAACCGGCTCCTCGTTCCCGCCATCAATGTGAACGATTCCGTGACCAAATCGAAATTCGACAACCTTTACGGCTGCCGGCATTCGCTGGTTGATGGATTGAATCGCGCGCTTGATGTGATGCTTTCTGGAAAAGTCGCCGTCATCTGCGGTTACGGCGACGTAGGCAAAGGCTGCGCGCAATCATTGCGCGGCCAGGGTGCGCGTATCGTCATCGCGGAGATTGACCCCATCAACGCGTTGCAGGCGGCAATGGAAGGCTACGAAGTGACCACGGTAGAAGACACGTTAGGCCGCGGCGACATTTATATCACCGCCAGCGGCAACCTCGACGTGATCACGCTTGAACACATGCAGCGGATGAAAGATCAGGCCATCGTCGCGAACATCGGCCATTTCGATAACGAGATTCAGGTCGATGCGCTCAACGCCGCCAAAGGCGTGAAGAAAACCAACATTAAACCGCAAGTGGACAAATACACCTTCCCGGATGGACACGAAATTTTTCTGCTCGCCGAAGGACGCTTGGTAAATCTCGGTTGCGCCACCGGTCACCCGAGCTTCGTCATGTCCAACTCATTTTCCAATCAGGTTCTTGCGCAGCTCGATCTGTGGAAAAATCGAGAAAATTACAAAGTTGGCGTTTACGTGTTGCCGAAAAAACTCGACGAAGAAGTCGCCCGCCTGCATCTGGAAAAAATCGGTGTCAAGCTAACAAAGCTCTCCAAAAAACAAGCCGATTATCTCGGCATCCCCATCGACGGCCCGTTTAAATCAGAGCACTATCGCTACTAACGCGCCTTTGGCGGCGTCACCATCGATTCGGTGACGTGCAGACGAGTTACTCTTAGCTCGCCGATTTCGAGGCGTTTGATTTTCGCGCGCCCGACTACAAGTCGGCCAATCGCGACCACGCCAAGCGTAACGGCACCAATCGCAAGCGCGCCTGCGGCTATCGCGCCGATGGATTGCGCGCCTATCGCCAGTGCACGAATTGCGACGGGGCCGAATTTCTTCGGCGCTTCTTCAAGTTGGTCTGATTTCATCTGGTTAATTCCGCGCTCGTAACTTCAACGTAGCTGCAGTTGGATTGTCCGCCACGCCGCCATTTTCCTAAGATGTGAACACGCCGATTTTTATTCGCCGCGGCGGTGAGCGTTTTCGTTTCGGCCATCGGCGCCCCGAGCCACACCGTTGACCCTGCGCCGTGAAAGTCGAACATGATTTGCGGCGCGCACGGCTGACCCGCAAACAGTGTAACCCGCCCGACTTGATCGAAACGCAAACCGGTCGGCATTGCCCTGACCTGCGGTACCGGTTTCTTTGTCTGGGCACAACCTGCCATTCCTGCCAGAACGGTCGCCGCGACGAAGAAATTGAATATGAGGTTTTTCATGGCTAACAAATCAGCACTGCTCGCGCGGCACGAGCGGTGGAGTGATAAAAAATAGCGGTGTCACAGCTAAAGCACGCCCGCAAGGTGCACGTTGAAGAACGTTGCGGCAACACCGGGCGCGTGGGAAAAAACATTTGCGTATCTACGGGCTGGAAACTTGCAGACAAGATTGCGTGCATCACATAATGCCGAATGACTGTTCGCGAACGGGTTGCCGAGCTGCTGAAAGCCTGGCCGAAGGTTTACCCTGAAGCTCACATCGAACTGAATTTTCAGAATCCGCTGGAGCTGCTGGTGGCGACGATTCTCTCGGCGCAATGCACGGACAAACGGGTCAACATGGTCACGCCGGCCTTGTTCAAGAAATATCGGACCGCGAAAGACTACGAGAACGCGCCGCAGGCCGAGTTCGAGAACGCAATCAAATCAACAGGATTCTATCGCGCCAAGACGAAAAGCATTCGCGGCGCGATGCGCGCTATCGCAGAGGAACACGGCGGCAAAGTCCCCGATACCATGGTGGAATTAGTTGCTTTACCCGGAGTTGGGCGCAAGACGGCGAACGTCGTCTTAGGCAACGCGTTTCACAAAGACGAGGGCATCGTGGTGGACACGCACGTGATCCGTCTGTCGCAACGGCTCGGCCTGACGAAACACAAAGACGCGGAAAAAATCGAGCGCGATTTAATGAAGCTCGTGCCGCGCAAGCATTGGACGGACTGGAGTCACTGGCTCATCTGGCACGGACGACGCCGCTGTTACGCGCGCAAGCCAGACTGCTCGAACTGTGAAGTGTTTCGGCTTTGCCCAAGCGGGAAAGTTTTCCTGCGCACTGGCCAGGCGAAGGCAGCGTGATTTGCCTCGTATAGCGTCCGACCCTTCTCGCGATGAGCACGCTGATTGCTGTCGTGCTCGGCCTTTTTGCGCAGCTGTTGAAATTGCTCATGAAGCTTTCTCAACTCCTCATCGGAAAAATCTTCAAGATCGAAAAGGTCATTGCGCGCGCTCCTGATGGCGCGAATGAGCTCATCCAACTTAAACTGCACGGCCTTCGTATCACGGTTTGGTGTTCTGAATAAGAAACAGCAATAGGAAGGTGACGATGGTGGTGGCTTTGTTGATGATAAGCTGCCAGGTGTCTGAAAAATGCACCGCAAAAAAGTTTCGCTGGACGGTGTGTTTGCGTAGTTTGTTAACCTTGGTCTCGACGGCCGTCCATTTAGTTTCGTAAACGCCTTTGGAATTGCGCGCGCTTCATTTTGATCTCGATGGCGCCTGGCAAGGCGAGCCGGCGCGTTTGCCTACCCTGGATGCGTGCAAATGGGGGCCGCAATTGCGCTTCTCAGCGCCCCGGCGATTGATCGAAAAATTTTATCGCGAACACGAGCGGAATCTCGCGGTGCCGTTCCTGCTTTACGGCTCAGGCGACTTTCATTATTTAACGGCGCTGCGATTACGCCGCGTTGCCGAAGCGGTCGTGCTGGTTTCGTTCGACAATCATCCAGATTGGGATGTGCGCCCCCCGAAATGGGGATGCGGTGGCTGGGTCAATCGCGGGCTGGAACTCCCGCAAATCAAGCACGTAGCAGTTTGGGGCTGCGGAAATTTCGAATGTTGGTGGCCGCACCAAATCTTCGGTAACCGCCGCGCTGAACGCGCCGGGATTCTTGAAGTGCATCCGTGGGCAGACGATCGACCAGGCAAAGACCAGCAACGGCGGGGCGCAATTCTTCGTGAGAATTGGCGCGAGCGTTTTGAGCAATTTTCGAAGGATCTCGCTACCGGAAATGTCTACATCACGATCGATCTTGATTGTCTGCACATTGAAGAGGCGGTGACAAATTGGGAGAGCGGCCGGTTCTCGGTCGCCGATCTTCAATGGGCGCTTGGAAGGCTGCGCGAATCCTGCCGGATCGTCGGTGGCGACATTTGCGGCGCCTATTCGCCGCCGAAATATGCGCGGCGCAAACAGCGTTTCGCTGCGGAATTCGATCATCCGAGAATTCGACTACCCGACGGTGACAAGATTGGCGCAATCAATTTAGCGACCTTGGAGAAACTTTGGCCATTATTGACGGGTCCCTTGTAGGGCAAGCGCATTGCTTGCCAACGTAGCGGACAGCAATTATTGCTGGCGCAAGATCCCTGTAGTACAGGCTTCCCTTCTGCACAGCATATTTTCAGATGGAAAGATCGGCGTAGCAACGGTGGTGGTACGTACTGCTCGGTGCGATAGGAGTTAGCAATGGAACTTCATCAGTTGCGTTATTTCGTGGCGGTGGCGGACGAGGGAAATTTTTCCCGCGCAGCGGCGAAGGTGCGGGTCGCTCAACCTTCGCTAAGTCAACAGATTCGAAAGCTGGAAGCGGAGATGGGTCAGCCGTTATTCGACCGTTTGCCGCGTTCAGTTGTGCTAACCGAAGCGGGACGTTGTTTGCTCGAGTACGCGCGACAAATTCTGGCATCGATCGGTGACGCCCGTCGTTGCGTGGACGAACTCAAGGGTAAAATTGCCGGCGACGTCGCGGTGGGCGCTATTCCCACGATCGCGCCGTATGTGCTCCCACAATTGGTCGTGACGTTCCAGAAGCATTATCCGGACGTGACACTGCACATCGTCGAGGATGTAACCGCAGGCATCACTCAGCGCATCGAATCCGGCGAGTTGGACGTGGCCTTGGCGTCCACTTGCAAGCAAAGTCCTACCCTGCGACGCGACCATCTTGGAAACGAACCGTTGCTTGCGCTCGTACCGGAAGGACATCCTCTGGCAAAGCAAACCGTGGTTAGCTTCGAGGATCTCAAATCGCAGAGATTTTTACTTCTCCACGAGATGCATTGCCTCTCGCAACAGGTGCATCATCTGCTCGAGTCTCGTCGTTTGCTTCCGGAGGTTGCGTTGGCCGGCAGCCAGCTCAGCACCATCGCTAATATGGTCGCGGCTGGCATTGGCCTCTCAATTGTTCCCCAAATGATGGTGAAACATCACGCCACGCCCGGATGCGTCAGTCTGCCGTTTGCTCCGCCGGTTCCCGAGCGGGAACTTAATGTTCTTTCCAATCCGCTCCGGTTTCAGAGCAAAGCGGCTGCTGCGTTCCGCCAGGAAGCTTTCGCTGCCTTATTTCCGCAGGATGCGCCACCCGCGAGCGACGCGAAGCGCTAGGCTTTTATCTCATTGTCTCCAGCGCCTTCGCCACCAGCGATAGCATCGGCCAGATACCAAAGAGCAGGATTACTCCAAAGGCGGCGAGCTCCGGCAAATAATGCGGGTGTGCCCTGTGCACATAGCGTTCCTCAAGGAAACGCGAAATGCGCTGTCCTATTGGCATTGTAGGTTTCATACTATCAACCGGCCACAGCCTGGCCGCCGGTTGAAATACTTTATGCGTCTAGTGGCGATAGGCGGTTCCTATAAACAGGAATTTCGAGCGAAGAAGTAAAAAGTAGGAAGGGAAGAGAAATTACGAGGAACAGAAATTAAAAAGGAAAATCGGGGTCGCCTCCTACAACGCAAGCATTGTGCCGCGGCACGTTGAGGCGCCGCAGTAGCAAGCGAATTTCTTCTTGGATGCCTTCGTGAGGGGTTCGTCGATCTCCATCGCGTAATCATAAAAGAGTTCCTCGCCGGGTTGGATGTTGCGCATCGCATAGATGAAGATGTGGTCATCTTCCTCGATCGCTTCACAGTTTGGATCACAAGAGTGATTGATCCAGCGCGCGTCGTTACCGTCGATCTCTGGATTAATTACTTCACCGTTTTCCAGGCCGAAGTAGAAAGTGTGTGGGTCGTCGGCGTCGTCTGGAGCGGCTTCCCAGGAGACGCGTTCGCCTGTGTATTCGATAATACGCGTGCCCTTAGAAATGAACTGCGCGGCGTAAACGCCCCGACCATGGACGCTGGACTCGCGAACCTCGATCTGCGGGGCTGGCTTTCGAGTTTTGGTTTTCATTGCGATATGCAGTGCCTATTCCTCGATCGCACCGCTTATCTTTCGCAGGTGTTGCCGAAAGGAGTAATTCGAATGCCGGGCGGACAGATTCGCAGCGGAATTTTCAATCGCAGGGCAGCATCTGCGATGAGCGGAGTAGAAAGTTCGGCAAAAGCGCGCGATAACGAATCTGTTTTCACGCTGCGACCTTGTTCGTATTCGGCTGGCTTTGCAAAAGGAGTAAGGTTGAAGGACGAAGGAAGAACGAAGAAGTAAGAACGGCCAAACGGAATTATTCCGTTTTACGCCAGACGACGTCCTCGTTGTTACGACGATCGATCAAAGCGTCCACTTTGCCGGTGGCAGCATAACGAAATAGAATTCTGCCTTCGACACCTTTCCGGAAGAAAATCTCTGATGTTTCGGGGAGTAGTCGCTCCTTTTTGCCGTTCCGTTCAACGAACAGTTTGTCGCTTTCGACAAGGATCGCTCGCGTTTGTCCGGGTGCGAGTTCGTACGTGCCGATGTAGTCAGCGAATTTTCTTGGATCTGCTTTTCCTATGGCCGGGTCTTCGTAGTAGCGATGTGCCTGGCTGGCGATGATCTGCCAATTGCCATCGCGCTGCAGCCAGGTGTCAGTGACGTGATAACGTGCTTTCAGGTTCTGACCGAAGATCGTCTCCGTCTCGTCAGCGTCGTAACTGAGTATGGCGGTGTTGCCGATAATTCGGCTCTGGGCGTTCTGAATCTTAATCGTTCCCGAAAAGCCGGCCGGCATCGGGTTGATGTCGGCGATCAGTTTTGATTTATCGAAAATCCGCCCCTTCTCGTCGGCGAAGATGCAGTCTTCGGCGAAGTATTCTTTCCAAGGCGCTTGATTACCGGGAACGATGGCGTCGTAAAGCTCCTGTGTACGACGAACCAGTTCGTC
>Ga0306926_10001522_pt1 | contig 23101 bp, 21 predicted proteins | sample flu12Cox44000178_FD_203759 | JGI IMG/M metagenome (GOLD analysis project Ga0306926, IMG submission 203759) | Lab enrichment of tropical soil microbial communities from Luquillo Experimental Forest, Puerto Rico - flux8day.12C.oxic.44.000.178 (v2)... | ecosystem: Environmental > Terrestrial >...
TGAGGGCGCCACACTGAAGCATCGCATTGGAAGCCGACCGATGAAGGTGGATGAGGCGATAGACCTGGCGATCCAGATTTCCGACGCTCTCGATGCGGCGCATTCCAAGGGCATCATCCATAGAGACATCAAACCGGCCAACATCTTCGTTACGGATCGAGGGCAGGCCAAGATCCTCGACTTTGGACTGGCAAAGCTGGCTCGGCCCGGCCGCGCCGCTGGTGAAGGTTCAGACCTCCCCACGGTCGCAGGAGACGATAAAGATCTGACGAACCCTGGTACCACACTGGGAACCGTCGCGTACATGTCGCCCGAACAGGCGCGCGCGTTGGAACTGGACGCACGGACCGACTTGTTCTCTTTCGGAGCCGTTCTGCATGAGATGGCGACGGGGCAGCTAGCGTTCCGGGGTGAGAGCACCGCGACGATATTTGATGCCATCCTGAACCGCGGTCTCGTTGCTCCTTCGCAGCTTAATCCAAACGTGCCAGCGAAGCTCGAGGAAATCATTCATCGCGCGCTCGAAAAAGACCGCGAGCTTCGCTACCAGAGCGCACGTGATATGCGCGCTGAGCTGCAACGGGTGAAACGCGACACAAGCGCCAGCCGCGACACGCCCGTCATTTCGGGCAGTGCGCAGCGTCCACAAACCGCACCGGAAACCGCCATCGTAAAGAGAAAGGGCGCCTGGAAAATGGCGGCTATTCCTGCCGCGGTGCTGCTGATCGCAACCCTGGTCGCTGGTGGGCTGTACTACCATTCGCGTGCTGTCGGTAAACTCACGGATAAAGACACGGTTGTCATCGCGGATTTTGCGAACGCCACGGGCGACCCTGTCTTTGACGGAACTCTCCGGCAGGGGCTTGCCTCGCAGCTCCAACAGTCGCCGTTCCTGAACCTGCTTTCCGATCAGCACATCGCGCAGACACTGGTGCTGATGGCGCAGCCCAAGGATGTCCCGCTGGCGAAGGATCTGGCGCGGGAAGTCTGCCAGCGAACCAACTGCGCAGCCACGATTGAGGGCTCTATTTCAAGCCTGGGTTCGCAATACGTGGTTGGTCTCAAGGCGGTGAATTGCCGCACCGGCGATCAGCTTGCCCAGGAACAAGAGACCGCGAATGGGAAGGAACAGGTGCTGACGGCTCTGGGCACCGCAGCTACGAGGATCCGCACAAAGCTCGGGGAATCGCTGGCATCCATCCAGAAGTACGACGTTGCTATGGACCGCGTAACCACATCGTCGCTGGATGCCTTGCGGGCCTATTCCCTGGCCGTCAAGAAATACGATCTGGAGGGAGACGCGGCCTCCATCCCTTTCCTGAAGCGCGCTGTCGAATTGGATCCCAAGTTTGCTTCGGCATATTGGAAGCTTGCACTTGCGCACTACGACATCGGGGAGCTCGAAGCTGCCGGCGAGTACAGCACGAAGGCGTACGAGCTTCGCGAACTTGTGAGCGAACGAGAAAGATATGTAATTTCCGCACAATACGATCAGCTGGTAACGGGCGACATCGAGCACGCCATCCAGATTTATGAGGTCTACTCCAAGGAGTATCCCCGGGAGGGGTCTGCACATGGTGACCTCGGGTATTTGCTTGCGATCGTCGGCCAGTGGGAGCGTGCCGCTCAGGAGTCGAAAGAGGCGATCCGCCTCGACCCGACCGTTGCCATCTATTATGGGAATTTAGCGTTTGCGCGGCGGGGACTGAACCGCCTCGATGAAGCAAAGGCGACCTGTCAGGAGGCGCAGACGCGGGCGCTCGAAAACGCCTGGTTAATGTCCGATTGCTATGGTGTGGCGTTCGTGCAAGGGGACCACCGAGCGATGCAGGCACTGGTTACGTCGGCCGCAGGTAAAGTGGGCGCTGAGGATCTGCTGCTCTCGAACGCTGCGGATACGGAAGCGTTCTATGGGCGGCGAACGAACGCGCAGGAACTATCGCGCCAGGCGGTAGAATCGGCGCAGCGCGACAACAGGAAAGAAGCCGCAGCTCTATGGCGACTTAACTCCGCACTGCGAGAAGCAGAATTTGGGTACGCCGAGGAAGCGCGAAGACAAGCGGCAGCCGCGCTCGAGATGAGCCGTAGCCGGGACGCACAGTTGCTTGAGGCCCTGGTATTGGCACGTACCGGCGAGACGACGCGTTCTCTTGATGACCTCTCCGGCCGTTTTCCCCTGAATACCGCAATCAACCGATATTGGGTGCCGACGGCTCGAGCTTCTGTCGCCCTTCCACTGAATGAAACGCGGGCTGTCGAGATCCTAAGAGTGACGGTTCCTTACGAACTGGCTTACCTGGATCCTACGCTGCAAACTGGAATCTTTCTCTACCCCGCTTTTGTGCGTGGAGAGGCATTACTACGGCAAGGAAAGGGCAGAGAAGCAGCGGCTGAGTTCCAAAAATATTCCGATCATCGGACTGCAACGGTAAATTGTCCGCTCGGAGCGCTGGCGCGACTCCAGTTGGGTCGCTCCTATTTGCTTACTCATGAAATGGACAAGGCTCGCGTCGCGTATCAGGATTTTCTCACGCTATGGAAGGATGCCGATGCTGATATCCCCGTCCTCAAACAGGCCAAGGCGGAGTACGCAAAATTGCAGTAGGGCCGCAAGTTTCTAGAATTGAGCTCGGTAGGAGCCCGGCGTCCGGTTAGCCGCCGTGTCGTTCCCGGCGATGCCCTTGTCTTGCAAGACCCTGACCACGACGCGCCGGTTTTCGGCCTGGCCTTGTGCGGTCGTGTCGGGTTCAACCTGCTTACTGGTGCCCATGGCGCCCGGAGCCAGAATGTTGGTCAGCGGAATGCCGCACTGCTGCTCGAGGAAATTGGTTACGTTGTCGGCGCGTTGGGCGCTGAGTTTCTGGTTGAGAGCGGCAGATCCCACCGCGGACGCATATCCTTTTACCTGAATCATGTACCCATCAAGGGTTTTGGCTTGCTGGGCAACCGCACCAACTGCAGCTTGTACTGCGGTTCAATTGCGACTTGGCCATTGCCGAATAGCACCGTGAGCTCTTCGACCGTGTTGTATTGGCGTAGCTCCCGAAAGCGGTTGTTGGTTGTGGCGATGGCTTCTTTGTTGGCGTCAATCTTGGTCTGAGCGGCCGTCAAGTCCTGCTGCTGGAGGGCCTGCTGCTGTTGCTGCAACGCCGTTTGCTGCTCCTTGATTTGCTGTTCGCCATGCTGGAGGCGCTGCTCCTGGGCCTGGATTTGCTGTTCTTGCGGGGTAATGCCTGCCTGAATGTCGTTGGCGGTCTTTAAATCGGAGCTCTTGAACCTGATGCTCTGGGCCACCAGTTGGTTTTGCGCGTGTAGAAGCCTTTCATGCGAACGGGCAGGCCGGGAATCAAGGTCGACAAAGCGGTGTGCTTCTCGCGCAAGTCGAATGGCGCTTCGGTTTGGCGTACGTCAGTGCTGTTGTTAAGGACAACGACGACCGTCCCGGCATCCTTGGACTTGACGGTCATTGTGGCACCACTGCGTCCAACGATCACTCCGCGAACGTGTGCGTTTTGAGCGGCGGCGGTACCACATGACAGCAGAGCTGCCAGCCACAATGTTCCTCCAAATGAGATTCTTGCAATTCTTGTCTCTTTCATGACCTTGTAACCTCCTGAAGCTTGTTCCTGTCACAGGCCTCACGCATCTGGGTGTGACACAGTGGTGGCTTCACCTGTCATGGAGTGAAACCGTTTGGGGATCCGGGGCGGGCGGAACCTACAGCGCTACCACAAAATTTCTTGCCGCGCTAGAACGCCGTTGGAACGGTCACTGGCGACAGGTGCGATTGCCGATCATGGTCAGCCGTGAGAGGGCGGCGTCACGGAGCCAGACGGCCAAAGCCGCTTGAGCTTATTGACCTGCATGGGCCTTGATCATCTCCTCGATCTTTTTCTTCACCGCGTCGAGGTTAAAGCTTGCCGGATCCTGCATCGGAGGATAGTCAATGGCGGTCAAGGCGAGTTGCGCTACTGCCTTTTGAACCACAACGAAGCGCCAAAACTCGCGCGCCATGAAGTCCATTCCGTAGCCCCAGGCACCGGTGAGGGCACTCTCCCCGCGGAGAGTCGAGAAGCGTTCGAAAGGATCCTGCCGGAGGTTGGTGATCGAGGGCATGTCGGTGTCGATCTTCTCACCAGGCCAGCCATATGGCTGCTGCAGGAATTGAAACTTGAAATCATCGATGCGAACGGCACCGAGCTTGGCGCCGCTGAAGTAGAACAGCTCGTGGCGCGTCGACGGTCCTTTGCCTTCGAGCAGAGCCAACTGATTGAAGCCGTCGAGGTGGTTTTTGTACGTGCGGTCCCCAAGTTTCGCACCCTTGAGAAGTTGATCGGTGATGTTCGGGTTTCCGGCTGCCGCCACCAACGTGGGGAACCAATCGAGGCCGGAGAAAAGACCGTTCTCCACGGAACCGGGCTTGACGTGACCGGGCCAGCGGATAATTGCTGGTACGCGATAACCACCTTCAAAGCTGGTGCCCTTCTCGCCTTTAAACGGCGTGTTGCCACCGTCCGGCCAGGTGAAGGTTTCCGCGCCATTGTCGGTGGTAAAAACAATGATGGTGTTGTTTGCCTCACCGATGTCATCCAGGTGCTTTAGAAGCTCACCGATGCAGTCATCCAGTTGGGCCATGCCGGCTTCTTCCAAGCCATAATTGCTCTGGAAATTCATCATCGCCTGGTACTTCGGCGGGATGTATGTGAAGATGTGCATGCGCGTGGTGTTGTGCCAGATGAAGAAGGGCTTGCCGTCCTTCTTGGCCTTGTCCATGGCACCGGTGGTGTGCCCAACGAGCACTTCGTCAAAAGTCTGCATGTCATATTTGGCGGAGCGACCCTGCTGCCAGTTCTGCATATCTTTCATGTTCGGGAATGGGGGCAGCGGGCCTTCATCCTCAATCTTCTGCCTTCCTACCTTGCCCCAGCGCGGCTGATCCGTAGGGTCATCCGTGCCGGTCGCCCAGCAATGCGTCAGGTTCCGCGGTCCGGTCTTGTCGATCCAGTCCTGTGGATAGTCGAACCAGTAAGGGTCGGACATCGCGTCGAGGTGATAAAGATAGCCAAAGAACTCGTCGAAACCGTGCAGGCAAGGGAGATACTTGTTCAAGTCGCCGAGGTGGTTCTTGCCAAACTGGAAGGTTTCATAACCTTGGGCTTTGAGGGCCAGTGCGATGGTGGCGGCCTGGTCCGGTAAGCCTACATCCGCTCCGGCCTGACCAACCGTCGTCAAACCAGTGCGCAAGGGGATTTCGCCGGTGATGAAATTAGCTCGGCCGGCGGTGCAACTGGCTTCGGCGTAATAGTCGGTAAAACGCATTCCCTGCGCCGCCAGTTTGTCTAGGTTTGGCGTCTTTCCGGACATCATTCCTTGATGATAGGCGCCGATATTGAACCAACCGACGTCGTCTCCCATGATGACGAGAATGTTCGGCTTCTTATCCTCTGCAGAAGCGGGCGGTGAAATTGCGGGCACTAAAAACAGCATCAGTGCCGCCGCAAAAAGGACAATTCTTTCTAAGCAGTTCATGAAGTCCCTCCTCTTCTCTTCGCAGACAGTTCCCTGGCTAAAACCTGCCGGAGCAGCCTGCTACTCCTCCTGCCGCGATGTAACTGTCGCTTTTGACAGTTCTCGCAGAGTTCTTTGTACGCTCATCCTTGAGCGCTTGAGAATGGTCATGAAACGAGCGCCGAAAGAGTGTTGCGTTCAGCGTGAAAACGACTAGATTGCCTTCGAGGCTATACGGGCGGGGTTGTGTGCAAGAGGAGTCCATATGTTGGCAGTGCTGCTGTTTTTCCTTGGTATAGGTACTGCTTCGGGGCCGATGCCGGTACCGGAAGAGGGTCCACCCACACTAATTGTCCAGGTCGTGGATCCTGTGTGGATACCGCTTCCGGACAGTGAAGTAACGGTCAAGCCCGCCAGCGGGAAGGGCTCATCGAAATCGGAGCACGCCGACGCCAATGGTTACGCCAAGTTTTGGGTTGAGACCGGTTTCCAGTATACAATTGAGGCGAAAACGCACGGATTCAACAAGAAGACTTTGAAACACGTCTTAATTGCAAAGGCAAAACCGTCTTCGCCCACAGCGCATGTACAGATCAAACTGCAACCGAGCGGTCCGTTTACTTACAACAAGTGAGGTGCCAGAAACAGGGAACCAGACGAACGGCGGAGGCGGAAGAAGCCGGTGTCGTCGCCCATGATGAGAAGGACCTAGGTTTGCGTTGCACACGGATGTGAGCTGGGCGTCGCCCTTTCATCAAAACGCCATGCAGAATGATACGCTGAGTCCCAATGAGTACCTTGGCGGTCAGGATGAGATTTGTTGTCAAGCTGATATTGCTCACGGGTCTTGTCGTTTTGCAGGTCTCACCTCTTTGCGCGCAGGATCTGTCGCCGCGGGCGTACGTCATCACTCCCGTAGGTTTCAACGCGATTACGCTGACGTGGTCGTATTTCAACGGAGGAGTGAACCTGAACGGGACCATCCCGGTCACGGGTGCTACGGGGACTTTCAACATAGCGAGTTTCACCTACTACCATTCCTTTAGTCTGTTTGGACGCACGGCCAATATCGCGGCTTCTCTGCCTTATGGGGTCGGGACCTTTCAAGGACAGTTGCAGCAACAACAGCGTTCGGTATATCGCTCAGGCCTGGTGGATTTTGGCGCGCGCTTTTCGGTGAACTTGATGGGGGGCCCAGCGATGCCACCCGAGAAATTTGTCAAGTGGAAACAAAAGATCCTTCTCGGGGCGAGTCTGAGGGTTGTCGCTCCAACGGGCCAATATGATCCGGTGAAGCTGGTGAATTGGGGGATTAATCGTTGGGCTTTCAAGCCGGAATTCGGCTATTCGCAGCAATGGGGAAACTGGCTGGTGGACGCTTACGCAGGAGTATGGCTCTATACCATGAACCCGGCATCGTACAGTGTTCCGGTACCGAAACCACAGACCGAAGAACCTATTGGCTCTTTCGAAGGTCATTTGAGCCGTAACTTCAAGTTCGGCACGTGGGCGTCGTTGGACGGCAACTTCTGGTGGGGCGGTGTGACGAGCCTGAGCGGAATACAGAATCTCGCCACGAGACAGACCGGCTCCCGTATCGGAGCTACCGTCGCATGGCGTTTTTCGAAGCACCAGTCACTGAAGGCCAGCTACAGCAATGGCACATATATTCGGTTCGGCGGTAACTATCAGACGGTGCAGGTAGCCTGGCAGTATTCGTGGGTTGGCTGGCGCATGGAATAATCGAAAATTGTATCGGTTATCCCCGCCGTTTCTTGAGAACCACAAGTTTAATTTGTCTTCGACGCCGCGAGTTCGTCCTTGAGGCGCTCTATTTCCGACTGCAGAGATTCGATCTGTTCCTGCTCGGCATCGAGTTTGTCTTTGCCCGCGGAGTCGCCGGCGTAATTCGGCTTGGAATAGTAAGCGGCGCGGTCCAATGCAAACTCATCCTGCAACAACTTCAACTGTTGCTCCGCGGCATCGAGCTTCCGCTGGATTCCGGCGTCTTCGGGAGAGTCGCAAGCGATGCGTGCAGCTTGCTTCAGATCCGCAATCTTCTCTTCGAGCATGACTTCTGTGACCCTAGCGGGGGCCTGCGGTTGCGCTTGTGATAGCGCTGGAGACCCGAAGGCAAGTCCCGAAGAACCGGATTTGAAATTCGTCATATCGACGTCGCCGTCGGAGATGACTTTGGGATCGTAGGAAAGTTCGCGGCGAGTCTGGTCCAGTTCGTCCTGGGTGGCCTGCAGCTCCTGTTTGAGTCTGTCGTCCTCTTCAGGATTGTGGCAGCCCGCTGGCTGCGTTGGTGCTTCCGTCCGGTTCTCTGATGCAGGTTCGGATGAGGGCTTTGGAGGATTTGCCGAGGCGCTCGGCGATGAAAGCTGTACGCCGAGGTCTTCGTTGGTGAAGACTTTCGGGTGCGCCGCAGAATTCGAGGCCTGCTCGCGAGCGTTCCGTGCAGCTTCTACTACGGACTCGGCCGGTTGCGCTGGTTCCTGGGGGCGCGCGGATGCGCTAAGAGCAAGGTTTAGACTGGCGGCTCCGGCGAGTACGGCGACCGCCGAACCCCGAAACAAGCCTCGGCACGTAATTTCCATGGCTTCCCTCTCTTTCCCCAAAGCTTGCCTGAACGATGGGCGCGATGGAACTGTCATTGTAGACAGGAACTCGTCCGAAGGCTGCGCCGGAGGGGAGGGGCCGCCGACCTGACTGAGAGGTAGCTGGCAGCCCCTGGGGGGTTTACATTGTTGATGCTTAAGTTTGGCGAGTGCGGCTCCGGGTGGAACTGTCGCTTTCGACAGGCAACCCTGCTTCTTCTGGAAGAGCGGCTTTTCAGCAGCCCCCCTGCCTCTACTGACAGTGGCGGAATCCTCAACACGTTTTAGAAAAGCTGGTTGCGATTTTCATTGAGAAGCGGTGCCTGTGCTCTTTGAAGGTTGCTGCAGACAACGCAGTCACCCCATTAGGTTCTCCGCTCGACTCCCGCCCCTGACTGCTTCTCACGCGAAGCCCAAGGCACCGTGAAGCCTTACGTACTCTTCGCCTCTCTCCTTTTTCCCGCAATCTCTGTCGCGCAGTCTGCTGTTTCTCAGTACTCTTCGATCCGGCTCAGGCTGATGGCGATGTATACCTTCTTCTCGCCCGCATTCACGAGCGCCTGAACGATCCGAACGCGGTTGTCGCCGACGTTCGCAGCTACTTCAAAATGTCTCGTAAACGCAGTCTTCAAGCGGACGCCCAAACGCTCCTTGAACACGCCGAACAAAATCTGGGTAGCTTCTCCTCCGCAATCCGTTGAAACGAAGGCTCTTTCGAACAGAACGGAGACCTGTCGCGAGAGACAGTTCAATCGGTAGGCATGCGCCACGAATATCGCGTTTGGCCGACACGGATCGGAATTCGCTCAGGAAGCACGATGTTCGAGTGAGGACTGATGCGCAAAAGGATTATGAGCATCCGCGACGGGCGGCTGGGTCTGGTATGGATGGGGCATGCATTGGGGCAGGGGCAACATCTACTACCGGAACAACATTTATATAGGGAACCCGTACTGGCGCGGACGCCTCGCCAGGATACTACCCGGGTTACCGCCCACCGTATTATCCGCCGCGGCCCCCGCATCCGGGCTACCGACCCCCGACGTACCCGGCAGTGCGGCCACCCACGTATCCCCCGCCTTCGACTCGGGCCGCCAAAGCCGGTGCATCCGATTGAGCCGCCGCCTGGAGGAGGAAGACCACCGAGTGCAGGAGGTGGTGGCAGACCACTGCCCACCACGCGGCCCGCGCCGCAACCTCGGGCCGACTCCAGCGGTACCGATGCCTGCGCAAAAAGATTCGCGCGGCTACGGAATGGGGAGGAGCGGTTCTAAAATTGGAGCGTTTTCGCCTTCGCCGTCGGACGCGGAAATCAGAGCCTGGGGAACACGAAGCCAGCTCCGAGACCTGCGGCCCAGGCGAAGCCTGCAACTGCCGCCAGGCCGGCACGGCCTTGCCCCCGCACCACGAAAGAATTACACACGCTCAGAGAGATGAGCCCATGGGTCAATTGAAAGCAAACGGGAGAGCGCTGTTGAGCAAAGGGGTTCGTATAAGGATCAACGGAAGAAGCACAAACGATTGGAGTGGGACCGAGCGGCGAATTATCGCGGCCGCAGCGTTTGGCGCGCTGAGGTTTCTTTCGGGCTGCCAGAAGCAGGAGCGCGTACCACCCGTTCCCACGGAACCGGAGGTGTTTGCGTCGCCGGAGGCCGCGGGGGGAAGCGGTGTACAACGCGGCGAAGAACGGCGATTCGAACTCGATGCTGACGATTTTTGATCCCAACGCTAAGGATGTCGTGTTTTCGGGCGATCCAGTGCAGGACAAGAACGGAATGGAGCACTTTGCCGCGAACTACGAAGAGATGCACCGTTGGGGGCGGCTGGAGAAAGGGATGCTGGTGCTCAACTTTGGGGCGGACAATTTATCCGTTTCCCTTTCCGCTGAGGCGGCTGGAACAAGGAAAGTGGCAGTTTGACGTTTGGACGGCGCTTGGACGCTGGGCGGTGGACCCTGCAGTGCGGTAAGCGGCCTCACGCAACTCAGCCGCTGTCGGGTTCATTTTGCGGCCCGGCGCCTCACCGCGTCCAGCTCACGCCGACGCCGTAGCTAGGGCCGCGCAGCCATCCTGGAAACCGCAAAGGGCGACCACGCACAGTAGGGGTCAGGTGTCGGTCGCCCCTTGCGGCAACGATGCGGTCCCATCCCCAATTTGGAGTCACCTGGCTGAAAGCCAAACGGAGCTGGGGCCATTCCGTATCGTCCAAGCTTGTCACCCGTGGTGGCCGGAACGCGGTGACGGCTGTCACAGTGGGGAGGCAACGCTCAGGCAAGGCGCAGGGTTGTGCGGTTCTGGTAGTGTTCAATATAATGGCGGCTTACCCTTCATGGTATGGCGCCAATTACGGCTTTGTCAGGCCAGGCAACCGCCGCACCTATAATTCTGCTTCCACGTCACAAGCGAGTCTGTGAGGCAAATCACGCTCAATTGGGCGTTTGCAAAAATGTGGCGATTGTCGCATAGATGCAGAGACCCGCGCTGACGCTCGGACCCTACACGCACACTGAGAGTGAAGACGATGGGAAGTTCGCGGGGCGGTTGGGCGAAATTTTGCGCCCAACTGCGCCCAAATCGAAAGAAGAAGGGGTTGCACCTGGTGGACAACCCCTTGTGCATGAACGAATTAAGTGGTCGCAATGCACGAGCTGCCACCTTGCTTCTGCCCGTATCGGTATATTCTCGCCCGTGAGGTGGCGGCCCGACCGCGATCTCCTCCCCGCGAACGATGAGCCATTCCTCCTAAGTCGCAGGTCGACGGCGGCAGATGGCCAGCTTCAACGCGACTACCAAATACTTCCGCACAGCCTTCTCGCCAAACCGATAAGGCCGTGTGGCGCTGCCCAAGTAATTCCTGATGGAAGTGCTGGCTGTAAGAAAAAAACAGACGTGTGCCGACGCGCACTGCCCGATTGAGCAAGTGCGAGACTGTCCGAACGTCAAGCTAGCGTTCCAGTCAGATGGAACGACCGTACCATTGTGGGGTCCTGGTCAGGAGTCCTACAGTGGTAGGGTTTTCACGGGTCCAACGACGAGGATGGTGCCGACGATTTGTAGCGAAGTGGGGCAACGGCAGGATGAAAACGATAGAACCAAGAGTGGCGGCAGGCCGAGCGTTCGTACGAAGCCTCAATATTCTCTTGAAGTTTGCGCGATTGTACGGCTACGGCCACGCGAGAACCGCCGCACAGGTGCAGATCGCCTGGGAGGAGCTCCGACAGGCAATTCCCGAAGGCAATGAAACGGGTTTGCTGCTAGGGGCAACGGGTTCCCAGTTGTTACTGGATGGCGTGCCCCTCGAAGCGACCCCGGCGGAAAGCAGTTTGCGCGTTTGCTCTCGATGGCGGGATTGGCCAGCATCCAGTTCTATCCCTGCATAACCGAAGACGAACTCGTGAGTTTCGCCCTTGCGTTCCCCACCGGCAAAGCCAAAGCAGCCGAACTGGCCGAACAACTGAAAGCCACGCTGGCGGACGCACAGGGCATCCGTTTGAATGAGATCTGCTTCGTGCCCACGGATTCACGTCTGAAGGAAACGACCATGGCGGCGCAGCTTGCCGCAGTAACACTGAGCGACGAGCAGGATCAATTCCGCAAGGTGTTGAGCGACCCGCAAAAGCTTCGTTGATAGCCGCGGCGGAGGGAAGGAAGTCCGCCGAGGGGGCGAGCAGCGTATCGGGCGACGGAACCGGCAGCGGAACAAACGGGAACGGGACCGGGGTTGGTCCAGCGGGTACAAATGGCGGCCGGCGACGAAGTGACGTGATCGGGGGCATGGGTGGCGGGACTGGTCGATCGTCAGGGTCTGGACGCGGCCTCGGAGATAGCCATGGTAGTAGCGGATTAAGCTCCCCTGGTGAGGAGGATATTTACGGCATTCTGCGGGCGTTCTCGATGTTCGGGAAAATGGGAACGACACAGAACCTGATGGCCGCCGCGGTGCAATTCCAGGACCAGGTCGCGAGCATGCCCGCGCAAGCAGAGCACGCACTGCGAGCCGCGCTGGCGGAGCTCGCGGAAAAGGGGAAAAACAAAAAGCTCGACCAAGCCGTGCTCGTGCAGCTGGCGGAGCATCTCTCAATCCGCTTCGCACTGGAAAAATTTGAGCGCGGGGAAGTGAAGGTGAATGCCGTACGGCAAATGCTGGACCGCTTGAACCAGGAGGTCGAAGGGCTGCGGAAGATTCTCGGCCAGCATGAGGACAAGATGGCCGATGCGGGCATCGCCGTGGAGTCGCACCGGGAGATCCTGGACCGGCAGTTTTGGGCCAATGTCCCGGACCGCGCCAAGCGCGACGTGCTGCTCTCTCCGGAGGCGTGGTGCATTCCTCCGAAGAATCTGCAGTCCTATGTGGCGGGGCTGATCGAACGCGGGGACATCGCCGTGGCCACCAGCATCCTGCAGAACTATGCGAGATGCGTGGACAGCGAGGAGCCAGAGGCAAGGAAGCGCGCTGCGACCGGATTGTCCGAACTTGCAGGGCTGTACGCGCAGACCGGTCAGGGACTGCTGACCGACGCACTGAGACACGTCGGGTTGCGGCTGAGTGTCGAGCAGGATCAAGATCTGCAATCGCTGGTGAGCGCTGCGTTTGTGCGGCTCAGCCAGGAAGCAGCTGCGCACAGGTGTTTCCCGGCAATGGAGCAGGCGCTCGATTGCCTGGCAAGAGTGGAATCGCAAAGGCTGGGCATCGCGAGATCGCTAGGGCCCAAAATGGGCATTGAAGAACGCGTTCCGGAGTTTGTGGATGAGGCGCTGCGGACGCGACAAATTCCACTGGGGCTCATTGGCGTTTTGAAACAACTGCCGCAGACGGCCACGGAACAATTGGCAGAAAGGTTCAATCGGTGCCAGTATCGCGAGGATCTCGAGAATGTCGCCAGCCTGGCGCAAGACCTCGGCGAGGAGGCGCAGCAATATCTGAGGAGCACGGTGCGCAACGGTCCCCAGGAAAAAGCGGTCGAGTTGGTGGGAATGCTGGCGCGGCTAGATCCGCAGGCAGCGCAGGTGTTCCTGCCGGGACGGATTAAGGGTTTTCCGCGCGCGGGACAGGACCGCATCGTGAGACAGATTTCCGCTTCCGGCGCGCCCGAACGCTGCCGGATCCTGCTGGACATCCTGGATCACGTCGATCCCTTGCTAATGCCGCTGGTGGTGGACGAGATTGGAATGACGCGAGACCGCGGAGCACTCGGACGGCTGCTGACGTTGGCAGACGGAGATTTGCCGGCCGGGGCCAGTCAATTCCTGCGGGTGAAGGCGCTCGAGGCGCTGGGGCGGCTGGAAGCCCCGGAATCCGTGAGCGCGCTGAAGCGAATTCTCGGGTCGCGGAAACTGTTCGGATGGGCGCACGCGCAAGAACTTCGGATTGCGGCGCTGCAGGTCCTCGAGAAACTCGAGCCGGAGTGGGTCAAAGACTCTTTGCCGGGGAGCGGAATTGAAGACGACGACTTATCGCTGGCGCCGCTCGACGTTCCACGTGATTCGAAATTCGCCAGGTGGCGGCGGCACAGGCGCGTGTGGCTGCACAAGGCAGTGCCGGCGGTGACCACCAACTTGAAGCAGAATTGCCGTCTGGAGATCAAGGCCGCCAGTCTGACGGGAGGGCTGGCGACCGTTGGTATGCGCTTCGCTCCGGGCACGACGGTAGAACTGCGGATGCAGGTCGGGTTGGGCAATGTTCAGGCCACCGTATTGATGCGAGACTGCCGATCGCAGGACGTCGCCTTTGAAATTGTGGACATGGGGCTCGAAGAGAGGACGAAACTACGCAAACTGCTCGTCGAGAATATGACAAAGAGTCGCACCGCCGGAGTGGCGCGCGATAACGGAGTTTACCAGCGCCGTACATAACTTTGGATCATGTTTTGCATGGGTAGCAGCCCAGCGGGCTTCAGCCATGGCGCGGTGCGTAGCAATCCGACCTAACTTTGCCGCCTTTGATTCTGTCATTCTAACGACGGGCGACCATACCAGAATCGGGGTTTCAGGAGGTTGAATCGGACGGGTTGGTCATTTCGCTACCACCACGTCGATTTCGCCCGTTGCATTGTTAACAGTGGCTGCTCCACATTCCGTCGCATTGCCGGTGGCGTCAAACTTACAGCCGAAAGTACCTGCCTTTTTGGCTGCGCACTGTCCCGCATTGACATTCACGAGATACCAGCCGGAACCGACGGGTTTGTTCGCCGGGTTGCCCTTGGCGTAAAGCGCCATGAGAATGCTACCCGATTCAGGATTGCCATTCGGGCATGCGAAATCATCTTCGCGGTAGGTGTAGAGAATGCCTCTTTTCGCGTCGTAGAGATACTGCGAATTTTCGACAGTACCATCATCATCGACGTCCAATTCTTCCGTCCAAAACGAAGATGGCTGTGAAGCCTTGACTGATGTAGCGCCTTTTCCCACACTGGCTTTTTGGGCGGTATTCTTTGCGTTTGCGCCTGGGGCGGGTGTCGTCGCCCTGGCAGTTAATTGCGTGCCAACCTTGACCTTGGGCGCGGTTTGTTGTGCCGTTTGCGCTAAAGCCAGAATGCAGAAAGCGGGCATCAGCAGTGTTGCAGCGGAAAAGGTTTTCTTCATTGGTATCCTCCATCCTCCAGCTAAAGAGAATTAATAATGATGAGCGGCTCCGAGTGGCCGGCGAACCGCACTGATATTCGCGACATTACCGGAAAGCGAGGGCCCTCCTACTGTCACGAGCGACAGATAGTATCGAGTGTCCTTGGCGCACCTGAAGTTCGGGAGGCTGGTACCGACTTCATCGGAGATCATCTGGGTATTTCCAGAGCGAGGGTCGCCGCAACCGGAGGAGAGGTTGCTATGCGACCCCGGGACTTAGGCGACGACCTGTCTGAAGCGACAGGTTCCATTTGATCTTCTTCTGTAGTGTTCTAAGGACTGGTGGGGTGAGTAAGAGAACAGTTGATGCGCGCACCAGATTCAATCACAGGCCGAGTCGTCTCCCATTATCGTGTTCTCGAGATGCTCGGCGCGGGTGGTATGGGTGTGTGTACAAGGCCGAGGACACCCGCCTGCATCGCTTTGTCGCACTTAAGTTTGTCTCCACCGAATCAGCGCATAATCAGGATGCCTTAGAACGATTTCGCCGTAGGCGGAGGCTGCCTCGGCTCTAAATCATCCCAACATCTGCACCATCTACGACATCGGTGAGGAAAAAGGCCAGGCCTTCATCGCCATGGAGTACCTGGATGGACAGATGCTGAAGGATCGCATCGCCAGCCACCCACTCTCGTTGGCTCAGGTCCTGGATTTCGGTGTTGAGATCGCCGACGGTCTGGCTTCCAAGCGCTGGTCGGTCGCATGAATTTCCCGTGCGTTAGCCCTGTAAGCTGAAGTACATAATAGACGTTGCTCGCTGCTATTTTTATCATGGGGCTGACACCTTGCAAGGAAAGCATGCAGGCTTTGGGACCGTTGGCTCGGTCTTTGTTATCGTGTGGCGAGCCTGGGGAAAGAAGGAGCCGGTGCGCGAGGGAGGCGAGAGGTGAGGACTTTTCATATTGCGGTCATTCCCGGGGACGGCATTGGAAGAGAAGTGGTTCCGGAAGGAATGCGGGTTCTGAATACTGCCGGGCGACTATTTGGCTTCGAGCTTGATTGGCATGCATTCGACTGGAGCTGCGACCGTTATGTAAACACCGGCAGGATGATGCCCGCCGACGGCCTCGAGCAACTCGGACGATTCGACGCAATCTTTTTGGGAGCTGTCGGACGACCAGACGTCCCCGACCACTTATCCCTATGGGGTCTTCTGATACCGATCCGGCGGGGCTTCCATCAGTACGTCAACCTACGGCCGGTTCGGCTTTTCGATGGTATCGAGTGTCCACTGAGGAATTGGCAGCCCGGTCAAATCGATTTCACGATCGTGCGAGAGAACAACGAAGGGGAATATTCAAATATCGGAGGTCGCATCTATGAGGGAACCGAAGATGAGACGGCCGTGCAACAGGCGGTCTTCACCCGGCGTGGCGTAAATCGCGTACAGCGATTTGCCTTTGAACTGGCGCGTAAGAGAGGCAAGCACTTGACTTCCGCGACCAAATCAAATGGCATCATCCATACCATGCCCTTTTGGGACGAATGCTTTCAAGCCATCGGCAACGAGTATCCGGACGTCCGGACGGACCAGTATCACATCGATATTCTGGCCGCTCACTTTGTTCTACACCCGGATTGGTTCGATGTTGTCGTGGGCTCGAATCTCTTTGGAGATATCCTGTCTGACCTCGGCCCTGCCCTTGCGGGAGGGATCGGGATCGCTCCTTCCGCAAACCTCAATCCGGAGAGGAAGTATCCCTCCATGTTTGAGCCGGTCCACGGTTCCGCGCCGGACATTGCAGGAAAAGGCGTGGCCAATCCCATTGGGCAGATCCGGTCAGGCGCCCTTATGCTTAGACATCTTGGAGCCAACGAAGCAGCGGACGCGGTCGAAAAAGCGGTTGCCATCGTATTGGCGGAAGCAAAGATCCGCACGGCCGACATTGGTGGTACCGCTTCCACGGAAGAGATGGGGGAAGCAATTGCGAAGAAGATGCGTCGAGCGAGCACGGATGAGCCCTGAAGAGGCCCGCCAAAAACCGGTTACCGGTGCCGCTCCGGCGCGAGGCTCAGACGGCGACGGCTATAGAGAGTGTGTCCCCCGGCGCATAGCCCTGAGGCTGCTGCCTTTTCTCTTCCTGCTCTATGTCGTCGCATTCCTTGACCGTATGAATGTCGGAGCGGCTGCGCTGCAAATGCCCCTGGAATTGGGATTCAGTGATCAAGTCCTGGGCCTGGGGGCGGGAATTTTCTTTCTTGGCTATTTTTCGTTGCAAATCCCGGGCGCGCTGGCAGCGGAGCATTGGAGCGCACGAAGGTGGATCGCCGCCGTCATGTTCGTTTGGGGAATCCTGACGATGCTCACGGCTTTCATCCGTACGGAGCGGGAATTCTATGCTGTGCGTTTCCTGGTGGGCGCTGCCGAGGCAGGCTTTTTTCCTGCGGTGGTGGTTTACCTGACGCATTGGTTCCTGGCCGCGGACCGCGCCAAGGCGGTGGCAGGTTTCTACGCGGCGATGCCACTCTCTTACGTCATTGGCTCACCACTTGCGGGGCTGTTGCTTGGATTGACTTGGCTCGGCTGGAAAGGCTGGAGGTGGCTGTTCATTATCGAGGGAGTGCCGGCGGTTGTGCTGAGCCTGGTCACGCTGTTTTATCTTACGGACTGGCCGCACCAAGCGATGTGGCTTGGGTTGAAAGAACGCCAGTGGATCGCCGGCCAACTCGAAATAGAGAGAAAGGCAAAGCGGGAAATGCATGCCTATAAAATTTCAGAGGCCCTCGCCAACCGCGACGTCCTTCTCCTCACCCTTTGCTATTTCTTTGCGGTGACTGGAAATTACGGAATCGCGTTTTGGCTGCCCACGATCCTGAAGCGCTTGTCTAATCAGAGCGACCTGCGAGTGACACTGCTTGCTTCCTTACCCTACTTTGCCGGCTTTTTGGGCCAGCAGATCAATGCGTGGCACTCCGATCGAAATCAAGAGCGCCGCTGGCATGCCACTCTTCCGGTACTGCTGACGGGAGTAGCGATCTTCCTGGCAATTAATTTTGGATCGAGCCTGTTGCTCTCCGTGATTTTCTTCACCATCGCCGGTGGCACGTATTACGCTTATCATCCACCCTTCTGGGCCGTACCAACCGAATTTCTTAGCGACTCGGCGGCGGCGGCATCGATCGGCCTCATCAACTCGGTGGGAAATCTTGGGGGTTTCGTGGGGCCGCTGATCATGGGGTATTTGGCGACGCGGACGCGGTCGTTCGATGTCGGGCTTTGGTATCTGTTCGGCAGCTTTGTCCTCTCGGGGATCTTCATGCTTGCGGTCGGAAGAGGACCGCGACGACCTGGAGCACAGAATTAGAGCAGCCCCACGAAGTCAGTGAATTTCGGGTTCAGGGATAGGAGCGGTTCCCTCCAGAAAATCGAAATCGCAACCCTCGTCTGCTTGTTTGATGTGCTGCATGAACAGCTTGCCGTAGCCGCGCGGATAAATCTCCGCTTGCGGCCGCCATGCCGCACGGCGCCGGGAAAGCTCATCCTCGCTGACGCGCAGGTTCAACGAACGCCGTTCGACATCGAGTTCAATGATGTCGCCCTCTTTCAGCAAAGCGAGCGGGCCTCCCACAAACGACTCGGGTGAAACATGCAGCACGCAAGTCCCGTAGTTTGTGCCGCTCATTCGGGCGTCGGAGATGCGGACCATGTCCCGGACGCCGGCCTTGAGGAGTTTTTGCGGGATGGGCAAGTTGCCCCATTCCGGCATGCCGGGAGCTCCTTTCGGACCGCCATTCCGCAACACCAACACCGAGTTCGCGTCGACATCGAGAGCGGGATCGTCGATTCGCGCGTTCAGATCGTTATAGTTGTCGAAGACAATCGCTCGGCCTGCATGTTTCAATAGCTTAGGATCGGCCGCTATCGGTTTTATCACCGCGCCTCTTGGAGCGAGATTGCCACGAACAATCGCCAGTCCTTCCGAGGAAAAGACTGGGTTGTCAGGGGAACGGATAACGTCAGAATTGAAGATTTTCGAGCCGGCAACGTTTTCGCCGATGGTCTTGCCGGTCACGGTTACAGAGTCAAGTTGCAAATGGCGAGTGAGCGCTTGCAAAAGTGCCGAAAGTCCCCCAGCGTAGTAGAAGTCTTCCATCAGATACTTACCGCTCGGCCGCAAATTCGCCAACACGGGCGTTCTCTTGGATAATTCATCAAAATGATCGAGGGTGAGCTTCAAGCCTGCACGGCCTGCCAGCGCAATCAGGTGGATCACCCCGTTGGTGGAACCGCCTAACGCAAGCAGCGCGACCATGGCGTTCTGAAAGGAGGCTGAGTTCAGAATGTCGCGCGGTTTGAGATCCTCCCAAACCATTTCAACGATGCGCCGGCCGGATCGATTGGCCATCTTGGCGTGATTCGCGTCGACCGCGGGAATCGAGCTAGCACCCGGGAGAGAGAAACCCAGTGTTTCGACGACGCTGGTCATGGTCGAAGCCGTGCCCATGGTCATGCAGGTTCCCGCAGATCGTGCAATGCCCTCTTCGATCTCCATCCATGCTTCTTGGTCGATCGAGCCGGCCCGCCGCTCCGCCCAATACTTGATTACGTCCGCTCCACTGCCGAGGATTTGTCCGCGCCAGTTACCGCGCAGCATGGGACCCGCGGGAACAAAGATCGCGGGCAAGTTCATGCTGATTGCGCCCATGAGTAACGCCGGGGTCGTCTTGTCGCAGCCGCCCAGCAAGACGCACCCGTCGGCGGGATAGGAACGCAGCAACTCCTCGGTTTCCATGGCCAGCAGATTGCGATACATCATCGTGGTCGGTTTCTGAAATGTCTCGCCGAGGGTCATGGCCGGCATTTCCACCGGGAAACCGCCGGCCTGCCAGACACCGCGTTTCACATCCTCAGCCCGATCACGCAAGTGACTGTGGCATGGATTGACGTCGCTCCATGTATTGATGATGGCGATGACCGGCTTGCCGGCATAGTCCGCCTGAAGGCAGCCCATCGAGGCGGCCCGCGAACGATGGCCGAAGGAACGGAGATCGTCTGGGCCGTACCAGCGATAGCTTCTAAGGCATTTTGCCGTTTTTTTTGACATAGGATAGATTTAATGTCTTTCGCCGCGCATAAATCAAGCGTCACAGGTGAGACCGGGCCATGTACGTGCCCGAGATGCATCAAAATGGGCATTCCTGGTAGCCCTGAAGCTCCAGCACTATGAAAAGAACTACCGTTCTTGTGTTGTCTGACCCGCGCGAACCGCAGGTTGCGATGCTCGACAAGTTACGCGAGGCAGCCGATGTGGTCGTTGGAAACTCGGCGACGGCGCTCGAAGCGTCAGCTCGTAACGCAGAAATCCTACTCAACTGGTCCGGTTCGCTTTCTCTGATGCGCGAAGTATTCGGGCTGTGCCGGGGTCTACGATGGATCCATTCCCGTTCCGTCGGCCTCGAGCGGACGCTGTTTCCTGAATTGATCGCCAGCGACGTCACGCTGACGAACGGCCGCGGCGTTTTCAGTCCGCCGCTCGGGGAGTTTGCTCTCGCCGCAATTTTGTACTTTGCCAAGGACCTTCGCCGGATGATTCGCAATCAACAGAGCGGTTTATGGGAGCCGTTTGATGTGACCCTGGTTTCGGGTCAGACGCTTGGAATCGTTGGATTCGGAGATATCGGCCGGGCGGTTGCCACGAGAGTCCGGGCAGTCGGAATGCATGTGCTCGCCCTTCGGCGCCGCGTTCCAGGGAGGAACGTGCCAGAGCCACTTGTGGATCAGCTTTACAGTGCAAATCAGCGAAACGAAATGATTCCGCGGTGCGACTACGTGGTCGTGGCGGCGCCGTTGACCGACGAAACGCACGGGCTGATCGGTCAGGCGGAATTCGCAGCCATGAAAGAAACGGCCGTGGTGATCAACCTCGGTCGCGGGCCTGTGATTCACGAAGAAGCGCTGATCAAGGCGCTCTCACAACATAGAATTAGAGGCGCTGCGCTCGATGTGTTTGACGAAGAGCCGCTGCCCTCCGGACATCCTTTTTATCACATGGAAAATGTCCTACTCTGCCCGCATTGTGCGGACCACACAACCGACTGGCTCGCCAACGCCATGCACTTCTTCCTGCTCCAATTCGCCAGATTTCGGCGCGGCGAACCATTGCTAAACATAGTGAATAAAAGCCTGGGATATTAATCGCTGTTTCCAATTGCGCCGCTTCGCTCGGCAAAGAAAAAAGGACGCGAGGCCCCATTTGGCATAAGGCACAAGAATTTCCAACCAGCGCACCGAATTGAGACCACTTGAGCGCTGCGGGTAAACGACGTCGGCCGGAGATCGGTGATCTTCGGCGGAGCGGGCCCGAGAATACAAGCTGGCAACGAGGTGTATACTCACGAGTTCCAAGCTCGCACGGGGAGGCATGAGCATGGGAGAGAATACCCATTGTGCCGACTGGTCCACTACACGGTCTATTGCGGACAGGCGCGAACTCCATTTCGGCGTGAACAATACGCATCGCTTTTCTTGCTGTCAAATGTCTATTTCTGAAGATGGCGTTTAGGCGCTGAAAGCGACAAACCTCCCAAATTGAATGTATCAGGAGCCTCTGGCGGGCGAGGGCGATAGCCATTTGGTTTCGAGGAACCGAGCAAACTTCGAGAAGGCGTTACAATCCAAGGTCAAATTTCCGGAACAGGGCAAACCAAGATGAAACGCTTCTCATTCAAATTACGGACCGGGGTCGGAACGACTTTCTTTCTCGCCCTGCTATTCGTTGCGATTTCTTCTTTCGCGGACGATATAACGGGAAACTGGGTTGCGCGTAGCCCGCAATCCGATGGCACTTCCCTCGACACCTATTTGGATCTCAAGCAAGTGGGCTCTGGCATCACCGGGCACATTCGTGTGACGCAGTTCTATTACAACATCGTGGAAAGTACCGGCGGCCCGGACAGTTTCGTTCTTACGGGAAGCATGATGGACGGCCACAACGAGCGCCGTGTGAAATACGAAGTCAGGCGTGTAGGGAACGAGCTGCACGTCGCCACGCGTCGCCGCCCCGAGTCAGAACTTGTCGAGATGGTTGCTCATCCCGCCCCAGCCGGAGAAGGCGCACTGCCTGCTCGTTTGCCCTTGCCAGCGCTCCACGATGTTCCCGACAACGGCTTGGCACGCACGCCCCCCATGGGATGGAACAGCTGGAACAAGTTTGCAGGGCGTGTCGACGACCAAGCCGTGCGCGCTATGGCCGACGCCATAGCTTCGAACGGGATGAAGGACGCGGGCTATCAATACGTCAACATCGACGATACCTGGCAGGGTGGCCGAGACGCGCAAGGGAAGATCGTTCCCAACAAGAAATTTCCCGACATGAAAGGGCTTGCCGATTATGTGCACGGCAAAGGCTTGAAGATCGGCATCTATTCGTCCCCTGGTCCAAAGACCTGCGCCGGTTACGAAGGCAGCTACGGCCACGAAGAACAGGATGCCAAAACGTACGCCGCCTGGGGCATCGACTACCTGAAATATGACTGGTGTGATGCGCGCAATCTCTATGCTGACGAGGAGACGCAGGCCGTCTATCAGAAGATGGGTGACGCGCTGCTCAAATCCGGACGCCCTATTCTCTACAGCCTTTGCCAGTACGGGCGCGCCGAGGTTTGGAAATGGGGCGCCAAGGTTGGCGGCAATGCCTGGCGAACGACCGGGGATATACATGACAGTTGGGACTCGATGGCAAAGATTGGCTTTGCTCAGAATGGGCTCGCCTCATTTGCGAAACCAGGTCATTGGAACGATCCCGACATGCTGGAGATCGGCAATGGAGGTATGACGGAAGATGAGTATAAGGTTCACATGACACTTTGGGCGCTTCTAGCCGCGCCGCTTCTGGCGGGAAACGACCTGCGGGAAATGTCGCCTGCCATCGCTGCCATACTGATCAACACGGAGGTGATCGCTGTCGATCAAGACAAGGAAGGAACGCAAGGACGCCGGATCGGCAAGTTGGGAGAGCAGGAAATCTGGGCACGGCTTGTTTCGGATAACCAGCAGGCCGTGGCGCTATTTAATTGCGGCACCGAACAAGCAGAGATTACCGTGCGTTGGTCCGACCTGGGCTTGACGTCTACCCCGCCGAGGGTGAGGGATTTGTGGGCGCATAAGGATTTGCATGTGCTCGGGCAGGAATACACAACCGCGGTGCCGCCTCACGGCGTGGTTCTGCTTCGTCTTGCGGAATGAGCCGCGGCGTTTCGAGAACGCCGACGATACGCTAACGAAGTCTGAAAAAGGGACATGCGTTGTGTGAGAAGCCCCCGCCTGCAAGCGCCTTCAAGCGGGGGAGTAAGTCACGGAGCGTCGAGAAGGGAAAGAAAAAGAAAGAAAGAAAGAAAGAAAGAAAGAAAGAAAGAAAGACAAACAAAGACAAA
>Ga0306926_10001525_pt1 | contig 23095 bp, 20 predicted proteins | sample flu12Cox44000178_FD_203759 | JGI IMG/M metagenome (GOLD analysis project Ga0306926, IMG submission 203759) | Lab enrichment of tropical soil microbial communities from Luquillo Experimental Forest, Puerto Rico - flux8day.12C.oxic.44.000.178 (v2)... | ecosystem: Environmental > Terrestrial >...
GACGGCTCTCAGCTCTACGTCACGAACCATTCCGGCGGCGACGTGGTGGTCATCGACACGGCCAGCAATACGATAGTCGCAACCATCAATGTCGGAGGCGGACCATATGGCGTTGGTTTCAGTCCTGACGGGACCCGCGCCTACGTAACAAATGAAAGTGATGGGACTGTTTCCGTCATCAACACAGTTACCGATTCCGTCCTTGCCACGATTAATGTTGGCTCTACGCCGACCAGGGTCGTGGTCAGCAATGACGGGTCGCGTGCTTATGTCAACAACTACGGGAGTGGTTCTGTCTCGGTCATCGATGCATCCACCAATTCTGTCATCGATACCATAGCGGTGGGCAGCAATCCTTATGGCGTCGTAGTCGGCCCGAACGGAAGCCGAGTATATGTGGCGAACTATGGGGGCACCGTTTCGGTCATCGACACCACCACGGACTCGGTAATCGATACCATAGACGTCGGGCCTGCGAATGGAATTGCCATTACCCCCGATGGATCTCTGCTCTACGTATCCCACTATAGAAGCAGCAACACTGTCACCGTTATCGATACGAGTGATGATTCGGTTGTCGGCACGATCCCTGTCGGGAGCGTGCCGGAATACTTGGGTATCGCGTCAGATGGCAACGCGCTTCTCGGCACCGGCGAGACCTTTATTGCCCGCGACTCAGGTGCGCTTGCATCGACACTAGCATCTGGGCCGAGCGGCTCTCCAGGTCCGATATTTACAGGAGGAACGCTTCAGTTCGCTGGGCCGGATATCAGCGTCGACCTTCCGATCGGAATAGAAAGCCAGGGCGGCACGGTCGATACCAACGGTAATAACGGGACGCTTTCCGGTATTATCTCTGGGTCGGGTAGCTTAACGAAAATTGGCGCCGGCGCACTCACCCTCGCTGGCCTCAACACCTACACCGGGGGCACGACCGTTACCGCCGGCACTCTGGCGCAGACTGGCACCGGCACCCTTGGCGTCACGACCAATGCAGTGACGGTGAACGGCGCGACTGCGGTCCTCGACTCGGCGGCACCACACAGACCCAGGACGGCGGCCTCATACTAACTGGGGGCACCATCCAGAATGGTACACTCTCCTCATCGGTTGGATTTGGTGTGCTGTCCGGCACAATTAGTGCGACGCTGGCTGGTGCTGGTGGACTCACTAAGACTTCTCAAGACACGGTGGTCCTTGCGGGAGCCAATACCTACACCGGCGGCACAACGCTCAATGCCGGCGCACTCCAAATCAACGGCTCAGGCACTTTGGGCGACCCCGGTGGGTCAACCAACATCAACGGCGGCATACTTAATCTTGGCCTTACTACGGAGACGCAAGCAACGTGGCAGTTGGCAGCTGACATGCTGACCTATGGGACAGCGATTGGTACGACCTCATTCACAATGTCGATTCCGCAATCGGGATCAGCGGGCACGCTATCAGCAAACGTGACGACTCCAAACTTCGTGATGGTGGGAGGTACAGTGGATGCCGGCTCGACGGTGACAGCATCGTTGAGTTTCAACATGCAGCAAGGAACTGTCAACGGCGTACTGGCCGGCACGGGAGCGTTGACGAAGAGCACGAATGCTACCGTAACATTGCGTGGCCTCGACACCTACTCTGGGGACACGACAATTTTGGCCGGTACGCTGCAGGCTGCCGCTGTTAATACACTTTCGCCTAACAGCGCCTATACTGTTGCCGCTGGCGCAACGCTCGACCTTTATAACAACAGTCAGTCGATAAGGCTCGTTGGCGGGCGCGGGGTCCGTGACACTGGGCTTGGGCACGCTGGCTATTGGTAACGACGGGACTTCCACCACCTATTCCGGCATCGTCTCTGGGACCGGCGGGCTGACCAAAATCGGCGGCGGCACGTTGCTGCTGACGAACACGAACTCTTATTCCGGCCCAACATCTGTCAACTCGGGCACACTCTCAGTAACGGGGGATATCTCCAGCTCAAGCGGAGTGACCGTTGACACCTGAAGCACCCTGAATGGCACCGGCACTGTTGCTGCTACAACAATCAATGCCGGCGGAACGCTTACGCCTGGCGGTTCAATCGGGACACTTACCGTTTCCGGCAATTTGGTCTTAAATAGTGGCGCGAATTATTCGATCCAGGTCTCTTCAAGCTCCGCCTGTGAAACCGTTGTTACCGGGACCGCGAGTGTCGCGGGGACATTCACGGTCAACCCGATTGCGGGCAACTATTCCGGGTCCCATACATATACAGTTCTGCGCTCCACTGGCCTGTTATCCGGCACTTTTTCCAGCTTGACACCCGTCAGCGATGATGGGGCGACATTCAGCTTGAGTTATGACGCCCACGATGTATTTCTGACGGTAATCGTACCATCAGTGACGTCGATCACGGCAAAAACCGACAACGGCGCAAGTGATTTGAATGCCGGTCACGTTGTGACGATCTCACTGGTATCGATGAGACCGTTTACGCCACCGGTAGCTCATTCCTGCTGCTCAACGATAATGAGGTCGCGAACTACGCCACAGGCTCGGGAACGAACACTCTTAGATTTACCTATACCGTGCGACAGGGCGACAACATCCCTGATCTGCAGGTAACCGGGCTCAACTTGAATGGCGGCACAATTCTCGATGCTGCTGGCACAGCTCTATCGGGCGCAGTTCAGGCCGATCTCGCTCTCCAGGTTGATACCACGCCACCAGCAACACCCGCGGCTCCTGCCGACAGCGCGGTGGTCAACGGCTATATCAACGCCGCACGCGACACTGCTGCACAAGCGCTCACCGGCAGTGCTGAGGACGGCAGCACGGTCACCGTCTACGATAACGGCAACTTTGTCGGCAGCACCGCCGCCAATGCTACGACCGGGGCCTGGAGCTACACCATCGGGCAGCTCGCCGACGGAAGCACGCACAGCTACACGGTCACGGCCACCGATGCCGCCGGCAATGTGAGCCAGCCGAGCGCGGCGCTCAACTTTACGGTCGACATTACGCCCCCAGCGACGCCGACTGCGCCTGCCGACAGCGCGGTGGTGAACGGCTATGTCAATGCCGGGCACGACACTGCGGCGCAGGCGCTCACCGGCAGTGCCGAGAACGGCAGCACGGTCACCGTCTACGACAACGGCAACTTTATCGGCAGCACCGCCGCCAATGCCACGACCGGGGCCTGGAGCTTCACCATCGGCCAGCTTGCCGATGCCGGCACGCATAGCTACACGGTCACGGCCACAGACGTCGCCGGCAATACGAGCCAGCCAAGCACGGCGCTCAACTTTACGGTCGACATCACGCCGCCGATGACCCCGGCTGCACCGTCCGACAGCGCGGTGGTGAACGGCTATGTCAACGCCGCGCACGACACCGCGGCGCAGGCGCTCACCGGCAGTGCCGAGAAGGGCAGCACTGTCACCGTCTACGATAACGGCAACTTTGTCGGCAGCACCGCCGCCAATGTCACGACCGGGTCCTGGAGCTACACCATCGGCCGGCTCGCCGATGCCGCCACGCACGGCTACACGGTCACCGCCACCGATGCCGCCGGCAACGCGAGCCAGCCGAGCGCGGCGCTGAACTTTACGGTCGATATCACGCCGCCGGCGACGCCGGCAGCGCCTGCCGACAGCGCGGTGGTCAACGGCTACGTCAACGCCGCGCACGACACCGCGGCGCAGGCGCTCACCGGCAGTGCCGAGAACGGCAGCACGGTGACGATCTACGATAACGGCAGCTTTGTCGGCAGCACCGCCGCCAATGTCACAACCGGGTCCTGGAGCTTCACCATCGGCCATCTCGCCGATGCGAGCACGCACAGCTACACGGTCACGGCCAGCGACGCGGCCGGCAATGTGAGCCAGCCGAGCGCGGCGCTCAATTTTACGGTCGACATCACGCCGCCGGCGACACCCGCTGCGCCTGCCGACAGCGCGGTGGTGGGCGGCAATGTCAACGCCGCGCACGATACCGCGGCGCAGGCGCTCACCGGCACGGTCGAGAAGGGCAGCACGGTAAAGATCTACGACAACGGCAACTTTGTCGGCAGCACCGCCGCCAATGTCACAACCGGGTCCTGGAGCTTCACCATCGGCCATCTCGCCGATGCCGGCACACACAGCTACACGGTGACGGCCACTGATGCAGCCGGCAATACAAGCCAGCCGAGCGCCGCCCTGAGTTTTGTTGTTGACACGGATGCCGGCCAGCAGGCGGTGCTGAAGCTCACAATCGGAACCACGGCCATCAGTGCCGCTGCCGCGGCATCGGTACCCTTTACCATTGCCGGTCTGCAGCCCGAGGACACGGGCACGGTCACGTTCACCGACGTCAACCACAAGACCGTGGTCATCAGCGTCACCGGCAATCAGACCGGCTACACCGCAAACCTGTCCTCCCTGGCCGACGGGACGATTACCTCGTCGCTGGCAGTGAATGCGGATGCGGCGAGCAACACTTTTACTCCGGTTGCCGGAAGCAGCGCCACGCTGACTCAGCTCGATCACTGGATCAAAGCGTCGGGTGGAAGCTGGACCACTTCGTCGAGCTGGGCAACCTGGAATGGCACTCACGCAGTTCCGACCGGCACCATCGATGCCGATTTCGACACCAGCGGCACGTACGCCGTCAGCATCACCACAGCGGATACCGCTTACGGTTTGCTGCTTAACGATAGCGGAGCGATGGTCTCGGACAACGGCGGCGGCACGCTGACGCTGGCGGGAACGGGCGGTTCGAGCAGTCCCAACGGAATGCTGACCATCAACGCCGGCACTTTCGCGCTTGCCGGCGGGGTGCTCAACGCGGGCACGATTTCCATCGCCTCGGCAGGCGCCTTGCTGATCACGGGCGGCTATACGGGCCTGCCGTATGCGATTGTCGATAATGGGTCGCTCACGGTCTCCGCGAGCAGCAGCTTCGCGGGCAGCATCAGTGGGGCAGGGGCCGTTGTGGTCCAGAACGGGGCTGCCGCCACTTTCAACGGTGCGATCACCGGGTCGGAAACTTTCACCATCGCGAACGCCTCAACGGCCATTCTCAATGCCGCCGTCAACGGGAGCGGATCGTTTACGCTGTCGGGCAGCGGCAGCGTGGAATTCGCGGGAGCGGATTCCGACAATGTTGCGTTCGCGGTGGGCGCGACCGGGACGCTCAAGCTCGACCACAGCCTGACGGCGCCATTCACCGGATACCTCTCAGGTTTGAGCCTAACGGACGCCCTCGATCTTGCCGACCTCGCGTGGAAACAGGGAAAGATGACGGCCTCCTTTTCCGGCACGGCTGCAGGGGGCACGCTGACCGTCAGCAATGGAAAAAACAGCGTCGCACTCAAGCTGTTGGGGAATTATACGACCTCCTCGTGGACGCTTTCAAAGGACGTTACGGGAGGCACGCGCGTCGTTGATCCGCCAGCGACCGGTTTGCTTGCCGCGGACGCGAATGACAGCGCCCTGCCGGCGGGCGGCGGGCCGCTCGACGACCCGCAATCCATATTGGACGTTCTGTGGCGGAACGGCCAAACGCACGACACCGGCCTATCGTCGATCAACGATAGCATTTTGGAGGCGTGGCAAGACTCTGGAACGACCGGCTCAGGCTGCAGCGCCGCGGCGGCGAACGACCGTTTCGACAATGGCACATCGGACATTGCGTTCCTCGGCAATTCCAGCGGCGACACTCCGTTCGGGGCGATCGGCGACGGTCCCTTTGCCGGCTACAATCAGATCGGCGGCTCGGACATGCACCATCGGGTTGCTGGTGTGGCCGATTTCTATGGCACCGGCGATAATCTCTTCCCGAACACTTCCAGCGGGGAAACCTGGCCCGAGGCGATCAGCAGTGGTGCGTTTGCCGGCTCCCAACAGAACGGCGGCTCCGACACCAACTATTCCTTCGCATGCATCGGGGACTACTTCGGCACCAACACGTCGGATATTCTGTTCAGCAATGCCTCGACCGGGGATACATGGTTGGAGGCGATCAGCAACGGTTCATTTGCGGGCTGGAGTCACATCGGCGGCTCCAGCACGTCCTACAGCGTGCCCATAACGCTGGGGCCGCCCGCATTGACGTAGCAGATTAGTGATTGATTGCCGGAGCGGCGACACCTGGATCGAAGCGATCAGCAACGGTGCCTTTGCCGGCTGGAGCCAGATAGGCATCTCCAACACGAGAAAGTAGCCCGGTGCAGAATCAGCTCGGGTATGCGTACGCCGTAATCACCAGCCAGATTACAGCGACAGCGAACCAAATTATCCCAGTCATAAACCCCCACCGATCGGTGACTCCCCACGGCAACGGTAATCTCTTTTGCGGCAATGTCACGGCAATGCAAAGCAAATACGGAGCGAATGTACCATTAGCTTGAGACGGAAAGGTGATGAGATGTCGGCACCACCATTGCCAAACTCGCGACCCCCCACCCCAGCCCTCCCCCACAAGGGGGGAGGGAGCATACCGAGTTCGCCGCGCCCTCTGAGTCCGTTGCGCCGGCACTCGCTCTAAAACGTCACCACCCGGGTGTCCGCCTCCTTGCACGCGGCGTGAAACTCGTTCATGCCGCCGAGCTTGACGCGCTTGTCGAGCGACGAAGCGGCGAGGCCGCGCGCGTCGACGCACGGCTTGCAGGCCCACAGCTTGACGCCGCCATGGCCGGCCACCTCCTCGTAGCGGTTGGGCGGTCCCACCGGCCCCAGCTTTGCTCCCATGCCCTCGACCGCCAGCAGCACCGCGTCGTGAAACAGCATCAGCGTGACGCGGTCGCCGGCCTGCAGCGCCGAGGCCGCGAAGATGAAGGGCAGCATCGCGCGCGTCGGGTCGGTCGGTCCGAAGCTCGAGGAGATGGCGAAGTGTATGGGTCGCTCCCGCGTTGCGCAGTCGCGACGGTCGTGCCGGCTGCGCCGGATCCATCGCCCGGATAGCACAGCCGCGACCGGCACGCGACAGGCGTCATTGTCGATGATGGACTCACGCAGCGTGGTCGGCGGCGTTCATTGACAAGCGGTGCATGCTGCTCATGATCGCGCCATCCTGGGGAGACCGCGGGGAGGGCGCGATGGCGGTGCATTCGGTCGCGGTGCTCGGAGCGGGGCATGGCGGATGCGCGGCCGCCGCCGATCTCGGCAAGCGCGGCTACAGCGTGCGGCTGCACGCGCGCAATCCCGAGCGGATTGCACCGCTGCGCGCGCAGGGCGGCATCATGGCGCGCGGCATCGTCGAGGGGCTCGTTCCCGTCGATGTGCTGACCACCGACGTGGGCGAAGCCGTTCGCGGCGCCGACCTGATCATGCTGGTCGTGCCGGGCGTGGCGCATGCCTACTACGCGCGCGCGCTCGCGCCTCTCATCGACGGCGACACGCCCGTCTTCATCAATCCCGGACATACCGGCGGCGGCCTGCACTTTCTGCACGAGCTGCGAAACGCCGGCTGCCGCGTCCGCCTGCGCAGCTGCGAGACCGTCTCGCTCACCTACATCACGCGCATGGAGGGGCGGGGGCTCGTCAACATCTACAGCACGGTCAAGCGGCTGCGCTTCGCCGCGCTTCCCGCCCGGCATACCGATGCGCTCTTTGCATTGATCAAGCCGCTCTATCCCGAGATCGAGCCGGCGACGAGCGTGCTGGAGACGGGGTTGTCGAACCTCAATGCCGTCTTCCATCCGCCCGGCATGATCATGAATGCCGGATGGATCGAGCATACCGGCGGGGACTTTCTGTTCTACCGCGAAGGCTTCACGCCGGCGATCGGGCGCGTGACCGCAGCCGTCGATGCCGAGCGCATGGCGGTGGCGCGCGCGCTCGGCGTTCCGGCCGTCCCGTTCCTCGATTTTTTCCATGCCGCCGGCCTCACCAGCAAAGCGGCGAGAGACAGCGGCGACATCGCGCGCGCGTGCCGGGAAAGCGAGCCGAACCGGACCATCCGCTCGCCATCCTCGCTCGACCACCGCTATGTCCACGAGGACGTGGGCCACGGGCTCGTTCCGATGGCGGCGCTCGGCGCGCTCGCGGGCGTGGAGACGGCGACCATTGCGGCGCTGATCAGGCTTGCCGGCCTTGCCGTCGGCATCGACTATGTGCGCGAGGGGCTCACCCTCGAGCGGCTCGGGCTCGCCGGCAAGTCTCCGTCCGAGGTGCTGCGTCTCGTGCAGGAGGGAGGCTCGTAGCTCTACCATGGATTGTACGAACTATCTGATAAACGTAAAACTTGTTTTTTGACAAAACAAATTCGGCCCGCGCTAACCCCAACCCTGAGGTTTTCAAACCCACGAGGAGCGCCGATGGAGCATGAAGTCATCCGCAGGCTGCGAGCCGCCATGCACGGCGCCGGCCACGACGCGCTTGTCGCCTTCTCGCAGGACAACGTCACCTACACGGCAGGCTTCCTGGTGCCCAGTCACGCCAGCAACCGCTTTCGCCGCACCATCACCGTTCTCGCGGGCGATGCATTCGCCGCCCAGATCGTGGTCAACGTCGAGGAGAACCTGGCGCGGCAGCGTTCGCGCATCTGCGATATCCGCGCCTACAACCAGTTCACCGAGGATCCCTCCGATGTGCTGGCCGAAGCGCTCGTCGAGGCCGGCGCCGGCGCCGGCCGCATTGCCATCGAGCTCGATTACATGCCGGCGCAGGACTACATCCGGCTGCGCGAGCGGCTGCCCGGCGCGCAACTCGTGCCGTGCCGCGAGCTCTATTTCAATGTCCGCATGATCAAGACCGACGACGAGATTGCCGTGCTCAAGGCGGTCGGCACGCTCACCGATCGCGTGGCCGGCGAGGCGCTGCGCGCGGTGCGGCCGGGCATGACCGAGAAGGCGCTCGCGCAGATCATCGGCAACAGCATGCTCGAGGGCGGCTGCGAGGGCCTCAAATGCCAGGTCGGCTCGGGCGCGCGCAGCGGCATCACCAACTGCGCCCCGACCGACAAGCGCATCGAGCGGGGCGACGTGCTGCGCATCGAGATCCTCGGCGACATGGCGCAGTACCGCTCGAATGTCACCCGCACCGCGGTGGTGGGCGAGCCGACCGGCGAGCAGCGCGGCATCTGGAGCGTCATGATCGGCGCGCGCGAGACCTGCAAGGCCATGCTCAAGCCGGGCACCGCGGTTGCCGAACTCTATCGCGCCTATGTCGGTTACCTGCGCGCGCGCGGCATCGAGCCAACGCTCAAGTTTCTCGGCCACGGCATCGGGCAGACCATCCACGAGGAGCCCTACATCACCGACACCCGCACGGTGATCCTGCAGCCCAACATCACCTGCACCATGGAGCCGCTCTACATGATCCCCGGGCGCATGGGGTTCCACGTCGAGGACATGTACCGCATCGTGCCGGGCGGGTTCGAGGCGATCACCGGCGCCATCACCCCCAACGATGAACTGATCAGAGTGGGGTGAACATGTCCCGCAAGATGCCTGGGACGCTTCAGCTCAACTCGTCATCGGGAATCTCGGCAATCTTTGCAAGATGCCGCAGCAGTCCGATCTTGAGGGGGCGATTGCCGTGAATTGGAATGGACAGACGAACAAGACTGCCTGGTTTCCCATAAATATGATGGCTGCCATTGACGCGCAGCAATCTCCAGCCGTGCCGCTCGACGAGATGGGCAAACTCGCGACCGGAGAGCACCTTCACACGACAATTTCCAGAATGCGCTCCTTGCCACCGGGCTTGGGCTCGACGACGTCCACCGACAGGCAACCCTCGATGGCCTCGTGCAACTTTTTCAGGAGCTCATCCATGGTCTCGCCTTGCGTGGCGCAGCCCGGAATCGCCGGGACCTCGGCCCAGAAGCCCCCTTCCTCCGCCTCATGCACGATTATCTTGATTTTCATATCGACGCCGTCCTTTGAGAGGAAAATGAGGCCTGCTCGTTCCGAATGCAAGCGCGGAGGTCAGCCCTGCATCTTGGCTCTCCCGCAAGATTCTCAACAATGATTGCCCGCAACGCGATCCGTGTCGGAGTGGCCTTCGACGGCTTCGTCACGACCGCGCAGGCCATCGCGCTCGCGCAGCGCGCGGTCGCGGCGGGGGCGGGCAGCCTCTGGGTGGCGGAGCACCTCGGCTATCGCGAAGCGATCGCGACCTGCGCGGCATTCGCCGTCAAGGCGCCGGGCGCCATGCTGGTGCCCACCGTGGTGAGCCCCTATCTCTGGCACGCCATGCCGACTGCCATGGCGATGGCGACGCTTGATGAGCTTTCGCCGGGCTGCGCGGCAATTGCGGTCGGCACCGGCAATCCCTTGTTCCTCGCGGAATCCGGACGCAGCATCGAGAAGCCGGTGCGCGCCATCCACGAATTCGCGCAAGCGCTGCGCGAGCTGTGGAACGGCGAACCGGTGCGCGTCGATGGCGAGTTCGTCAAGCTCGCCGGCGCACGCCTCGCCTTTGCGCCGAGCGCGCCGATCCCGATCTATATCGCCGCCATCGGGCCCGACATGCTGCGCCTGGCTGGCCGCATCGGCGATGGCGTGGTGCTCTCGGCGGGGCTGTCGACCGATTCGGTTCGCGGGTCGCTCGTGCTCTGTGCGCAAGGCGCAGCGAAGGCCGGCCGCGATCCCGGCGCGCTGCGCCGCGCAGGCTACCTGTTTTTCGGCGTCTCGCATGACGCAAAGGAAGCGATCGATGCCGTTCGGGCGAAGCTTGCCTTCGTGATGCGCAACAAGTTTCTGGCGGACAACATCCGGGCCTCGGGAATTCCTCTCGATCAGGAGGCCGTCATCGCCGCCATTGCTCGGCGCGACATCGCCGCGGCCTGCGCGCTCGTTCCCGACGAGGCGGTGGAAGCATTCGGCATCGCGGGAACGCCGCGGCACGCCAGCCGGCGATTGCGTGACTTCATCGATGCTGGAATAAATGAGCCGGTGCTCGGACTGCTGGGCAGCGCCAATAACTGTGCGCTTGCGCTCGAGCTCGTGCGCGAATTCGTAGGGAAGTAGGTTGGGTCGAGCGCTTGCGAGACCCAACGTGTCGGCGGAGCCTTCCGATGTTGGGTCTCGTGAAGAACTCGACCCAACCTACACCAAGCGGGATTATTGGAAACGCCGGAGTCAACGTGATGAAGCAGAAGATCGCCGTGGCCGCGCTGGTGCTCGCAGCTGCGCTCGCAGGCGCATCGCTTTCGCGTGCGCAGACCTTTCCTTCCGAGCCGATCACCCTGATTGTGGCCTGGCCGCCGGGAGGCGGCAGCGACATCAGCATGCGGCTCCTCGCGGACACCCTGAGCAAGCAGATCAAGGTCCCGGTGGTCGTCCTCAACAAGCCCGGCGCCGGCGGCGCCATCGGGCATCGCGAGATCGCAAACGCCAAGCCGGACGGCTACACCATCGGAATGTTCAGCTCGGGCGGCATCGCGCTGCCCTACCTCAACGCGCAGGCCAATACCTTCGACGAGCTCGCGCCCATCGCCTTTTTCGGTGAGGACCCGAACGCACTGGAAGCAAGCATTGCGAGCGGCATCGGTTCGCTCAAGGAATACGTCGAGCGCGCGCGCGCCAATCCGGGCAGGATCAAGAACGGCAACGACCAGCCCGGGGGATCGTCGTATCTTGCAGTAGCGCTCTACGAGAAGAAGCTCGGCATCAAGGTCACCCGCGTCTCCTATGCGGGATTTGGTCCGACCGTCATCGGATTGATGGCGGGGGAGGTTGACTCGGCGACGGTTCCGGTGCCGGACACCATCGAGCAGCACAAGGCCGGCAAGCTGAAGATACTCGGGGTATCCGCGACCGAGCGCCATTTCATGGCGCCCGACATTCCGACCTTCCGCGAGCAGGGCTTCGATGTCGTGGTCGGAGCGTGGCGCTGTCTCGCCGGCCCGAAGGGAATCCCCGCCGACCGGAAGGCATTTCTGGAGAGGAGCATCATCGCGGCGCTCAAAGATCCCGAGTTCCAGGCCAAGGCCAGGCAGGCGGGCTTTGTGGTGCAGCCCGGCGACGCCAAGGCGACCTATCAGCGCTGGAAGGACGACGATGCCGAACTCTATCCGATTCTGCTCGATGCCGGCCTTGTGAAGGCACGGCAGAAATAATTTTCGCCCTTGCGATGAATGTCCTTCTCAGCAAGGATTTTCTCGCCGGAAATCTCTACATGGCCTTCGGCCTGCTCGGCCTGTGGCTCGGGCGCGAGCTCGAGACCGGCAGCGCCGATGCAATGGGGGCGGGATATTTTCCGCGTCTGGTCTGTGCGCTCCTGATCGTCATCGGCGTCCTGCTCGCTGCGACTTCGGTTGCGGATCGCGAACCGCTGGAGCGCGGAAAGTGGCGTCCGTTCGCCTGCGTGATGCTCTCCTGCTTCGCCTTTGCGCTCCTGCTGCATCCGCTGGGGCTCGTTCTCACCCTCGTGATCACGACTGTGCTGGCGCGGCTTGCGCAAGGCAATGTCCGCGTCCTCCCATTGCTGCTGCTGTGCCTGGTCCTGGTGGCCGCCAATGTCGGGATTTTCGTCATTGCACTGCGGATTGCGATCCCGCTGTGGCCGGCGTCGCTTTGACATGCCCGACATTCTCTCCAGCATCACCATGGGCTTCGGCGTCGTGCTCACCTGGCAGAACATCGGCCTTTGCTTCTTCGGCTGCGTGATCGGGACCATTATCGGCGTGCTGCCCGGGATCGGGCCGCTCACCACCATGGCCATGATCCTGCCGGTGACGTTCTGGCTCTCGCCGGTGGGCGCGCTGATCATGCTGGCCGGGGTGTTCTACGGCGCGCAATACGGCGGCTCGACCACCGCCATCCTGGTCAAGATTCCCGGCGAGACCTCCTCTGTGGTCACCGTGCTCGACGGCCACGCCATGGCGCAGCGCGGCCGCGCCGGTCCCGCGCTCGCAATCGCCGCCATCGGCTCGCTGTTCGCGGGCTCGGTGGTCACGCTCCTGATCGCCGTTGCCGGACCTCCGCTCGCTCGGATCGCGCTGCTGTTCCAGTCCGCCGACTACGTTTCCGTGATGCTGCTCGGGCTCATCTCGGCGGTGGTGCTCGCGCACGGCTCGGTGCTCAAGGCCGTGGGCATGATCGTGCTCGGCGTGCTCTTCGGTCTGGTCGGCACCGATGTCACGACCGGCGAGTACCGCATGACCATGGGCCTCGACGTTCTCTTCGACGGGGTCGGCTTCGTTCCGCTCTCCATGGGGCTGTTCGGGCTGGCCGAGATTGCCGTCAATCTCGAAAGCACGGGAGCAACCGACTTGCGGGCAAAGGCGGTGACCGGGCTGTGGCCGACGCTGGCCGATCTCAGGCAGTCGTTCGGGGCCATGGTGCGCGGAACGGCGGTGGGGACCGCCTTCGGGATTCTTCCGGGCGGCGGACCGACCATCGCCGCGTTTTCCGCCTACAGCCTGGAGAAGAAGGTCTCGCGTTCGCCGGAGCGGTTCGGCAAGGGCGCAATCGAGGGTGTGGCGGCGCCGGAATCGGCCAACAACGCGGCCGCGCAGGCGTGCTTCATTCCCATGCTCAGCCTCGGCATCCCGCCCAATGCGCTGATGGCGCTGATGATCGGCGCCATGATGATCCACGGCATTACGCCGGGACCCGAGATCATCAGCAAGCAGCCCGCGCTGTTCTGGGGATTGATTGCCAGCATGTGGATCGGAAACCTGATGCTGGTGATCCTCAACCTGCCGCTGATCGGAATCTGGGTGAAGCTCCTGCAGGTTCCTTACAGCTATCTGTTCCCGAGCATCCTGGTATTGTGCTGCATCGGTACCTTCACCCTCAATTCGAGCACCGGCGATGTCATGGTCATGACCGCGTTCGGCGTCATCGGCTATGCCATGCGCAAGCTCGACTGCGAGCCGGCACCGCTGCTCCTCGGCCTCGTGCTCGGCCCGATGCTGGAGGAGAACTTCCGCCGTGCCATGGTGCTGTCCGATGGTGACTGGTCGATTTTCGTGCGCCGGCCGATGAGCCTCGGCTTTCTTCTGCTTGCCCTCGGGCTCCTCATCGCCGTCGCGCTGCCCAACATCCGGCGCGGCCGCGAGGAGGCGTTCCGGGAATAGCGGGAGGAGAACGAGATGACCACGACCGCCATGAAGATCGTGGCGCTCGAAGAGCACTTCATCCTGCCGAGGGAGCAAGCGAGCCTTCCCCCCGGCGCGCATCGCGGCAGCGACCGCGAGAGGCTGCTCGGCTTCGACGTGGTCGCCGAGCTCATCGATCTGGGTGACCGGCGCATTGCCGCCATGGATGCGGCGGGGATCAGCATGCAGGTGCTCTCGCATAATCAACCGGGGTGTCAGGCGCTCGATGCGTCGGCGGCAGTCCCCATGGCGGGCGAGGTCAATGACCTGCTGTTCGAGGCAGTCAAGGCCCATCCCGGCCGCTTCGAAGGTTTCGCCGCGCTGCCGACGGCCGATCCCGCCGCCGCGGTCAGGGAGCTCGAGCGTGCGGTCACCAAGCTCGGCTTCAAGGGCGCCATGATCAACGGCCACACCCGCGGCCGCTTCCTGGACGCAAAGCAGTTCTGGCGCATCTTCGAGTGTGCCGAGGGCCTCGGCGTGCCGATCTATCTGCATCCGAGCAGGCCGCAGAGCGCGGTGATGCAGGCCTATTTCGACGGCTACGAGGAGCTCGCGCTCGCGGCCTGGGGTTTCGGCATCGAAACGGGCGCGCACTTCCTGCGGCTCCTGTTTGCCGGCGTGCTCGATGCATTTCCCGATCTGAAAATCATCCTGGGCCATCTCGGCGAGGGCCTCCCATTCATGCTGCACCGGATCAACGACCAGACGCGGCTCGCGGCCGCGCGCCGCGGCCTCAAGAAAGCGCCGGCGCAATATCTGACGGAGAATCTGGTCGTAACCTGCAGCGGCAATTTTTCCGATCCCGCCTTTCTCTGCACCGTGAGCGCGCTGGGCGTCGACAACGTGCTCTTTTCCGTGGACTGGCCCTATGAATCGAATGCTGCGGCAGTAGACTTTCTCCTGCGCCAGCCGCTTGCGCCGCGCGACCTGGAAAAGATCGCGCATCTCAATGCCGAGCGCATCCTGCGGCTTTGACGCCTGCCAAATGCTGTTCACGAGCCGTGAAGGTAAACGCATCTCTGCTTTATTGCGGCATTAACAGTAGAATGTATTTGCCCATTAACAATAGAAATCATCGGCTAATCCGGCCGCTCAAACTGTAAGGATTGCGAAAAGCTTTGGCGCAAGACTGCCCCATGCCGAGCACGATCCGTAAAGACGGGTACCCGTTATCGGAAAAGATCATGCTTCGGCAGGCAGCAGGGACGGACGATGATTCAGAGAAAATCATCCCGCCCCGGGGGGCGTCGCTTGCCGAGAGGAAGGACAACAACGTGGCTCCTGATCGCCTGCATGCGGCTTGGCGCTGTGGTTGCGGCAATCGCCGCGGCGCCGGCGCATGCAGGCGACTGGGGGCTCACTCATTTCGAGAATCACGTTGTCGGCATCGCGGCCTTGCCGCAGGCGGTCGACTAGAGCGTCGACAATTACGGCATGTTCCTGCAAATGAGCCTCAAGTTCGGACCCTATCCGGTCATTGAGGTGCATTAGCGGCCTTCGTAACATGTGCCGCTGTCAGCGCTGCCGCCCCCACCCATGGACCGACTGCTTCGCGCCACCATCAATACCTGGCACGGCCTGCGCGATGTTGGCCGCAGCGAGCCCGCCTTTCGCCAGGAGCTGGTCGCGCTCATCGCAGCGGTCCCGCTTGCCTTTCTGATCGCGCAGGAAGCCTGGAAGCGGTTTGCCCTCATCGGGGTGGTGCTCCTCGTGCTTGTGGTCGAGCTATTGAACACGGCCGTCGAGAAGCTCGCCGATCGGGTATCGAAGGAGAACGATGCCCAGATCGGCCGCGTCAAGGACATGGGCTCGGCGGCGGTCGGACTGACGCTGCTCATTGCCGGCCTTGCCTGGCTGCTCGCGCTCGCGGAGCGGATATTTTGGTCGATCGCGTAGGTTATACGAAAGTCGTAAGACGGCGTCCCCCCTGGGAGTGGTATAATCGGTCTCCAGTCGCAAAAGGTTGCTCGTCGAGCGCCATCCGGCGTCATGGGCGAGCGGGGGAGGAAATCCAATGGCCAATCGCGTTCCGCCAAACTTCAGACGCGTGATCACCGCCGCTGCAGGCGGAAACGTCATCGAGTGGTATGACTTCTATATTTTCGGCGCGCTCGCCACGATCCTGGCGGTCAAGTTCTTCGACAAGACCCATCCGGTGGCGGCCCTGCTGAGCACCATCGCCCTGTTCACCGCCGGCTTCCTGATCCGCCCGCTGGGGGCATTCCTGTTCGGCTGGATGGGCGACCGCATCGGACGCAAATACACGTTCCTGGTCACGCTCAGTGGCATGGCGCTCGGCACCGGCGCGATCGGCCTGGTCCCGACCATCGAGAGCATCGGAGTCGCCGCCGCGGTCATTCTGTTCTGCCTGCGGATGATCCAGGGGCTTTGCTTGGGCGGCCAGTACGGCGGCGCCATCACCTACGTCGCCGAGCACGTCTCGGATGAGCGCCGCGGCTACTATACCGGCTGGCTGCAGACCTCGCCCACGCTTGGCATTGTGCTCTCCCTCCTCGTCATCATCGTCACGCGCAAATACCTGGGCGAGGCCGCGTTCAACGCCTGGGGCTGGCGCATCCCGTTCCTGTTCTCCTTCCTGCTGATGGGGATCGCCTACTACATCCGGGTCAATTTCCAGGAGTCGCCGATCTTCGAGGAGATCAAGGCCAAGGGGGCCATGACCAAGAACCCATGGAAGGAGGCCTTCGGCAGCGCCAACATCAAGTTCGTGCTGATCGCGAGCATCATTGTGCTGGGAGAGGGCGTGGTCTGGTACAGCGGCCAGTTCTGGGCGCTGTACTTCCTCCAGACGGTGCAGAAAATCGACCAGCTGACCGCTTCCTACATTGTCGGGGCCGGACTGATCATCGGAACGCCGACGCTGATCCTGTGCGGCTGGCTCTCCGACCACATCGGCCGCAAGCCCGTGATACTGGCCGGCTTCCTGCTGGCCGCGGTCACCTACTATCCGCTCTACAAGTGGCTGGGAGAGGTCGCGCAGCCCGGCAATGTCAACTATGTCGTTGCCATCATCATTGTCGCCATCCTGGTCGCCTATGTGGGGATGGTGTATGGACCGATCGGCGCGTTCCTCGCCGAATATTTCCCTGCCCGGATTCGCTACACTTCGGTGTCCGTGCCCTATCACATCGGCAACGGCTGGGGCGGCGGGCTGGTGCCGTTCATCACCACCGCGATGTATGCGGCCTACGGCAGCATCGGCTACGCGCTGCTATATCCGATCATTGTTCCCGCGATCGCCTTCGTGCTCGGCCTGTTCCTGATGCCGGAGACCCGGCAAAACAGCATCTGGGAAGAGGCGGCGGCGGAAAAAGCGGTAAAGGCAGCGTAATCGGCCCGATCCTGGTCGGTCCTATCGATGAGGCCTTGCGGAGCGCGTGGCGCAAACCGCGGCCTCATCGATCCATAAATCTGGTCGCGGGGCTGGGGCGAGCGATATATATGCCTCATGAGCCCTCGCCCCCCCGATCGCCTCGCAATCGCGATTGCGCAGCTTAATCCGACCCTGGGCGATATCGCGGGGAACGCCGACAAGGCACGGCGCGCGCGCGCCGAGGCCGCCCGCGACGGGGCCGATCTCGTGGCGCTGCCGGAGCTGTTCCTTTCGGGCTATCCGCCCGAGGACCTCGTGCTCAAGCCGGCGCTGCAGGCAGCCTGCCGCGCCAAGATCGAGGAGCTTGCGCGCGAGACAGCGGACGGCGGCCCAGCGCTGCTGATTGGAACGCCGTGGATCGAGGACGGCAAGCTCTACAACGCCTATTGCCTGCTTGCAGGGGGCCTGATCGCGGCGGTGCGCTTCAAGGTCGATCTGCCAAACTACGGCGTGTTCGACGAGAAGCGCGTGTTTGTTCCGGGCCCGTTGCCGGGGCCGATCAATTTTCGCGGGGTTCGTGTCGGCATCCCGATTTGCGAGGACATCTGGGGCCCCGAGGTGGTGGAATGCCTGGCCGAGACCGGAACGGAGCTGATGGTCGTTCCGAATGGCTCGCCCTATTCGCGCGACAAGGAAGAGGTCCGGCTCAACATCGCGGTCGCGCGCGTCACCGAAAGCGATTTGCCGATCATCTACGTCAATCAGATCGGCGGCCAGGACGAGCTCGTGTTTGACGGCGCCTCGTTCGGACTCAATGCCGATCGCACGCTCGGCTTCCAGCTCCCGGCATTCCGCGAGCTGGTCAGGACTCTGCATTGGGAGCGAACCGGCAATCAATGGCGTTGCGTGGACGGCCCGATCGAGCCGGTGGAAACGGGCGACCGGGCGGACTATCGCGCCTGCATGCTGGGGCTGCGCGATTATGTGGACAAGAACGGCTTCAAGGGAGTCGTTCTCGGTCTTTCCGGCGGCGTCGATTCCGCCCTGGTGGCGGCGCTCGCGGTCGATGCGCTGGGAGCCGCGCGCGTGCGCTGCGTGATGCTGCCCTATCGCTTCACCTCGCAAGCCTCGCGCGATGACGCCGCCCGCGCCGCGCAGGCGCTGGGCGCTCCCTACGACGTGGTCCCGATCGAACCCGCGGTGCTGGGCCTGGAGCAGGCGCTGTCCCCGATCTTTAAAGGCGAGCGGCGCGATGTCACCGAGGAGAATCTCCAGGCGCGCGCGCGCGGCACCATCCTGATGGCGATCTCCAACAAGTTCGGCCTGATGGTGGTGACTACCGGCAACAAGTCGGAGATGTCGGTCGGCTACGCGACGCTCTACGGCGACATGAACGGGGGCTTCAATCCGATCAAGGACCTCTACAAGACCGAAGTCTATCGCCTGGCGCGGCTGCGCAACGAATGGAAGCCCGATGATGCGCTCGGGCCCGACGGCGAGGTGATCCCCGCCAACATTCTCACACGCGCTCCGACCGCCGAGCTGCGGGAGAATCAGACCGACCAGGACACGCTGCCGCCCTATGACGTGCTCGACGGCATTCTCGAGCGGCTGGTGGAGCGCGAGGAGCCGATCGCGAAGATCGTGGAAGAAGGTTTCGACCGCGAAACCGTCATCAAGGTCGAGCGCATGCTCAATCTCGCCGAGTACAAGCGCCGGCAGGCGGCGCCCGGGGTGAAGGTGACGCGCAAGAATTTCGGCCGCGACCGCCGCTATCCGATCGTCAACCGGTTCCGCGATTCCGGTGCGCCGCTGCCGCAGCCCGATCCCGCGCTGGTCAAGGCGATGCCCGCCAAAAGCGAGGCGTTCGATTTCTGATGCATCCGCCAACGCCCTCCTTCGCCTTCGTTCGCACTCATTCGCCAACGGTCACATAATTCCGTATAAACAGGGGATTTCTTGCGCATCTTTTCTCTGTACACGTTCGCCGTCCTCCGGCATAATCCGCAACGCGATTGTGGGTTAGATTGTAGGTTTCAGATGGCACGCACGACTGGACGGCTGACTGCGCTCAAGGTGAGGAGGGCACAGCGGCCCGGCATGTACGCCGACGGCGGTGGGCTCTATCTGCAAGTTACCGAGGGCGGGGCGTCGTGGATTTACCGCTACATGCTCAACAAGCGCGCGCGCGAGATGGGACTCGGACCTCTCGCGCTCTTTGGCCTCTCAGAAGCCCGTGCGAAAGCGCTGGATGCGCGGAGGCTTCGGCATGAGGGCATAGACCCTATTGAGACCAGGAAGGCCACACGCGCTCGGGAACGCCTCGATGCGGCCAAGTCCGTGACATTCGAGGAATGCGCGGAGACCTACATCAAGGCGCATCGCATGGGCTGGCGCAACGGCAAACATGCCGCGCAATGGGCGGCGACGCTTGCAACCTATGCCGGGCCGGTCATCGGCGCGCTGCCGGTGCAGGCGGTCGATACCTCCCTGGTGCTCAAGGTGGTGGAACCGATCTGGACGACGAAGCCCGAAACCGCAGGCGCGTTGAGGCCATACTCGATTGGGCCAAGGTGCGCGGCTTTCGCACCGGGGAAAATCCTGCTCGCTGGCGCGGTCACCTCGACAAGCTGTTGCCGGCGCGCGGTAAGGTGCGCAGGGTCGAGCACCACGCTGCATTGCCGTATGGCGAGCTGCCGGGTTTCCTGGTTGCGTTGCGCGAGCACCAAGGCATCGTGGCCCGCGCGCTCGAATTTACGATCCTCACGGCCGCTAGAACCGGGGAAACTATAGGTGCGCGCTGGAACGAGTTCGACCTGCTGGATAGGACTTGGACGGTTCCGGCCGAACGGATGAAGGCGGGGAGGGAGCATCGGGTTCCGCTCTCCGTCCGCGCGCTCTCCATTCTCGAAGAGATGCGAGCACACCGCTCCGCCGATGACAGTTTCGTATTTCCGGGCGGCAAGCCCGGCAAGCCGATTTCCAACATGGCGTTTCTAATGCTGTTGCGGCGTACGGGCCGCGGCGACGGCGACTTGACCACGCATGGTTTTCGCTCGTCCTTCCGCGATTGGGTCGCCGAGCGAACGAACTTTCCGAGCGAGGTTGCTGAGCTGGCGCTGGCGCACGCGATCAGAAACCCAGTCGAGGCCGCCTACCGCCGGGGTGACATGTTCGAGAAGCGGCGTCGGCTCATGCAGCAATGGGCGACGTTCTGCACCACGGCACCTGCGCAAGAGACGGCGAGCAACGTCGCGGCATTGCGACGAATGGGGTAGGATTGCAGTCGCGGCGGATAGGGTAGCTCCCAATACGTACGGCTTCCGCAACCGTGCTTCCGCCGCAACCTTCTGCGGGCGCTGCGGGGCGCGATGGCGGACGATTGTCAACTAGAGCTTGCAAGATGGGTGCCTGAGGCGGCGAAAAGCGAGTTGCAACGGCTGGCCAATTCGCCGGACGCAGACCATCGTCTTTTGGAGCGTCTTGCATCCTATGAGGAAATGCACAGCGGGGTATGGCAAAAGGTACCGGCAGTCGCGCGCAGGGCAGAGCACCTGATTATCCGGCGGACGTATGCGGTCGCCAGGCTTGTCCCGACGTGGCAGAAGATAGAGGATTTTCGAAAATATAGCTGGCTTCGGGATGCCGGGAAAATCGCTCGTCTTGCGTCGAAGCTGTTAGATGCGATGAATCAGGCGAGCGCAAACGCTGCCGACTGGCAAGACCTCTGGCAAAACCTGTGGCCGGGCGACGAACGGACGACATTTGAGGATGCGTTGTCGCTTGTCGAGCGGCTGGCGGTGCTCTATCGCGACGCGGCTGCGAGATACGAAGGCATTGCGGAGACGAGCACCAAGCTATCCACGCTCAAAAAGAAAAACCTAAGGGAAGCCCGCGAGATAGTTTTTCAGCGCTGGCTAGCAAGCGCATTTAAGGACGATTTTGGAAGGCCGCTTGACCAGGTAATCTCGGCGCTTTCATCGGTGGTGTTTGACAAAGGGGGTGAAGGCGCGATGGCCGCGACTATCCGAGGGCGCCGACGGAGCGCGGCCCGCCGGTAGCGGCACATTTTCGAGCGGCCGATTTTAATGTGCCGCTAGGAGCTTTCGGCTTGCACTAGTGTTTGCCCTCGTTTCCAACCGTAAGAGAAGCGAGGGGATAGTGAGCATTTTCTCCAGGGGATTGAGTGAGTACGAGCGCCACGCCAGCGGCATGCCACCGCTTACCGTCAACTTCAAAATGGCGACGGCAATTTCGGGACTTGGTCCGACCACGCTCTGGAAATTAGTTGGCGAGGGGCGGCTGGAGGTCGTCCATGTTGGCAGACGAGCCCTAATCATTTTCAAGTCTCTGGAGCGGCTGCTCACTACTCCAGAAACTGACGACAACGAGCGACGCAAACGCTCTGCCGCCGCCCGCCGGTTGCGTGCACACCGTGACGACAAGCAGCGTCGCCGCGCGCGAGCGCGCAAGCGGCAGCAGCAGACAGGCACCGAAAATCTGAACGCTCCCTAGAAAAACAGCGCGCAGGTCCTCGGCAGAGTCTCCCCAGTATCCGGAGTTGTGTGTTGCGCACCGTCTCAATCATCAAAAATCGCATCGACACTAACCCGTTGCGTGATATGTCAAAAGGCGGAGCGCGCGGGCGGAGAACGGCGGCTGCCGTCCTGCATCCCCCCAATTGGGACACGATGTCGCTCGACGGGCTGTGCTCGCCCCTGAATCGACCGCGCGCTACGCCCAAGTCAACAATCGAAGCGGTCATGCATTCGGTTCGCGAGCGCGGACTCGCCGCGCTGAAGGAGCCGGTAAACATCGAGCGCCTATCACGCTGCGACGCTGCTGCTAAGACCGAAATCAACAGACGCATCGCGCGCATGGTTGCGGCAAAGGAGATTGCCGCATGAGCGATGGAGCCGAGAGAGACTATTGCGGGGAGGCGCTCGCAGACGCCGGACTGGAACACGAACCACCGGGTGAGCAAGAAGTCGAAATCAAGCAGCTCGCTGGTATGTCGCCCCTCGACTATTGCCTCGTGCGCAAGACCGTTGCAAAGCGCCTCGGAATCCGGGTGGGCGAGCTGGACAGGTTGGTCCGCGATCTGGGCAAACGCAGTACCGTCGATGACGATCCCGAGCATTGGGGTGTCGAGCCTTACCCTGCTCCGGTTGATGGCACCAAACTGCTTGATGAATTGAAAGCGACGTTTGAGAGGTATTTGGTATTACCCCCGCATGTGCCGGAAGCCATTGCGCTTTGGGTAATCCACACGTGGACCATAGATGCGTGCGACATTTCACCTTATCTTGCGTTGATTTCACCCGAACGGCGATGTGGAAAGACCACAGTGCTCAAGCTTCTCAACAGGCTCACACGTCGCGCTGCGCTTGCCAGCAACATTACGCCCGCCGCCTTGTTTCGGTACATCGAGGCCAAATACCCAACGCTGCTGATAGACGAATTCGACGCCGCCCTCAAAGACAACGACGAAATGCGTGGCATTCTCAATAGCGGACACTCGCGAGAGGCTGCGTTTTGCATCCGCTGCGAAGGCGAAGACAATCATCCCAAACGGTTTTCTACATGGGCACCGAAGGCGCTGGCAGCAATAAAAGACATTCCAGACACGCTCAGGGACCGCTCAATCGTCGTCCCGATGCGCCGGAAGAAAAAAACCGAACCTCGCCATCGTTATCGTGACCGGGATAGTTACGAATTCGGACGTTTTCGGAGCCAAACGCTCCGGTGGGCGAA
>Ga0306926_10001531_pt1 | contig 23056 bp, 25 predicted proteins | sample flu12Cox44000178_FD_203759 | JGI IMG/M metagenome (GOLD analysis project Ga0306926, IMG submission 203759) | Lab enrichment of tropical soil microbial communities from Luquillo Experimental Forest, Puerto Rico - flux8day.12C.oxic.44.000.178 (v2)... | ecosystem: Environmental > Terrestrial >...
GATTGCGCGAGACCGGGCTTTCCTGTAAGCCACAAATCGGCGGCGGTGGAAAACAGCGGGGCTTTCTCGCACTTCGGTATGCGATTGTAGGCTTGCTCCAGCTCGCGGCGGCGGGCTTTCTCTGTGTCCTTCGCAACTGTCTTGCTGTCGCCCTTCGAGGATCACGGATCACCTGCTCGTTGAAAATGATCTTGTAACACCAGATTTGCGAGACAGCCGTTCACGGTGCACGTCGGCATAAAGAAGTAAAGAAGCGACGGCAAAGTCTTTAGGATTCTCACCACCACCATCCGGCCAAGGCATCGGCTCACTCGCGAAGATGGCAAGGCGCGGCCCGGCCCATTTCTTCCTGAAGACTCTTGGTACTCAAAGGTCGCCTGTCTTCTCAGCCTAGAAGTGACGAATGAACCCGTAATCGTGACGCAATTTTCCCCCAACCCTTTATCTGTGTGCGGATTGTCTGAGGGGAGGGTTGGGAGTGGGCAGTGGGGAGATGGAAGTAAGCGCGAATCTACTTCGCAGTAGGGATGGAAACAACACCACCCAACCACTCGGCAAGGGTTGCAAAACCTCTCTTGCCGACTCCATCCCCGCGCCAAGCACGCTGTGCCAGTCCTAAACGCTGCCCAGGATGGCCCGCAAAATCAAATAGAATCAAACAGAGCGATTGCAGCAGTTACCAGCCAATGAGTGACGGCATTCGTTTTTCAATCATCTACAGTGTCTAGTATTCCTGGCGTGCTGAATTACTTGGTCGCTTGATCGCTCAGGGCTCACGTTTGCCGTCCTTCATTTGGCGCTGAGGGCACCACAAAGTACTCAGGGATTTCGGTACTTGCGAAGCCTCATGCGGGCGAGTACGGTTCGAGCGCTTAAATCTGGGTGATGAAGGATGTCCAAGAGACTGCGAAAATCGTTCCTGGAGCTTATGACGCGAAGCAACTGCTGCAAATTCGTCGAGAAGGAGTTTTTCAACAGCTACGGGAGTTCTCGACACTTATCAGATCTGGACGGTACAGCCTTCTGCCGAACGCGTTCTTTCCGACTACCAAGCATTAAATCGACCGAGAGCTAGTTGTCTCTCTTGTATCCGGCGAGCCGCGCAGGCCGCTCATTTCCTCGATCCGAATGTTGTAGAACACCGGAATTGGCGTGCCCTTTCTGCGAACCTGGGTTGCCGTATATCCGCTTTGCCACCACAGCGATCTTTTTTGCAGTAGGGAGCGGACCCGTGCCCGGCTCTTCGCATATTCGCTCGTATTCGGGATTTCCGCATATTTGCCAAGGACAATGACGGTGGCCCAGTCGTCGTGGCTGCGAACTTCCTCTGCCTCTACGCACACCAGAGGATTCTCCCGCATCCACTCAATCTTCCGTCCCAGCGTTGAGAAGCAGCACAAGCGGTCGACGTCGAAGACGAAATAGAGGGGAATGATATAAGGCCTGTTGTTACAGGCGCAAGCGAGTCTGCCGTAGCCGAGTCGGGTCAGAATCTCGCGACATTCCCTGCCGCGAATCTTCGTAATGAGCATAGGTTACTTAATATCGCACCTTCACCGATATTGTCGAGAAGATCCAAATGGAGGACGGCTATCTCAGCGAACAGCGGCCTTCTTTTCAACAACAATCGGTTAGAGCACCACCGTCCAGCTATGAAATGAGACAAAGTCGAGTGTGTATCTGTTAGGATTGCTGGTTTGTGAGCAAGTGGGGTCGATCCGGCATGGCGTTTTGCGGAGTGCGCCCTGAAGACGCTGGGCAAGTACGAAATAATCGGCGAACTCGGCCGTGGTGCCATGGGCGTGGTCTATCGCGCGCGCGATCCGATCATCAATCGCCTGGTCGCTCTCAAGACGATCACCGCAGCTGCCTCAGACAACCAAAGTCTGCTTGAGCGCTTTTATCGCGAAGCGCAATCCGCTGGTGGCTTGCAGCACCCTAATATCGTCACCATCTTTGACATGGGCGATGAAGCTGGCGTGCCCTACATCGCCATGGAACTGATCGAGGGGGACAATCTTGAGCAGATGATCTCCCAGCGCATGCCAATTCCAGTCTCTCTGAAACTCCTTTATGCCGCGCAGGCGTGCAGCGCGTTCGACTACGCCCATAAACGGGGCATCGTTCACCGCGATATCAAACCCGGCAACATTATGGTGAACAAAGACGGCGCGGTGAAGGTCGTCGATTTCGGGATCGCTCGCGTGCTCGAGACTTCGAAGACTCAAACCGGAATGCTGATCGGAACTTTCGCGTACATGTCGCCCGAGCAATATCACGGCGAGCATGCAGACGAACGGTCCGACATCTGGTCCTTCGGTGTGCTCCTCTACGAATTGCTCTGCTACCGGCGGCCTTTCATTGAGACTACGCCCGCCGCTTTGATGCACAGCATATGTTCGCAGGACGCGCCTTCCTTGCGTTCTGTAGATCCTGCGGTACCCGCGGACCTGGAAATCGTGGCGTCCAGGCTGCTCCAAAAGTCTCCACGGAATCGCTATCAGTCCATGGAAGATGTCCTGCTCGAACTCGACCCTATTTGTAAGGCCCTTCAGGCGGAATCGGTAGCAGGAATGGTGACGGAAAGCCGCGAACTTGCTGCGCGCAGCCAGCAGGCGGAAATTGATCGCGAACTGTCAGCCCGAAAGGCGTTGGATGAAGGCAAATCGCTTTTGAATGCAGCTAGATATGCTGACGCGGCGAGTACCGTTCGGGCGGGCTTGAAAGCCGATCCAGCCAACCACGATCTGCAAAAACTTCTCGAACAGATTGAACCCGAAAAGAAAAAATCCGTTACGCGCCAGGATATGGAACGGCGCATTCGCGAGATCAAGTTTAAGATCAACGGCGAGAAGTTTAGCGAAGCGGTCGACTTAGCCAAGCAATCGATTGCCAGCTTTGGCCCCGATACGGACATCACCCAGCTTCTTAATTCCGCGCACGTGGAAATGGAGGCTCGCGAAAGGAAGCGACAACAGGAAAAAGCGATCGAACGCATTCGCGGGTTCGTAAACTCTCGCGACTTTGACGGTGCCACGAAAGCGCTGGACGCCGCAATTGCCACGAAGATTCTCGAGGCCTTCGATTCTCGTGCCCAGAGGGCTGCCGATGAGATTTCGGCGGGCCGAAAAGCCGCCCAGCTACCACTGGAGCCGTCGTCCACTTCCACTCTGTCGCAAGATTTTAGGAATGAGTATGCATTTCAGCAGGGACCGCCCTCGAGTGATGCTTCTCCAAAAACGAGCACTCCCGCCGCCGAGGTTACGGCGAAGCCGGAGGGGGCGTCGGCGCCAATGAAATCGATCGAGCCTGTTCAGACGTCACAAACTGTTTCTCCGCTCGAACCGCCTGCCACGTCGGACGAGCCAATCGCGGCCGATCAACCGGTTAAGCTCGAAATGATTGCGTCGCGTCCAGTTTTCGTTTCGCCCAAGCCTCCGGCAAAGGTTGCGACTGGCCAACCGCTCGCTCCCGTTGAGCGTCCAGCGTCCGAGGAAGCCCAACCCAAAAAACCGCTGCTGCCCGCACTGATGGGCTTAGCGTTAGCCGCTGCCGTGGCAGCTGGGTATTTCCTCTGGCCGCAGACTCCGCCGCCTAAAGCTCCCGAAGTCGCCGCCACCAAGACCGCGGTTGTTCTCCCGAATCCGCTGGAGGTCAAGCAGCGCGACGCAATGGTCGCTGCAGAGAAACTCGTAGCGGCCAACGATCTCGAGAAGGCTCGCCAGACGGTCCTCGACGCCGAAAACTTGAACGGTCCTCTTACTCCTGCCCTTCAATCAATGCGCGGAGAAATCGAAGAATCGATGAGGAACGCACAGCTTCGACAGCTTCGACAGCATGAGGCGCAGTTGTGGCAGCAAGCGGTCGGCAACATCGGCGCGAAGCGGTTCGCACAAGCCGAGGCTGAGTTGAGACAGGTGCAGGCATTGCCGGATGGAGGCGTGCACCGCGAGGATGCCCAAAGGTATCTCACCGAGGTCATCCCCAAATTGAAGCAGCAGGGCAAACAGCTTACAGAAGCGCGCCAGTCTCTCAAACAGGGTGATATCGAGTCGGCCCGAAAATTTAGTGCGCAGCTTCAGCAGAGCGGCGGCGATGCGAGCGAGTTGAATGGTGAAATTGAAAAATCCGAAGGGGATCGACTAACCCAGCTTGAGAGTCAATTCAATCAATTGAAGCAGGGTGATGACGATTCATCCGTGCAGCAGCTGAAGGCTTTGCAGCCCAAATTCCAGGCGCTCGTAAATAGCGGAGGACCCAAGTCATCTGAAGCGCAGAGTTACGTCAATAGCATTCAATCGTCAATTTCCGACATCCAAGCTCGCGCGCAGTCGCAGCGGTTCGAACTCGCCTTCCAGGCTGCTTCTCGGAAATGTCAGCAGGTCCTAGCGGGGAACGACAAGAGCGGACTGGCATCCGCCCGTGAATCCATGCAATCGTTCACACAGAACGGACCTCACGCCGACGAAGCGCAAAAATGCGTTGGTGATATCACCGCCAAGTTGAACGCATTGAATCAACCTCCAGCCGCCGTTTTGCCGCCTCCCCCAGCGAAACGGGAGACGCAGAGCACGACGGCTGCGGATGAAACGGCGGTTCTCAGTGTGGTCCAAACTTTCTTTCGGGCGTTCGAAGAAAGAAATCCCGATGAACTCAGGCAGGTTTGGCCGACCATTCCTCAGAAGACGTATGATGGCTACAAGCGTTCGTTCGCAGACGCAAGCGCGATAACCATGCAAATCGTCAATCAAACTGTGAACGTGAGTCCAGACGGAGCTTCAGCTACAGTTTCCGCCGAGTCGCAGCAGCAGTACACTTCGAAGACGGGAAAAACGGCGAAGAAATCAGAGGCCTCCTGGAAGTTTCAACTGGTCAAGAAGAACGGCGTTTGGATGGTTACAGACGTTCGGTAGATTACGTTCGTTGGACCGACTGCATGCCCATCTCATTCTTTATCTTTGCGCCAAGGTGGTGACCTTCATCTCGTTTCGAGTGAGGAAAGCCCCGTCGCGTAGCGGACGCGACAGTCTTGGCCCGTAGCATATGCACCGCAAATTGCGAAACATGTCCTCGCATTGACAGAGGAGGAAGACCGGCTACACTTCCAGTCACTGAGGGGGAGGCACTCCATGTTGAACCGCGCCGTTTTCTCAATTCTCTTTGTGTTCTTGGGTTACTCCAGTGCCTTCGCGCAGGGTCCCTGCTCGATGCCAAACTCGGGCAGCAAGCTAGGTTGCGTGATTCCGCAGGAATACGGCGCAGTGAATGCCTTCCAGAGCGTTCTGTTCCCGGTCGGGGGGCATCCGTTTCACTTCCTTAGCGACTTCGGGACTACGCTGAAGCCTCTGACGGAGGATATAGGCCGTCAAACAAACCTGTTACCGCTCGCCTCTCCCTCGTCCGGGTTCACCCTCACCTACGATCCATCTCTCAAGACGTTCGTCACTAGCACAGACAGTTTGGGTCCGATCCTTGGCGAGCGCGCAGAAACTGTCGGCCGCCATCGCTTATTCGTCGCATTCAGCTATCAGTATTTTGATTTCAACAAAATCGATGGCGTAAATCTGCATAATTTCCCCGCTGTTTTCACCCACACAGACGACAATCGTGATAACTCGCCACCTTTGCCACTTGCGCCTATAACCTGTTCAACGAATTCCACCAGTGGCCAAAATCTCAATGGCTGTGGGTTTATTCGAGATCGAATAGATACGATAAATTCGATCCATCTTAAGGTTAATCAATATACGTCTTACATAACATTCGGACTCACCAATCGCATCGATGTCTCGATCGTAATTCCCATCGAAAATGTCAACATGAATTTGACTTCTCAGGACACAATTGTTCCTGGTACCAGCGGATTCATCGTACCTACACCGGGGAGTCCCGACGCGACGGTACATAACCAAAACCTGACGAATACCAACGGAGCTCCTTATTTTTTCCACTTGTTCAAGAATTGCCCAAATACGAGTCCTTCGTCTGGTGTCACCGGGCTTGATCCCTCCTGCTTGATGCATACTTTTCCGGATTTCAACTTCACGGGAAGCGGCAGCGTGCCTAATAATTCGGCGACCGGTATTAGCGATGTCGTTGCCCGAGTGAAGTGGAATGCATGGGAAGGTGAACGGGCCGGTATAGCCGTAGGTGTAGACGTGCGTTTCGCGACTGGCGATGCCGTAAACTATTTAGGATCCGGATCATACGGCGTCAGGCCGTTTTTTGTCTTTTCCTACCGCGCACGGATTTCTCCTCACGTGCTTGTCGGCTACGAGACGAACACGAATTCGATTACCGCGGGTGACCTCACGACGGGCGTAAAAGGGAGCATTCCGAATGATTTCGTCTATACCGCCGGAGCGGACGCAAGGATAACTAGATGGTTGACGGGAGATTTTGATATCGTCGGACAGCGGGTTTTTGGAACCGAAACCGTAAGTATCACACCACAACAGTTTCTTGCAAATTGCGGGACATGCAGCGAGGAAGCAACCCCCCCTACGGTGACGCTAAATTCCCTGCAAACCCACCCGAACTCGTCTTATAACATTACGAACGCGTCAATGGGCATCAAGGCACGCCCATTTCCCAAGGTGTCAAGACTGGTTTTTACTGCCAACGTTCTCGTCAGACTAGATGACGGTGGGCTCAGATCAAGCGCTTCGCCGCTGTTTGGAGTGGGATATACTTTCTAATCGAAATCGGAAGTGCGGGTTCACAACATGCTTCCCAAATTGGAATTTTAACGAGGAGTTCGGGGGTTCACTCGATCAGTTTGGCGCACTCTCCCGGGTAGAATAGCCTTCTCGCTGAGCCCTCCATGCGAATCCCTTGCACCTATCGCGGCAAAGAAAAAGAGCGGGAATTTTCTCATTCCGAAGTGATCATCGGACGCGTCAAGGATCGAACCGGCCGGTCTCTTTGATCCCACAGCTGATAGTGGCGTTTCTCGATTACACGCTCGCATTTGGCACGCCAATGGCTGCTACTGGATCGAGAAGTTAATAGCACCGGTGGCGCAAAACTGAATGGTGTTGAAATCAAATCGCAGAGCCAAGAAGAAGTTTAGACGGGAAACGTTATCTTGGGTGGGCGAACCGTTGAGTCCGAGCATATGACCGTACCACACAAAGCACCTAGGCCAGAGGGAAACCTATCGAGTGAATTCCTGTAGACCGGTCGTGTCAGATCAACGAGAAAAATTGGACGAGGCGCAGCAACTGCAAGGACAGAAGAGAAGGACCGGGGCCATTAATCACAAGCCGGGCATCGAAGGTTGCCGACGTACAGCTTAGTACTGGAACAGAATATAGAATACAACTGAGAGAGTTTGCGTGACCCACGGTAGCCATTTTAGCATTGACGTCGGATCCAAGACCGACATAGGCCGGGTACGACAGAACAATGAAGACACCTTCGCTGTGGCTAAAGAAATAAATTTGTGGGTCGTTTCCGACGGTATGGGAGGCGAAAAGCACGGCGAGTTGGCCAGTGCGATCGCCATCGAGACAATCGTCGCGTCTTGCCACTCGAATAGTTTCCTCTCCCCCGATTTCGACCGATCGTTGGTCGATATTTCAGAGCGAGGCAATCGGTTATTAAGTGCCACCCACCTGGCAAACCGAGAGATATTCAATTCCGCCAACCAGAATTCTGACCACCACGGGATGGGTGCCACGGTAGTGGCGGCATGGCTTGACAAAAATCGGATCAGCCTCGTCAATGTCGGCGACAGCCGCGCTTACCTCTTGCATTCTGGCCAGATCGAGCAGCTGACCTCGGATCACACGCTTGCCGCTGAACAGGTCCGGCGCGGCATCATCTCGCCTCAACAAGCTCTGACAAACAGGCTTCAGAATGTGTTGATTCGTGCCCTTGGCGTGCACGCGGCCGTTGAACCAGACATCCGTGAGTTCGAACTGAATCCGCACGAAACTCTCCTGATGTGTACGGATGGTCTGACGCGGATGGTCGAAGACTCCAAAATTGCGACAACTATTCTGGCCGCGCCGAGCGCGCAGTCAGCCGCCGACCGGCTCGTCAATCTCGCCAACGAGCGCGGCGGCCAGGACAACGTGACCGTAATCGTGGTCCGCTGCTGCGCAAAGAGTTAGCCCGATACCGCGCTACATTCCCGTAAGGGTCGCTGCCAAGAATCGTCGAGAGCTCTTGGCGCATGTCCCCGAATAGAGTCACGGTGGCGTTTTCCGTTTGTACCTCTGATGTACCTGACTTCGGCTTTTCGTGCGGATTTGGCGTTTTTGGCTTTTTATGAAATCAATAACTAGTACTCCGCCGGAGCTTGCCCGAGAGCAGAGGCGTGTTCCGCCCCGTTCACGACCCATAGCTCTTTCGGTCCACTCGCAGCCCGGTAGATTTGCTCGGCGTGGCGGCAGGGAATCGTCGTATCACGCGTGCCGCAGATCAAGAGCACCGCAAAGGGTCGCGCCGCCAACCGCGTTCTTGGGAGATACTGCAGCCCCGCGTAGTCGTAGCTCACTTCGCGAAAGTCGCTGAATGGGTCCCCTGCAACCACACCTTCGATGCGACCGCCGTCGATTGCAGCTCGATAGCTGCACCCATCGAAACACCGAGCGCATAAAGATGACTGACTCTTTCCGTCGAGGTTAAGGCGTTTACAACGGCGACAGTGTCGTGGCGCTCTTGCCAACCGTACGTCGCCATCTCGCCACCACTTTCTCCGTGGGCACGGGAGTCCATCATCACGACGCTGTAGCCGTGACGCAGTAAGAATTCGGCAGGGCCGAGAACACCCGAGCGATTATCCGAAACACCGTGAAACAGAAGCACCCAATCGTCGCTCGGCGACCGAGGGCGGATCTTCCAGCCTCGCAACTCGACACTGTCGGATGCACGGACGCTGAAGTTCTCCTTCACGCCTCCGGATCGTTTCAGCATTTCAGCGGTCTGCTGGGGACGTTCTGAGTTCAAGCGCATGGGATGGAGAATACCTGGACCGATAGCGCCGCCTAACAACCCAGCGCCCACAGGGGCTACGAGCAGCAAAGCGATGACGATGCAAGCGAGGCGGCGCATAGAAACTCTGATTCATATTACGGAATTGGAAGGAACAATATTTCCCCCCTGAGGTATGGTGTTCCGAATGCACAAAGGCAAATTCCTCTTAACCGTACATGTTCCTCTGGCCGATTCAACTTGTCCGGGAACGCCGTTTGAACTCAGGTCATCGGCCACGCTCCCTAGCACCTGCTGCCACTTCTCCCCCTCCACCGCTCAACCTCGGCGTCGCCTCACCTCCCGTCTCCTATTGATTGAATCCCCATAGACCCCGCGTCCACCGCAATCACGAGCGGCTTCGTTCAAACGCAATATAGACGGGCGCCCCTTTGATTTCGTGAAGTGGGGGCGGCCTTTTATGGATTCGCAGGATCCCACCGCCAAGGGACGAAGCTCCACTGCACTTCGTTTCGCTTCGTCCCTCTGCTCGATTCTGAAAAGGTTGGGAGGGGAGTCAAGGGTCGAGATGAACGCCCTGCGGGCGCCCTTGACTCCCCTCCCAACCTCACTCGGAGAGGCTGTCGAACTCCGCTTGCGCCGATTGTCCCAGGTCCTGCAGATCAAGCCTCCTCAGAAAAATCGCCCTGCGAGCTCTGTATCACAGAATTTTTTAGCCAGAAGAGAGGAGCGCCCCTTTGTAGTACTTTTTGAGCGCTGTCTCATTTCGCTCAGAAAGGAGCGCCCCCGATGATGAATGGTACCAAATATGTCGCTATGGACGTGCACACCGCATCGATTTCCGTCGCCGTCCTCAACTTCGATGGCAAATTGATCATGGAGTCGGTAATCGAGGCCAAGAGGAGCACCATCGTCCAGTTCATCCAAGGATTGCGCGGCGAACTGTTGCTTACTTTTGAAGAAGGCACTTGGTCGGCCTGGCTCTACGACCTGCTCACTCCCTATGTCACAAAGGTCCTGGTCTGTGATCCGCGTCGCAACGCCTTGCTCAAAAAAGGCAGCGCCAACGACCGCATCGATGCGCGTAAGCTCGCCGAGCTGTTGCGCGGCAACCTCCTCCGCTCGGTCTATCACGGACAGAATGGACTGCGCACGTTGAAAGAACTGGCCCGAGCTTATCTGACCATCAACAAAGATCTCGTGCGGGTCATGAGCAGGATCAAGGCGGTTTATCGCAGCTGGGGCATTCCTTGTGCCGGCCAGAGTGTGTACCACCCACGCCATCGTGACGAGTGGCTCGGCAAGATCACCCAAGCCAGCGTGCGCCGTCGGGCAGAGCTTTCTTACGAGCAGCTGGACGCACTGGTTTCCTTGCGCAAACAAGCTCGGCAAGAACTCCTCGCCGAGAGCAAAAAACATCCAGCGTGGAAATTGCTTCGCTCGATTCCGGCCCTGGGCCCGATCCGCGCGGCCGTGCTCATGGCCATTGTTCAGACTCCGCATCGGTTCCGCACCAATCGAATGTTCTGGAAGTACAGTGGGTTTGGAATCGTGACCCAAACGAGTGCCGATCACCAGGTTGTGGACGGGCAGCTGCAGCGATCGAAGAAACCGCCGTTCGTTCGTGGACTCGACCCCGCTCACAATCATCAACTGAAAGAGGTCTTCAAGAGTGCAGCGATCCAAGCCTCCACGATGAAGGGTCCCTTCCAGGAGTTCTATGAAGCTCTGATCGCGAAAGGAATGAGGCCGGAGATAGCGCGGCTCACTCTGGCCCGGAAAATTGCCACGATCAGCTGGATCGTGTGGAAGAAAGGAGTTGCGTTCGACGCTAAATATCTGAAACCGCAAACAGCTTGAGTGTCTCGGAGGCTGTGTTCGTTTCACCCCGGAGGTTGTTCTTCCCCGGCGATGGCGAGTCCGGTTCTGGGACACTTTGGGTTCGAGGACGAGTCTCAATAAAGCCGTTAGGCTCCGTGTGCCCTGCACCTAGTCTCCGTTCAAACTCTAGGCCCCCTCGGATAACCCGACATAGCTATGGGCCACGAGTCCCGAATAGGACCATGCGTTGCCATTTGACAACCGTTCTGCTTGCGGAGTTTCAGAGCGGATTAGCTTCGTCGCTTAAGGGACCATCAAAACCCTTCGGAAGGAAAACCGAAATCTGGGTCTCCCAGCATTCACGGGAACGATGCGGACAGAAGACCCGAACACCTCCAGTTTAATCACGTGGGGCTGGAAGCAAGAAAAACCACGGCCCCAGAAGAAGTGGGAGAAGTATTTTTTCTTGACTTCCCCGTCTATAGGACGGCCTTAGCCGATGATTGGAGATGGCCACGCGGTGGGTGTAGCGACCAAGGTAGTGCAGCACATGCTCGGGACCGCCGAACGGGGGCTTAGCGTAGACCACCCAGTCTTTGCGGAAAAGCAGTCGCAGCCAGGCAGCGAAAGTCTTGGGTTGCGCAAGAGGCGCAAGTTTTCCTCCGCAATGGAGTCGACCGTCACGGAACGCTTGCCGCAGGCCGGCAACGAACTTGCCGCGAAACACTGGGGAGAGCACTTTCAGCGGGAGGAAGAAGTGATCGGGGGAGTTCACCCACGCTTTGTGATCAAGGCTCAAGCCGCCGGCGGGAATGACGCAATGGACGTGGGGATGCAAAGTGAGCTTCTGACTCCACGTGTGCAACACACTGAAGAAGCCAATTTCTGCGCCGAGGTGACGGGGATCCCGAGCGATTTCGAGAAGTGTTTCCGCGCTGGCGCGAAGCAGGAGGCCGTAGAGCAGTTTCTTGTTCTGCAGGACCAGGGAGGCCAACTGCGGCGGCAGCGTGAACACGACATGAACGTAGCGCGTGGGAAGAAGTTCGTTCCGGCGCGCGGCGATCCAGCGATCCCGAGCCGAGGTCTGGCACTTCGGGCAATGTCGATTGCGGCAGGAGTTGTAAGAGATGGCGCGATGCCCGCAGCGGGTGCACTGATCGAGATGACCGCCGAGTGCGGCGGTACGACACCGCCGAATGGCGTTCAGCACTTTGACGTGCTGCCAGCCCAGCCAGTGGCGGTTTCGTTCGAGGAAAGCGTCTCCCGCAGCGCGGATCAGATCGGCCACCTCCAGCGGCGGCCGATTCATTTATTGTTCCTGTGGTGACTCTTTCCCTGGCAGCGAGTACAGGGCGCTCGCGGTAGCCTGCAGGTGGCGCTGCGACAGATGAAGGTAGACCGTGGTTTCCTTCAGATCGTGATGCCCAAGCAGAAGCTGAATGGTGCGCAGATCGGCACCGGCTTCGAGCAGATGAGTCGCGAAGCAGTGACGTAAGGTATGCGGATGGACGGCCTTCTTGAGACCCGCCCGCCGATATCGGCCTGCTGGCAGGCATTCCAAGCCGTTTTGGACTCGATCGGGTGACCGGCACTATGCCGGCAATTGCCCGGGAAGAGCCACGGGCCGGATTTTCGCGGAAGTCGGCGCCAATGTTGGCGCAGTTCTTCGAGTAGCTTTTGGCTAAGCATCACATCGCGATCTTGCCGTCCTTTGCCGCCGCGGACGTGAATCACCATGCGCTGGCTGTCGACATCGCTCACCTTCAGACGGGCGAGTTCGGTGCGGCGCAGCCCGGTGGCGTAGAGGGTCATCAGCAGGATGCGATGGAAAGGACTGGCAGCAGCATCGATCAGCTGTGCGACTTCCTGTCGGCTGAGGATCGTGGGGAGGTGATGAGGCTTTTTCGGATACGGAGTTTCGGCCATGCTCCAGGGCTTGTGGAGAGTCTTGGTGTAGAAGAATCGCAAAGCGGCGAGGCGGATGGCCACCGTGCCCGGCGACAACTTCCTCTTCTGAAACAGCTCCGCCTGATATTCACGAACGTGCCGTGGACCTAGCCGGTCCGGTGAACAGTGAAACCGTCGAGCAAAATCTTCGACTGTGCGGATGTAGTAGCGTGTGGTATGTTGCGAATAATTACGACGCTGGAGTTCCTCCAGCATCGTTTTTCTCAGATGGGTCACAGGGACCTCCTTGTGACCCACAACTTATCTCAGCGACTCACCGCAACCGCTATCTTCACCTCACGCGAAGCGTCCGCCGCACGGGCGGCTTCGTTCTAACGGGGTAATCGCCGAAGTGATTTCATGAAGGCATCGGCTCCCCTCGATCTGAGTAAACTTGGTGGTGCGACGACCAAAGGCTCGGGAGGCAAGGAGCCGAGATACTCATTAGCATACGCAAATCGCCTGGGCAGACACGGAGACTGGGGAATGTGGCGAGAAGCGGCTGATGCACAGCGATAGAGAAGCCGAAAGTTCTACCGTAAGCTGAAGCAGAAAGGAGTCCAGGTGCGAGTGGGGATCGAAGCGACGGGACACTCCCGTTGGTTCGAGCGCTTACTGGCTGAGCTGGGGTTCGAGCTGTGGATCGGAGACGCGGAGAATTGAAAAAGAAGATACTGAATGTTTTAGTTTTCAAGGCAACGCTGCTTCTGATCGTGCTGTCGCCTGCGCTCAGCGCCCAGCAGCAACCTGAGCCAAAGCCGCTGCGTTTCGATTTCACTCCATTTATCGGGTATCGCACCAGCATCAGCTTTCCGATTGAGCCTCATGTTTCGGGGATGAACCCGAGAATCGTAGTTGACGCGAGCCCGAGCTACGGGGTTTCGTTTGGTGTGCGCCTTGAGGAAGATGGCCTGGTGGAAATACGGTGGGCGAGGCAAAACTCCTATATCCACTCTGAAGATGTCAGTCTTCCGATTCCGCGGCAACGCGCAATACTGGACCAATTTCATGGAGACTTCAGCCGTGAGTACGTTGTCGATGAGTGGCGTCCTTGGGCACGACCGTTCGTGCTACTTAGCGTGGGAGCCACGCATGTTTCCAGTAGCACAAACAGCAACTTCACGCGCTTCTCTTTCGGAATGGGTGGCGGGGTGAGGTTCTATCCAAGTCGACACGTCGGGTTCAAGATTCAGGCAGAGTGGTTACCGGTTCTTCTGAACCCGCAAGTGGCATTCGTCTGCGGCGCGGGTTGCATAGTTCGCGTCGGCGGTTCGTTAGGTTCTCAGGGCGAGGTCATGGTCGGACCGATGCTGCGATTCTGATTCTTTTAAGGATGGCCAAGTAAACCGAAAAGGTGGTTAGGTCCTGATAAACGATACGGGCTCAACTGGTCGATGCAACACCACCTGATATAAATCCTTTTCCTGAGGGTGGTGTTCATGATGCAGAAACGATGGAAGCTGTCTTCGGCCCAGCGGGCCGATATGTGGAGCCGTTGGAAAGCTGGACAGTCGTTACGTGCGATTGGTCGCGCGCTCGGGGGCTGGAGATGGCTCAACACAAGAGCTTCACGATGGCTACGGAGGTAGAGGTTTACTTCTGCGATCCGCAAAGTCCGTGGCAACGCGGCTCGAACGAAAACACAAACGGGCTATTGCGGAAATACTTGCCGAAGAAGGCGGATCTGTCCTGCTACTCGCAGTCGGACCTGGACGAGATCGCTCTACGTCTGAATCAACGGCCGCGAAAAACATTGGGATTTCAAACTCCGGCGGATAAACTGCAAGCCAGGTTGCATCGACCCCTTAAGATCACCGGGCTTACCGCCGAAGTTGGTACTGCTTTTCCATTTGCGGACTAGGCGGGAGTTGGTTTCGTCTTAGTCCCAGCATAAGATCACAATCTTACGGCCCTAGCAATTCAAATGAGGTTGATGATGGGAGTTAGCATCCGTCGCGGGCAGTCCGAAGATGCTGGATTTCTCGCATGGGTGATGTTGGCCGCGTCACGCGCCCATCTCGCACGAGGTGCGTGGGACTTGCTCATTGGGAGAGATGAAGCAGGATGTCTCGATTATTTGCGGCGTCTCACAGTCGCAGAGCCCCGCTCGCTGTGCCATTACGAAAGCTTCTTGGTGGCCGAAATCGATGGACGGCCAGGTGCGGCGCTCTGCGGGTTCGAGATTCCTGCGGGTGGGTGGGAAACCGTCGGCCAAGCAATGGCAAATGTTCAGCGCGACCTAGGCTGGTCCGAGGCGAACACGGCGGATTCACAGAAGCGTGTTGGTCCGATATGGGCTTGTTTTCTCCCGGACTTGGGGGCTGACTGGGGAATTGAGAACGTGGCATCAAAACCCGAGTACCGCCGGCGAGGATTAGCGAATGCGCTGCTCGACCAGGCGGTACGTCAAGGACGTGAGCGCGGCTGTGCACTTGCGCAGATTACGACATTCATCGGTAATGACGCAGCACAATCGGCCTACAAGAGATCCGGATTTAGGTTTTCCGACGAGAAGCGTTGTAGCGAGGTGGCATCGATTCTAAATGCGCCTGGTTTCGTTCGGTTCATCCGAGAACTCTAAAATGACGGGATTCCCGGACAAGTTAGTTTTGGTACGAACCTTTCCCGATTAACCGGGACTTGACGTTCTCCCCGGGTGCAGCTGCGTCGTGATGATGCCCGTTGCACTCAAGTACACCGGGATGTTTTGGGACGTGCACGGCCAATACCGGATAGCCGACGATTCGTCCGGAAAGGACGAAGGTAGCCCAGTTTTAGAACTCCAATTCAGCGATCAACTTCAGGAGCCGAACCAGTGTTGCGCGTTCATCCGAAGTTAGTTGATGCCGGACATTCTCATCGGCGGCCATCCGGGCCTTGATCAACCGCTCCCTATACTGGTTTCCTTTGCGAGTTAACTGAACGTGAATTGCCCTGCCTGATTTTGCCTTTTGCTCCGAAACAAGTCCTTCGTGAGCCATGGACTTGATGGCCCGGTGCACAACAGTTCGGTCAAGACCGAGAAGCGTGGCGATCTGATTCTGATTGAGCGTAGCGCCGCCTCGAAGCGTTGAAAGGATAAAGCCGCGAGTCGCGGAACACCGAGTTTTTCGTTCCAGCCTCTTCCCTACCGAAAAATAGGCCGCTGCGATATGGGCCAAGACGGAATTTTCCAGGATGTCTTCAGGAACGTCTTTCCTGGGAATGATGTTCATAGGATGCTTACCGTCGCATGAAGCGGTCTGCGCCACTGGGGCGTTTCAACGTAGGTCTGCGATTTCTTTCCCATCGCAATCACCATCACAGTCTCATGATACCGGGCGGACAAGCCGAGATACTTCGAGAGCCTGCGGCCATCGAAGCCTTCCATAGGGCAGGTGTTGATACCCAGCGCTTCGGCAGCGATCATCAGATTCTCGCAGGCCAGCGAGGTACTCTTGGTTGCCCATTTGAACAGGTCCTGGCGCGACGTGGGCGGCATCCCCATCACCTTCCACAAATTCAGCAGCCAGAACACCCCCCATTTCACAGCGCCAAAGATACCGAATGGCCCGGGCATGAACAGGATCCGACCGATCTTTGCTGTCCGCTCGTAGTCGCGAATCTTCGCTTCGCTGAACTCACTCCGGCTGCGCATCCACTCCAATTGGCGTTGCGAAGTTGAGGCCAACGATCCGATGTCCGCGACGACCACGATCAGTGCCGACGCGGTTTCCGCGGGGATCTGTCCCATGCAGAGTTTGGCCACCACCGCCCTTTCCGTTGCAGTTTCTATCCAATAGAGCCGGTACGGCTGACTGTTGAAGCTGGAGGGAGCATGGCGGGCTGCATTGAGGATTTCCTCACGTATCTCCTCGGAGATTTGGACTGGCTCAAAGACTTTAACCGCTCTCCTGTTCAAGATCGCTTCCAGGATCCCTTTCATACAACCTCCATGTTGCTATTACAACATACTGATGTTGCAAATGCAACATGTGAATTTACAACGGAGTGGTCGCGGTTCCTCCTGGATCACGAGTCACCCGGAATTATGTGGAAAGCCGAGTTACGAACGGAAGGTCGGCTACGTATCGTGGGCCCACAGCTTCCGCTGGAGCTCCTCAGTTTTACCCGGTGCTGTCAGAGACGCTGACCAAAGGATTGGGCCGCTACGCCATCGGCGAAAAACTGCGCGCGTTGCGGCTGAAGAAGAAGATCGGGCTTGTCGAGTTGGGCCGTCACACGGGCCTCTCGGCAGCCATGCTCTCGAAGGTCGAGCGTGGCAAGCTTTATCCCACTTTCCCGACGCTCCTGCGCATCGCCCTGGTTTTCAGCGTTGGCCTCGAGTACTTTTTCTCCGATGACCAAAAGCGGCGAGCCCTCGCCATCGTGCGCGAGCGGAGCGCAAGCGCTTTCCCGAGCGTCCGGATGGGCGCGATATTTCTTTCTACTTCGAATCGCTCGATTTCGCTGCTGTGGAACGGAAATTGAACGCCTACTACGCAGAGTTTCAGCGACTACTGCCTGGAAAGGCCCGTCCGCACCATCATCCTGGCGTCGAGTTCTTGTCCCTATTGCGCGGTAAACTCGAAATGCGCATTGGGACAGAAGAGCATGTGCTTGATTCGGGAGACTCGATCTATTTCGATTCCTCTGTCCCCCACTCCTACAGGAGGATCAGCCAAAAACCCTGTAGCGCAATCGTTGTCACGGCAGCGTAAACAGAACCGACAAGTCTTCCTGGCCGGTTGGAATTCTTGCACTTCCTGCAAGAAGAGCCGGCATCTGCATTGGCGAGCTTCGTCCAACCGCGCGAGTATTGGGCAATCATTGCGACCTCCGCCGTAAGATGCACCCATGTAGGAATTCGTATCCGGGCGATGTGTGAAACGATGTCGCCTAGAGCAGCATACCAACGAAGCGGCATTTGTCCCACGCAAACGATTCGTGAACCGAGGTGAAGTACTTATGAAGAAGGTTCAACACGAACTGCGGCTGGCTCAACCACTGTTCGTACGTCTGACGTTCGAGTTCTATCATCGTCGCTAACGCGTCAAGCTTGGCAGAGCATCTCCGCATGACCCGAATCCCGCAAACAAAATGCACGAGCGCTAGAAAAGGAGTGTTCGGGAATCCAGGCCCGTCCGCCGGGCTTACAGCGGACCGGTACGCGGAACGTCCGATGTCGTGTGCTGCTTCTTCGATGACCCTAGCTGGTACCTTCCCCGCTACTCATTTCCGGCACTTCGGCCTTAATGCGTCGTGCGACTCGTCTCACCCTGGCGACTCTCCTCCCGGTGCGCCTTACCCCACGTGCTCGGCGGCGTACGGCACGTCGCGCTTTCCGAATCACTCTCCGTCCAGCACGCCGCATCCTGCGTGCCACTCGGCGTCCAGTTCGCCGGGATTGACGCGCTGCCCTCCGCGTCGCCCGTCTCGCACGACGCTTTGCCCGCCTTGCTTGTCTCTCCGCACGAGCCATGTCTGCCTCCGTAAGAAGAATGTACCAATGCCGTCAGACGCTAACTTCGCGCCGTTGGACCCGAGATGGATGTAGCGCTGGGTACTGACCGCTTGGTTGCGCCACCAGTACAAGTTAGGACCGCTCTTTGCAGGCAAATACTGTCAGAATTTACAGACTTCGTGAGCTCTGGCTTTCAGCAAATTGCTGGGCCAGAGCCGCTTTTGGAATGGGCTCTACGGCAGCGGGCCACTGACATCGAGAAATGCTAAAGCCTCATCGAGCGACCGGAAAACGCCGACCTTCTTTGTACTCCTATCGTCAAGACCGCGCAATATTTCGTAAAGACGACCCAGCCCGAAGGCAAACTCAGCCGGCGCGACTATGGCGAGCTTTGACGTCGTCGAGCGAATGTCCATTTCAGCAGAGAGACGCGCCAACTCTCGGACCCTCTCCGTTGACGGTACGGCTATGTCTTCGACCTGGGTCATGTCCACCAACTCGTCGTAGCCTGCGACGTCGGCGCGCGACCAGACGTCCGTTTGGTATGCGAAGACATCCTGGTCCGTCAAGGTGCCGTGGCCTCTCGCCACGACAAGCCGCCGTTCGTGCACGATCCGGTATGCGATGGGCATTGTTTAACCTTCATGAAAATTCAACTCCTTGGCCTACGAGTCAAAAAAAACTAGCGTTTTTTCGCAAGCACTGATAGCTCAGATTCGGGAACCACAAATTGCGCGGCACCGCAATTCAAGCAAACCAGCACCTTGCGGAATACCCACACAATAGGTTCATTCAAGCCTTCCCCTCGGTTGCTGGAAGATCGCAATCTAAGAGCGCGCTGTGGGCTAGAGGTGGACTCGGGAGCTTCCAGCTAGTAAAGAGGGAAGGGGATGAGAAACAGCCGCCCGAGTCCATGCGGGACCTAATCCGCCAGGGTACTTTTGCAGCTGAAGCAACTTCAAACAACTGACAGAACTACCAGGGTTTTTTCGCGAGCACCGATAACTCATGCGATTCGCGCTGCCATCGACCGCGTGAAGAAGTCTCAGCCAGCCATTGAAATCTCAGAGGAAGACTGGGAGCGGGCTCGCCAAATCCCGTTGGCGAACGCTATAAACTGATAGTGCCGCAGATCGAGTCGGCGTAGAAACCTTCTGCGTGGAGGCGTGTCTTTGCGCGTCCGGCTCATGCGCTCGAGTTTAGACCAATTTACTATCCGACATGCCTGGCTAACGGTGCCAGTTCAGACGCTCGACGCAACACTCTCTAATCGGTAGTTCCGATAATACTTTTCCGCACTAATCGGCGAACTGCATTCCGCTCTCGCCCTCGGACGAGCCGCAACAACTGAGTGACCTCGGCGGCTTTTCGCTCGATCACACGCACTGGATCAACTCGCTCCCGATTCTTTCTCTCCATCAAGGTGCTTCGTCGCGTATTCCGTGGCAAGTTCGTGGCCGGTCTCCAGCAGGCCGTCCAGGATGGCCAGCTCAGTTTCCAGGGAGATCTAATCCTCCTCGCTCAGCCGAAGATCTTCGCTGCTATCAACACCCTTCTGGATGGTGTCTGGCCGTTGGGCGCGGAAGAAGTAAAGTTGCTAGATCTCCAGATATATGGCTTATCGAGCCACAGAGAGGCCGACTAGTTGATCCTCTCTTCGAGCAAGACCTTAACCGTATCGCCTTGCTTTTTCCCTATCGCTCGGAGAATATCCGCCTTTACCGGAAGCTTGTGCCTGCCGTCGCCCAGAGCCATGAAGGAACTCCGAAAGGCATGCCCATCAATTTTACCTTTGACCTTCACCAAGCCGCGCGTACCAAAGAACTTTACAGAATCAGGCCAGACCACATAGGTCCAGCCACCCTTCGCTCGGCCCTTTTGCAATTTGGCGGAAAATGACCTGTTCAGCATGTCGCTCCTCCTAATCTCGGAATCTTCCGATTCCCCGACCTACCGGGACTTAGTTCTGCTGCTTGTAAACATCGAGTGTCTTTACGTGCTCCGGGCGGAAACCGACCGCGATGAAGCGTGTGCGCATCCGACGCGGGAGCGTTGTGCGTTCCGCCAACCGCAAGGAGAAGAGACGGTGCCCCGCTTGCAGGGGCTAAGCAGAAGCCAGGTCTGCGCCCTTAGCCCTGCGGTTCAGCTTGGCTACGGTCTTGCGCCGGCCTGGTTTCGATGCCACCTCTAAGGTTGAGGGCACTGTTGATAAGTGCTAGATGAGAAAACGCCTGCGGAAAATTCCCCAGCTGGCGGTGTTCCTTGGAATCGTATTCTTCCGCCAAAAGGCCGACATCATTGCGCAGCGAAAGCAGGTGCTCGAAAAGCGCGCGTGCATCGTCGATCCGGCGTTGCAGGACGTAGTTGTCAACCATCCAAAAACTACAGGCGAGAAAGGCTCCTTCGTTCCCCATCAGGCCATCCACTGAGCTTCTAGTGTCATAGCGCAATACTAAGCCATCTCGCATTAAGTTCTTCTCTATTGCGGCCACGGTGCCTTGGACGCGCGGGTCTTCGGGGGGGAGAAACCCGACCAAGGGCAGCAGCAATAAGCTGGCATCAAGCTCTTTGCTCCCGTAGTACTGAACAAAGGAATTCAATTCTCGGCTGAACCCGAGCCGACAGACCTCGTCATGGATATCACTGCGTAGCTTGACCCAACGGTCGAGCGGTCCATCTGTTCCAAACTCTTGCACAATACGAACCGCCCGGTCGAAGGCTACCCATGCCATCACCTTGGAATGAACAAAGTGCCGCCGAGGCCCGCGAATCTCCCAAATTCCCTCATCCGGCTCAGTCCAGATTTGTTCGAGATGATTGATGAGCGCTCTTCCCAGTTCCCAGCCAGCCTCGCCGTTTCGCAGTCCCTTGTGGCGGGCAAGGTAGGCGGAATCGAGAAGCTCGCCATAGACATCAAGCTGAAATTGTTCAGATGCGGCATTCCCGACTCTTACAGGCCGAGAGCCTTCGTAACCGGGTAGTTCCGGCAGATCGAACTCAGTGAGACGCCTCTCTCCAGCGATACCATACATGATCTGTATACGATCCGGCTTTCCAGCCACAGCGCGTAGCAGCCAATCTCGCCAAGCGCTGGCTTCGTCCATGAAGCCAGACCCCATGAGCGCGTATAGAGTGTAGGTGGCGTCGCGGATCCAGCAAAATCGGTAGTCCCAGTTGCGAATCCCGCCGATTTGCTCCGGCAATGAAGTGGTTGCTGCTGCCACGATGCCGCCGGTTTCGTGGTGAGTGAGGGCTTTCAGCGTGATGATAGAGCGGAGAGTTGCTTCGGCATAAGGCCCCGTGAGGGCGTGCTTGCTAGACCATTTCTTCCAATCCTCTGTGACGTTTTCGACAACGGCGGCGGCATCGGGTGGATTCGGTAGGGAGCCGAACGAATGGGACCATGTCAGCGCGAAAGGAACCGTTTGGCCTTCCTCGACTTCGAAATCGGCCTGGGTTTTAAAGTCCTCGCCGCGGAGCACGACGGTAGAGCTAAGAACGATCCGATCCGGTCCCGCGACCGCGCATAGCTGGTTGCCCTCCAGATGGCTGACCCAGGGAACCACGGTTCCATAATCGAAACGCAATGTGAGTTCCATCTGCATGGGCACGCGACCGCGGATGCCACGAACAAGTCTGATCACATCCTGGTGCCCGCCACGACGATCCATACAGTCGATCAACACGACCGTTCCTTGAGGGGTAGAGAATTCGGTCTCCAAAACTAGAGTGCCTTGGCGGTAGCGACGTATCACCTCCGGGTTGGTGGCCTTGGGAGCAATGCTCCAATGGCCGTTATTTGGAGATCCTAGCAGAGCAGCGAAGCAAGCAGCAGAGTCAAACCGCGGAAAACAAAGCCAGTCAATGGACCCGTTACGGCCAACAAGAGCAACCGTAGCTTTGTTGCCAATGAGCGCGTAGTCTTCGATTAAAAGAGTCACAGCTGGTTAGATTGAGACTGTGCTAGTACAGAACTTGTCTGGTTACCGGACCTGTCGATTTTGACCATTTGTGTCAGCAGCGATAAACAGGCTTATCGTCGAAGTAGGTACTATGCCCAACTTCTCCATGAGTCGGTGGAGTTTCTGGCCGGCGTTTTTCCTCGATCGTGACCCGAACTCTTGCACGCCATAGCGCCCTGTAGCAGTCGAGGGTCGAGTAATAAAACAACGTTCCGCGATCGCACCAAATCACGATTGTTGGCGCACACGATCGTCCGGTCTTGATTCGCGCAGTGATTTCATTCAAGTAAAAATCCATGGCTTCCGCTTGTCTATCGTTGAATGGCCGCATATCGACGATCAACGCGCCGTCACTCAAGTCTTGTACCGCCGTTTTCTCGAACTCATCGGCTCCAATGGTCCGCTCTTTCGATGGCGACAATCGTCTGGCAAAACCAGCAGAAGTTCCCACGAGAGACTCCTTCCATCCTGGTTCGTAGAGGAATGATCGAGAACAAAATAAGGTGCACCGGCGACGCGGCACGATAATCGAACTCAGAAAAAGGACAACCTACGGCTGCCGTAGGACTGGGCTTCAACCGAAGCTCGGCGACTTCCTATATGGTTGCTGGCGGACAATCATGCCCACACACAAGGATCGCCTACGATAACACAGAATGGCATTACACAAGCCGCGCCGACCATCAAGCCGAATAACTCGGAGATTTTGCCTAAGTCCCGATTAACGGGTAACCGCCGAAGTAGGTACTGGCTCCTACCTTTCCGATTTGCCTGTAATCGGACATGTTCTGCACCAGGACTTAACCTGTTCGGGAACCCCGTTCTATAAAAGGGGAAGTCAAGACAAAAGACTTCCCCCCAACGCCAGAACTCTCCGGAGATTTGGTCCTGGCTTCCAGCCCGCGTGATCAGGAGAGGTTCCGAGTTTTCCCCTCTTTGAAGA
>Ga0306926_10001532_pt1 | contig 23054 bp, 20 predicted proteins | sample flu12Cox44000178_FD_203759 | JGI IMG/M metagenome (GOLD analysis project Ga0306926, IMG submission 203759) | Lab enrichment of tropical soil microbial communities from Luquillo Experimental Forest, Puerto Rico - flux8day.12C.oxic.44.000.178 (v2)... | ecosystem: Environmental > Terrestrial >...
CCGCCGCCCCTGTCAGCCGCAGGACGTCGTCGACAGCCAGCGGGTGCGGGTAGTACGAGGCCATCAGGCTGACCAGCTCGCCGACCTTGAGGTGTTCCAGCAGCTCCCCGGTCTGCAGCATGCCGCCCACCCAGCCCGCCCGGACGGCCGCCTCAGGCGTCCGGCCGAACACCGAGACCGTCCCGGCGTCGGGACGGGTGAGGCCCAGCATCATGTCGATCGTCGTCGTCTTGCCCGCCCCGTTCGGGCCGAGCAGCGCGACCGTCTCGCCGGCAGCGATAGCCAGGTCGATCGACCGCACCGCGCGCACCTGGCTGTAGGACTTCGACAGCCGGGACAGGACGATCCCGCCGGCCTGAGCATCGTAATGAACCATGGCAACCAGCGTGGCCTGCCGCCGCCCTGCCCGGTAGTGCCGCGCCTCACCGGCTCGGGATGACGAATGTCATTTCCCGTCCATCTCCCCGCCGCGCTGGGCTCCGCTGGAACATCATCGCAGTGCGGTCCAAGATCCGCGGGAGACATGAGACCACTCTGCCGGTCAGGCCCGCGGCAACGGATAAGCGTCGAGACCATTTACGGCCATCTCATAACCATCGATCCAGGACCGAGCTGCGCCGTGGCCACAGGTAACCAGTGCGGAACTGCCGCCACCCACAGCAAGATCACGACAACGGCCCTGGCCATAACTGGGCGATCTGAGTTCGAGCTTGCCGCGCGTTCGGCAGGCTTACCCAAGCTCCGATTCGGCGTTATACGGGTGATCGAAGACCAGATTACTACCCTTTGGCCGTATAACGCTAGATACACGGGTGATCCTCGCTCAATTTTTCGGAAGAGATATACGGAGATGATCACCCGTGTATCACTCGATCTGAACGGACCCGTGGCTTACCGCCCTGCAGAGCCAGTCACACTCTGTGACAAGTCAGCCGTGGAAGCAGTTTCTGGCCTCCCGCCGGGCAGGTGCCGGTTCTCCTCGTGCTCATGACAGCCTGGTGGCCGGTCCCGATACCTTAGCCCATCACGAATCAGCGTTGCCGTTGATCATCGACCCGTGGACAGATGAACAGGCCGGTAACGCCTGGCAGTGTGGGCGGAGGCGGGCGAAGATCTGGTTAGCCGGGCAACATTGGCTCGCGGAGGGCGTCGTGTTATCGGTCGCCGCCGGGCATCTGGTCCCAGGTGCGGCCGTCGAGTGTCCGGCTTCCTGCTTTGGGGGTGAGCCCTCCGACCTGCCTTGAAGAAGAAGGCGATGTCCTGCCTGGTGGCGCGGTCGCGGAGGTCGCGGACCCAGTTCAGGTCGAGTGTCCGGGAGCCGGGGCCGCTTTCTCCTCCGACGATGACCCAGTCGATGCCGGTCAGGTCGAGGGAGGGTAGCGGCCCGAGCAGCGGCTCTAGGGACAGGAAACGGGTGGCGGCAGGTGCCCTGCGGAGGTGGTCGGCTCGGTGCGTGTAGTCGTCGGTCTCGATCGAGGTGCCGAGCCAGACGTTGGGCAGGACCGGCGGCATCCCGGGCGCCATCGCCACGTCATCTTTACCGGCCCAGCCGCGGGCCGCCGCGTCGGTGAGCATTGCCGTGCGCTGGCCCGGGTCGCTCCATCGGCGTAGCCCGGTGCGGAGGCGCGCCGGTCGCTTGGTGAGGATCTGGTAGGTGTGGACGGGCGGTGTCCCGGGCCGCTGCCTGGAACCGCCGCTTACCTCATGTGAGGTCCAGAACATGGTGGCCCACATCGCGGCGAGGAATACGTCGCTGACGGCGTCGTGCCCGACATCGCTCATGGAGTTGAGGAAGACCATCCGGGGTCTGCGCCAGCTGAGCGGTTCCCGGAGGCGGCCGGGCAGGCAGTGCACGGTGCCGGTCCGGTCGAGGCCGGTTCCGGTGTGGTGCACGGTGCCGGTGTAGGCGGGCAGGTGCTGGAGCCGGGCAGCCATCCGGATCGCGTAGCAGCCGCCAGCGCGGTCGCCGTCGAGGCGCGGCAGGCCGCAGCCGGGTGAGACCTTGCTGCATCCGACGATGGGGTTCCAGGTGGTATTTATTGACCGCACTAACCGCCTCCTTTCTTGGATGGCTACGGTCTGTTGCCGCTGATGCGGCAGCATCGATGTGTTGTCCCGAGCGAAGGGCGGGGTATGAGTAGCCCTGTGTCAAGCCGCTGCCGGTTTTTGCCCGGTGAGGATGCGCTGCAGTGCTTTGTGCCGGGCGGGGTCGTAGGCGGTGCGGTTCTGCCAGCAGTGCCAGATGACGTAGAGCCAGGCGCGGGCGAGGATGCGGGTGGCGTGGGGGTGGTCTTTGCCGCGGGCGATGGCGTCGTCGTACAGCCGGGCAGCCCAGGGGCTGGCGTGGCGGGAGTCGCCGGCGAAGTCGCAGACGGCGTCGCGGAGCTGCTTGTCGGCGGCCCAGCGGAAGTCGACGTAGGTGGTCTTGCCGGACTTGCGGGTGGAGGGGGCGACTCCGGCCAGGCAGATCAGCGCTTCGGGGGTGGGGAACCGGGCCCGGCAGTCGCCGATCTCGGCGAGCAGCCGGGCGGCGCGGATGGTGCCGGCGCGGGGCAGCGAGGTGAAGATGGGCGCGTCGGCGTGCAGGGCGAGCTGCTCGGCGATCTGGGCGTCCAGGGCCTTGATCTGCTGCACGAGGCTGGCCAGGACGGCGAGCAGGGCGCGGGTGATGTGCGCCTTGGCGGCGCCGTCGTCGCCGACCGCGCCGCGGGGGGCGGCGGCCAGCCGGGCGTGCAGGGCGGCGGGGTCTTTGCGGCCGGGGTAGCCCTGGCTTTTCAGCCAGGCGGCCAGCCGCCGGGGCGTGAGCCAGCCGGCCCGGTCCTGGCAGTCGAAGCGGGCCAGGAACGCCAGGCTGATCGGGGAATCGAGGTCGCGGAACAGCCCGACCGCGCCGGGGAAGGCGAGCTTGAGGTGGGCGCGCAGCTGGTTGCACACCGCGACGCGGTGACCGACCAGGTCCTTGCGGGCCCGGCAGGCCTGCCGCAAGGTGACGGTGGCCGGGCTGTCCGGCAGCAGCGGCCGCAGCCGGGCCCGGTCGGTGCGCAGCGTGTCGGCCAGCACGAACGAGTCGAACCGATCGTCCTTGTTGCCCGCCGACCCGTAGCGGCCCCGCAGGTTCTTCAGCTGGTTCGGGCTGATGACCACCACGGTCAGCCCGGCCTCCAGCAGCGTGTCGACCACCGTGCCGTCCGGCCGCTCGATCGCCACCTCGCCGACGCCTGCCCGGCGCAGCTGGCGCACCAGGCCGGCCAGGCCCTTGCCCGTGTGCTCGGCGATGAACCGCTGCACGATCTTGCCGGCCAGGTCCACCACGCAGACGGCGTGATCATCGTTGGCCCAGTCGATGCCGCAGGTCACCCCGCCCGGCGGGACCGCGGGCAGCGTGTCCGGGGGATACTCCATTACAGCCTCCTCGCTGCGTGCCCAGTGGGGAGGCACCCTTATGCGCGGTGCCGGGACGCGGCTGCCTGTCCGCTCACTGTTCGGCGCTCACCTGCGCATACAGCCCTGTCGACGGTCGGCGCGCCCCGGATGACCGCCGGATCCCGCAGAACTCATACTGGACGTCCACAGCGTCGAGCGAGCAGGGCGGTGACCCGGCGGCACCTCGGGTGCATCAGCAGCCTCATAACTGCTGACACAAGGATGGTGCACCAGTGAGCGACATGGCTGGGACATCCACGCCTTATGAACGGGCGGCGGACACGTATCACGCGTTACGGCAGTACGCTAGCAGCGCAGCAGCACCAGGGGGTGAGGCCGGGGCCACGCGCCGCTTGCCCGGGTCCGGGCCCGGGCCCGGAGAGCCGGAAGAACTAGAAGAACGTGCGCACCGCGTCGATGACGTGGTCGTCCTCGTCCAGCACCGGTATCACGCGCCATTTGCCAAGGCACACCAGGTCGCCGGGCGCCAGCACGGTACCGGGGTCCAGCCGCAGGTAGGCATGCTGGTCGTTGAGCCCGGTCACCTCGGCGCCGGGCAGGCCGGCCGCCGCCCCGTCCCGGCGGCACGCCCGCAGCGGCACCGGCAGGCCGGCGTCGAAGCCGGCGTCGCGGCGGCCCGCGCTGAGCAGCGCCAGGCCGGGTTCGGGGCGGGACAGCACCTGCGCCCACAGCTCCAGGGCCGGCCGGAGCGCGGGCGCCCCGGCCACGCCGCGGGCGGCGGGCGTAGCCGCCTGGTAGATCCCGTGGTCGTGGAAGAGGTACCCGCCGCTACGCAGGACCACCGTCATCCCGGCCGGACGGTCCGCGGTCAGTTCGCGGGTCACCACGTCGAAGTAGACGCTGCCGCCCGCGGTCACGATGAACTCAGCGCCGTCCGGGCGGGCATCGGCCATGGTGCGGGCCAGGCTGGCCAGCCGGCGGCAGAACGACGTGACCGGGCCGGGGGCCTGCTCCCGGGGGTCGCCGCCGAGGCTGCCCTCGTAGCCGGCCACGCCCGCGACGGTAAGCGTGCCGGTCGCGGCCGCCGCCTTGGCCACCTCGAGCGCCTGGTCATCGGTCCGGCAGCCGGTCCGCCCCAGGCCGATCTCCACCAGGACCGGGAGCCTGCGCCCGGCCGGGCGGGCGGCGAGCACCCGGTCCAGGATGGCCACGCCGTCGGCGCTGTCGACGTAGCAGTACGCCGCGAAGCCGGGGTTGGCGGCGAGCTCGTCCGCCAGCCAGGCGATGCCCGCCTCGTCGACCAGCTCGTTGGCCAGCAGCAGGCGGGGGAAGCCGAAGGACCGGTAGGCCCGCAGCTGGCCGATGGTAGCCACGGTTATGCCCCAGGCGCCGCTGGCCAGCTGGCGGGCGGCGAGCTCGGGTGACATGGCGGTCTTGCCGTGTGGCGCCAGCTCCACCCCGGCCCGGGCGCAGTAGGCCGCCATCGCCGCGAGGTTGCCCGCCAGTGCCGACTCGCGCAGCGTGAGCACCGGGTAGCTGAGCCCCGCCGCGTACAGGGCCGTCCCGGTTCCGGCCAGGCCCGGCAAAGCCGGCCCGTCCAGCCCGGACGCGAGCAGGCCGAAACCCTTGTCGGTCGGCTCGGCGGGGCGCTCGCGCAGCGCCGCCAGGCGCTCCGCGACCAGTGGCGGCAGCGGATGCGTCACCTGACCTCCTGATCGCTGGCGGTCCAACCCGCCCAGCTTACGTTTCACCGTGATCGTGCGACTGGCCGGCCGCGGCCGGTGCCGATGACCTTTCGCCGGAACGCTTGATACTGAACCTGCTGCGGCTGCGCGGCGGCCGTATGGCTGCCAAAAATGGCCATGATCATGGTGCTGAAGGCAGGCTGGAACGAGAAGCGTGTCCGTAGATGGGAGATGCCAGTGCACAGGATGCTCCCTTGCCTCGCGGCCCTCGCGCTCGCGGCGTGCGGGGCGCCGACCCGGGTCGCGGCCGGGGTCCCGACCGTCTCCCCCGCGACGGCCGTGGCCGGCCCTTGCGGCAGCGTCGCCGTGCCGCCGGCGTACCGGCATGTCGTCTGGATCTGGATGGAGAACCATAGTTACGGCGACATCATCGGGAACAAGGCCCAGGCGCCTTATCTCAACGCCCTGGCGTCCGAATGCGGCCTGGCGACCAACTACCACAACGTCTCGCACCCCAGCCTGCCTAACTACCTGGCCGCGACGTCCGGCAGCGGCCGAGATGGCCTGCCGTTCCTGTCCTGGCTCGACTGCGGTCCGTCGGTGGCCTGCGACACGTCAGCGGCCAGCATCTTCGGGCAGGGTGAGACGTGGAAGGCCTACCAGGAATCGATGCCGTCCAACTGCGCCCGGTCGAACTCCGGCCAATACGCCGTGCGGCACAACCCGCCGCCGTATTACGAGAAGCTGTCCGGGTGCGCCAGCCGCGACGTGCCGTACGCTCAGCTCGGCACCGACCTGGCGGCCAACGCCCTGCCCGCGTTCTCGTTCGTCACCCCCAACCTGATCCATGACATGCACGACGGCAGCATCGCGCAAGGTGACTCGTGGCTGGCCCGTCACCTTCCGGCCCTCCTGAACAGCGCCGCGTACAAGAGCGGGACCACGGCGATCTTCATCACCTGGGACGAGGGCTCCGGCGGGCATCAGATCGAGAACTGCGCCACCAAGACCAGCGACGCGAGCTGCCACGTCGCCACGATCGTGGTCAGCCCGAGCACGCGAGCCGGAACCAGGTCCGGGATCTTGTTCAACCACTACTCGCTGCTCGGGACCGCGGAGCAACTGCTCGGCCTGCCCCGGCTGAACCAGGCATCGTCGTACCCGACAATGACCGCCGCGTTTCACCTCTGACCACCACGGCGGGCTTAGGGTGGCGGAAACCGCGTGTACGGGTGGAAGGGGAACCGGGGAAACGGGCCACATTGGCACCGCGCCCCTGACTGCCAATGACTGAGTACCCGTGGGAACCGCCGCTGGCCGGCTCCGAGATCGAGCACCTCATCGGTGCGCTCGAACGGCTGCGCACCACCTTCCGCTGGAAGGCCGACGACCTCACCGCGATCGGGCTGCAGGCCAGGATCGGCACCTCCTCGCTGACCCTCGGCGGCCTGCTCAAGCACCTCGCTTTGGTGGAGGACTACACGTTCACCGCCAAGTTGAAAGGCGACCCGGTGGGCGCGCAGTGGGACGTCATGGGCTCGGACGGCAGCGACGACTGGGAGTTCACCTCGGCGGCCGAGGACTCCCCCGAACAGCTCTACGCGCTGTGGGACGGCGCCGTCGGGCGGTCCCGCGCCCGGCTCGGTGCGGCCCTGGCCAACGGCGGCCTCGACCAGCTCGTGCACGTCTCCGGCCCGGACGGGCGCCACGCCAGCCTGCGCCGGCTCGTCTGCGACCTGATCGAGGAGTACGGCCGGCACACCGGCCACGCCGACCTGCTGCGCGAGGCCGTCGACGGCCTGACCGGCGAGGATCCCCCGGCCGGCTGGCGCGCCAAGGCCGGGAAGTACCGCGTGGGCAGCTGACCGTTCAGTTCGGCGCCGTGAGGCCCGGCCACATACGGCCACGCTGGCGCAGCACCCTTCTCAACCCAAACTTCCGTCACTTCAGCACCGCCCGTACCAGACCCATACGGTATGGCTGCCACATCCACGTCGCGTGAGCGACATGGCTGGCACATCCACGCCCTATGCGGCGGGGACGGCGGGCGGCAGGGCATGTATCACCAGTCACGGCAGGCTGCCAAGAACGCGGAAACACCAGAGGCAAGGGCCAGGCCCGCGTCGGCCGGCGATTTCAGCACAGTACTGACCGACCAGGCCGTGACTACCAAACGGATGGCAGAAAGACTAGGTGCCGCGGTACGTGCGGTTCGTGACCGAATGGCCGATGTCCTCGACCAAGGTGCAGACCTTCCGGCTGCGCGAGCAGCTCGAGGCGGAACTGGCCGTCGCCCGGCAAGCCGGCCAGATACCCCCCGTGATTTGTGCCATGCTCTCTTGCGGAGGATATGGCTATGCGAGCGGTCTGGATCACGAGACCTGGAGGGCCCGAGGCCCTGGAAGTGCGGGAGACGGCCGATCCCGAGCCTGGCCCGGGCCAGGTGCGTATACGCGTCAGCGCGGCCGGGCTGAGCTTTGCCGACGTGATGGCCGCCCAGGGGCTGTATCCCGATGCCCCCAAGCCGCCCTGCGTGGTCGGCTACGAAGTCGCCGGGGTGATCGACGCATCCGGCGAGCGCGTCCAGGGCCATGCCCCGGGCCAGCGGGTGCTGGCCATGACGCGTTTCTGGGGCCATGCGGACGTGGTCTGCGTGCCCGCCGAGCACGTGCTGGAGATCCCGGATGCGATGAGCTTCGAGCAAGCCGCTGCTATCCCAATCAACTATCTGACCGCCTACCACATGCTGTTCCGTACCGCGGGCGTCCGCCCGGGCGAGCGGGTGCTCGTGCACATGGCGGCCGGCGGGGTGGGGACGGCGGTGCTGCAACTCTGCCGCACCGTGGATGATCTGGAGGTATTCGGCACCGCCTCAGCCGCCAAGCATGAGGTGCTGCGGGCCGAAGGCTGCGCGCACCCTATCGACTACCACGCCACCGACTACGCCGCCGAGGTCCGCCGCCTGACCAGGAACGAGGGCGTGGACATAGTGCTGGACCCGCTGGGCGGAAATGACTGGCGGAAAGGGCTGAAACTGCTGCGCCCGGGCGGCCGCCTGGTAGCCTACGGGTTCGCCAACCTGGCCAGCGGGCAGCGGCGCCGCCCGGCCCACATGGCCGCCCAGGTGGCTGGTATCCCGCTGCTGACGCCGCTGCAGCTGATGAACCACAACCGGACCGTCAGCGGCGTCAACATCGGCCGCCTATGGGGTCAGATCGCCGCGCTCCACGAAGAGCTCCAATCGGTCCTCGCCCTCTGGGATCAGGGCAGAGTCAAACCGCATATCGACTCGACCTACCCCTTCACCGAGGCGGCGACAGCGCACCGCCGGATCCTGCGACGCCAGAATATCGGCAAGATCTTGCTCACGCCCTGAAGCGCCTCCGGGCGCGGGCCAGGTTGTCACAGGCTTTCGTAGGCCGCTATCACGATGCCCAGGCCCTGCCTTATGGTGTTACAGCGCTCCCGGAGCACTGCCGTGACTGGTGATACGCGCCCGCCGTTCCGTTCCGCCTGGTGGATAAGGCGTGGATGTCCCAGCCATGCTGTTCACACGATGTGGATGTGGCATCCACGTCGTATCCGCGGGCCGGGACGGGGCGGGTTGGGATCAGCGACCACGGAAGCGGTCGGGAAAACACAGGAGCACCAGGAAGGCAAGAGCACCAGGAAGGCAGGAACACCAGGAAGGCAGGAACACCAGGAAGGCAGGAACACCAGGAAGGCAGGCGCTCTAGTCGACGGGGAGCACCTCGAATGCCGGGTGCTTGGGCGCGATAGCACGGATCTGGTCGTCACTCGAGTCCGGCCCGGTGCCTTCGAAGAAGATGCCGACTTCCGCTTTCCATCGCTTCAGGTAAGCGCGCAGTACCGGCACTTTCTCGTCGTCGGCGAGCTCGCGGCCGCGGAAGCTCTCGGCCCGGCTGCCCACCCGCAGTTCCCCGGTTCCGGCGGCCCGCAGGTTGCGCACCCACTGGGTTTCGCCGCGGGGTGCGACCAGGTAGCGACGGCCGTCGTAGCTGAGCAGGTTCACCGGCGTGGTCCGCCACTCGCCGCTCGTCCGGCCCTTCACCGCCAGCACCCGCGAGCCGAGGACGCTGATGCCCCGCGCGGTCAGGAAGGCCACCAGCCGGTTGAAGACGTTGCGCGTGAACCAGCCCGGCGCACGGTAGTGATCGGACACGCCCCTAACCTAGCCGGTCTGGCGGGGGCAGCGCTGCGGAAGCTACCCGTCGCCGTCGCCTGTCACCAGGTCGCCTGGCTGGCTACAGTTACGCTTGATAGCTGTGAACAAGCAGGAACGTACCTATACGATCCTCCGGGACCGGATCCACTCCGGCAGCTTCGCGCCGCTGGAACGGCTCAACATTGACGCGCTGGCTCGCGAGCTGGGCGTGAGCCCGATACCGGTCCGCGAGGCCTTGCGCCGCCTAGAGGCCGAGGGCTGGGTGCGTTTCACGCCCAATGTGGGCGCGGTCGTGTCGCCGGTGGACTCCACGTCCTGGGAACAGGCCATGGTCGCCCTGGCGATCCTGGAGGGTGCGGCCAGCGCCGAAGCCCAGCAGCACCTCCGCCGGTCTGACCTGACCCGGTTGCGCAAGATCGCCGCGGGCATGGAGGAAGCCGGCGTCCGCGCAGATCCGCTGAGGTTCAGCAAGCTGAACCGGATGCTGCACGCGGCCATCGTGGCCCGGTGCCCCAACACCTACCTGACCGAGTTGCTCGAGCAGACGAACACCCGGCTCGACCGGCTGCGCTCGACCATGTTCGTCTACCTGCCGCATCGCTCCGAGGAGGCTCTGGCCGAGCATCTTCGCCTGATCGAACTGCTCGAGGTGGGCAGCAAGGAGGAAGTCGAGAGCTACGCCCGATGGCACAAGCTGCGCACCGTCGAGGCATACCGGGCGATCCATCAGGCCAACGACAAGGCTCTCGCTACTCGTCACGCCCGCCCGTCGGCGGCGCGGGCCAGGAGCGAGCACGCCGTCGCTCGCTCCTGAGGACGAATCGTCAGGGACCGCTGATCCGGCGCGTTACCGTTCGTCTAGATGACGAGGCCGCCTTGAACGACGCCGTCAGGAGGACGGGCCATGATGGAGACGAACGGGGTGCGGACGCTGCTCACCGGCCGGGGCCTGGTCGAGTCGCCTCGCTGGCACGGCGACCGGCTGTACTTCTCTGACTGGTCGGCGGGCGAGGTGCTCGCCGTCGACCTCGAGGGCCACAGCGAGGTAGTCGCGCGGGTGCGGTCGCTGCCGCTATGCACGGCCTGGCTGCCGGACGGCCGCCTGGTGATCGTCTCGTCGCCGGACGGGCGGCTGCTGCGGCGGGAGCCCGACGGGTCCCTGGTCGCGCACGCCGATCTGGGCCGGCCGGGCTGGAACGACATTGTGGTGGACGGCCGCGGTAACGCCTACGTCAACGGGGCCGGCTTCAATCCGGTGGCCGGGGAGGAGTTCCGGCCAGGTTCGGTTCACCTGGTCACGGCGGACGGGATCGTGCCACGGCAGGTGGCCGACGACATCGCGTTCCCCAACGGGATGGCGGTGACCGCGGACAATTCCACGCTGATCGTCGCGGATTCCTACCGGCGCCAGCTGGTCGCCTTCGACATCGGCGCGGACGGCGGGCTGTCCGGCCGACGTGTCTGGGCCGACCTCGGCGACGGCGTCCCCGACGGCATCTGCGCCGACGCGCAGGACGCCGTCTGGTATGCCGACGTGCCGAACAAGCGGTGCGTGCGCGTCGCGGCGGGCGGCACGGTGCGGCAGACCGTCGACCTGGACCGCGGTGGCTTCGCCTGTGTCCTCGGCGGGCCGGAACGGACCACGCTGTTCATCGTGGCCGCCGAATGGCGGGGCATGACCGAATCCGATATGGTGACGCCCGGCAGCGGCCGGGTCCTGGCCGTCGACGTCGAGGTCCCGGGGGCGGGCTGGCCGTGACCGCGGACGGAACTGAAGACGGCGTGTCGTATGTTCCCGTCGTCGACGTCTCCGCCGACCCGGGGGCCGTCGGCCGGGAACTGGACGAGATCTGCCGGACGGCGGGCTTCTTCCAGCTAACCGGGCACGGCGTCCCGGACGAGGTAGCCGAGCGGGCGTGGACCACGGCGACCAGGTTCTTCGACCTCCCGCTCGAGGACAAGCTGAGCGTGGCCCGGCCCGCGCCCGACTACCCGTACGGCTACATCCCGCTGGCGGGTGAGTCGCTGAGCCAGTCGGTCGCCGGTGCCGCCCCGCCGGACCTGAAGGAGGTCTTCAACGCCGGACCGCCCGCCCGGCCGTCGCGTCCGTTCGCCGATCCGGGCGAGGCGTGGGCCTACTCCCCCAGCCTGTGGCCGGCGGCACTGCCGGAACTCCGGGTCGCGTGGACGGCCTACTACGACGCCATGCGCGACCTTGGCAACCGCCTGATGTCCCTGTTCGCGCGTGGCCTGGAGCTGCCGCCCGGGTATTTCGCCGACCAGACCGGCCAGGCCGCTAACGCGCTGCGCGCCATCAACTACCCGGCCAGGGACACCGCCCCGCTCCCCGGCCAGTTCCGGGCGGGCGCACACACCGACTACGGTACGCTGACGATCCTGCGGCAGGACGCCGTGGGCGGCCTGGAAGTGCTCGATCTCGGCGGCCGGTGGGTGGGCGTGCCCCCGGTCCCCGGCGCGTTCGTGATCAACATCGGCGACCTGATGGCGCGCTGGACCAACGACCGGTGGCGTTCGACCCTGCACCGGGTGGTCGACCCCGCCGCGGCCGCGGCACGCAGGCAGAGCATGGCGTACTTCCAGAACGCCAACTGGTCCGCGGCGATCTCCTGCCTGCCCACCTGCCTGGAACCGGGCGAGAAACCCCGCTACCGGCCCGTGCTCGCCGGGCCGCACCTGATGGGCAAGTTCCGCCGGTCGGTCACCTTGTGACCTGGACAAGCTTGATCGCGATGATGACGATGGCGAAGACCATGTAGCCGCGGAGGGTGAGCCTTACCAGCCGGCCCGGGACAGCGTGCTCCTGATCGTACGCAGCACGAGGTCAGGCTCACGCAGCGGCGGAAGGTGATCCATCCCCGGGACCACGGTCAGCTCGCACCCCCGGATCCGGGCCGCAGCCTCCCGGTTGGCCTGGATCAGCGGCGGGTAGTCCGCGTCGCCGACCAGCAGCGACGTCGGCGCGGAGATCTCGCCGAGCCGACCGTAGACCGGCGGATCCTCCTGCTGCAGGTCACCGGATGAGATCTCGGCCCGGGCCGCCGAACGCAGTTGCTCCATGACGGCGGGAGTGGGGCCGACGCTGGCCCAGACCTGCAGCATGAGACCGGCCAGAGCTTCCACATCCCCGGCGCCAAGCGCGCGCTCGTACTCGGCGTCCAGCTCATCTGGTTCCTCGGGCCACGGATATCCCGGGATACCCGGGCACAGCAGGACCAGCGCGGACACCCGCGCCGGCTGCTCGACGGCCAGCCCGAGAGCGGAACCGCCGCCCTGGCTGCATCCCACGACCGCGGCACGGTCGAGGCGGTACTGACCGAGCACCGAGATCAGGTCGGCGAGCAGGGAGAACTTCACCATCGGCGCGGGGGACCGGCCGAAGCCACGGGCGTCGTACCTGATGACCCGGTAGGACGCGGTCAGCGCGGGCAGCACCGGTTCCCAGATCCGCGAGTCGCCGATGCCCGGATGCAGCAAGACGAGCGGCGGGCCGCCGCCCCCGCTGTCGTCGGCCCATACGTCGCCGCCGTCGACGCGAATCATCAACTCGGTCACAAACCGGACTATCGCATACCCGGCCGGCCAAGGATAGCGAGGTGCCTGCCATGGCATTTCGGCATGCTCGTGCGTCCCGGCGGTCGGGTCATCCCGCGAGCGGCCCCCGGCGCAGTCAGTCGCCGAATGGACCTTCGGTGTCCTCGGCTTTCTCCGGCACCAGGATCTTCTCGTCTCCGCTGCGATATCTCTGGGCGTTGAACAGCATGAGGTGGCCACATGTGGTGCACTCGATGCGCACCGCAAAGGTCAGGTCACCCTCGCGATAATCCCCGAGGGGAAGCGCATCGCCCTCGGCAGGAAAACGGCCATCGACCAGGAGCACCGGGAAGTGGCTCATGGCAAGTGACTCCGCCGAGCCGCACACGGGGCAGGCTCTCATTCCGAGCTGCTGCAGCGTCTCGAAGACTTCGGCCATGAACGCCTGGCGCCATCGCATTAGTAGCTACACCTCCATTAGGCCCCGCGAAGGCGGACGTTGATGCCGGGGTCGGTCCGGCAGCCACGGCACGCTTCGCGTGATGCGCATGCAACATCGCCAGCGCGGCTACCCCGCATCACCAGTGATACACCTGATCGACGTGATTTTCCGGAGAAGACCAAACCGGGCGCCAACACGTGCTCGCCGCCCGCTTTTAAGGCGTGGATGGCCCAGCCACGTCGCTCACACAGCATGGATGTGGCATCCACGTCGTATGCCGAGCGTTCGACCGCTGGGGCGATGATGGCCGGCAACATCGAGCACGTCGTCACCTGCTGGGTGCTGTGGCAGAAGTTCCACTCCCCGCCCTGACCGGCTTCGAGGTGATCAGCCACTGGATGCCGTTCCTGCCGGGGTGACCGCCCAGGGCCGCCACCGCTTGCGTGGTCAGGAAGTCCAGCCGGAGGCCACCTCGATCAGGCTCAGCTCGTTGGCGTGGACACGTTCGGCGTCGACTCCGAAGTGCGGCGGGTAGAGCAGCGCCCAGTCGACGACGCCGGCGTAGCGGCGCAACTGGCCGGCGACGTCTTCCGGTGTGCCGAACACGGCCCGCTCGCCGACCATCGCCTCGCCCGCGGCGGTCACGCCGGGCACGTCGCCGCGGGCGAGGGCGTGACGGGCCGCGGTGCGCTCGGCGGTGAACTGGCCGGCCGGGAAGAGCGCGTCGTAGCCCTTCGGCGTAGAGTAGAAGCCGACCTGGGCCGCGGCGTCGCGGCGCGCGGCGCGCGGGTCGGGCCCGGCCGAGGCGACGATCTGCGTCGTCATCCGGAACCGCGCCACGTCCCGGTTCGTCCTGGCCGCGCCCTTGGCCAGGACCGGGCGAGCCACGTCGCGCAGGTAGGCGGCCGGGGCGATGGTGTGCCCGACAAACCCGTCCGCGCACTCTCCCGCCACGCCGATCATGTGCTCACCCACGCCCGCCGCCAGGATCGTCACGCTGTCGGGCAGCGCGGTGCGGTCGTAGTGCGCCATGGAGACGCGGTCGAACCTGCCGTCGTACCGGAACGGACCGCTGCGGTGCGCGATCAGCCGCCGGATCAGCTCGATTCGTTCCCGGACCTGGGGCGCGGGATGTTCCAGCGCGGTCCCGTACCAGTCCTGGTTCATCCGGCGCGTGCTGCTGCCCACGCCGAGCACGAAGCGGCCGCCGGCGATCGCCTTGACATCGGCCGCCGCCGACGCGAGGGCCAGCGCCGAGCGGGCGAACAACGGCGTGACGCTTGTGCCGACGATCGAGGTCTCCGAGACGGCCGCGAACGCCGCCGCGCGGGTCAGGCTGCTCCGGTTGTAGTAGTCGATCGTCCACAGCGAGTGCACGCCGGCCCGGTCGGCCGCGCGGACGATGCGCAGGGCGTCGGCCGGATCCTCGTCCATGACCACGAGCCCGATCTTCATGCTGATTTCCCTCCGCTGCGGCCGCGTGTTCCGCACCAGTGTCGCTGGCCAACGCCATGCGCCGCGCGGTGCCCTGACGACGTGGATGCCACATCCACCTCGTTCCAGCGACATGGCTGGGACATCCACGCTTTATGAACGGACCGCAGCCACATATCACCAGTCACGGCAGCCTGCCGGAGCGCAGCAGCACCAGGGAGCCGAGGCCGGAGGGGGACGCGCCACCGCCCGAGACCGACTCAGGCAGACTTCCGGATAGATCGCCCTGTGCGTCCCGACCCGAGAGGAACCGGCCATGGGAAGGCTCAACGACAAGATCGCGATCGTGACCGGCGCCGGCCAGGGCATCGGTAAGGCGATCGCCGGGAAGCTCGCGGCCGAGGGGGCGACCGTCGTCGTCACCGACCTGGACGAGGCTAGCGCCAAGGAGACGGCGACGACGTTGCCGGGCGCCGTGGCGATCCGGACGGACGTCACCGACCGGCAGGGCGTCCAGGCGATGGTCGACCGGGTCACGCAGCAGTTCGGCCGCATCGACGTCCTGGTCAACAACGCCGGCTGGGACAAGGCCAGCCCTTTCGTCGACTCCGAGCCGGGCGACTGGGACCGCGCGATCGCGGTCAACCTGTACGGCGTGCTGCACACCTGCAAGGCGGTACTGCCGGTCATGGCCGGGCAAGGCAGCGGAGCGGTGGTGAACCTGGGCTCGGACGCCGGCCGGGTCGGCTCCTCCGGCGAGGCGGTCTACTCCGCGGCCAAGGGCGGGGTCATCGCCTTCACCAAGTCGCTCGCCAGGGAGATGGCGCGCCACCAGGTCAGGGTCAACTGCGTCTGCCCCGGCCCCACCGACACCGCGCTGTTCGCGTCGTTCGCGGGCCCGAAGCTGCGGGAGGCGCTCACCAAGGCGATCCCGTTCCGGCGGCTCGGCCAGCCGGACGACGTCGCCAACGTCGTCGCGTTCCTCGCCTCGGACGAGGCATCCTTCGTCACCGGCCAGACCGTCAGCGTCAGCGGCGGCCTCACGATGAGCTGAGCCGGCCCGCCGAGCCCGCCCGGCCACGCTCCATTAACCTCGTACTGCGGCATGCCAGCAGCCTCGAATCCGTCCTCACCCAAGGAGCAGGCCCGTGAAGTTCTCCGAGTACGAGCGGCTCCGGTTCGAACGCCGGGACAACGGCGTGCTGCTCATCACCATGAACCGACCGGACCGTTACAACGCCGCCGACGAGGCGATGCACAGCGAGCTGGCCCGGGTCTGGACGGAGGTCTCCGCCGACCCGGAGACGAGGGTCGCCGTGATCACCGGCGCCGGCAAGGCGTTCTCCGCCGGCGGCGACCTGGATATGGTCAGGCGGATGGCCGGCGACCACGACCGCGTGGCGCACATGCTCTCGGAGATGAGCGCCTTGGTCTACAACATCATCAACTGCGACAAGCCGGTCGTCTCGGCGATCAACGGCGTCGCCGTCGGTGCGGGCACCGTGGTGGCGCTGATGGCCGACATATCGATCTGCGCCCTCGACGCCAGGCTCGGTGACGGCCACGTCAAGCTCGGCGTCGCCGCGGGCGACCACGCCGCGATCTTGTGGCCGCTGCTGTGCGGCATGGCGAAGGCCCGCTACTACCTGCTCACCGGCGAGATGATCACCGGCGAGGAGGCCGAACGGCTCGGCATGGTCAGTAAGGCAGTCCCCCGCGATCAGGTACTCGACGAGGCCCTGCGCGTCGCGGACGGCCTGGCCACCGGCTCGCAGCTGGCCATCCGCTGGACGAAGCGGGCGCTGGGCAACTGGCTGAAGATGGCCGGCCCGATCTTCGACCAGTCCGCCGCGTACGAGATGCTCTGCTTCATGGGGCCCGATGTGCTCGAGGGCGCGGCGGCGCTCACCGAGAAGCGCGCGCCCCGGTTCCCTTCGGCTCACGAGGCCCGGCACCGATAGGGCGGCCGGGACGCACGCACCGTCACCCGCGCGGGATGAATCGCTCAGCCGCCAGGCGGCGGCCGGTGTCCGGGAGAGGGAGCCCGCGAACTGCCACCCCGTGAGGGTGATGCAGCTCGTGATGATGCCGGGGTAAAAACCGGATCGTGGTCGTTCGGATCACGCCGGGGCGACGAACGGAGGTGAACCATGTCGGGTACTGGCTGGTGGTTCACGGTCGGGATCATCTACCTTGTCCTGCTGTTCACGCTCGCCGTCCTCAGCTTCCGCAAGGGCCACTGGGTTCTCGGGCTGATCGGTTTCGTGTTCCCGGTGCTGTGGGTGATCGGTGCCATCCTGCCGGACAGGCGGCGCCGCCGCTGACGAGGTACCCGCGGCGAGTCCCGATGGGACTTCATCCGGAACGGGTGGCGCTCCCGGCACCGCCCGCACCCACCATCAGAGTGTCACCGCAGTAGTAGCGTGCGCCGGCCGGCGGCGCGATAAGGCAGGAAGGTGAGCTCTGATGCAACCGGACGATCCTGATATGGACGTGCCTCCGGCTCTCGCCGCAGCCAGCGGGTGGCAGGCGACGCTCCTCGTCGGCATCATCACATTTGTGCTCGGGCTGATAGTGACCTTGCGTCCGAGCGGCTCACTCAACGTCATCGCCGTGCTGCTCGGCCTGCTCATGATCGTCTCGGGGCTATTCCACCTGTTCAGGGTGTTCGGCAGCGGCGAGGAGCACCGGGTGTGGCATGGCATAGCCGGCCTGCTGCTCGTGGTGATCGGGGTGGTGCTGATCCGTCACCTGCACCTGACCGTGGCGCTCGTCGGCCTGATCATCGGCATCAGCTGGATCGTGGAGGGCGTGGCCGCGCTGATTTCCGCCTTTGCCGGCGGCTCCCGCGAGGGACGCGGCTGGTGGATCGCCTTCGGGATCCTCACCCTGATCGGCGGGATCGTGATCACGGCGTGGCCGGTGGAGTCGGTCACGGCCATCGCCGTCCTGATCGGGATCTGGTTCATCATCCTGGGCCTGTTCGAGATCGTCGGCGGCATCATGCTCCGGAACGCGAGCAGCAAGCTGCACGCCGCTATGGGTCAATCCGCCACCGCTTCCCCGTGAGGCAGCGGCAAACGTCAGCGGCGTCAGGTCACCCGCTGCGGGTGGGTACACGCGGGCGCAGAGCCGCTGAACTTGGACTAGGGGCAGGGATCAGCGGAGGAGATCATGGCCGACCTGATCGCTACCGGATACCAGCCATCACCCGGCGGGCGAAGGCGCTCCGCGCTTTCCTCGTGGCCGAGAGGGTCGCCACGTCGCACGAGCCATTGCGCGACGGGACGCGGGCCCCGGCCCGACTCTCCGGGCTGACGGACGAAGGAGGAATTTGGCATGGCAATCGGACCGGTGCAGCTCATCGTGCTCGGGTTCAACCACCCGAACTTCCACGGTGAGGTGATCGCCGAGCTCGAACGGCTGCGGGCGAGCGACACCGTGCGCGTCATCGACGCGCTGGCCGTCTACAAGGACCCGGACGGCGAGCTGGAGGTCGAGCATCTCAGCAACCTGACGCAAGAGGAAGCCATCGAGTTCGGCACCAAGATCGGCGCGCTCATCGGCCTCGGCATCGCCGGGGAAGAGGGCATGGAGGCCGGCGCGCAAGCGGGCGCCGAGGAAGCCGAGGCCGAGGGCATCAACGTCTTCGGCGACGCCGAGGAGTGGGACGTCCTCGAGGACATCCCGAACGACTCCGCGGCAGCGCTCATCCTGCTGGAACACCATTGGGCCGTACCGCTGCGGGACGCCATCGCCCGCGCGGGCGGCTTCCGTCTCAGCGACGGATTCATCAGCCCGTTCGACCTCGTCGGGATCGGCCTCATGACGGCCGATGAGGCCACGGAACTCCACGCGATGGAGACGGCCAACGCGGCCAAGTCGTAGTAACAGGAGGAATGAAAATGTTCGGAGCCCGTAGGGTTGCCCGCCGCACGTCGCGACGGACGGCACGGCGCGTCTCGCGCAGATAACGCGCGGAAACGCGTGACCGGAAAGCGCCACGACCGCGGCCGCGAGTAGGCCCGGCGGGGGCTAGGCCGGGGCCACGCACGCCCATGTGGCACGGGCGGTGCGTGGCCCCGGGCCGCCGCCGTTGTTCCGGCCCGGTCCCGCGCCGGTCACGCCGACGCCAGGTCAGCCCTGGATCTCTTCCTTTCGCTGCTCGAACTCGGCATCGGTGATCACCCCGCGGTCGTGCAGGTCGGCGAGCTTCGCGAGCTCGAAGGCCGGGCTGGTGCTGCCTGCGCGAAACGCCGCGTCCCTGGCCCGGATCTCGCGTTCGCGCCGGTCCGGGATCAGGGCGCCGTGCACGCCCACGTAGACCACGACGCCGATCAGCGGCAGCAGCACGATCAGCAGGATCCAGCCGGCCTTGGCCCAGCCGCCGAGGTCCCGGTTACGCAGGACATCCATGATGATCCACACCACCAGGAAGAGCCAGAGCAGCCAGAGGAAGAACCACAGCATGGTCAGGAATACGTCAAGCAGCGGATACGACGACATCTTTATCCTCCGTTAGCGCGATCCCTCCGGACACCCGGCCCGCAATGCCCACGATCGCGGCCCCGGCATGCACGGGCGTCATCCCTAACGGGTGAGGCAGCCGGGGAAATCGCATGCGACGGTGACGACGTGGCAGACCATTACGATGCTGTCGTAATAGGGAGCGGTGCAGGCGGGGGAACGCTGGCGCGGACGCTGGCCATATCGGGGAAACGGATCCTACTGCTCGAGCGCGGGAATTTCCTGCCGAGGGAATTGGGTAACTGGCAGCCATTTCAGGTGCACACCGCGGGCCGCTACGTGTCGCAGGACACCTGGTACGACGCGGCCGGGAGTCCCTTCGAGCCGCGAGTGCACTACTTCGTCGGCGGCGCCACCAAGCTCTACGGCGCCGCCCTGGGCCGGCTGCGCCCGGCGGATTTCGGCGAGATCGTGCACATGGATGGCGTGTCGCCGGCCTGGCCGCTCGGATACGAGGAGTTCGAGCCCTGGTACGCCAAGGCCGAATGGCTGTATCAGGTACGGGGTTTGCACGGCGAGGACCCGTCCGAGGGGTCCTGGTCGGAGGAGTACCCCTGGCCGCCGATATCCCATGAGCCGCTGATCCAGCAGATCGCCGACGACCTGGATCGGGCCGGGTATTTTCCGTTTCACGTACCGCGCGGCATCATGCTCGACGAGGCGAACCCTCCGACGAGCCTGTGCATCCGCTGCGATACGTGCGATGGCTATCCATGCATGGTGCACGCCAGGGCCGACGCTGACATCATCGCGGTCAGGCCGCTGCTCAGCAGGCTGAACGTCACCCTGCTCGTCAACGCCGAGGTGACACGGCTGGAGACCGATCCGCGTGGCCGGTCGGTTAGCAAGGTCATCGTCCGCCGCGGCACGGCTCGCGAGGAGTACAGCGGCGACATCGTGGTCCTGGCGGCCGGCGCGGTCAACTCCGCCAAGGTGCTGCTCCAGTCGGCGACTGACCGGCATCCGGCCGGGCTGGCCAACGGATCGGGCCAGGTCGGCCGCAACCTTATGTGTCACAACATCGCCGACGTGGTGGCTCTCGGGGAGAAGCCGAACGAGACGGTGTTCTCGCAGACGCTGGGCATCAACGCGTTTTACCTGGCGAAAGAATCACGCCGGGCCTCTTACCCGGCCGGCCATTCGCGGCGGTGGCCGCTGGGCAGCATCCAGATGCTGGCCCGGTCCGCCCAGCCGGTGACATGGTGTGAGGGCCCGGACCGACCGGACGCCAAGGACCGTGCTGTCGGGTTCCGGCTGATCACCGAGGACCTTCCCCGGCCGGGCAATCGTGTGACCGTAGATCGCGATGGCCGCCCGCACCTGGCCTACACCGTCACCAACGGCGGCGAAGCCGCCATCTTCCGTCAGGAGCTCGCGATGATGCTGGGCCATGCGAACCTCCAGGCCGCCACGGACGAGACCACCGCGGCGGCCGGCCTGCCCGGTGCCGGGATCGCCGATCAAGCGGGGACCTGCCGCTTCGGCGCCGATCCCGGAACGTCGGTGCTGGACGTCGACTGCAAGGCCCACGAACTGGACAACCTGTACGTAGCGGACGCGAGCTTCCTCCCGAGCGTGGGCGCGGTTGAGCCTGCCCTCACCGTCATGGCCAACGCCATCCGCGTGGGCGAGCACCTGATACGCCGGCTCCGCTGAGGCCGGTGCCGGCGGCCATCGGACTCGCCGCCGGGCCTCAGGCTGAGGCGGCCGGACGACGACGCGCGATGAGCTTGCCGAGTTCCCACAGCGCCAGCAGCGCGACGGCGGGCACCAGGGCCCAGGCGAACTCGCGCAGGTTGATCTGGACCGTCCCCAGCAGGCGGTTGAAGACGTCCATCTGCGTGACGAGCACCGCCAGGACGAACTCCCCGAACATCGCCCAGTTCATCTGCTTGCTGTCGAAGGTGGCGGTGGTCAGCACGGTGCCGGTCTCGCTGCGGCACTCGACGGCCGCCACGATCAGGCAGAGCGCGAACGAGGTGAACGCCATCGACTGACCGACGTGGACGCTGCCGAAATGGTGCTGGCCGAGTTCGATCAGGGACAGCAGCCCGATTGTGATGGCCAGCCCGGAGAGCCCGACCGTGACCATCACCTCCTTGGTCAGCACCGGCGCGCCCCGGGGGCGCGGCGTGCGCGCCATGAGCCCCGGGCTTTCCTTGTCGAAGCCGAGCGCGAAACCGAACGGGGCGTTGACGAAGAAGTGGACCCACAGCACCTGGGCGGGCGTGAACGGCTCGCTGTTGGCGATGTTGAACAGCGTCGCGCCGAGGAACGTCAGGACGAACACCACGAGGAGGACCAGGACGAAACGGATGTACTTGGTGAGGTTGTCGTAGATCTTGCGGCCCTGCTCGACCGCGAACACGATCGTGGCGAAGTTGTCGTCGGACAGGATCATCCGGCCCGCGTTCTTGGCCACCTCGGTGCCGCTGCCCATGGCGATCCCGATGTCGGCCGCCTTGATGGCCGGCGCGTCGTTGACGCCGTCGCCGGTCATGGCCACGACGTCGCCCTTCTTCTTCAGCGTGTCGGCCAGCAGCACCTTGTGCTCGGGTGCAACCCGGCCCAGGACCCCGATGTCGTCGATGCGAGCCAGCCGCTCGGACTCGGAAAGGGCCGCGAAGTCGGCGCCGAGGATGGCCTCACCGGGGATCCCGACCTGCTTGGCGATGGCCGCGCCGGTGATGACGTCGTCGCCGGTCACCATGCGCACCCTGATGTGAGCCGCCTGCGCGCTGGCCACCGCGTCCTTGGACTCGTCCCGGGCGGGGTCGACCATCCCGACCAGGCTGGTCAGCTGCAGGCCCGTGACGTAGCCGAGCAGGTCTCCCGCCGGGTCGAACCCGGCCGGATCGAGGTCACGGGTGGCGGAGGCCATCACCCGCCGGCCCTCGCCCTCCATGCGTTCCATGTGCGCCTGGTGCTGCTCGTTCAGCCCGGCGTCCCACGGGATGCTGGTGCGGCCGGATAGGGCGGTGGCCGCCCGCGCCATCACCGCCGGCGCTGCGCCCTTGACGAAGCACCGGACGACCGAACGACCGGCCGTGTCGGTGGCCGAGTTGAACGTGGCCATCAGCTTGTACGTCGGATCGAACGGCAGCGTGGCCAGCCGGGGCAGCATCTCGCGGGTCTCGTCGATATCCATCCCGGCCTTGTAGCCGAGCACGAGCAGGGCGCCCTCGGTGGGGTCGCCCACGACCTTGCCGTCCACCAGCTTGGCGTCGCTGGCCACCAGGTAGGGCAAGATCGCGTCCTCGATACTGGCCGCGGAGCCCGCGGCGTGCTGGACCTGGCCGTTCAGGCCGTAACCGATCCCCGAGATCGTGTAGCGGTCGGTCATGTTCACGACCTCGACGGCCGTCATCTGGTTCATGGTCAGGGTGCCGGTCTTGTCGGAGTTGATCGCCGAGGTGAATCCCAGCGTCTCCACCGAGGGCAGGTCCTTTACGATGGCGTTGCGCTTGGCCAGGTCGACCGCGCCGACCGACAAGATCCACTGCGACACGGTGGGCAGCGCCTCCGGGATGGCCGCGATGGCCAGCGAGACGGCGCTGATGAACAGCGCGTCCCAGGCCTGGCCGCGGGCCCGGCCCAGCGCGAACATCACGATCATCGTCAGGCCGGCGGCGGCCGCGATCCAGAGCGTGAGCCGGTTGAGCTCCCGGTCCAGGGGCGATTCTTCCCGAGCCGTGGCGGCCAGCAGCCCGGAGATCTTCCCCAGCTCGGTTCCGGCGCCGGTGGCCGTGACGACCACGGTGCCGCTGCCGTGGGTGACCGGTGTGTTCATGAACGCCATGTTCGTCTGGTCGCCGGGGTTCAGGTCGTCGCCGGACAGCGTCTG
>Ga0306926_10001536_pt1 | contig 23036 bp, 24 predicted proteins | sample flu12Cox44000178_FD_203759 | JGI IMG/M metagenome (GOLD analysis project Ga0306926, IMG submission 203759) | Lab enrichment of tropical soil microbial communities from Luquillo Experimental Forest, Puerto Rico - flux8day.12C.oxic.44.000.178 (v2)... | ecosystem: Environmental > Terrestrial >...
GCCTTAGCTTTCGCGTGTAACGCCGTCTGCAGTTTCTGAACACTTTTCGGAGTTGCTAGGTTGCCCAATCTCCCGGTCCCTCACCACGTCTTGCGTCGGTCTTGAACTGAGACCGTCCAGGCCAGCAGAACCACCATTTCCCACAAGAACGTCGGCAAACATGTGATGCTGGGGCAACATCGGGAGACCCCGCTGCGACGGGGTCTTTTCATGCCGGACGGCTAGTCGCGATTATTTCTTGCGCTTGCCGCTGGGCGGTGATGCGGGCGGGCGCTCGGCGGCTCTGCGCCGGGCCTCGGCGTCGGCGCGGGCGCGGGCGGCCAGCAGTTCGTCCTCGTCGTAGAAATTGCGAGCGCCTTTGCCATAACCGACCTTGACCGGCTCGGGCAGCCGACCCGCCTGCACCAGTCGCGCTAGGTGGGTGCGGCTGAAAGGGAAGCCGTACAGGCCGAGTTCGCCTTGCGGTATCAGCTTGCCCACCTCAGTCACCCCGCGCGCCAAGAGACGCCCTGCTTCGGTGACCGATGCCCAGAGGTTGGCCCAGTACCAATGGCTCAGGCGAACGGCGAGGGTCGCAATGTCGTCGGGGGTTATATCACGTAGCCCGGCGGCTGATAAGGCGCCCTGTGCCCAAAAAAGAAGTGTGCGGGGGTTGCACCATGTTCTATCGCGTTGCTTCAAGTATCGGCGTGGTGCACATTATAGGTGCTAGGATCAGCACACTAATAAGCTTAGCGACTATAGATATTTAACGAAATAGCACTCGGATAGCGGGTGTCGGCGTCGAGAGAACTACTTGTTTTTAAAGGTGGAGTTCTTGCACCGCGGCGCGGCGGGCGGTACGTTGCCCCTCCAGACATGCTTACGGCGGGCAACCAACCACAGGAACCCGCCGCTCGCATACACAGATTTTTGAGGAGCGCCGCCGCGCGTCCGATGTTTCAGATAGCCTGTTTCACCGAGCTTCGCAACCCAGCGGTTGAACCGTCCGAATTCTGGTGGTCGGCCTATTGCTTATTCAAGGCCGAGAGCCGGGCGTGGATAGACGGCGGGATGCAAGGCCCGCCGCCGCAATTCCGCCCCGGCGAGCACCAAGCCGAGGTGCGCACCTGCGACGGCACCGTTGTCATCTTCGACGAGCCCACGGAGCCCGAGCTACCCGAATCACTGACCGATGATCGCTGCCCGCTGATCTGCGGACCCAGCGACCGCGATCTCATCAGACAGCGCCCGTTCAGCACCCAGGGGCCGCCACCCAAAAAACGAGAGCGCCGTCCGCAGGAACGGACGGCGCTCTCAACCCCGAGGGGTTATCGGAAAACCCTCCCCGACAACCCCCAAGATAACAGCCCGATTTCATGTTCGCAAGCCGGTTGTAGGCCATGGTGGCCTATCCGCTGCGGACCCTCTGAAAACTCGCGCTTTCCGCCGCTCGGCAAGGAGGCGAGCCGCATCTCGACCATGTCTGTTTCGCGCCAGGGAGGCCGCCCCTGGCGCGACCCCCCAGGCGCTTTTTCGCATCGCATAGGGGGACATTACCGCGATGAACGGAGAGCTTGAGCAAGTCCGCCAGCTACGTGTCACTCTGTGGGAAGCTGGCGGTTACCGCCCCGTCCCGATCTACTCACCGGGTGCCCGAACGCGGAAGGGCATACCGATCAAAAACGCCGGCAAACGTCCAGTCACCAACGACTGGCCCGCTCTCGCCCGGTGCAACCCGCCGGACGCCGTCACCCGTGCGGTGTCGCCACTCGCAATGAACACGGGGCTGTTGTGCGGACTGCTGATCGGGATCGACATCGACGTGCTGATCGCGGCGCTCGTCGAGCGGATCACTCAGCTGATCGAAAGCATCCTCGACCCTACGCCGCTGCACCGCATTGGCCGGGCACCGAAGCTCCTGCTCTGCTACCGCAGCGATGAGCTATTCAGCAAGCTCGCTACGCCAATCTACATCATGTCGGGCGGCTCTGAGGCGCATGTCGAGATCCTCGCTGACGGCCAGCAGTTCGTTGCTTTCGGGACCCACCCCGACACAATGCAGCCCTACAGCTGGCTCGACCGCTCGCCGCTCGATGTGGCGCTCGCCGATCTCCCGGTCCTCCCGGCAACCCTCGCCCACGATCTCATCGGCGAGATCGAGATAATGCTGCGTGACGCGGGGGGCGTGGCAAAGACGCCAGAGCCAACAAAAGAACCGCCACCGCAGCGTCCAAAGAAGACCAGCCAGCGCTCTGGTGAGGATTTCTTTCGCAACGTCAATAATGCGGCTCTCGCCGACCTCGCTAGCTGGGTTCCGGCGATGCTGCCGAAGGCTCGCTTTTATACCGGCAAGCAGACATGGCGCATTACCTCACAAGCGCTCGGTCGCAATTTTGAGGAGGATCTGAGCTTCTCGCCAGACGGCATCCGCGATTTCGGCGACGACAACGGTGACCCAAACGGCCGCCCGCTCACTGCAATCGATGCCGTGCAGGAGTTTGGCAGCGCCGCCGATGTCACGGCGGCAGCGATGTGGTTATGCGATCACCTGGGGCTCAGCCCACAGAGCCTGGGCTGGCACCTGCCCCGCAAGAGAGCCAATGGTCACGACAAACCAGGTGGCGGGGCCGAAGCCAAGCAACTACCGCCGCCAGGCTCGGAACCCGGCCAAGGCGAAGGCGAAGGCGGTCGTCAAGCATTGCCGCCACCCGAGCCCGATGACGACCCGGCCCCAAAGCTGCGGCGCGGCGTCAGCCTCAACGATTTCTTCGCGGTCATGACCGAGCACAAGTACGTCTACATGCCAAACCGCACCCTGTGGCCCGTCGACTCGATCAATGGCCGCTTCGGCAAGATCCAGGTGCGCCTCGCCACTGGCCGGCTGGTCCAGGTCAAGGCCGCCAACTGGCTCGACATGCACCGCCCGGTCGAGCAGCTGACCTGGGCACCCGGCAAGCCGATGGTCATCGACGGCTGGCTGATCAACGAAGGCGGCTGGATCGAGCGCGAAGGGACGCGCTCCTTCAACCTCTATCTGCCGCCGACGCTAAAGCACGGCGACCCGAAAGCGGTGCAGCCCTGGCTCGACCACTTCCGGCTGATCTACCCCGACGACGTCGAGCACATCGTCTGCTACCTCGCACACCGGGTGCAGCACCCAGAAGACAAGATCAACCACGCCATCGTGCTCTCCGGTGAGCCGGGCATCGGCAAGGACACGCTGTTAGAGCCGGTCAAGCGGACAATCGGCCCGTGGAATTTCAGAGAGGCCTCGCCGATGCAAGTGATGGGCCGGTTCAACGGGTTTTTGAAGGGGGTCATCCTGCGCATCAGCGAGATCAAGGATCTCGGCGAGACCGACCGCTACAAATTCTACGAGCACATGAAGACCATCACCGCGGCACCGCCCGATGTGCTGATGTGCGACGAGAAAAATATTCGCGAGCACGCCATCCTCAATGTCTGCGGCGTGGTCTACACCACCAACCACAAAACCCAGGGGATGTACCTGCCGGCCAATGACCGCCGCCACTACGTCGCCTGGTCGAACTTCACCGAAAAAGACTTCCCCGCGCAATACTGGAACGAGTTGTGGGGGTGGCTCAACAATGGCGGCACCGCCAATGTCGCCGCCTATCTTGCCGGGCTCGACATCTCCGAGTTCAACCCAAAGGCACCGCCGCCCAAGACCGCCGCCTTCTGGGACGTGGTCAACGCCCATACCGCGCTGGAGAACGCCGAGCTTGCCGATGTCTTCGACGCCATGGGACCGCCCGCGGCGACCACGCTGCTGGGGGTGATCCGCAAGGCGGCCGAGATGCACCTGCACGACCTTGAGAATTGGCTGCGCGAGCGTAAGAACCGCCGCGCCATCGGTCACCGCTTCGAGGATTGCGGCTACACCGCGGTGCGCAACCCCGACGCCAGTGACGGGATGTGGCGGATCGCTGAGCGGCGACAGGCAGTCTACGGCCGGCAAGCGCTGCCGCACGGCGACCGCGTCGCCGCGGCGCGCCTGCTGACATAGACGGTCGGAGGGAGCGATGGGCGAGGCCAAGCGGCGACGGCAAGCGCAGCAACAGCAGCAAGAGCGCCAGCGGGCGTTCAGCATGGACACCGGGGAGGAGCTTGCGATACGGCAGGCCGGGACCAGTCCGAGCCGCTATCTCGGACGGCTGTGGCGCAGCGCCAGGGCAGGGGCTGGCGAGATGACCTATACCGCCGAAGTACCGTGCAACGGCTGCCGCGAGTGCTGCTGGCACCCGCGTGTCGACCTCGATCCCGATGAGGAGCGCCCCGAGGATCTGGCGCACCTCGCGGTCGAGCACGACGACGAAGGCTATTTTCTCAAGAAACGCGAGGACGGCGCTTGCGTGCATCTCGGCGAGCACGGCTGCACGGTGTACGCGCACCGGCCACGCGCATGCCGGATCTTCGATTGCCGCCTGGGCGGGCTCGCCGGTCTGGTGCAGCCATTCGACGATCAGCGCCGGCACCGCGCACCAGCTTGGCAATTCGAGATCGAGACCAGCGAGGACCGGGCGATCGCACTGGCGGCGCGGATGGCGGCGCTGCCGTTTGTCGGCCGGGCGCTCAAGGGCGAGCCGATCGGCGTGTCGTTCGACGAGATGATGAAAGTGGTCGTGCGCGATCTGTTTGAGCATTTGCCTGCCGCCCGGCAAATTATCTCCGGGCTCAACGCGCTGCCTCCCGAGCAGCAGGCGCGCCTGTTTGCCGACGCCAACGCGACGATGGAAAAGCTCGTCAGCCAGCGGACGGGCAAGAAGCTCGGGCAAGTGTAGAGGCATCGAGCCGGCCGAAAGCCCTGCTCTCCGTAAAGTTGCGGCGTGGTCGGTGATCCGTCAGTGATCGGCGTTTTTCACTGATCAGCCTAAACGTCGCTGTTTTGCTCGGGTTTCGAGCCAGTCGTCACCCGGTCCGTCAGTGAAGTCAGTGAAATTCCAATTGTGAAGACTTTTCTCTCGGTTTCTACCTACCCTTGCTCGCGCCTGTGTCTACCTGATACTTTTCTAAGTTGTAAAAAGAAGAGCGTATAGGGGGAGAGAAAAAGACTCTACAATAGGAATTTCACTGACTTCACTGACGGGGCCGGCCGAGACGCCCCTGAAACGCGCGGAGATGCTGGGCTTTTGGCCCGTCAGTGATCGAGGGGGTTTCACTGACGGGTCGAAGACGGCACGATCGCTCTTGCTCCCGGTCCCGCGGTCTGGTTTGTTTGCTTACCTGAAACCAAAACCAAATACCGAGGTGCCCGGTGCCGCGAGGTGGACTGCGAAACCCTCCAGGCGGAAGACCGAAGGGAAAGCGCAATCGACGGCCGGCGACGCGCACTAGCGACCGCATACTGACTTCGCGACTGGAGCAGATGACTGCCCAGGCCGCGGTCGAGGCGCTGGAGATGCCGGTAGACCGTTTGCTGCGCCGTTGCAATGACACCAGCCTCGACGAGCGCTATCGTGATCAGCTGGCTATTGCAGTAGCGCCGTATTGCAGTCCGCGTCTCACTGCACTGGCACTGGTCAAGTCACCGGCCAACTGGACAGACCAGGAGCTAAAGCAGGTATTGGGCATGACGGAAGAAAGTTTATTGCAGCTGGGCGAAGGCCGCGACCACTGGCCAGCCGAGGTGCCCAGTGCCAAACATTGAGCTACTGAAGGCACTGCGCAGTCAGATACTGGCCGAGATGGAGAAGCGCGCTCGACTGCGCGGCCTCGACCTGGGCAAGGACATGCGGACGATCGTTTACGAGCGCCTCGACGCGATGCGCGGCCGGCGCGAAGCGCTCGGCGATCCGTATCCCGAGCCGACCTCGGCGCAGCTGGCGGAGCTTGAGGCCTATCTGAGCAAGCGCGAGGCGGAGGCACCATCCGCCGCGAAGTGAGGAATGCTACGGGTTTCAGAGGGTATTTCCGCGCCAACCCATGTCTGAGCCCATCTTTGGCATGGCAGGGGGCGTTTTGCGGCGCGGTCAAGAAGTGCCGCGGCGGGTAAAATCTCGTGCAACGTGTCCGGGCTGCCAGCCTCCCAATGCAACCAAAAACTGACGGGGTGCCGAAGCTCGGCACCCCTGAAAGCCTGAGTTGTGTTGCGGCATTGATGCCCGCGTTGTTGCCCCAGAGCGCTCGCCTCGGTCTCGACAGCGGGAAATGCTGGCGGGAGCACTGAGGGATACTCGGTGCTGCGGCCTCGATCAAACAAAGCTTGCGTTTACAAGCTTCGTTTTGATCGATGCGCGTGAGCTTGCGTTACAAGCTCAGGCCGAGGCGATGTTACTTCGTTCGAAGTAACATCGAAAGCCTCTAGGAAGCCGCACGAGGCGCGAGCGCCTCGGCCGGCTGGACTCGGAGCCGGCCACTCAGCGGGCTCCAGCGCGGCCCGTGCTCGATCCTGGAGCGCCCGGCTCCTCGACCTCGACCGCGGTCTCGGTGAGGGAGCGCGACAGGGACGGGAAGGACGAGGCCAGTGGGGAATATGCCCCTCGATGAGTCTCGACTCGGTGACGGTCAGGCGAGGGCAGAGGTTGGCGCGAACTCGCAATTATTTGGCCGGGATTATCAAGTGGTGCGCCCTACATCGCCCTACCTCTCTGACATGCGACGGGAAACCTCCCGCGCTTCGAACGGAGGAAAAGAGATGGGTCTTCGTTTTTATCGCCGGGTTCCGATGGGCAACGGCACAACACTCAATCTTGGCAAGCGTAACATATCAATGTCATTTGGCGGCCGCGGCTTTCACTATACGATTGGCACAGCCGGCCGGCGGGTAACAATTGGGCTTCCGGGTACTGGGCTTTATTGGACTGAAAAGCTTAACAAAAAACCGAGGACCGTTGCCGATAAACAGGTGCAAGAAAATACCAATAACATCATCGGCGGACTTATTATTCTGGGTGTTATCGGTGCCATCTTCGGTTGGATTGGTGTCGTGGTAATCGGCGGATTGGTAATACTTGGTCTGATCGCCTCGAAAGTCAGAAAGGCTGAGGTAAAGGGGAGCGAGCACGAGCTAAATGTGACACTGGCAAAGATAGAGACAGACAAACAAAATGTGTTGAAGGCAATAGAAAACCTCAAGTCCCAGTCTCCTACGAAAGATGACATCGCCAAAATGATAGAGGAAGTAGAAAAGTGGTGTAGTCTTCCATATGAGGCGGTGAAGACAGCCAAACAAGATGTGTTGAGGGCGTTAGAAGAACTTAGAGCTGATGCACTAGAAGAAGTTGTAACCGCAGAAAATGTCGTCGCCATAATGACGGCAGAACTTAAAAAGCTTTCGAAGCTTCCCGTTTTAACCCACGAAGAACAAGCTAAGTTTCGTATATACGCGAATGATATGTATTATCATCTTGAATGTGCTAAGAATACCAGAGACGAAGAAGCAATCGCATTTCACCGGCAGCAGGCGAACGAACTTGCACAAGTCTCGCTTCGCGAGATGCGGGAGGTGATTAAACGAACTAGCGCGCGTGGATAAAAAAAATACCGATGTCAGTCCCGCCCTTAAGAGCGGCCTGTAATCGATCCTAGCGGCACTGGCTCCCTCGACCTCGACCCTCCTCGACCTGGGGCTCGACCGGGAGCCTCAGAGGTGAAGCGTCTGGTTACCTGAAAGCCGGGGCGTGTTGGCAGGCGGTGGAGGAGCACGCCGAAGATCGCCTGATCGGGGGGGCGGGCCTCAGGGGCCGATGCCCCGCCGTTGCCACCCTTTCCTGCAACCTCCAGCGCCGACCTATCCCGACCAACCAACCCGCCGCCGCGGGATCGATATCCCACGCCGGCCGCTGACAACCGCAACCAAAACGCGAGCGTTACGATTTACGCTGCGTCTATGTACGTTGCTCGCGCATAGATCGGGCTAGCATGTGCTGGAAGTATGAAGGGCGTGAAAGTGATCACGGTAGCGAGAAGTAGCTTTTTCAAAGGTGGCCGCATTACTTTCTGCATCCCTGAGCCCAACAGGCGGGAATTGGTGCCTCGCGGCAACCATTCGTGTCGCAGACCGCGTGGCGCGGTCGCCCGTTGGCGTTGTATTGGTTTCCATCAGAGCAGATCCAGCTTTCATCCAACTGCTTTACGCATTTGGCATTGCCTTGATAGTCAGTCCCCTGCCATTTAGGCATCTTTTGTTCAGCATGGGCTGTACCGGCAACCGCCAGCAAGGCGGCGGCTGCGGTGAGCGTCAGAGTGAGAAAGCTGACGTGCGGCAACCTTGGTTTCACGGTTCCCTCCCCCAAGAAAAGTTTTCTCTGGCCGGAATAGGATCGCCTTTTGGTTAACGAGTCAACTTGTTGGGACAATCCAAGCCTCTAGGAGCCCGCTGAGCGCCGTCTCCCGCACCCTTACCGCGTGCGAGCCCAGCCGCGCGGCGATGCCGAGGCGTTCAAAAAACCCAACCCGCACGACCTACAGCGCTTTTACCGAGGCCTACGATTTCCTGAACAAGCGGCTGTTTGAGAACCCTCTGCCGCGCTGTGTCTGATCACGATGCAGCGGCGCAACGGAAGCTACGGTCATTTCTGCGGCGAGCGCTTCGAGACGCGCGACGGCCAGGAGATCACCGACGAGATCTCGATCAATCCGCGGCATCTGCGCACCAGGCCGGTCGTCGACAGCCTATCGACCTTGGGGCACGAGATGGTTCACCTGGAGCAGTTCCACTTCGGTAAGCCCGGGCGCGGCCGTTACCACAACAAGGAATGGGCGGCATGGATGGACCGAATCGGTCTGATCCCGAGCCACCGTCATCGGCCATGATCGAGCTTCCTCTCGGTGTGGTCGGGACGGCACCGGGTTTGGCGCTGCCCCGGTGCCGTCCCGCATTGGCTAGCTGGGCGGTTCACCGACGTGCCCAGGTCGGGACAGGATGACGCGCTTACAGGAAATGTCCACTTGACCCCGGCAAACGCCATCGAGCGCGTCTTTGGTCAGGACGCCTGCCCGCGCCCCGTGGGGATCGCTGCGGGGAAACTCAGTGCAGTGGCGGTTCGTCGTCTGGGGGCTCGCTGTAGAAGCGAAACCCTGCTGGCACATCATGCACGGCTTTGGTGAGAAGCCCGCCCAGTTTATTGTCGAAGCGGTCGCCGATGGTGCTCATTGTGCGGCCAGTGGTGTCGATTGCGATGGTCAGGCAGGCCCGGTTATGTTCGCGCAACAGGCGGCTCAAGCCCTGCCGGTATTTGTCGGCGGTGTCGGGATGATTGAGCACCAGCCATACCGCGTAGAGGGCATCGGCTTGCGGATTGTCGAGACCGGGCTGCCACGTTACAGTCCCGTAGCTCCGCACTGATCTGCGCAATAACCTTTGCCTCGGGCATTTCGCGCCTGTGACTGCCGCCAATTGCCGCCGATCATCGACGAGTCGCATGTGCGCCGCGCCGCCGCAAGCCTCGATGCCCCCCGCAGACTGGTGGAAAATTCTTGTTTGGCGCTGCCCAGTTGTGCAGCGGATCGCGCTGCTGTCACGCGCAAAACGACTGCCTCGCCCGAATGGAGGGGCGGGCCTGGACGGTGCCTACCCCCTACGCCAACCACCCGGTTGCCGCCTGTGAGATCCCTAAACAAATTTGGGGTGGCGCTTGAACCGCTGGGAGCCCCGTGGAGCGCCGGAAGCTGGGGCTGGTTCGCTATGGTTCGAGGCAGTTTCGCCTATCCTGCGCCACCGGAGAGGCTCGGGAGATCGTATCTTCAGGGACACCTGGGCCGGTATCCGAGGTGAGCGCCAGGACGGGGAGCCGGTCGCCGTGTCGATAACGCTTTACCCAGTGATTTAAAGCTGCCACACGGGCGTGATCCTGATTCTGCCAGGGCCAGGAATTACGCAGCCACTCGTCCTTGGAGGGTAGCTCGGGATCATTGCAAATGGCCCTGCGATAAGCGTCGGCCAGCTCTCGCAATGTTGGCGTGAGATCTTTTGTCCGTATTTTCCAGCCGGTTTCAGAAAGCGCGATGGCAATGTGCTGAATTGCTTCCTCGGGCGTGATGCCGGGATGGATGTTCTGCTCGAACCATTGGCGCACCTCCGCCTCTCTTCTAGCATCACGCTCGTCGCGCCTGGTCATCGCCGCAACCTCACGGCTTCTGCGGGACCGGCGCGCACGCTCTTTGCGGTCGCGCTCAATGGCGATCCGCTCGCGAGCTACCGGGAGAATTCGGCTAACCGTCGCTTCCGATACGGCGATGCCGCGCTCAGCTAAGGCCAGTGTGACGCGATGTCGTCCCCAGAGATCCGGGTGATGATGGATCAGATTGATTACTGTGCCGAGCACCTCGCCTTCCTAGCGCGGCGCCTTCGGGCCTCGCTTCTGCGGGTGTAACGACGCCTGTGGTCGATCCGGGTCATAGGCTTTCAGCCAGCGATACAGGGTGGCGCGGGTGACACCCGCTTGACGCGCGGTCTCGGTGATCGTCGCTCCGTTGCGCACTGCTCGGACCGCCCGGTTTCGCTTTGATATTTCGGACGCGTTTTGCATCAAAATTATTAAAGCATGAGGCGCCCCCTGCCGCAATCCCGATCGGAGCCCGCGTCCAGGCCCACCCCCTGGGCCTGGAAGGTGTGGCACCCGGTCGCTGATCACCGGCCAATCGTCTCTGAGATGCCCCCGCGGCGGGGCTGGTCACGCGCGATAAAGCCGTATCGCCCTAATGAGCCTCGATTGTGCACCAGGGGTGGGCCTCACTGGTGGTTACCCCCTCGCGCGACCGCTTTTGGTCACCCCCAGAGCTTCCGCAAGCGCCACATCCCACGGCGTCTCCGGCGTCTTCTGCAGAATGCTCGCGATGCGGTCGCGCAACTTCGACGGCAAATGTTGTGCCTCTACCTGCTTCGAAATCTGGGGCTTGAGCTCGGCAATGGCCGCCGCGGCCAGCTGCTGTTCGAGCAGTCGGCGGGCGTGCTGCTTGAGGATGTCGGCTGCGGGGATCAGCTTGGTGACACCGTTGACAGTGAGCTTCCCGGTGATGAAGTCGATCAGCTGGCGCGACGTCATCGCATTGAGTTCGATCCGCTGATGCTGCAGGAACGCTATCTCTGCCTCCGTGGCACCATGCCGCCGCAGGGTGGTCGCACGCTTGCGCCAGTCGCCCGGTATTGCCTCAGGCTCGGCCTGGAGTCCCATCGCCTCGGCATCGGAGAGCCGCTTCGATTAAGTTGATTTCATTGTTGAACCAGTAGCGCCGGCTGTCGGTGCCGAGTGTGCCGAAGATCGAGAACCCCGACACGTCGAAATCGTGCAGCACGAAGAACCGTTCGATCCCGCGATCACATAGCCGGTCGAGCAGCATGCGGGACGCGCTGACCGACATCCCCTTCGTTGACATGATTGCGAGGTCATAGCGCTCAGCGAGCTGCGCCGCCTTGAACAGCGGCGCGAACCCCTCCTTCTCGACGAACAGCACCGCGCCGTAGCGGTGCTCCGGCCCGTGCGTCGGATAGAGGATGCCAGCTTCGACGCTGACAGTGTCGCGCAGCTGTGCACGCAGACCGAGATACTCCCGCACCTCAAGGGTGCCGAGCGGAACTTCCCTGCCTGTGTGCGGCTCAAGGAAGTGGCCGCGCGCGTCCCACACGACATCCCAGTCGGCGGCGTCCGGGTTCTCGTTCATGTAATCGGGCAGCAGGGTCTGCGTGAAATAGCGGTCGTCGAGCACCAAATCGCCGGTGATCGCCAGGATCTCGGGGCGCGCGGCATACATGATCTGACGTGGACGGGCAGGCAGCGTGCCGCCGTCGCTGGCCTTCAGATGGGCCTGCTCCATGACCGAGAAGGCAGCCTCGCGGATGGTGATGCGGGGCGCTCGCACCAGCCGCATCCGCCGGTAATGGACCGCTCCGCGATCGCGCTCCTCGGCCCGGCGCTGCTTGGCCCAACTCTTGGTGACGCTGGTCACTGCCTCGGAGAGGCTGTGCGCGACGTTGATGCGCTTGTCCATCACAGCACCAGCGCGGTCTTGCCGCGGTCGCTGAACTCGACCCGCGGCGCGGCGAGATGGGCGACGACGACAATCGGCTCGGCGCGACCGGTGCGCTGCTGGTTCAGCAACGCCTCAAGTAAGCCCTTCGCCGCCGCGCCCGAATGACCTGAACGGATTGCCGAGCGCGACTGACCAGTTGACCCCGGCGATGATGCGGCGCCCGGCTCGTCGTCAGGGCACCAGCCGAAGGCGGTTTCGATGACAACCGGCACCCCGTTCTCGCCGATGCCCGCCACCCGTTTGTACTTGAACGTTTCCGGTTGCACCCCGCAGCCGGTGAAGCGGGCGAGCAGATGATCGCGACCGATCGTGCCGAGATCCGCCGTGCCGGCCGGGCGGCTGTGGTGCTGCATCGCCGCCAGCAGGCGGGTGATGCCGGCATGGTCGATGGTCTCGCCGTGGCCGAGAAACTCGGCCAGCGACAGCCGGGCGGTGCCGCTTTCCTCAGCGACGGCCTTTTGTTTAGCGCTGCTCGAAAGTCCGCGGAACTCGGCGACGATCTCTCGCAGCGGGCGGTCGCGCCCAAGATCTTGGGCGCGCGCCAGATGGGCGGCGAGGTAGCGTTCGAGCCGAGCCTCGTCGTACCAATGGGCAGAAGTCGGGTCACTCGGCTTCCATTTCCGCCAGTCCGGCTGTGACGGCGCGCTCTCGACCAGGGTCTCACCGTCCCATCGCACCGAGATCGCCAGGTGCGGGTTGAACCATGCGTAGCCATCGGCAATTTGTAAAAAACGGCCTTCGCGTCGGCCAGGATTGAGCCCTCCTGTGCGCTCGCTGATCCGGCGCCGCTCTTCTTCGGCAAAGGCGGCCCATAGGTGCAGCTGAAATGGTGGGACCTTGTTGCCGAGCTCGGCGACGACAAACGGCACGCCTTGTGTCATCAGCCCGCTGATGAAATGCACGTCGCGCGACAACCGATCCAATTTCGCGACTATGATCTGTCCGCCGAGACGCTGAGCTTCGAGGAGGGCCGCTTGAAGCTTCGGCCGCTTGCTGAGCGCATCGGATCCAGCGCCGCTCTCGACTTCGACAAAGCGATCGTCATCCTCCTTGGCGCCTACCAGGGTGATGTCCTCGCGCTCGGCAAAGCTGCGGATTGCGTCGATTTGCGTCCTGCTGAATCCGGCCACGCAACCGTGATTGAGGTGACGTTTTTTACAGAAACCGCAGCCGGCGTGTGGCTGATCCGCGGCTCCTGGCGGATGCGGTCGACGGCGAAGACGATGTGGTGCGCGGTGCCGCAGCTGACGATGTCGACCGCGCCGCGGTCGCCGTCGAGCGCATAGGGCATCGCGACGACGGTTTTCAGCGCATTTCCCTGAGCGCCGCGGGTCGGGCTGACATAGGCCTCACGCGACGACACTCGGACGCTGTAATCGAGGATGCTGGCGACAGTGTCGGCGGCGATGCCGGGACCGTTGTCTGAAACGGTGATCACGGCACCCGGCACTGCAGTGCTCACCTCGATCGCGATGACGGGGGCGACGTCGGCCTCCTCGCAGCCGTCGACGGCGTTGTCGACGAGCTCCTTCAGCACCACCAGCGGCCACTCGGGGGGCGCATGGCCGATCTGGGCCGTGAGCTCGCGCTGTCCGACAAAATCGAGCAGCCGCGATGTCCGGAAAACGATTCGTTCGAGGCGCGGTGGTTTTGGGAAGCGGCTTGCCGCGCGCCGTGGGCCTTCACTGCGCACGGTGTTTAACCCGGCGTCAGCACGGCCATCGCCGTGTTCAGCGCGCTGATGCGTTGCTTGGCAGCGGCGGCGGCATGCGGCTGGAGGCGATACCGGTAGCCGCCGAAAAACATTGGCCGCCATGGTATGACGCTCGCGCCCGAGGCCTCGACCTCGATCGGCTGTGACGTCGACCGGCTGCGGCCTCGACCGGGAGGGGCCGGGGCCTGGAGGGTGGCACACCCCCTCGACGACCACCGGCCGGGGCTCCTTGCGATCCCCGAAAATTTGGGCCGCCATGCGCTCTCGGCATATCTGCCTGCAATTCTTCTGGCGTTGCCTGCGGCGCAACGCAGAAGGCAGTGAGCCTGTTTCTTACGGCTGTTCGCCGAGGATTGTGTCGAGCAATTCAAGCGGGACGCCGACCAGCCAGGAAATGACCTCGCGCCTTTCGCCTTCGGCAGCGAGTCTCCGGATTCCGTTGCAGATGTCGTTCCAACAGTCTGGTCCGATTCCCCTTTCGAGCGAGACCGGGTCGGTCAACTCACGCCCGCAGCGGCAGCAATGCCCCCACAGCCGTGCGGCTAATTGCATCTGCACGTCCGGCGCGCCGACAAAATCCAGCATCCGCGCGCGGGTGAGTTCGTAGGCCCGCAGCCGCAGTTGCTGTTTTTCGCGCCGTTGTTGTGCCTTCTGGGCATCGGCGTGGTCGATCTCGGCAATCTTGCGGTCGATCTCGGCGAGCCGCTTCTCTTCGCGGGCTCGCGCCTCATCGTTGAAATTGACATGCACGAGGTCATGGGTGAGGCGTTCGCGCTCTCTGACCAGTCCTTCCCATTCCCGCTCGTGCGGACTCTCGTAGGCGGAAAAATAGACGCTCGGGCCAAATCGCCATTCTCCTGGCGCCGCTTGCTGGGCTTCGAACAGGATTTGTCCGCGCAATCCGCGCTCGCTGCCGGCAAATAGCTCGAAGCTGCGGCAAGTGATGTCCCCCAATCCGTGCCCGCTGACGTGTTCACGAAGATACCCTGCAGATCGGCGCGGCGAGGCGAACTGCGCCCAAAGCCGGCCGATGGGTTTGTCTTCGGCACCGAGCCAGCCGAGCGTGCGGCAGATCGCGGCAAGTTCGTCACCGAGGATCATTGGCGGCGCCCAGGACGGCCGGCGCCGATCGCCTTCGGCAAACTCGACGCCGGCTTCGGCGCGTTGCCGCAGACGGTTGAATGCTTCGAACACGGCGGCATTGGATTCTTGTTGCCGCGATTGCCGCGGCGCCTCGATTGCCTCGAGCGCGGGTTCTTCGGCGCGTCTGGCCTCGGCGAGGGCTGCACTCCCGCGCTGCCATTCCTCTTCCTCTTTCTGCCGTCGAAGCTCCCGTTCACGCTGTTCGGCTTCACGCTCTGCGGCATTGAAGCTCCAAAGCTGAATAAGGTAGCCGTCGGCTTTAAGGATCTTTGTGTCGTTCCACCCCTCTGCGCTGGTGATAAACGGCGCAGCGCATAACACATTCTCCACTTCTTTAACTGAGGGGCCGATATCATTTGCCCATTCGACTGAGATACCGCAGGTACCACTAGTGGTCGAAATCTTGGTTTTTGGAAACGCAGTGCGTAGGGTTGCCCGAACCTTTTTCGCCGCTGAGGTGACAGGAATGTAGTCGCTGTAGTCGCTCATTTTTTCTCCTTCCGTCAGTGCAGCAGAGCGGCAGATACCCCCTGGGGCCTCACCTGTGCGGCGCCCGGCCGCTTACCACCGGGCACTCGTCCTTGAGATGCCGCCCCGCCACCATTGGTTTCTGGGCTGGTTACTTGCCGCCTTTGACCTGGGCGCGGATTGCCTGCGTGACTGCACTGGGCCATAGCCGCTCGCAGTCTGCAGCCCGATGCCGCTCAGTGCGGTATTCCACTGCGACCTTGCCGTCCCCGCGCAGTTCGCCGCGGCAGCAGCGCAGCTGCGGCTGAAACCGAACCGAAACGTCATCGCGCATCGTTATATTGCCTCAGGTAATGGAAAGCCGCCGGAGCCTCGATGGGGTGATCACGCACCACCGGAGCGTCGAAGGGCAGTTCGATGATCCGGTTTTCGATGCCGAGATTGGTCTTCATGTAGATTTTCAGACCGGAATCGCGCGCCTGGGCCACCAGATCGGCGATCCATTCGAAGGGTGGACGCCATTCGGGTGTGTCATACCCGTCCTGACGAGTGCTGCTGGCCCCGCCGATGACGATCCAGTGGAACCGGTCGAGGTGCTTGAAGCGCAGCGGCTCGATCAACGGCTCGCAGGAGAGCCAGCGTACGCCGCTCCCGACATGGGCGAAGGCCTCCTCCGCGCCGTTAACGCGCGCCTGGAGATCGACGGTGGTGCCGATCCAGGCGTTTGGCGGGATGTTGAATTCCGTCATGCGCTTGGGAAATTTTGTCAGGCACAGGAAATTCCACTCGGGGGCTTCGGCGATCATTGTTAGCGCCGCCTCGATCCATTCCGCTGGCACCCAGCGGCCGAACATGTCGGCCATCGAGCCGAGAAACACATTGCGGTAGCGGGTGTCCGTCGTGGCCTCGGGCGGAACCTGCATGAAGCGCGGGGCGGCCAGCCGCCGTGGGTGCAGCGTTGGCGCGAAGCCGAACGGGTAAGCTTCCGCCATTCGCCGCTGATTGGCGATCTCGCGGGCATAGCAGTAGGGGCAAGTGTGCTCGCATCCGGTTACCGGGTTCCATGACCACATCGCCCACTCGATGTCGGTGCTGGTCTGTCGGTTGAAATGTAGTGCCGGCCGGTCGCCAAGCTCGGGCGGTAGCAGGCTTTGCCGAGTGGCGGCGTCGAGCTTGCGCCACTGCTCCAGCGCGACATGGTCGTGGTCGTCAGGATCTGGCCGTCTTGTCGGCTTGATGTCGGCAGCACCGGCACTCCGGCCGATCCTGGTCTTCGCGACCTCCTCGCGGGTTTTCTCGACGGTCAGGTTGTCCCTGACCACGCGGCCGACCAGTGAGCGCCACTCGTGCTTGGGTGCGGCGTGGATCTCGACGAGTTGTGAAAACGCCGTCGCGTGACCGATATCGGTCACGGCTTCCGCTACGCGGGCAGCCTTGACCTCGTTTTCGACGGATGTTCTAGCCCGTCCGGCGCTGGCGGCATAAGCCTTGATGTCCATGCCGCTGTTGAGCGCATGCCGTCCGCGTTCGATCGGCGTCGGTTCGCCCTGCGCATTGGATGTCGCCAGCAGCATATAGGCGGCTTTGTCGTCGAGTTTGCGCACCCAGCACGGCACCCGGTCGAGGCCCGCCTGCTCGGCCGCCACTCTGCGGTGATGACCGGCGAGGATCTGCCAATCTTCGCCGAGCGGTCTGACGATCAGCGCATGCGCCGGATCAAAACCATTGGCGGCAAGTTGCGCGCGGATCTGCTCGACGATGTCGTCGCGCGGCGCGAGCCTGGGGTTGTCCGGGTGCGGATGCAGCCGCACCAGTGGCAGCCATTCCACCTGTAGCATCGAGGGCGTGGTCATGGTGCCGCCCCCAGCACTGCCGCAGCGGTGTTGAGCGCTGCGATGAGCTGCTCCGCATCGGCCGTGGCATGCGGCTGCACGCGGTAGCGGTAGCCGCCGAAGACCTCGTCCTGCTCGAACACGCCGAGCGCGACGAGGCGTGCGGCATGCCACCGGGCGGTGCGCTCGGCGACCGCCGCCAGCGGCGCGATCTGGCGTGCCGTGAGCCAGCCGCTGCTCGTCTGAACCACCCGGAAGGTGGAAATTTCATGTTGGGAAATCATGTGTCGGAATCCTTCGCGTGCTGTGAGCCGGTCCCGATGACCGACCGCTCTTTTTGTGATCCCGGTGCTTGCCGGGAATGGTGCACGCGAGGTGGAGGAGAGGCCGACAGGGGCACTCCGACACCATCAGCCGTCCCGCAATCATCCGCGTGACGGCTGCGCAGACAATACCACACCTGGGTCCGACAACGCAAGGCCGGGTTTGGTCAGGACATTGCGCAGTGCCGGCGGCCTTGCCGTCACGGCGGCATTGGGCGACTATGCCCCCGAGCGTTTGGGGGCGGTTGCGGCGGTTGGAGGGAGAAAATGAGAGATACCACGTTTGGGATGACAACAAAGGCGTTGCCACCAGACCCTGGAAACCTTACGCGCCGCCGGCCGTCGTCAATTGCATGAGCGTGCACATGCCCGAGCCGGCAGCCACCAGAGACCGGCTAATCATGCGGCGGCCCACTGGGCACGGCCCGCGCGACCAAGGCGAGGGTATTGGCGAAGGGGCTGAACGCGGGCTTGGTCCGCTGTGCCGCATCCGGCAGAACGGCGAGAGCGGCGACTGGAGTGGCGAGCTTGCTGACGAGGCGGAAGGCATGTTGCACATTCGCTCGCGCGGCGGCGAGATCGAGATCTACTACGCATTGCTTGAGACCGAGGACGGTGCGGACCCGGATGTCACTGGAAAATACTCGGCTCTCGCGAAGATCGTTGCCGGTGCGGTGTACTTCACAGCGGGTTCGCAAGTGCTGGGCGAGGTAAACCGTCTGAATGCCGCGGGCATTAAGTTCGCGCTCGGTGCTGGGCGAGTGTGGTTTCGAGAATGACCGTGAGTAGGTTTGCCGCCAACCCGGAGTGCTCGCATCGGCTGGGTCATGCCTTCAGTGGCCGAACGACGAGTTTCCGTACACGGTGATCAGGCAAACCGCCGCGGGCGAACGTTTTGCGGACCCCGGTTACCATTGTCGACGGGAAGCTGGAGGGCGCGGCGTCGGAAGCGATGGCGCGAACGATGTACGATTCAAGCCATGAAGCTGTGGCGAGGGGCGAGAGCACGATCCCGACAGCAGCAATCCTGGAGCGACTGGCTCTGCTCGAATCGGAAGCCAAAGTGAGTGACGGAAGAACAATCCGTGGGTCGGGGGCGAGAGGGTCTGGTAAAATCAAACATTACGGCAAGCGTGATCTCGCACGAGGAAAGTGTGGTGTCTGAAATCATTCCAAAGCTTGCTCGCGACGGCACCCACCGCGGCGGTGCTCGTTCGAACTCGGGCCGTCCGAAGGGCATTCCGAACCGCTGGCCGCGTGAAGTTGCCGCGGAAATCCGTCGCCTCGGGAACGAGGTTGAGAAACTCCGCGAGCAGCGGCGCCTTGAGGGCGAGCACGGTGAGCGCATCCTCGCTCGCCTGGTCGCGATCGAGCGGCAACTCGGGTTGCGGGAAAAGATCGAGATGCCGTTCCACACCCGGCGCCAGCCGTTAGGAAGGTGAGGACGGCAATCATGACAGATAAGGTTCACCGGATCATCGGCCACTACGTCCTCGACAATCCGAGCGGAGGCCCTGATCGCGACGGCACCTCTCCGGGCTCGTTGGTTGTCGAACAACACTCGGACGGTCACTGGTACGACGCCTCCCTCAACTGCCGCATCGAGGCGTTCGAGATCGCCCCGACTTCGTCGATCCCGCACTATTTCAGTGAGCCGCCACCCTTCGACGAACAGACCGAGATCTATGTCGTCATCGAGGATGAATATTTTCGCACCTTCGTCCCCAAGCCTGGCGAGTGCGAGCGCGTCGGCTTGCCGGTTCGCCGGCTGATCAATTGAGCGAAGGGAGGCGATCGCCGAAATCATCCGGGTGGTGCGCTCGACACGTTGATGGGTTGGGCCGCACTCGATCCTTTAACCTGGTCTGCACCGATCCGCCGTATTCGTTTGGCAATCAAGGGGTCGCCGAGCACGAGCTATCCGCCGATGTCGCGGTGATCCTGCGCGAAGCCGGCAAATTGGTGCGGCCGGGCGGATGGATTCTGGTGCTGAGCGCCTCGAGCGAACGCAGCATGGGTTATGTCCGGGCGGCGTTGCGTGGGGTGTTGATCCCCATCAGGACTGTGGTGTGGTGCAAACCCACGGTCCAGACCAAGGTGCGCACCGCCGGGTGGCGTTGGGATACAGTCGCCGTGACCGCCTTCCGTAATGGCAAGAGCACGCAGTCGGCGCCGTCCATCGACATGCCCGGCTACATCATCGCCGAGCCGGTCAGAAACGGCCGCCGCGCCGAGTTGCTACCAACCGTCTGCGACTGTCTGGTGGCGCTGTTCATTACGGGCGGGGTTCGAACGGCATGACCAATGCCACCGGCGTAGGCTGCAGCGGGCGCTGCCCACCGCGGGCCGCGAGAGGGGACCCCCGAACAGGCGGCACCCGCAAGTTCGTGCAGTACTGCGGCTGACGCCGTTGGACGTGTTGTGGCTCGTGTCGAGGTGAGCTACGCCCCGGCCTCCGAGCCGTCTCAGCGATTGCGAGCGACGCCTGACATGCACGGGGCGGTTCGATCCGGTCGCGTCTCGGGAGCTTAATCTCGATCGTAACGTGATGGCGCAAGCACTAAGGACGAACACGACAACCGAGGTCCTGGCTGGGCTGGTCGAGCGGGTGACCTTTCACAACCCCGAGAACGGCTTCTGCGTGCTTCGCGTCAAAGCTCGCGGGCAGCGCGATCTCATAACCGTCCTTGGCTCTGCCACCATGCCGGCGAGTTTGTTCAGGCGAGTGGCAGCTGGGTCAACGACCGGACGCATGGGGTCCAATTCAGGGCCTCGTTCCTCAAGGCTACGCCGCCGACCACGGTCGAGGGCATCGAGAAGTATCTCGGCTCGGGCATGATCCGCGGGATCGGCCCGGTCTACGGCAAAAAGCTGGTCCGCGCCTTTGGCGAAGCTGTGTTCGATATCATCGAGCAGGAACCGGGGCGCTTGCGCGAGGTGACCGGGGTCGGCCCAAAGCGAGCCGCGCGGATCATCGCCGGCTGGGCCGAGCAGAAGGTCATACGCGAGATCATGCTGTTTCTGCACAGCAATGGAGTGGGCACCTCGCGAGCGGTACGCATCTACAAGACCTACGGAGCCGATGCTGTTCAACTGATCTCGGAAAACCCATACCGCCTGGCGCGCGACATCCGCGGCATCGGGTTCCGCACCGCCGACCAGATCGCAGGCAGGCTCGGCATTGAGAAGACTGCCCTCATCCGCGTTCGTGCCGGCATTTCCTTTGCCCTCGCCGAGGCGATGGACGACGGCCACTGCGGCCTGTCGTGCGAGGAGCTTCTCACCCTCACTAGAGGGTTGCTCGATGTGGCGAGCGAGCTGGTCGATACGGCCCTCGGCCTCGAACTCCAGGACGGCGTTGTCGTCGCCGACGATTTGGATAGCCGACGCTGCGTGTTCCTGGCTGGTCTATATCGGGCGGAACGGGCGATCGCCGAGAAGCTCGCCGCATTGGCAAGCGGAACACCGCCGTGGCCGGCGATCGACGTCGACAAGGCGATCCCATGGGCCGAGAAGCGAACGAGCCTGACACTCGCCAACAGCCAGCAAGAGGCAATCCGTGTTGCATTGACCTCAAAAGTCCTCGTGGTCACCGGCGGCCCGGGGGTCGGGAAGACGACGCTGGTCAATTCGATCCTGAAGATCTTGCTTGCGAAGAGGGTCGCTATCGCCGTGTGTGCGCCGACGGGTCGCGCTGCCAAACGCCTGTCCGAGAGTACGGGCCTTGAGGCGAAGACGATCCACCGGCTACTCGAAACCGATCCGCGGACCGGGCATTCCGCCGCACCGAGGAACGCCGCTCGACTGCGATCTACTGGTCGTTGACGAGACCTCGATGGTCGACGTGCCGCTGATGCGGGCAGCGTTTCGGCTGGACCTTCTGCCCAGGGTGACAAGGTCATGCAGATCGAGAATGACTACGATAAGGAGGTCTACAATGGCGATCTCGGCGTCGTATCGCGCATTGATGAGGACGACGGCGAGCTCGCTGTCGACTTCGACGGCCGCGAAGTAACCTATGGCTGTGGGGAGCTGGACGAGCTGGTGCTATTGGCTACGCGACGACGATCCACAAAAAGCCAAGGCTCGGAATACCCGGCTGTGATCATACGTTGACGACCCAGAACTACCCGATGCTGCAGCGGAACCTGATCTACACCCCGGTTACGCGGGGTAGGCGCCTGGTGATGCTCGTCGGACAGCGAAGGGCGCTGGCCTTCTCCGTGGCTTCGAAGAGTAACGCCAGGCCAATGAGCCTGACCCAAAATCCTAGATGCTCTAGATAATCGCCAGCGAAGGACCGCTTTCGAATCCCACAACAGCCGTTCGGCCTTCACATTTGAACGGCTCTTCGTGCCCCATTCCGGACCTCCGTCACCCGCGCCCTGATCGACTGAGTTAGTGGGAATCCGTCATTCGGTTCGGGATCAGATCCGCGCCGAGGTGATGCTCGCGTCAGGCTGAGTTCCATCATATCCTCAGCCGCAGATCTCCTGTGGGACTGGCCTTGCGAGATGAGCGAAGCGCGGGTCGAGCGGCGATTGGCGGCCATTCTCGCGGTCGATGTCGCCGGCTATTCGCGGCTGATGGGCGAGGATGAAGAGGGCACGCTCACGGCGCTGTGGGCGGTTCGCCGGGAACTCGGCGATCCCAAAATCGCCGAGCATCGGTCGCATCGTCAAGACCACCGGCGACGGCCTCCTGGTCGAGTTCGCCAGCGTCGTCGACGCGGTGCGCTGTGCGGTCGAGGTGCAGCGGGAGATGGTCGCCCGCAACGCCGCGGCGCTGGCAGAGCGGCGCATCGAATTTCGCATGGGCATCAATGTCGGTGACATCATCATCGAGGATGGCGACATCTTCGGCGACGGCGTCAACATTGCAGCCAGGCTCGAAGCGCTGGCTGAGCCGGGCGGGATCTGCCTCAGTGCCGCGGCTCACGAGCAGGTGCGCGACCGCCTCGACATCGCCTTCGAGGATCTCGGCGAGCAGCAGGTCAAGAACATCACAAGGCCCGTGCGCACCTATTCTGTCGCTCTCGGCGGATCGTCCCGCTCGGCGCTACCGGCCGGAGCTCCGCTGCAGCTCCCCGACAAGCCGTCGCTCGTGGTCTTGCCCTTTCAGAACATGACCGGCGATGCCGAGCAGGAGTATTTCGTTGATGGCATGGTCGAGGAGATCACGACGGCCATCGCGCGGCTGCCGTGGCTTTTCGTGATCGCCCGCAACTCCGCCTTCACCTACAAGGACAAGCCGGTTGACGTGAAGCAGGTGGCGCGCGAGCTGGGCGTGCGCTACGTGCTCGAAGGCAGCGTGCGCAAGGCCGGCAACCGGGTGCGCATCACCGGGCAACTGGTCGACGCAACGACCGGCACTCACATCTGGGCCGACCGCTTCGACGGCGCGCTCGACGACATTTTTGAGTTGCAAGATCAGGTCGCCTCCAGCGTGGCCGGCGCGATCGGACCAAAACTGCGCCAATCCGAGATCGAACGCGCCAGCCGCAAGCCGACCGCGAACCTCACCGCTTACGACCTCTATCTGCGCGCATTGGCGCAATCCTACCGCTATACCGAAGAGGGCTTT
>Ga0306926_10001537_pt1 | contig 23036 bp, 20 predicted proteins | sample flu12Cox44000178_FD_203759 | JGI IMG/M metagenome (GOLD analysis project Ga0306926, IMG submission 203759) | Lab enrichment of tropical soil microbial communities from Luquillo Experimental Forest, Puerto Rico - flux8day.12C.oxic.44.000.178 (v2)... | ecosystem: Environmental > Terrestrial >...
CATCCCTGAGCTGGGGAATGCGGGTGAGCTTGGCCGTCATCTTGGAGTGGTCGACCTCGATGTAGTCCGGCACGTCACGCTCTGCGAGACCGGTCGCCTCGATCACCACCGTCAGCTGCTTGGACTTCTCCTTGACCTCGATCAGGTCATCCACCTTGACGCGATAGCTTGCGATGGTCACGCGGCGCCCATTCACCTTGACATGACCATGGTTGATGAACTGGCGGGCCGCAAAAACGGTCGGCACCAGCTTCGCCCGATACACAACAGCGTCGAGCCGGCGCTCCAATAGTCCGATCATGTGCGCGCCGGAGTCGCCCTTCATGCGAATGGCCTCCTGATAGATTCCGCGGAATTGGCGCTCGGAGATGTTGCCGTAGTAGCCTCGCAGCTTCTGCTTCGCGCGCAGCTGAATGCCGTAGTCGGAAAGCTTGCCCTTGCGTCGCTGTCCGTGCTGGCCCGGGCCATATTCGCGGTGGTTGATCGGGCTCTTGGGCCGACCCCACACGTTCTGGCCCATGCGGCGGTCGATCTTGTACTTCGCCTCGTGGCGCTTGGTCATCGCGTCCTCAATTCTCCTGCTGGCTCGAGGATCGCGCCCTCCTCTGTTCCGGCATGGCCGAAACCGACAGATCTGGCCGCAGCGACGGACAGACCGCGGGTCGCGAAATGCCGCACTTCAAGAGCTTCCCCACCAAGGGATGTCGTGCGGCGCGCGGTTTCTAGGGTGAAAGCCCGCACGAGTCAAACTGGTAGAGCTAGCCTGCTTCCCGGTACACATCGATCTCGACCGCGCCGGGCAGCAGCGATCGCCAGGTCTGCAAATAAGCCTGCACGCGCGGATCACTGGCAACCCGCTGCCGATTGAGCTCGATGATCTCGTGGGTGTCGTACTCGATCTCGTGAATGAAGCGCGCAGGATCGTCCACGTTCTGAAGGAGCCGGCTGCGTCGGCCGCCGAACGCTTCGTAGAACGGCGCTGCCGCCTTCAGAAAGGACGCCAGATGTGCGGGGTTCGCGGCCGGCAACGTGAACTTGAGCTGCACTGTTCGTCGGACCGTCTGTTGGTCGTTGGTCATCGTCCGCGCCCCGTGTCCCTATTCGCCGCAGGAACCGCATCGCGCCTGCCTGGCCCCTGCTATAGCATGATCGCGATCGGGCGCAGGGCTTTCGTTGATGCAACTGATATCACCGTGGAGGGGCTGGCAACCGGCTCTGGCTAGTTGCGCGACCAATCCCGAATCGTGCCAGCGCCAAGGCGAGCGGCTCGGAGGGAATTTGGCCGGAAGTGAACATGGCCTGTGCCGGGATCAATGTCTCGGTCGCCGCGGCAGGGCCGCTCAGATCGAGAACGCGGCGCGCGATGGCGGGCGCGGGGTCGATGAAGGTGACGGGCCAGGGGGCGAGGCGCTCCAGCCTGTCGATCAGCAGCGGATAATGCGTGCACGCGAGCACGATCGTATCGGTGCGGCGCCCTCCGTCGTTGCGGAAGCAAGGGGCGATCTCGGCGGCGATGAGCCGGTCCTCGACCGCTCGGCCATGCAACTCCGCCTCTGCGTACTGCGCGAGATGCGCGGCGCCGACCAACGCCACCTCGCTGCCGTTGGAGAAATCGCGGATCAGCGCTCGGGTATATTCTCGATTGACCGTCGCTTGTGTGCCGAGCACGGTGACCCGCTTGCTTCGCGATTGAGCGCAGGCCGGCTTGATGGCCGGCACGGTCCCGACGAACGGGACGTGGAAACGCTCGCGCAAGTGCGGCAGCACAAGTGTCGATGCCGTGTTGCAGGCGAGGACGACGATGTCGGGACGGTGGGTCGCAAGCAGCTCGCCCATGAGGACGCATAACCGCTCGACCAGCGCCGCCTCGCTGCGCGTGCCGTAGGGAAAGAAGGCGTCGTCGGCTGCATAGACATAGCGCGCGTCAGGGCGCGCCTTTGCGATCTCCCGGAACACGGTCAATCCGCCGAGCCCGGAATCGAAGACCAGGATGGTCGGTGCTTTCACCACGCCGGCAACGGGTACGAGAAGACGGGCTGCCCGGCAATGGCGGATACTGCCAACTTGCCGGTCGTGCTGGGGCATGTGCGGCAGGGTGGTGGCGGCCTTTCGCCTCCGCCTGCATTTGTAGGGGCGAGGCATGCCTCGCCCCTACAGCCGCCGGTCTCAAGCATGTTCTCCGCGCGCGAATTCCGCCGCCCTGCGGATCGCCGCGATGTTGGCGCGGTAAGCTTGCGGATTGCCGCCCTTGAAAACGGCGGAGCCGGCGACCAGCACGTTGGCCCCGGCCTGGACCACCACCGGCGCCGTCTCCGGCGTGATCCCGCCGTCCACCTCGATATCGATCGGACGGGTTCCGGCAAGCGCGCGCAATCGCGAGAGCTTCTCGGTCGCGAATGGAATGAAGCTCTGACCGCCGAAGCCCGGATTGACGGACATGACCAGTACCAGATCGACGATATCAATGACCGGCTCGATCGTCTCGATCGGCGTGCCGGGATTGAGCGTGACCCCCGCCCGCTTGCCAAGCGCCCGGATCGCCTGCAGCGAGCGGTGCACGTGCGGTCCGGCTTCGACATGCACGGTGATGTGATCGGCCCCGGCCTTGGCAAAAGCTTCGAGATAGGGATCGCACGGGGCAATCATCAGGTGCACGTCGAAAATCTTGCGCGTGTGCGGGCGCAGCGCCTTGACGACGTCCGGTCCAATCGAAATGTTGGGAACGAAATGACCGTCCATCACGTCGACATGGATCCAATCGGCGCCGGCAGCATCGATAGCGCGTACTTCCTCGCCCAGGCGGGCGAAGTCTGCCGCCAGAATCGAGGGGGCAACGATCAATGGATGGTGCATTGGGCTCCTCCCGAGAGCCGAGAGCATGATCCCGAAAAGCGGGTTCCCGTTTTCGGAAAAGGACCATGCTGCGGCAAAGAGGTAGAGCGAGATGATTCAAGGAAAAATCATTCCGCATCGCGTCGCCTAACATGCTGGAGGGGGATGGGCAACGCGCCGGATCGTGCGGCCCACTCGCCATGACCAGGCTCAATGCCGTTGTGCTCGGCGCCGGAGTCGTTGGCACCTGCGTCGCTTTGCATCTGGTCAAGCGCGGCCTCAAGGTGGCGCTGGTCGATCGGCGCGGGCCGGGTGAGGAGACGTCCTACGGAAACGCAGGGGTGATCGAAGGAAATACGCTCCTTCCTCCGGCTTTTCCATCGCAGACTTCTCTACTCCTGCGCATTGCGCTCAAGCGCGCGCCGGAAGCGAGCTATCATCTGAGCTTTCTGCCGCGCGTGGCGCCCTGGCTGTGGGCCTATCGCGCCGCCACGCGCCCTCGTGAGCTGGTGGAAACGGCTCGCGCCACCCGCGCACTGTTCTCGCATGCGGTAGAGGAGCATGAAATCCTGCTCGCGGAAGCGGGCGCCAGCCGGTATCTGCGCAAAAACGGCTGGATCAAGCTCTATCGCAGCCCGCGCGGCTTCGCGGCGCTCGCCGACCAGCTCGCACTGGCGCAGGAGTTCGGCATTTCCTTTCGGGTGCTTGACGCGGATGCCGCCTGCGCGATCGAGCCTTCTCTCGCACCGGTTTTCCACCGCGCCGTGCTGTGGGAGGGCACCGCCAGCGTCATCGATCCGCTCGCGGTGACGCGAGCCTATGCGGCGCGATTCGCTGCTCTCGGCGGCCTCGTAATGACCGGTGATGCGCGTTCGCTGCGGCGCGTGGCCTCGGGCTGGCGGCTCGAGGGAGCACAGGAAAGTCTGGAGGCCGAGCAGGCAGTCGTGTCACTCGGGCCCTACGCACCTGATCTGCTCGATCCCTTGGGCATCAGGCTGCCGCTTGGCATCAAGCGGGGCTATCACCGCCACTTCCGGCCGCTCGGCAATGCCGGCCTGAGCCGCCCGGTTGTGGATGCGGAGATCGGCTTCTGCCTCGCTCCCATGGAGCAGGGAATTCGCCTCACCACGGGGGCCGAATTTGCCGCCCGCGACGCAAAACCGACGCCCACGCAGCTTGAGCTGTTGATGCCCGCGGCACGGAGCTTGTTCCCCTTGGGCGAAGCCGTTGAGCAGACGCCCTGGATGGGGAGCCGTCCGTGCTTTGCGGACTCACGGCCAGTGATCGGGCGTGCCCCCGGACATCCCGGTTTGTGGCTGGCCTATGGCCACGCGCACTGGGGACTCACGCTTGCCGCTGCCACTGGCCGGCTCGTTGCCGAGATGATGACCGGGGTGACGCCGTTCGTCGATCCCGCGCCTTACGCGGCAGAGCGCTTCGCTGCGTCACCCAGCTGAGTGTCCGATTTTTCCGGGCTATTCGATGGTGCGAATGACGCTCGAAGTCGGACGGGCTTCGCCTCCCCCGCCGCCCACCAGTTTCAGGATCATCTCGTCGTACTGGGGCAGGGTGGTGACCGGAAACTTCGGCTTCATGAAAACGATCTTGTAGCCGCCGGCCTTGAGGTCGTTGAGCAGATCCATGGAGGCCTCGGCCGTCGCATGCTGGAAATCGTGCATCAGCACGATGCCCTTGCCGCTCTTCTTCAACTTCGCCATCACCGATTGTCTGACCTGCTCAGGCTTGCGCATCTTGAAATCGAACGAGTCCAGGTCGGCATTAAAGGTCGCGATGTTGCGCTTGCCGAGATAAGCGATGAGCTCCGGCGGTTCCTTCAGTTGCGGGAAGCGGAAATAGGGGGCCGTCGGCCCGCCGACCGCCCAGCGCACGGCGCTCACTCCCTTCTCGATCTCTTCCTTGGGGTCGTAATCAACGGCCTCTTTCTTCCCCCTGAACTCGCACGACCCCTTGGTCTTCGATAGATTCTGATGACACCAGGTATGCGAACCGACTGCATGTCCCGCGGCGGCGACAGTCCTGAGGATCCCTGGGTGATAGGTGGCATGCACGCCGATCGGGAAGAAGATCGCCTTGGTGCAGTGCGCCGCCAGTGCCTTGAGCACGGCCTGGGTCCTGTCTGGCCAGGGGCCGTCATCGAAGGTGAGCACCACTTCGCCTTCGCGCAGGAAATCATAGGGACTCTCGAAGCCGAAACGGGCCCCTCCCGTCGTATCGATTTCGACCACGCGCGAGACGCCAAGTGCGTTGGGATTTTCGGGACAGGCGGAGGTGGTGGAACGCGGCATTGCGGCCGGCGTGGGCGCGGGGGCTGGAGTCGGTGCGGCCGCAGGCGCAGCGGCAGCCGGGGCGCTTTCCGCCACCATGGGGGCTGCGGCTTTCGTAGCCGGTGCTGCGCTTGGCGCTGCCGCAGTGCTCGGCACAACAGGAGCGCTTGGGGCGGATAAAGCCGGAGCTGAAGCCGGGGTCGCGCTTGGGGCCGCTGACGCCGCGGTGGCCGGGGCAGCGAGGCTGGCGGACGGCCTGATTGGCGTTACCGCCGCTGGGATCGGATCCCGCTCTTCCAGCGTCGTAATGGGCGATCGGACGGAACCGTCAGTCGTTGCCTGGGGTGGTGTTGTCGTAGCAACCGGAGCGGGCGCTCGTTGCGACAGCATGGCGCCGAACACCGCCACACACATCACCACCACAAGTGCGCACGCCATCGCTGCAAGACGCATGGCAGAATCTCCCAAGGCTGAAACGGCCCCACCCCAGCACGGTGCCGCGAGCCGCACTGCGGCTCATGAACCACACTCCGGCATTTTTAAGCGGCCATTTCGCGGCGGAGTCAACGAAAGCCACGATTATTGTCGCAAAAGTGGCTAACTGTGACATTCCTGCCAGCTTGGTGGTCCTCCCGGCAGGGCGGCAGCCTCGAATACCGCGCGTGCGACGGCCCGCGCGAGCACATTTGCTGCCGCAATTCCCAAATCTGCGAGGGCGACAAGGGGATCGGCCAGCGGGCGGCGCCCGGTTCCCGCGGCAAATACTGTATCGCCGTCGAAAGTCGTGTGGGCCGGATAGATGGCGCGCGCGAGCCCATCCTGGGCCATGACGGCAAGCTCCTTCGCCTGCGCCTTGCTCAGCGCTGCATCAGTGGCCACGACCGCAATGGTCGTGTTCGCCCCAATTCCCCCCTTCGCGATCGGCGCCAGCGCTGCGGCCGGCAAGGGCGAGGGAAAGCCAAGCCCGCCGAACTCGTCATTGAGCTCGAATGGAGCCGCCCAGAAATGCGGGCCATTGCCCACGATGACGCTGCCGCAGGCATTCACCGCCACCAGCGCGCCGACCACGTGGCCACCCCGAGTGACCGCTGATGCCGAGCCAAGCCCGCCTTTGCGGTTGACGGTGGTGGCGCCGAAGCCCGCGCCCGCGGTTCCGAGGCCGAAACTCAGCGCGGCGGCGGACGCGGCGCGGTAGCCCAGCTCGCGATAGGGCGAGAATCGTCCCCAGGCCTTATCGCCGCCGTTGAGCAGGTCGAAGAGCGAAGCACCGCAGACAATCGGCACCCGGACATCCCCGATGGGGAAGCCGCGTCCGTGCTCATGCAAATATGCATGCACCCCGCTGCCGGCGTCGAGTCCGAAGGCGGAGCCGCCGGACAGCACCACCGCGTCGATGTGCTCCACGCTGCGGTGGGGTTCCAACAAGTCGGTCTCCCGTGTCGCCGGCGCTCCGCCGCGGACATCGACCGAGGCAACCGCCGGCTGCTCGAACAGGATGGCGGTGACGCCGGAAGCAATACGGGCGTCATCGGCGTTTCCCACCATGATGCCGGCCACATCGGTGATCAGGTTCTTCATTTCCGGGTGAGCAGTCGCAGCTTGCATCGTCCCCCCGCTCTGTCCCATTTAGCGGCATGTCCGCCGACGTAACCTTCCTTGCCGCATTCCTGGCCGGCATCGTGAGCTTTCTCTCGCCATGCGTGCTCCCGCTGGTGCCGCCTTATCTCGTTTATCTCGCCGGAGCTTCCTTCGGCCGACTCGCCGAGGCGCAGCAGCGGCCGCGTGTAACAAGAGAGACCGTGTTTGCCGCTCTTCTGTTCGTGGCCGGGTTCTCCACCGTATTTGTAGCGCTCGGCGCCAGTGCGAGCGGCATCGGAGGGCTCGTGCGCTTCTACTCGAACGAGCTCGCGATCCTCGCCGGCATCGCCATCATCGTGATGGGACTCCATTTTCTGGGCCTCATCCCGATCGGCTGGCTCAATCGGCAGCTGCGGCTCGAAGTGCAAAAGCCCGTTGGGCTGTGGGGCGCCTATGTCATGGGGCTTGCCTTCGCTTTCGGCTGGACGCCGTGCATCGGACCGATATTGGCCGCGATCCTGGCGATGGCAGCCGCCAAAGCGACAGTTGCGAAGGGAGCAAGCCTGCTCGCGGTGTACTCGCTCGGACTCGGACTCCCTTTCCTCATTGCCGCCTTAGCGGTCGAGCCATTTGCACTCTTCCTGGCTCATTTCCGCGGCCATCTCAGACATATGGAGCGCGTGACGGGTGGCCTGCTCGTGCTCACCGGGGTTGCGTTCCTCACGGGGCTGTTCACGCAGCTCAACAACTGGCTGATCGAGGCGTTTCCCGCGCTGCAGAGCATCGGCTGAGCAGCGTGCAGCAGGGGCGGCGCATGCGTCGCCCCTGCTGTCGAGAGAGTCGAGACGCGCGATCACTGCGACTCGACATAGGTGATCTTGCCGTCAGGACCTTTCTTCCAGACATAGAGAACATAGCGGTCCTTTTTCTTGCCTCCGACCGTATAGCCGGTCACGTCGCCTTTCTGGTCGTAGGACATGTCTCCAAGCACGGTATTGAACGTCTTGCCCGAATGCATGACCTCGGCGACCTTCCTTGGTTCGATCGAATTCGCCTGCTCGGCGGCCTGCTTGATGATCTGGACGGCCGCATAGCTGTAGAGCGTGTATGCCTGCGGCTCGAAGCCTTTCTTCCTGAAGAGCTCGACAATCTCCTTGTTTGCGGCGTTCGTCCGCGGATCGGGCGAGAAAGTCATCAGCGTGCCCTCGGCGCCGGGACCCGCGATGGATGCAAACTCGTCATCCGCGATGCCGTCGCCGCCCATGAAGGGCGCCTTTACGCCCTGATCCCGCAGCTGCCGCAGGATCACCCCGCCGGTGTCATGCAGGCCTCCCCAATAGACGAGGTCGGCGCGTGCCGCCTTGATCTTTGATACCAGCGCCGAGTAGTCCTTCTCGCCGACATTGACCCCTTCGTACAGCACCTCCTTCAGCCCCTTGGCGTTCATGGTCTTGCGGGTCTCGTCCGCGAGGCCCTGTCCGTAGGTCGTCTTGTCGTGAACGACCGCCACCCGCTTTCCCTTGAATCTTTCGGCGACGATGGCCCCCGCAACGACTCCCTGCTGATCGTCGCGCCCGCAGGTGCGGAAGATGTTCCACATGCCGCGATCGGTAACCTTCGGATTGGTGGCCGCGGGCGTGATCTCCAGGATGCCGTTCTCCTGATAGACATCGGAGGCGGGGATGGTGACCCCGGAGTTGAAATGGCCGATGACATATTTCACGCCGTCGCCCACGAACTTGTTGGCGACCGACACGCCTTCCTTGGGATCGGCCCGGTCGTCGCCGATGGGCGGAGGTGACTGGATGGTCTGTCCGACGATGCCGCCTTTGGCGTTGATGTCGGCGATGGCCTGCTCGACCCCGTTCTTGAGCTGCGCGCCGAACGTGGCGCTGCCGCCGGTGATCGGCCCCCCCACACCGAGCTTGACCTGCGCGCAAGCGCCGTGCGCGAAAGCAAGGCCCAGCCCAAGCATCAGGCTGTGAGCAAGCCAGTACCTCATTGTGTAATCTCTCATTTCGTGAATCCCTGATGCAGCTGAATTGCGCGCAGGCTGATTGCCTTGCGATGGCGGTGATTCAACCTGCAAACGCGGTAAAAGTCACCCGGATTCTAAGGTGTCGTGCTCGGGCGTTTGGTCGCGGCGCTGCCAGCCAAAAAGCCCACTTCTGCGGTTGATCCAACGATAGCGGTTGACCATCTGGGCAACGCGCATCAACCGGAACCCGATGAGGCCAAATCCGAGGCAGACCACATAGTCCACAAGGTAATAGTGCAGCGATAGGAATTTGCTGTCAAACAACGCAAAGTGCAGAAAACGCACGGCCAGGCTCAGAGGCAGCATATAGAGTGCAGTATGCCACCAGGGCCGCCAGGTCGCTGCAATGGCCCGGCCGGCGAGCCAGGCGGCGCCTCCACCCATGCATACGCTGACCAGCACAAACACGCCGAGCGCCTGCTCGTCCGTCAGCAGCTCGAGCAATACGGGAGGCATCTGATCAGCGTCCGCCTTCGAGATAGGCCGCCCTTATCTCCTGCTTTGCCAGCAACTCGCGACCGCCGCCGCTGAGCGTGATCAGGCCGTTGACCATGACATAGCCGCGATGCGCCAGATTGAGCGCATGGAACGCATTCTGCTCCACGAGGAAGACGGTCAGTCCCTCTTCAGTATTGAGCTTGCGAATGGCGCTGAAAATCTGGCGCGCAACGAGCGGCGCCAGGCCAAGCGAAGGCTCGTCGAGCAGAAGCAGACGGGGTCGTCCCATCAGTGCGCGAGCGATCGCCAGCATCTGCTGCTCGCCGCCGGAGAGCGTGCCGCCGCGCTGATCCAGCCGTTCCCGCAGGCGCGGAAACAGGGCAAAGACCCGCTCCAGATCGCTGTTGAAATGCCGCGCCTCGGCGAGCGCGGCGCCAAGCTGCAGGTTTTCCAGCACCGTCATGCGCAAAAAGATGCGCCGCCCTTCGGGCGCCTGGCCGATTCTGAGAGCGGCGATCTCGTGCGTGGCGAGCCGGGTAATCTCGCGCCCGGCAAATTGGATGCTGCCGGCGCGCGCCCGCGGGTTGCCGCAGATGGTCATCATCAATGTCGATTTTCCCGCACCGTTGGCGCCGATCAGCGCGACGATCTCGCCATCGGCGACGTCGATGTCGACGCCGCGCAACGCGGCGATATGGCCGTAATAAGCCTTGAGCCCGCGGACGCAAAGCAGCGGCTCGGGAAGTTGGGGCTCAGATGAGCGCATCCGTTCCTCCGGTGCGCACGGTGCCGATCTCGTCCTGCTCGACACCAAGATAGGCGGCGATCACCTTCGGATCGCTTTTGATATCCTGCGGGCTGCCGTCCGCAATCTTCTGGCCGTGATCGAGGACGATGATGTGATCCGAAATTCCCATGACCACCGACATGTCATGCTCGATCAGGAGGACCGTGGTGCCGTGCCGGTCACGGATGGCGTCGAGGTAGGCGCCAAGCTCGGCGCTCTCGCGCGCATTGAGCCCGGCGGCGGGCTCGTCAAGGCAGAGCAGGAGCGGATCCGTGCACATGGCGCGCGCGATCTCCAGGCGTCGCTGGGCGCCGTAGGGCAGCTCTCCCGCCAGATGATCCGCGCGTTCGAGCAGGCCGATCTGGTCGAGCCAATAACGAGCCTTGTCAAGGGCCGCTTTCTCCGCGCGCGTATAGGAGGCAATCCCGAGCGCCCCCAAGAGCGTGAATCCGGAGGCGCGCATGAGCGGATTGTGCTGAGCGACCAGCAGGTTCTCCAGCACGGTCATGCCGGGAAACAGCCGGATATTCTGGAATGTGCGCGCGACACACGCTTTTTGCACGACCAGATAATCCGGCATGCGCTCGAGCAGAAACAGCGCCCCGCCGCCGTGACTGATGCTGCGGGTGCCTCGGTCAGTCAGGAGCTCAAGCTCCTCCCATATCCGTGGATCGCCGGATTGCAGCGCAATGCGGCCTGCGGTGGGCTTGTAGAAACCCGTGATGCAGTTGAACACAGTGGTCTTGCCCGCGCCATTGGGGCCGATCAGCGCCGTGATGGCGGAGCGTGCGACGGTGAACGACAGCTCGTTGACGGCCACGAGGCCGCCAAAGCGCATATGCAGGTGATCGACACGCAGCAGGGGGGGCGAGCTTGCCGAGGTGGCGCGCCGGCTCTCGGGCATGGCGGAGCGCATCGCGGCTTCGGGGATCGCGCTCATCCGCCTCCCTCGCCGGTCAGCGGCGCTGGCTTGACATGCCCGCCCGTCGCTTGCGCGAGGACGGATCCGCGCAGCAGGATCGAGGGTTCGCGCGTGGCGATCAGACCGCGCGGCTTCCAGATCATGATCAACACCATCGCAAGTCCGAACAGCAGCATGCGATATTGGGTCGGATCAAAATCATTCCCGAACACCACTTTGAGAAAATCGAGCTCGCGCATGATCTCGGTTCCGCCGATCATGACAACCGCGGCGAGCGCAACGCCGAGCAGGCTGCCCATGCCGCCGAGCACGACTATTGCCACGATCACGGCGGATTCCATGAAGGTGAAGCTTTCCGGCGAGATGAATCCCTGCCGTGCCGCAAAGAACGAGCCCGCGAAGCCCGCAAACATCGCGCCCATGGCAAAGGCGGTGAGCTTCGTGTTGGTGGTGTTGATGCCAAGCGAGCGGCAGGCAATCTCATCCTCGCGCAACGCCTCCCACGCGCGCCCGAGCGGAAGCCGGCGCAGCCGCACCGTCAACGCTGCGGTAATCAATGCGAGTGACAGGATCAAATAATACAGGAACAGCGTTCGGTAGATCGGGCTGAATGCAAGCCCCAGGCGTGCGGCAAAACCTTCCTCGGTGGCGTTGAACGGAATCCCGAAGAACGTAGGCCGCGGGATGCTGGCGATGCCGGCGTAGCCATTGGTGACTGGCACCCAGTTGATCAGCACCATGCGGATGATTTCCCCGAAGGCAAGGGTGACGATGGCGAGATAGTCGCCGCGCAGCCGCAATACCGGAAAGCCGAGCAGAATTCCCCAAAGCGCAGCCAGGCTGCCTGCGATCGGCAGCAGAATCCAGAACGACAGCCCAAACGTGGTCGCCAGCAGCGCATAGGAATAGGCGCCGACTGCGTAAAAAGCGACGTAGCCGAGATCAAGGAGGCCCGCGAGCCCCACCACGATATTGAGGCCCCAGCCCAGCATCACATAAATCAGGATCTGCACGCCGAAATTATCGATCCATTTCACGGCCCCCTGGAATCCGGCAAGCGCGAGCGCCAGCGGCGGAAACAGGATGGCGAAGGCGAGCGTGAACGGGATCATCCAGCTTGTGACGCGCAGCATCGAGCTGCGTTCGCCCTCTGTCCGTGGCCGCAGCGCCGCGCGCTCGAGCCATGGTGCGATCAGCAGAGAATAAATGAAACGGCCTGCGGCAATGATGGCGACGAAAGCCGCAAACAGCGGCCAGCGCGTCTCCAGCACGAGTTCGTTGTGGATGTTCAGGACGGTGTTGAAGCCAATCAGCGGCAGGAAGAGGCCGCAGGAGACGAGAGCGGCAATGCCGGCGTCGCGCGCCGCGCGCACCAGGTCGGAGCGCTCCGACACCGCGCGCGGCATCTCAGACCTTCTCCACTTCCGGCCTGCCCAGCAGCCCCTGCGGCAGGAAGATCATGGTAATGGCAAGAATGGAGAACGCCGCGACATCCTTGTAGTCGGTCGAGAAATATGCCGACCACAGCGTCTCGATCAGGCCGATAAGCAGCCCGCCCAGCACGGCGCCGGGAAGCGAGCCGATGCCGCCGAGCACGGCGGCGGTGAAGGCTTTCACGCCGGGCACGAACCCGTCGGCGAAGCTGACCACCCCGTAGTACATGAGATAGAGGGTGCCTGCGACGGCCGCGAGCGCGGCCGCGATGATGAAGGTGATCGAGATCGTGCGATCGACGTTGATGCCCAGCAATGCCGCCATCTTCTGGTCCTGCTCGCAGGCGCGTTGCGCACGCCCGAGGGCGGTCTTGCTGACCACGAACCAGAACGCCAGCAGCAGCACGGCGGTCACCACCCAGACCACGATCTGCTTGTACGAAACGGCGACATCATAGCCTTCGCTGTCGGAGATCAGCACGATCACTTCGTTGAAGATCGGCGGGATCGACTTGTTGCGCGGCCCCTGTGCGACCTGCACGAAATTGGCCAGGAAGATGGACATGCCGATCGCGGAGATGAGCGGTGCGAGGCGGGACGATCCGCGCAGCGGCCGATAGGCGATGCGCTCGATTGTCCAGTTGACCAGCGAGGTGAGCAGCATGGCGACAATGAGCATGATCAGGAGTGCAGCGACGATCGAGCCGATGCCAAGCCAGGTGGTCAGCAGCAGGAAGGTGATGAGCGCGATGAAGGCGGACACCATGAACACGTCGCCATGCGCAAAATTGACCATGCCGATGATGCCGAACACCATCGTATAGCCGATTGCGATGAGACCGTAGATGGAGCCGAGCGTAATGCCGTTGATGAGCTGCTGGGTGAAGACTTCCATTCCCGGCCGCCGCCTTGATGGTCGCCGCGATCGGGCGATCGGAGAACCTCTATCAAGGGCCGGCAAGACCGGCAACCGAGCACGTTGGCGCATTGACACCCGCCGGTGCGGGTGCCTTGCTGTTTTGGAGGCAGGCCAGCGACGAGGGAGCCTATGACCCCAGTCAGATGCGAGGACGCCATTGGCGCGAAAGGGCGTCCGTTCACGGGTCAGGAATACCTCGCCAGTCTCCGCGACGGGCGCGAAGTGTATATCTATGGCGAACGGGTCGAGAATGTCACCACGCATCCGGCGTTCCGCAATGCGGCGCGCTCGATCGCCCGCCTCTACGATGCGCTGCACGACGAGAAGAGCAAAGAAGCATTGACGGCGCCGACCGACACCGGTTCGGGCGGGTTTACCCACAAGTTCTTCCGCGCCGCGCGCTCGCGCGAGGAGCTGGTTGGACAGCGCGACGCAATCGCGCACTGGGCACGCATGTCCTATGGCTGGATGGGCCGCTCGCCCGATTACAAGGCCTCGCTGATGAACACGCTTGGCGCCAACCACAAATTCTACGGAAAGTTCTCCGCCAACGCGCTTGCGTGGTACCGGCGCGCGCAGGAGCACGTGCTGTTCATGAACCATGCCATCGTCAATCCTCCCGTGGACCGGGCCAAGGAGGCGGACCAGGTCAAGGACGTGTTCATCACCATCCAGAAGGAGACCGATGCCGGCATTTACGTCAGCGGCGCCAAGGTGGTCGCCACTTCGTCAGCGCTCACGCATTATAATTTCCTCGGTCAGAATGCCGCGGTCCCGACCCACGATACAGATCTTGTGGTGATGTTCATCGCGCCCATGAATGCTCCCGGCGTGAAGCTCCTGTGCCGCGCCTCCTATGAGATGATGGCGAGCGTCATGGGCAGCCCCTACGACTATCCGTTGTCGTCGCGGTTCGATGAGAACGACGCGATCTTCGTGTTCGACAATGCCTTCGTCCCGTGGGAGGACGTGCTGCTGCACCGGGATCTCGAGAAGCTGAAGACGTTTTTCCCGCAGTCGGGCTTCCTGGCCGGGTATCAGTTTCAGGGTTGCACGCGGCTCGCGGTCAAGCTCGATTTTCTCGCCGGCGTCATCGCCAAGGCGCTGCGCGCGACGGGAGCGGGCGAGTTCCGCGGCAACCAGGCCATGCTGGGCGAGATCATCGCCTGGCGCAACCTGTTTTGGGCGCTTACCGATGCCATGGCCGCCAATCCGACCCCCTGGGTCGAGGGTGCCGTGCTTCCCAACCTGCAGTCCGGCTCGAGCTATCGGGTGTTCGCCGGCGAGGCTTACGGACGCGTCAAGGAGATCGTCGAGAAGATCATCGCCTCGGCGCTGATATATCTTCCGTCGTCCACCAAGGACTTCAAGAATCCCGCCATTGACAAATATCTGGCGAAATACGTCCGCGGCTCGCATGGCATTGGCTACAAGGAGCGCATCAAGGTGATGAAGCTTTTGTGGGACGCGATCGGAACCGAGTTCGGCGGTCGCCACGAGCTCTACGAGATGAACTACGCGGGCAATCACGAGGACATTCGCATTCAGGCCATGTGGAACGCGCGCAGCAGCGGCGCCCTCGACGGCATGGTTGCGCTCGCCGAGCAATGCTTGGGCGATTACGATGAGGACGGCTGGCGCACTGAGGCTTGGCTCAATCCTGACGATGTCGGGCACTGGGATGCTGGAGCCGCCCGCCGCGCGGCCGAATAGCCCCGATGAGCTGGATCGACCAGCGGCTAGACCAACCCGGCGGTGGTCGAGAATGGCGCCTTCTGCGTCAACACGCTGGGCGATGGCGGAGCCGGGATCGGGGATCACTTTGCCGGACGCACCGGAGTGACCGGCAGCGACCGGACATAGGACAGAGGACAGAGACTCGTTTTCCGCCGAACGGGTCTGTTCGTCTTTCCTCTGTCATCTGACCTCTGTCATCTGACTTAAGGTTAATAAATGGTTTCGATTGTGGCTCGAATTGCAAAGCCGCTAGATGCCCATGGTGTGGCTCGATGAGAAGCCGCTGCCGCGCAGCAGCCGCCGATCGATCCCGCCCTGGGAGGCCGGCATGCGATCATCTCCCCGGCTTGGAGCAGTCAACGTCGCGCTCGTTGCGCTCTATTTCGCGCCGGTCTGGGGAGGAGATGGGCTGCGCGCCTTGACCTCGCCTTTCCATGGCTTCGAGGATCCAGTGCATGCGGTGGCTGCTGCCTATTTCCGCGAGTTGTTCAATCTCGGTCTCGTCGGTCTCGTGCATGTCTCCAATGCGCTCGCCGCCCTTAAATTCATAATCGCGATCGGTTTTCTGGCCTATCTCATCGATTTTGCGCGCGCACTGGCGGTCGGCCGCGACGTCAATCGCGAGACGCTTGATGTCGTGCTCGTCCTTGCCGCCTTCACGCTCTCGCTGTGGGCCTGGGCGGCGCTGCGCGCGGGTGACGCTGGGCTCATCCGCCTGCATGCAACGCAATTCCTGCTGCTGTCGGGTGCCATGATCGTGCTCCTCATCGAGCAGCAGATGCAGGAAGCAGGGATCGGCGGAACCTCCCGTCGCCCGCAGCCGGCCGCACCCCTCGTTGAGACCGCAGCGGCTGCCTGAGGCCGGCGAGCTCCGTTTTGCCGCTATCGCTTGCCGGGACGCGCGTGCAGCGATCCGACGATGCGGTCGATGAAGGTCTGCGCTGCTCCCTGATATCCCAGCGGCTCGAAGAGCCTGGCGAGATCGCCGAGGCTGAGGCTGCGCCGCACCAGATCGTCCTCGGCAAGTACTCCTTCGAGCTCGCGGTCTTCCTTCGCCGCCTTCCGGCTTGCCTCTTCGACGACCTTGTGCGCGCTCGCTCTGCCGATCTTACCCGCCAGCGCGAATGAAACTGCCTCGCTCATAAGGAGGCCGCGCGATCCCTCCACGTTTGTACGCATGCGCTCCCCGTCTATCTCGATACCTTCGGCGATCTCAACGACGGCGCCGAGCGCGTCCGAAGTGGCCAACGCGAGGGCGGGGAATGTCGCCCATTCCGCCTGCCAGTTCCCGATACCCCTTTCATGCTCCTGCACTTGCGCGGCAAAGATGGTGGCCGCCAGATTGGGAGCCATGGTCGCGGCGGCAAGGGCTGCGGCGGCAGCAACCGGAGCGCGCCGGTGGGCCATCGCCGAGGATGTGCCGCGACCGGGCGCCGGCGGCTCGAAGGCCTCCGCTATGTCGGTCTGCATCAGGAGCGATACGTCACGTGCGATCTTGCCGCAGGTGCCGGCGAGAATGGCGAAGCTGGCGGCGACCTCGGCCAGTCGGTCGCGGTGGGCGGGCCAGGGGGCGTCCGGGAGAGCAAGATCGAGCAACGCAGCGAGGCGCTCGGCCACATCCATGCCCCGCTCGTTGAAGGCTGCGAGCGTGCCGACCGAGCCGCCGAATTGCAGCACCAGCGACTCGCGGCGCGCCCTTCGCAGCCGTTCGCGCGAGCGCGCCAACGCCGCCGCATAGCCCGCAAGCTTGAGCCCAAGCGGCATGGGCGAGGCATGTTGCAGGGACGTGCGGCCGACGATCGCAGTCCGGCGATGGCGTCCGGCCTGGTCAGCAAACGAATCAATGGCACGATTGAGTTCGCTTGTGAGCGTCTCGACCGCGGCCTTGAGGTCGAGCACCAACGCGGTGTCGATCCCGTCCTCGGGGCTTGCGCCCCAGTGCACAAATTGCGCGGCTTTTGCGTCGGACTTGCTGACCTCTGCGGTGAGCGCCTCGATCAGCGGCACCATCACATTACCTGCCCTGATCGCTGCTTCCTCGAGCCCAGCGAGGTCGAAACGTTCGGCGTGCGCTGCGTTCGCAATGGGATCGACCGCGCTTGCGGGAATGACGCCTACTGCCGCCTCGGCGCGCGCGAGCGCAACCTCAAAATCGAGCATGCGTTGCAGGCGCGCGCGGTCGGCCAGAACGCCGCGCATGGCGGCGCTCGAAGAGGGGACAGGCATCGTGCCTGGGGTCAGCTGGTCGGCCATGGAGCGGGGACGTTTAGACCCAGAGCCGGGGCTGCGCCAACCCCGTGTGGTGTCGCATGGGCGACAAAAGCGCTTTCCTCCTTCAGCGCCAAGGTTTTATATCTCGATGTCGAGAGTGGAGGACGCGCGATGGCGATGACCATGAACGGGCAGGTCCAGCTTCCGGCGACGCGGGAGGTTGTCTGGACAAAGCTCAACGACCCGGAAGTGCTCAAGACCTGCATTCCAGGAAGCGAGCAGCTCGACAAGATATCGGATAACGAGTTCCAGGCCATTGCCACAGTCAAGGTCGGTCCGGTCAAGGCGCGCTGGAAGGGAAAGATAAGGCTTTCGGATCTCGATCCGCCGAACAGCTACCGCATCTCCGGCGAAGGCGAGGGAGGTGTGGCGGGATTTGCAAAGGGCGGTGCCAAGGTCTCGCTCTCCGACAAGGACGGCGGCACCCTTCTCACTTATGACGTGGAGGCACAAATTGGCGGCAAGCTGGCACAGCTCGGACAACGTCTCATCAACAGCGCGGCAAAGAAGACCGCTGACGATTTCTTCGAGAAGTTTGCGGCCGCGGTGGCCACCGGTGGTTGATCGCGGGATTGAGGGTTGACTTGCTCCCGTCCGGTTCCGCAAAATCGGGCCGATTTGGCAGGATCCGTCGACGGAATCGACCCTCGGCGCGAAAAACGAGACATTCGACTGCATTTTCGAGGAGGAAGCCATGACCGCCGTCGCCCTGACGGTGAACGGCAAAGCCGTCACCGGTGATGTCGACCCGCGCACGCTATTGGTGCAGTTCTTGCGCGAGAACCTGCGGCTCACCGGGACGCATGTGGGCTGCGACACGTCCCAGTGCGGTGCCTGCGTCGTTCATATCAACGGCAAGGCCGTGAAGTCGTGCACTGTGTTCGTATGGCAGATCGAGGGGGCGGATGTTCTCACCATAGAAGGTCTCGCCGACGCCGATGGGCCATTGCATCCCATGCAGGAAGCCTTCCGCGAGCATCATGGCCTGCAATGCGGCTATTGCACGCCGGGCATGATCATGACCGCCGTGGATATGGTCTATCGCAAGGGTCATGACCTCGACGATCCGACCATTCGGCACGAGCTCGAAGGCAATCTCTGCCGCTGCACCGGCTACCACAACATCGTCAAGGCAATCGCGGCCGGCGCCAAGGCCATGGAGGGGCGCGCGAAGCCTGCCGCTTAGGAGAGCGGGCGTCACCCCGCGGAGGAAAACATATGGCCGCAACCGGAATCGGCGCGCCGGTGCGCCGCAAGGAAGACCAGCGGTTCATAACCGGCAGGGGCCACTACACGGATGACATCAGCCGTCCCGGGCAAAGCTGGGCCTATTTCCTGCGCTCTCCGCACGCGCATGCCCGGATAAAGGGGATCGACGGCGCTGCCGCCGTTGCCATGCCCGGCGTGCTTGCGGTGCTCACCGGTGCCGATCTTGCTGGCGACAAGATCGGCAGTCTCATCTGTGGCTGGATGATCAATTCCAAGGACGGATCGCCGATGAAGATGGCGCCGCATCCGGCAATCGCCCAGGGGAAGGCGAATTTTGTCGGCGACGCGGTCGTCCTCGTTGTGGCCGAGACGCTGGCGCAGGCGATGGATGCCGCCGAGAAAGTGAATGTCGATTACGAGGTGCTGCCCGCAGTGGTCGATCCGGCGAGCGCCCAGGCGCCCGCTATGCCGCAAATCCACGAGGTGGCGCCCCGCAACACGATCTATCAATGGCATCTCGGTGATGCCCACGCCGCAGACGCCGCGTTGAAGGCGGCAGGGCGCATCACCCGGCTCGACCTTGTCAACAACCGGCTGGTGCCCAATGCGATCGAGCCGCGCGCCGCCATTGCGGAATACGATTCCGGCACAGAAAGCCTCACGCTCTGGAACACCACGCAGAATCCGCATGTGGCACGGCTTGTCATCTCGGCATTCGTCGGCATGGCGCCGGAGCACAGGTTGCGCGTGATCGCACCCGACGTGGGCGGTGGCTTCGGCTCCAAGATTTTCATCTATCCGGAGGAAGTGGCCTGCCTGTGGGCTGCGCGCCGGATCGGTCGCCCTGTGAAATGGGTGTCGGGCCGCTCGGAGGCGTTCCTCGCCGATGCCCACGGCCGCGATCATGTCACCCACGCGGAGATGGCGTTCGATGGTGATGGCAAGATCACGGGCCTGCGCGTGAAGACCATCGCCAATCTCGGCGCCTACATGTCGACCTTCTCGTCGTCGATTCCCACCTATCTCTACGGCACATTATTGTCCGGCCAGTACGCGATCCCGGCAATCTATTGCGAGGTCGATGCGGTCTACACCAACACCGCGCCGGTTGACGCCTACCGGGGCGCCGGCCGCCCGGAAGCGACGTTCGTGATGGAGCGCCTGGTCGAGGTCGCCGCGCGCGAGATGGGCATCCCTCCCATCGAGCTGCGCAGGAAGAACTTCATCAGCTCGTTTCCGCATCAGACGCCGGTGATCATGAGCTACGATGCCGGCGACTACCATGCCTCGCTCGATAAGGCTCTCAAGATCGCGGACTATGACGGGTGGGAGAAGCGCAAGCGCGAGTCCGCGCGCCGCGGCAAGCTGCGCGGGGTCGGTTTCTCGGCCTACATCGAGGCGTGCGGGATTGCTCCGAGCCAGGCGGTCGGATCGCTTGGCTGTGGCGTGGGGCTGTGGGAATCCGCCGAGGTGCGGGTCAATCCGACCGGAACGGTCGAGGTGCTCACCGGCTGTCACGCGCACGGCCAGGGCCACGAGACGACGTTTGCCCAGATCGTCTCCGACCGGCTCGGCATCCCGATCGAGAACGTCAGTGTCGTGCACGGCGACACCGACAAGGTGCAATTCGGCATGGGCACTTATGGCTCGCGCTCGGGCGCGGTGGGCATTTCCGCAATCGTCAAGGCGCTCGATAAAATCGAGGCCAAGGCGAAGAAGGTGGCCGCGCATCTGTTGGAGGCTGCGGAAGGGGACATCGTGTTCCGGGACGGACGATTTACCGTCAGCGGCACTGACAAGTCGGTCGCCTGGGGCGACGTCGCGCTCAATGCCTATGTCGCGCACAAGTTTACCGGGCAGGAGCTCGAGCCCGGCCTCAAGGAGGGCGCGTTCTACGATCCGACCAACTTCACCTTCCCTGCGGGCTGCCACGTCTGCGAGGTCGAGGTTGATCCGCAGACCGGAGCAAGCGAGATCGTGGCCTGGACGGCCGTGGACGATTTCGGCACCGTGATCAATCCAATGATCGTCGAAGGGCAGGTGCATGGCGGCATCGCGCAGGGAGTGGGGCAGGCGCTGCTCGAATGCGCGGTCTACGACAAGGACGGCCAGCTCGTAACCGGCTCGCTCATGGATTATTGCATGCCGCGCGCGGCCGATCTGCCGGCGCTCAAGGTCGATATGACGCGCACCAGGTCGCCGTCGAACCCGCTCGGCATCAAGGGCTGCGGCGAGGCGGGCGCGATTGCCGCACCGCCTGCGGTCATCAATGCGCTAACCGACGCGATTGGCACGGAGGAATTGCCAATGCCGGCGACCGCGCAGGCGGTGTGGCGGTCGTTGCAGAAAGCCGGCAACAGGAAAGAGGCGGCATAGGAGCTCAAGCATGTACGCATTCACGCAGCATCGGCCCACGACCTTACGCCAGGCGGCGAGCCTGCTCGCCAAGCAGGAGGAAGCAAAGCTCCTTGCCGGCGGCCATACGCTTATTCCGACCATGAAGCTGCGGCTTGCCGGTCCCAAGCACCTGATCGATCTCTCCAAGATAGACGGGCTGACAGGCATCGAGATGAGCGGACGCTCGCTCACCATCGGCGCGATGACGCCCCATGTCGAGGTTGCAACCTCCTCCGTGGTCAAGGAGAACATTCCCGCACTGGCGGATCTTGCCGGCAGGATCGGCGATCCTGCGGTGCGCCATCGCGGAACGCTCGGCGGCTCGATTGCCAACAACGACCCCAATGCCGACTACCCCGCGGCCGTGCTTGGCCTTGGCGCGACCGTCATCACCAACAAGCGTCGCATTCATGCCGACCAGTTCTTCAAGGGTCTGTTCGAGACCGCGCTCGAGCCGGACGAGATCGTCACCAAGGTGCAGTTTCCAAAGGTCCAGAAGGCCGCCTACTACAAGTTTCCCAATCCTGCCTCCCGCTATGCGCTGGTCGGCGTGTTCGTCTCCAAGCGCTCTTCGGAAATCCGCGTTGCGGTGACCGGCGCGGGCGCAAACGGCGTCTTCCGCGTCACTGCCTTCGAGGAGGCGCTCAAGAAGCGGTTCGGGCCCAAGTCGCTGGAAGGCATGACCATCCCGGCCGATGGCATGGCGAGCGACATTCATGGCAGCGCCGAGTACCGCGCTCACCTTGTCGGCGTGCTCGCGCGCCGTGCGGTCGCCGCAGCAGTGGCGTAACAGTCATCGAGCGCGGACGACGGGCCGTAGCTGCATAACCCTGGGTCGCACGAACTCCAGCAAGGTACCGCTTGCCGGCCTGGCATGTCCGCGCTTGGTGGGAGCGCACGAAGCAGTGATGCTTACACCAAGCTTACAGCTAGTCGCCTGCTCCATGCTTCTGGCTGCCATTCCGAGAGCGAAGGCAGACGAGAAACCACCAAGTTGGTAGCGTTCAGCTTGCAATGCGTCCCTCGCGAGGGTCCATCGCAATCCAAGACGGACGGCGAATGATTTCGTCGCCCGTGCATCTTCGATTCGTCATGCAGCGAGGGAGGTTTGGACATGACAGTCCTGCGAAACCTACGGCTCGCTCTGTTTGTGCTTCTCGCTGTCGGTATGGTGGCGAGCGCGCCAGCAGTCGCGCAACAGCAACAGAAACCCAACATCCTTTTCATCATGGGGGATGACATCGGCTGGGCAAACATCGGTGCCTACAATCAAGGAATAATGGCTGGTCGAACGCCAAACCTGGATCGGTTGGCGGCGGAAGGCATGCGCTTTACGGACTATTATGCCGAAGCGAGCTGCACAGCTGGTCGTGCAAACTTCATCACCGGCGAACTCCCGATCCGCACTGGATTGACTACTGTCGGTCAGGCTGGTTCGCCGATCGGCATGCCGGATGCCGCGCCTACCATTGCCACCGCGCTGAAATCCATGGGTTACGCCACTGGTCAGTTCGGCAAGAACCATTTGGGCGACCTCAATCAGTTCCTGCCGACGCTGCACGGCTTCGATGAGTTCTACGGCTATCTCTACCACCTCGACGCGATGGAGGACCCCTGTCATCGCAACTACCCACCAGCACTCAAGGCAACGGTCGGTCCTCGCAACATGGTGCATAGTTGGGCGACCAATGTCGATGACGCCACCGTGCAGCCGCGCTGGGGAAAGGTGGGAAAACAGAAAATCGAGGACGCGGGTGAACTGTGCCCGAAGCGCATGGAGACCGTTGACGATGAGATACTGGCGAACGCGTTCAAGTTCCTCGACAAAGCAAGGCAGGACGGCAAACCGTTCTTCCTTTGGCTCAATCCAACCCGGATGCATGTCGTCACACACCTCTCGGAGAAGTACGAGAGCATGCGCACGCCAGAGAACGGCTGGAGCATCCAGGAAGCCGGAATGGCACAGCTCGACGACATCGTCGGCTCGGTCATGAAGTACCTGAGCGACAACGGGTTTGCGAACAACACGATCCTCGCCTTCTCTACGGACAACGGCGCAGAGAACTTCACATGGCCGGACGGCGGCAACACCCCATTCGCCGGAGGAAAGGGAACTGCGCTTGAGGGTGGTTTCCGCGTTCCGATGATCATCCGCTGGCCCGGCAGGGTACCTGCGGCAAGGTCGAGAAC
>Ga0306926_10001538_pt1 | contig 23033 bp, 14 predicted proteins | sample flu12Cox44000178_FD_203759 | JGI IMG/M metagenome (GOLD analysis project Ga0306926, IMG submission 203759) | Lab enrichment of tropical soil microbial communities from Luquillo Experimental Forest, Puerto Rico - flux8day.12C.oxic.44.000.178 (v2)... | ecosystem: Environmental > Terrestrial >...
CCCAAGTAGAGAAGGTGGCCTAGGGCGGCAATTGGCTGAGGGGTAATCAGCAATGGCAAAGAAAGTGAACGCAGTCGTAAAGCTGCAGTTGCCGGCGGCAAAGGCGACGCCGGCGCCGCCGGTTGGCACGGCACTTGGCCCGCACGGGTTGAACATCATGGATTTTTGTAAGCAGTTCAACGCCAAGACCGCAAAAGAACCCGATGGAATGATTTTTCCGGTGCTGGTTACGGTCTATAGCGACCGCACGTTTTCATTCATTTTGAAGACACCGCCCGCCTCCGAACTTTTGAAGCGCGCGGCGGGAATCGTAAAGGGATCGCCCGAGCCCAACCGCAACAAGGTGGCCAAGGTCACGCGCAAGCAGGTCGAGGAAATCGCCAAGACCAAGCTGCCGGATTTGAACACGGCGAATCTCGAAGCCGCGATGCGTTCGGTGATGGGCACGGCCCGCAATATGGGCATTGAAGTCGCCGACTAAGGGGACAGGACGATGGGCCGCAGCGCAAGGGAAGGTGGGAAGAACATCGACCGCGCCCGCAAGATGGTCGAGGCGCGGCCATACGGGCTGGAGGAGGCCGCCGAGCTGCTTCGCAAGGCGCACTTCGTGAAGTTCGACGAGACGGTCGAACTAGTGTTGAACCTAGGCGTCGATCCCAAGCAGTCAGACCAAATGGTGCGCGGGACCGTCGTGCTGCCGCACGGACTTGGCAAGTCGAAACGTGTACTGGTGATCGCAAGTGGCGAAAAAGTCCGCGAAGCACAAGAGGCAGGCGCAGACTTCGTGGGTGGCGAGGACATCGTCCAAAAAATCACCGAGGGCTGGACCGACTACGAGGCGGTGATTGCGACGCCGGACATGATGAAGTCCGCCGGACGACTCGGCAAGGTCCTGGGGCCACGTGGATTGATGCCTAACCCGAAGACCGGCACGGTGACCTTTGAAGTTGCCAGGGCGGTGAAAGAGATCAAGGCCGGCAAGGTCGAGTTTCGACTGGACAAGACAGGGCTTATCCACTCGCCGGTTGGCAAAATCAGTTTCCCGGCCAAGAATCTGGCCGAAAATGCTCAGGCCCTGCTCGGAGCGGTCGTGAAAGCAAAGCCGGCGAGCGCGAAGGGTAAGTACATCAGGAAGATTACACTCACTTCAACCATGGGGCCCGGGATCCCCATCAACTTGCTGGAGGCAGAAACGGCAACGGCCGTTGCAGCTTAATAGATGTCAGTGGGGTGGAACAGGGGGAGTTCGGTGTTATGAAGAAAAGGGCCGAAAAGCAGAAGCAGGCCGAGGAGTTGCGAGCGCAGCTGGCCACCGTTTCGACCGTCATTCTTTCCACGTTTCAGGGCATTACGGTTGAGGAAGATACGAAACTGCGGCGGGCCGTCGAGGCGGTTGGCGGACACTATGAGGTCGTGAAGAACACGGTAGCCGAACGCGCGGCGGCGGGCACTCCGACAGAAGGCCTGCTCAAAAATCTCAAGGGCACGAACTCGATCGCCTACACAAGGACCGATCCTGTTGCGCTTGCCAAGATCCTTAGCAAGGTCGCCAAGGATGCGCCGGCCTTCCAGTTCCGGGCGGGCTGGGTGGAAGGGCGCGTTGTGTCCATCCAGGAGATCGGCCAGCTGGCCCTGCTGCCGAGCAAAGAAGAGTTGATCAGCAAGATCATGTTCCTGCTGAACGCTCCGGCGCAGCGAGTCGCCACGGCCCTGGCGGCGGTGCCGCGAAATCTCGCCGTGGTCCTAAGCGAGGCTGTGAAAGCGAACAAGTTTGCGGGTGCGGCGGCCGGTGAGGCGTCCGAGGGCACCCCAGCCTGAACCTGGGCGGGCAGTCAGTCAGGAGATCTCTCAAAACGATTTCTTTTCATCTTGTGAGGAGGAAAAAGGACGGCAATGGCTAGCAAAGTGGAGACGATACTGGAGGAAATTAAGGGCCTGACGCTGCTCGAGGCTTCCGATCTGGTTAAGAAGATGGAGGAAGCCTTTGGTGTGTCGGCGGCTGCGGCGGCGCCTGTGGTGATGGCGGGCGGGGCGGCGGGCGCGGGAGCGGCAGGCGCACCGGCAGAGGAAAAGACGGAGTTCGCGGTGGTACTCACCGAAGTGGGCGCCAACAAAATCAACGTCATTAAGGCGGTTCGCGAAGTCACCAGCCTGGGCTTGAAAGAAGCCAAGGATCTGGTCGACGGCGCCCCGAAGACGGTCAAAGAAGGCGTCAACAAGGAAGAAGCCGCTGCGATCAAGAAGAAATTCGAAGACGCCGGAGCTAAAGTCGAAATCAAGTAGTGGCAGCCCGCGTTGGGCCAGGCGGGCCGGCAAAGGAAAACGCGTACGCACGCGCTCCTTTGGAGATCAGATCCTCAAAACACGTCCTACCCGGACCGGTGGAGTGGTGTCCATCCGCTTCGCCGTTTTCGGCTTTTTTGCCCTGAAGGGGATAGTCAATGAGCAATCGAAACGGTCATCGCGTCGTTCGTGAGCGGGAACGTCTGGACTTTGCCAAGATCAAGACAACAGTCCAAATCCCCAACTTGATCGACGTGCAGAAGAAGTCGTATCAGCGGTTTCTGCAAATGGATCTGCTGCCCAGCGAGCGGGAAGACACGGGCCTGCAGTCCGTGTTCACTTCGGTCTTTCCGATTCAGGATTTTCGCGGACTCTCGCAGCTCGATTTTGTCGATTACGCCATCGGCAACTGGGAATGCAAGTGCGGCCACTTGCGCGGCCTGCATCACCTGCGCGCCACTTGCCGCAACTGCGGCGCCTCGGTGGTCACCAACCCTTACAAGACGGGCGACGTGATCTGTGCGAAGTGCGGCACGTTCAACAAGAACACGCCGACTTTTTGCAACAAGTGCGGCGACCCGGTCACCCTGCAGCTGAAATATGATGTGAACGAATGTCAGGAGCGCGGGATGACCTATTCGGCGCCGCTGAAGGTCACCATCCGTCTGACCATTTACGACAAGGACCCTGACACCGGCGCCAAGTCGATCCGCGACATCAAGGAGCAGGAGGTTTTCTTCGGCGACATTCCGCTGATGACCGAGAACGGCACCTTCATCATCAATGGAACCGAGCGCGTCATCGTCAGCCAATTGCACCGCTCTCCCGGCGTGTTTTTCGAGACGGCCAATAACCGCACCTATTTCCTCGGCAAGATCATTCCATATCGCGGCTCGTGGGTGGAATTTGAATACGACACCAAGAACGTCCTCTACGTGCGCATCGACCGCAAGCGCAAATTCCTCGGTTCGATCTTTCTGCGCGCGCTGGGAATGAAGTCGAATGAAGACATTTTGCGCACCTTCTATCAGGTCGAGCGCATCACGTTGCGCGACGGCGATCTTTTCTGGAATGCATCAGAGGGATGGATCGAGCGCAAGCTCTCCAAGGAAATCAAGCACCCGAAAACCGGCGAAGTGCTAGTGGGCGCGCACAAGCGCATATCCGACCCACTGTACAAGGAGCTGGTGAAGGCGCGTGTCACCCAGGCCGAAGTCGGCGTGGCCGATCTTGAAGGTGCCGTAACCGTCAGTGAACTGGTGAACCGGCAGACCGGCGAAGTGCTGCTCGAAGCCAACAAGCCGCTCAGCGTCGAGATTTGGGCCACGATCGCCGAAGCCGGGATTACAGAAGTGGATGTGTGCTTCCCGGAACGCGACGACGTCGGTATCATCGTCTCGCGCACGCTTGAAAAGGATACGATCCATTCTCCCAAGGAAGCGCTGATCGAAATCTACCGGAAGTTGCGTCCTGGCGATCCGCCCACGCTCGAAACAGCTACCGCGCTTTTCAATGGGATGTTCTTCGACGCCCGGAAATATGACTTCAGCAAAGTGGGTCGACTGAAGTTCAACATCAAGCTGGGTCTCGAAACGCCGCTCGATAAACGCACGCTCGATCCCGGAGATTTTGTCGCCGCCATCAAGTACCTGTTAAAACTGCGCAAGAACATCGGCACGGTCGATGATATCGACCATCTGGGAAACCGTCGTGTCCGCGCGGTGGGCGAGTTGCTCGAAAACCAATTCCGCATCGGCTTGGTACGTATGGAGCGGGCCATCAAGGAAAAGATGTCCGTGTACCAGGAAATGTCCACGGCCATGCCGCACGACCTGGTCAATGCCAAGCCGGTCATGGCCGCGATCCGCGAGTTCTTCGGCAGCTCGCAGCTGTCGCAGTTCATGGATCAGACCAATCCGCTGAGCGAAATCACGCATAAGCGGCGGCTTTCGGCGCTGGGCCCGGGCGGCCTTTCGCGCGAGCGCGCGGGGTTCGAGGTCCGCGACGTTCACCCGACCCACTACGGCCGCATCTGCCCGATCGAGACGCCGGAGGGACCGAATATCGGTCTGATCAGCTCGCTTTCTTGCTATGCGCGGATCAACGAGTTCGGTTTCATCGAGTCCCCGTACCGCAAGGTCAAGGCCGGCCGGGTGATCGATTACGTGCAGATCGTGAATGCGGGAGATAGTGAATTCAAAGCGGGTGAAATCGTCGAGAAGGACAAAGTCGACGAAATGAACGAGGAGCTGAAGCGGCGCCGCATTGTCGTTGAACCGCACTGCTTCTACCTCTCGGCATGGGAAGAGGACCGCTATGTAGTGGCACAGGCAAACGCCTCGCTTGACGAAAAGCTGCGCATCACGACGGATCTGGTCAACTGCCGGCAGGCGGGCAACTTCGTTTTGAAGAGCCGCGAGGAAGTGGACTACATCGACGTGTCCCCGAAGCAGCTCGTGTCAGTGGCCGCGAGCCTTATCCCCTTCTTGGAAAACGACGACGCCAACCGGGCGTTGATGGGTTCGAACATGCAGCGCCAAGCGGTTCCGCTCATCAAGGGCGAAGCGCCGCTGGTCGGCACAGGCATGGAGCGAGTCACCGCGCGCGACTCGGGCGCGGTGATCGTGTGCAAGCGCGACGGCGTTGTCGATCAGGTCGATTCGGAACGCGTGATCGTGCGCGTCGAATCGGATCAATCGGGCGTGTTGAGCCGAGAAGTCGGATCGGACATTTATCTGCTCACGAAGTTCAAGCGCTCGAACCAAAACACGTGCATTAACCAAAAGCCGCTGGTTCGCGCCGGCGATCGCGTCAAGCAGGGGCAAGTGCTGGCCGATGGTCCGTGCACCGATCGCGGCGAACTGGCGCTCGGACGGAATGTGCTGGTGGCCTTTATTCCCTGGCGCGGATACAACTTTGAAGACGCCATCCTGGTCAGCGAGAAACTGGTGAAGGAGGACTACTACACTTCCATTCACATCGAAGAGTACGAAATCGAGGCGCGCGATACGAAGCTGGGCCCGGAAGAAATCACACGCGACATTCCCAACATCAACGAAGGCTTCTTGCGGAATCTTGATGAAAGCGGCGTCATCCGCATTGGTGCGACCGTCAAGCCAGGCGACATTTTGGTCGGCAAAGTGACGCCGAAAGGCGAGACCACCCTCACGCCGGAAGAAAAGCTGTTGCGCGCGATTTTTGGAGAAAAGGCGGGTGATGTCCGCGATGCTTCGCTCTACTGCCCACCCGGAATCGAAGGCACCATCGTCGATGTAAAAATCTTCTGCCGCAAGGGCGCGGAGAAGGACGAACGTCATAAGGCCATCGAAGCCGCACAGGTGGCGAAACTTGAAAAGAACCTCGCGGACGAAATCCGCATTCTCACCGACGAGCGGTTGAAGCGGCTTTCCGATCTGCTGGGCGGCCAGAAGCTGATGGCAGACCTCCATGACGAGCGCACCAACAAGCGCCTGCTCACCAAAGGCACGGAGCTGACCCGCGACATCTTGGAGAAAATCTCCACGCGCAACCTGAAGCGCCTGCGCCTCAGCGACAAAGACCCCTTGCTCATCGAGAAGATCGACGAAATCGAAGAGATGACCTCGCGCCAGATCGACGTTCTGCGTAAGATCACGGACGAACGGATCGCCAAGCTAAAAAAAGGTGACGAACTGCCGCCGGGCGTGATCAAGCTCGTGAAGGTGTATATCGCGATGAAGCGCAAACTGTCCGTCGGCGACAAGATGGCGGGCCGCCATGGAAACAAGGGCGTAATCGCGCGGATCGTTCCGGCCGAAGACATGCCCTATATGCCCGATGGGACGCCCGTGGAGATCGTGCTCAATCCACTGGGCGTTCCGTCTCGTATGAACGTCGGCCAGATTCTCGAAACGCATCTCGGCTGGGCCTCCAAAGAGCTCGGCGAACGCGTGGCCACAGTGCTCGCAGATGGCGAGCGAGTCGAGGCCGTGCGCAAATGGTTTAAGGAGGCCTTCGGACCCACCTCGGTGTGGAAAGCCATCTCCGAGTTGGATGATGACGGTCTGCTCGATCTCGCCTATAGCTTCAAAGAGGGTGTCCCGGTAGCCACGCCGGTTTTCGACGGAGCGCGCGAGGCGGACATTCGCCACTTGCTCAAGTTTACCGAGTTGCCTGAAAGCGGAAAGATCACGTTGTACGACGGCATGACCGGAGACGAGTTCGCGCAGAACGTCACGGTCGGTTACATTTACATGCTCAAGCTCTCGCACCTGGTGGATGACAAGATCCACGCGCGTTCGATCGGTCCGTATTCACTCATTACCCAGCAGCCTCTCGGCGGAAAGGCGCAGTTTGGAGGCCAGCGCTTCGGAGAAATGGAGGTTTGGGCGCTCGAGTCCTACGGCGCGGCCCACATTTTGCAGGAGCTGCTCACCGCCAAGTCGGACGACGTTTATGGCCGCGCGAAAATCTACGAGGCCATCGTGAAGGGCGAGCCGGGAATCGAGCCTGGCGTACCGGAGTCGTTCAACGTACTGGTTCGCGAATTGCAGTCGCTTTGTCTCGATGTCGAATTGATGAAACGCCAGAAACCGCAAGTAGAGCAAGCCGAAGCGGCCGATTAGACCGCGCGCCTCGGTCGCACCTGGACCGGGCGCGCCGACCATATTCTGGAATTCTAGTTTTTGCTCCGGCGTAGCCGGAGGGGAGGAATCGCCCTTGTATCGATCAAGTCCTTATGACCGTGCCAGTCAGATTGCGGATTTCGATTCGATTCGCATCAGCCTGGCGAGTCCTGAAAAAATCCGGTCGTGGTCGCATGGCGAAGTGACCAAGCCGGAGACCATCAACTACCGCACATTCAAGCCCGAGCGCGACGGTCTTTTCTGCGCCAAGATTTTCGGGCCGGTGACCGACTGGGAATGCCTGTGTGGAAAGTACAAGCGCATGAAGCACCGGGGGGTCATCTGCGATAAGTGCGGTGTGGAGGTGACGCTCAGCAAAGTTCGCCGCGAACGCCTCGGCCATATCGAGTTGGCTTCGCCGTGCTCGCATGTCTGGTTTTTCAAGGGCCTGCCCAGCCGCATCGGTTACCTGCTCGATATCACCATGCGCGACCTCGAACACATTCTCTACTTCGAGACGTTCGTGGTGGTCGATCCAGGCGAAGTGCCTGGAATCAAAGAGAAAGACATTCTGCCGGAAGAAAAGTTCCGCGAGCTTCAGCGCGACAACCTTGGAAAATTCGACGCGCGCATGGGCGCCGAGGCAATCAAGGAACTGCTGCGGCGCGTCGATGTGGACAAATTGTCGAGCGAGCTTCGCGAACGGATGAAGGCCGATCCGAGCCTGCAGAAGCGGATCAAGTTCGCCAAGCGGCTTAAGGTTCTCGAAGCATTCCGCAAGAGCGGAAACAAACCGGAATGGATGATTCTGGACGTGATTCCGGTTCTGCCGCCGGAGCTCCGCCCGCTGGTGCCCCTGGACGGCGGCCGCTTTGCCACTTCCGACTTAAACGACCTGTACCGCCGCGTGATCAACCGGAACAACCGGTTGAAGAAGCTGATGGAACTGCACGCTCCCGACGTGATCGTGCGCAACGAAAAGCGCATGCTTCAGGAAGCTGTCGATGCGCTCTTTGACAACGGCCGCCGTGGCCGCGTTCTTCGCGGCACCAACAACCGCCCGCTCAAATCGCTCTCCGACACACTCAAGGGCAAGCAGGGCCGCTTCCGTCAGAATCTGCTCGGCAAGCGCGTCGATTACTCGGGGCGTTCGGTGATCGTGGTCGGTCCCGAGCTCAAACTGCACCAGTGCGGTTTGCCGAAGAAGATGGCGCTCGAGCTCTTCAAGCCGTTCATCTATCACCGGCTCGAAGCCGCAGGTCATTGCACCACCATCAAGCAGGCCAAAGAGCTGGTCGAGGCGCAGGAATCGATTGTGTGGGACATCCTTGAGGACGTCATCCGCGAGCATCCCGTGCTGCTGAACCGCGCTCCCACGCTTCACCGTCTGGGTATTCAGGCGTTTGAGCCCACGCTGGTGGAAGGAAAGGCCATTCGCATTCACCCACTGGTTTGCACGGCGTTCAACGCCGATTTCGACGGTGACCAGATGGCCGTGCACATTCCGCTTTCGCCGGAAGCCCAAGTAGAAGCGTCCGTGCTGATGCTCAGTTCGCGCAATATCCTTTCGCCGGCCAACGGCTACCCGCTGGCGGTGCCCACGCAGGATATGGTCCTCGGCATCTACTACATGACCAAAGCGAAGCCGAAGGCCAAGGGCGAGGGGCGCGCGTTCGGAACGGTCGAAGAAGTAATCATGGCGCTCGAAGCGGGCGAGGTAGAACTACTCACTCCCATCCGTCTGCGTTACACCGGTGAAGTGATTGACCTCACGAACGCTTATGACGACCAAGATGTCATTCACACCGAGCCTGTACAGCTCAACAAACAATTCCTGCAGACCACAGTCGGCCGGGTGATCTTCAACGACCACCTGCCTTCGGATATGCCTTTTGTCAACGGCCTGCTCAAGAAGAAGGGCATCCAGGCCCTGGTGCAATACGGCTATTTGCGCTTCGGACTTGAAAAGACCGTGCAGATGCTGGACCGCCTCAAGGAACTCGGCTTCCTCTACGCCACCAAGGCCGGTGTCTCCATCGGCATCAGCGACATGGTCATTCCCAGCGTGAAATTCAAGCTCGTGGATACGGCCGAGCATGAGGTCGTCAAAGTCCAGCAGCAGTACCTGGATGGCGCGATTACGAACGGCGAGCGCTACAACAAGGTCATCGCCATTTGGAGCGACGTCACCGAGAAGGTTGCCGATGAAATGTTCAAGGCTCTCGAACAGCAGGATAAAGAGGGCGTGATCAATCCGATCTACGTCATGGCCGACTCGGGCGCACGCGGATCGAAACAGCAGATCCGGCAGCTTTCCGGGATGCGCGGATTGATGGCCAAGCCGTCGGGCGAGGTCATCGAGACACCCATCACGTCGAACTTCCGTGAAGGACTGACCGTGTTGCAGTACTTCATCTCCACCCACGGTGCTCGCAAGGGTCTGGCGGATACGGCGCTGAAGACTGCCGATTCCGGCTACCTGACCCGCCGGTTGGTGGACGTGGCGCAGGACGTGATCATCAACGAGTTCGATTGCGGCACCGCTGACGGAATCTACGTCGAACCGATTCTCGAGGCTGGTGTCGAGGTCGAGCCGTTGCGCGATCGGGTTGTCGGTCGCGTTTCGCTAGAGAAGATCAAAGACTACGAAGGCAACGTGATCGTCGAAGTCAATCAGGAGATCACCGAAGAGTTGGCCAACGCGATTCAAGCGGCGGGCATCGAGCGGGTGAAGATCCGCTCCGTGCTGACGTGCGAATCCCGTCGCGGCGTGTGTGCGCGCTGCTACGGACGCAACCTCGCCACGGGCCGCTTCGTGGAGATGGGCGAAGCTGTCGGCGTGATTGCGGCTCAGTCGATCGGTGAACCAGGCACGCAGCTCACGATGCGCACGTTCCACATCGGCGGAACGGCAACGCGCGTCACCGAACAGTCAAAAGTCGAGGCCCGCAGCAACGGCTTCGTCAAGTTCATCGATTTGAAGGCGGTAGAGGGCCGGGGCAAGACGCTCATCGCCATGAACCGCTCCGGCTTGATCGCCGTCGTCGACGAGAAGGGCCGCGAAAAGGAACGCCACCACGTGGTTTACGGTGCGCGGCTTCGCGTCGAAGACGGCCAGCCGGTCACCCTGGGCCAGGTGATGTGCGAGTGGGATCCGTACACTTTCTCGATCTTGACGGAGACGGGCGGTACGATCGAATTCAAGGATCTGCAGCCTGGCCTCACGATCGAAGAGCAAGTGGATGAAGTCACCGGTCTTTCGCAACTTGTGGTCACCCTGCCGCCGGGCGATGAAAAGCACCAACCGACCATCCAGGTGCGAGACTCGCAGGGACGCGTTCGCAAGAAATACCTGATGCCGTCGCGTGCTCACTTGATGGTTGCCGATGGCGACGATGTGCAGCCGGGCGACGTTCTGGCGAAGATTCCTCGCGAGACCACGAAGACAAAGGACATCACCGGCGGTCTCCCGCGCGTGGTGGAACTGTTCGAAACCCGCAAGCCGCGCGATCCGGCGGTCATCAGCGAGATCGACGGCGTGGTCAAGTACGGCGAAATCGCCAAGGGACAGCGCAAGGTTTACGTCGAAAGCGAGGATGGAAGAACGGTCAAGGAATACTCCATCCCGCGCGGCGTTCACATCAACGTGCAGGAAGGCGAACACGTTCGTGCCGGCGAACCGCTCATCGATGGGCCGCTCAACCCGCACGACTTGCTTGCCGTCCTGGGCGAAAAGTACACGCAGGCCTACTTGGTGAATTCGATCCAGGAAGTCTATCGCCTGCAGGGCGTGAACATTAACGACAAGCACATCGAAGTGATCGTCCGACAAATGATGCGCTGGGTGAAAGTCGAGGAAGTGGGCGACACAACCTTCCTTCTCGAGGAACAGGTCGACAAGTTCCGCTTCCGTGAGGAGAACGATCGGGTCATCCGGGATGGCGGTAGGCCCGCAACAGGCCGCCCGCTGCTGCTCGGCATCACCAAGGCGTCCCTCTCGACCGACTCGTTCATCTCGGCCGCCAGCTTCCAGGAAACGACCCGCGTGCTCACCGAGGCGGCGATTTCGGGGAAGGTCGATTATCTGCGCGGTTTGAAGGAGAACGTGATCATGGGCCGGCTGATACCCGCTGGCACGGGTCTCGAACGTTACAGGAACATCCAGCTTCTCACTGAAATTCCCAAGGAAGAGCCGCAGGCAATCGAGCCTGAACTCAGTCCTGAGGAAGCGGCGGCGCTCGATTTCCTGCGCAAAGATACCGACGCGGTTGCCGAGAGCTAAGTCTGGAATGGAAAAGAGGGCGGAGGGTCTGGCGACTTCCCGCCCTTTTTTCTTTAGGCGGCGGTGTTTCTTGGCTGCCTATGCCATCGTGGAACATCGTTTCTTCTGCTCACCCCAGTAAGCAATTTGACATCGGCCTTTGTTTCTTTGCGCCTGGCAATTCGCGCGAACATGTACACTTTTCACAGGCCCCTCAACCGCCACCTGGGCAAAGCGGATGTTGCCCCTGAACTGGGCGAGCGCTCGAATGTCTTCCCAATCCTCGCGAGAACACCGCAGTCCAACAAGCACGCGATCGACCTCGCCCGAGCAGTTTGAGAAGCTCGTGGAGCTGATCTCGCGTTCTCAACAGGGCTACCGCGCGCTCATCGACAGTTTGGATCAGGCTCTGTTCACACTTTCACCGAGAGGTGAAGTACTGGTCGCCAATCTTCGCTTGGCCGAGATCTTGGGCGTTTCCTTCGTCAACTTGATCGGCCACTCTCTGTGCGAATTCATCGAGTCGCCGCCTGCCGAGGAGGTCGCCCGGGTGCTTCCCGCTTTTCTGGCCAGAGGGTCCTGGTCAGGCACCCTGGGAGTAAGAGTGAAGGGCAACAAGGAAGTACGCCATTTTTCCTGTTGGTTCCAGGCCGTATGGGAAAAAAAGCAGGTTGTATCCATCACCGGCTGGGCCCGTGACGTAACCCGTGAGCACGAGGCGGAGATTCGCTTTTCCGAGCTGTTCGAATCCATGACCGAGGGTATCCTCTTTGCCGCCCCCGACGGCAAGCTGCTAGATGCGAATCCTGCGCTCGTGCGCATGCTCGGCTATCAAAGCAAGCAGGAGCTGCAGGACCGCGACGTGCGGGAACTGTATGCCGATCCGGTCGATCGAGCCGGCCTAATCCGCGATCTGGAAGAGAGGGGCGCGGTTCAAAACCGCGAGGTTGCGCTGGTCCGAAAAGACGGGAAAGTGCTTCGCTGCCTGACTTCGTGTTTCGCGATCCGAGATGCGTCCGGGCGCACCGTGCGTCTGCAAGGTACCATCGTTGACATCACCGATCGCACCGAAATGGAAAGGCGCCTCCACGAAGAGCAGGAACTGCGGCGTCGGCTCATCGCCAATTTTCCGGACCTGATCATGGTCCTCGATGGTAACGGCAAGTTTACTTTTGTCAGTGACCAGGTGAGTCAGATCCTGGGCTGGACTCCTGAAGAGTATCTGGGCGGGCAAATCGGCGCCCGCGCGAATCCCGAGGACCGCGCGAGGCTAGAGAAAATGGTCGAGAGCATCCTGAGCGGCGAGACCTCCTGCGCGCAGGTTGAATTTACTGCCCCGCGCAAGGACGGCACTTGGCGAACACTGATTGCGACGGCGAGTCCGCTCTTCGATGAGAAGGGCCACATCACTGGAGTGGTTACCTCTGCGCGGGACATTACCGAAGCTCGCAAGATCGAGAGACAGCTACACAAAGAACAGGAATTCGCGCGCAGGCTCATCGAGTGTTTTCCGCACATGATCGTGGTTCTGGATCGGCAAGGCCGGTTCACCTTCGTAAGCGAGCGGGTCAGGGACGTTCTGGGCATTTCGCCCGAGGAATACCTCGGCAAGGAGGCCGGCCGGCGAAGCGACGAGGAGAGCCAGGCGAAGCTTGCCGATATGTTCGAGAATCTGATCTCCGGGCGCAGGCGCCAGCAGCAGGTGGAGATTCGGGCTCGTCACGCCGACGGAACGTGGCGATCCATTCAGGTGAATGCAAGACCGCTGTACGATCAAAGCGGCGAAATCATCGGGATGGTTTCCTCCGGGCAAGACGTCACCGAGTCGCGCCGCATCGAGCACCAGCTCCTGCAGAAAGAGAAATTCGCGGCCATGGGGCAGATGATGGTTGGCGCGGCTCACGAGCTGAATAACCCGCTCACCGCGATTCTAGGCGTTGCTGATCTCTTGCGGGAGCACGCAGGAAACGACACGACGCGCCGGCAGGTTGATTTGGTGCTAAAGCAAGCGCGGCGCGCGGCGACGATCGTTCAGAATCTGCTGGCGTTTTCGCGGCCGGTTACCCTCGGAAGAGTAAAGCTCAATCTCCTAGAGGTGGTCAAAGAAGTGCTCCGGCACCAACAGCTTTCGCTCGATCAAAGAAAGATTCGCGTAACAGTCGATGCGCCTGATGACCTGCCTGCTGTCGAAGGCGACCAAAAGCTCCTCAAGGAAGTGTTCGTCAATATCATCGCAAACGCGGAAGATGCTGTGGCGGTTGCACGGGAGCACGGTACGATTGCGGTGAAGTTTTCCGTCGAGCGTGGTTACGTCCGGGTGTCGTTCAAGGACGACGGCGTGGGCATTTCGCCCGAAAACATCGGAAACATTTTTGATCCGTTTTTCACCACCAAGCGGACCGGAGGCAGCAGCGGGCTCGGACTTACCATCTGCCTGGCGGTGATCAAGGAACATGGGGGGCGAATCGAGACCGAATCCGAGAGCGGTTCCGGAACCACCCTGCATGTCCTTCTGCCGACGGCGTCCCCGCTGGCGGAGACCGCCGCGTCTGCTGTTCCCCGCCCTGCCCAAGCATCCGCCCCGGGCCTTGCAACACTTCGCGGATATCACGCGATCATCGTCGATGATGAAGACAGCATCCGCGAGATCGTTCAGCAAGCGCTTTCCGCACGGGGGATGAGTGTCGACGCATTTGGGAGCTCAGAGGCAGCCCTCGCCTATCTTCAGAGCAACCAGTGCGATATCATCGTGTGCGACTTCAATCTTCCCGGCATGAGCGGATTGCAACTGTGTGAGCGGCTCCGCCGGGAACGACCAGACAAGATGCCTCGCTTCGTGTTTATGACCGGCGACCTACTCGATACGCCTGCCATCGATCGCTACCGCACCCCCGGTATGGCGTTTCTTCAGAAGCCCTTTCATGTCGCTGCACTGGTCGACCTGTTGGCCGCTATCTTGAAACCGCAGCCGGCACAGGTCGGCTAGCCTGGTGCCTGAATGTGCTACTTCGTCCGCTCCGTCGAATTCGTAGCAGCCGCATCGACGCCGAAATCCCAGACGTAAAGGCTCATTGCTTCTTGGTCCAGGGTCTGAGCAAGAGCATACTCGCCGGGCACCAGCGGCTGGCTGAGCGTAAATCGGTATACGCCCTGTGCCACCTGCCACTTCTGCATAGGAATGCTATCCCGCAGCTCCGCCTTTTCGCCGAACAACGCGTCTAAATGCTCAATCAATCGAGTGTCACCGTGCGGTTTTGCCCGCACCAGATCTACATTGGGCTCGCGAGCATCGGCCGCTCGCAGGTAGAACTCGGGCTGGTTATTGCGGAGTCGGAATTTCGCGCGCGCGCCTTGAATCGAAACATTCTGACGCGAGGGAACAATCGGCACCGGAATCATGACCTGCTCGAGCCATCGACCCTTCGATACCTTCGAACTCGTCTCCGCCTGCGGCAGGGTAAGTACGGCCTTGCCGTCCAGAACGAACAGGTTCACCCCCGCGGGGAGGAACACGTCCGGAGCCACTTCGAGGCTGGCATCTACGTCGACAGGTGCGATAATGCGGTTCGCTTCTTGGGCGTGCACCTTTAGGTTGAGTGCGGAATCGCGTTGAGTTTCCTCCGATTCCGCCTTCTTGGTCCTGTCCCAGTCCACCAGATCGGCCGGCATCATTTCCCAAGAGCTGCTGTCTAGGCTGTAGTAGCGAACCCGATCGCCCTCTACCTGATATTCGCGGATCATCTGGAAGCTTCCATCTTTGAGGAAGAGCTTTTTGCCACGCGGCGGAAGGGGAACTGCAGCCTTCCTGGAGGGCTGTGCATCTTGACTAGGCGCGGTCGCGGGAGGGGAGGCTTGCTGAGCGATAAGCGACCCTGCCCCTGAGGCCATCAGCAATCCGATAGCCGCCCAAAGCGACGCACGGAGTATCGACCGCCGCGGTCCTGGTCGAGTGAAAGATTCGCCTTTCACATTGGCTCGATTTCGAAGTGGCCCGTGGTGCATCGAGGGAGACCAGCTAACTCTCAGCATACGCCGCAGCCGCTGAAGCGACAACCTCGGCGCGCAAAGCCGACTTGGTGAATGTGATGATCGAACCGAGGCGAAGGCTGTCCTGGTGGGCGAGGGAACCTAATGGTTGCAGCGGGGATGGAGGATGGCAATGATCATTAAGTCCGAATTGGTAAAGCGCCACTGGCGAACTGGGGAACCGGCGCCCACCGCCAGAGAGCCCAAGTGTTTGGATTCCGCAAAACCGCGAAGGTGCTCGGCGCAGATTCCGGTCAGGTTGACGGCCTCTTCCTCGGTGAAATATTTCTGGCTTGATCGAATTCGGACCACGGTCGAACCTCGCAATCGTTTTCAGATGCTGAACTCAGGGTAAGTGCCGCCTTAAGTCGCTGCAATAGTCGTTCCGTACCAATGCCTCTAGGACTTTAGAGTTTTTCGATCGAATTCCGAATTGCGTCCCCAGCCGTCGAGCCTCGGGCAGGAGTCTCGGAGCGGCCGAAGATTCACATTAGGTCTGCAATATTTCTGTCACGTAAACGAAGCGTTTCGGACCCTGTAAACTGGTGCTCAACTGCCCGGTCCGGCGCGTTCGTACGCCCCCGCGATCTGAAACACGGTTGCTTCGCTGAAATGCGGGGCGAAGACTTGCATCCCTACCGGAAGTCCAGCCTTGGTTTTCCCGCAAGGAACGGAAATGCCCGGAACGCCGGCGAGTGAGCCGGTCACCGTGTAAATGTCGGCCAGATACATCTGCAATGGGTCGGACACCTTTTCACCGATGCGGAAGGCAGGTGTCGGAGCGGTCGGAGTGACGATCGCCTCCACCTTTTCGAACGCCTCGGTGAAGTCCTGCGCGATCAGTGAGCGCACGCGTTGCGCGCGCAGGTAGTAGGCATCGTAGTAGCCGGCCGAGAGTACGTAGGTCCCCAGCATGATGCGACGTTTAACTTCAGGTCCAAAGCCGTGCTCCCGCGTCTTGCCATACATTTCCGTAAGGGTTGAGCCTGGAACACGCAGTCCGTAGCGCACACCATCATAGCGGGCTAGGTTAGAGCTAGCCTCGGCAGTGGCCAGAATGTAATAGGTCGCGATCGCATAGTCGGTGTGCGGCATTTCGAGTGGAACTCGACGGCAGCCGAGGCCCTCCAGCGCAGCGATCGCTGTTTCGACCTTTTCCCGGACCTCCGAATCAAGTCCTTGCCCGAAGTAGTCCTCAGGAACGCCGATGCGCAACCCTTCGACAGGTCTTCTCACGGCTGCGGCATAGTCCGGGACGGGAACAGCCGCAGAAGTCGAGTCGTTGCCATCATGACCAGCGATGGTGCGGAGCATGGCGGCGACATCGGCTGCATTCGTCGCAATCGGGCCGATTTTGTCGAGGGATGAGGCAAACGCTACCAAGCCGTAGCGCGATACACGGCCGTAGGTCGGCATCAGTCCCGTAACTCCGCAAAACGACGCCGGCTGGCGAACCGAGCCGCCCGTGTCCGTTCCGAGCGCAGCCACGGCAAGCCCGGCGGCTACAGCAGCCGCCGAGCCTCCGCTCGAACCACCGGGCACGCGATCGAGTGCGACCGGATTGCGCACCGGCCCATAGGCGGAGTTTTCATTCGACCCCCCCATGGCGAACTCGTCACAGTTCGTTTTGCCCAAAAACAGCGCGCCCGCCTGATCCAGGCGTTCAACGGCGGTTGCATCGTAGGGGGGGATATAGTTCTCAAGCATTTTCGACGCACAAGTGGTGCGCAGGCCGCGCGTGCTGATCACGTCCTTGATGGCAATCGGCACGCCAGCCAGAGCTGGCAGCGGCTCTCGGCTGGCGACGGCCCGATCGATTCGGTCTGCTTGGGCATAGGCGCGCTCCGGCGAGAAGGTTAAATAGGCATTCAAGTCGCTGTTGCGTCGCTCGATGCGGGAGAGAAACTCCTCTGCGAGTTCCCGCGCGGAAATCTTCTTCGCCTCAAGGGCGGAGCGAATGCTGGCAACCGTCCATGGGCTCGGCGCACTCATCGATCAATCACCCGCGGCACGCGAAAGAAAGGAGCTTCCGCATCGGGAGCCTGGGCGAGCACAGACTCGGCCACATCGCAAGGTAAAAGGACGTCTTCGCGAAGCTCGGGGTGTTGTTCGGCGCCAGCTTCCGATTTGCCTCTGTGGAGAACCTGCGCCATTGGCTCGACACTCGCGCTGTTTGGTTCGTTGAGCTTATCGACGTAGGTGAGAATAGCGTCGAGCTGCTCGCGGTATGTATCAATCTCGTCGGGCGAGAGCTCCAGATGCGCCAGTTCAGCGACTCTCAATACTTCTTGTCGGCTGATCTTCATCTGCTTGGCTGTCACCCCGATTTCTTGGCCTTTAAAACAAGGCTTGTTCTTTCTTTTCAATCATTTGCACAGCGTCTGTCGGGCACCTTCGGGGACCCCAATTCTTCCCCCCATCACTATCTTAGTAAGGGGAAGCAGGAATGCAAGTGTGCGATCTTCAGGGAAACGCACGAAGAGCCGCTCGGCCAACAGCATCAGCAGTGGCGGCGGCGAATGAACGGTTTGTAATTGTTGTCCACAGCGCGCGAAGGCCGCGCTGCTCCCCGGTTTGGGGAAACGAACTTGAGCTCGTGAACGAGAGTTGCACCCCAGGACTGATTCACGCGCTCGAGGAGTTCTGATCGCATCGCTTCAATCTGCTGCTGCCATGCTCTGCCATCAGCAGCGAGCTCGAGACATCCGCCCACGCAATTCAAAGGCCGCGCGTGCATCGCTAATGACTCGCCCACGATGGCCGGCCAGGCACTGGTAAGCCATGCCTGTGCTGCTTCCGGACGGTCAAGCCGCCGCAGCACCTTACTTAGAATTTCTCCGGCCCGTTGCATAGGAAGATCGGATTGTAGCATGCTCGGCCACAGGTAACGTTTCGGTTTGGTCTGATCGCCGATAGAGCCAGAGGAACAAGATTACTTGGCGGATTTTTGCGTTCGGTCGGCGAGCGATTCTTGCGCACTTGTATCAGTCATGCGAAAATTGCTGCTTCCAAGCTTGGCTTGCCGAAGCATAGCCCCTGAAAAAGGCGATATCGTCTAAGGGTTAGGACGTGGCCCTCTCAAGGCCAAAATCCGGGTTCGAATCCCGGTATCGCTACCAACACTTCCTAAGTGATCCATTGGACCAAGGTTGACAGCCTTTCCGGCTTGTGAAGCCTAAGCCATGCGTTTTTTGGCACACTCCCGCTAAAGCACGTGGTCAGTTCCCAGCAGGTGTTCAAAGATCGGAGAAAACGAAACCGCGAATCGGAGAGAGTGCCGCAAGAGGCGTACGCGGGAGAGAGCTAGTGGTGGCCTCGGGAGGCCAACTCTCCGACAAGTTCTTCAGTGTAATTCAGGTTCACAGAGGGTCCGACAATGGGGGAGTGATTCGACAAGCAAACTGTCCGAAGCTAGAAGGCAAAACCCTGAGGTCACTTGCGATTGCCTTGTCATTTCGACCTCATGAGCCAGGTGTCTATCGTGATATGCTATATTAAATCGTCTTATTGTACTGATTTAGTTTAGCATATCGGTTGGCTCAAGTAGCGATATACTTTATTATATCTACCATGAATAACCATATAAAACAGCATATCAAAACGCTGCGCCTTGAAGGACTTCCGGAGGAAATGCGCCGGGCTCTGAAAGAGGCGCGCGAGAAGCGCCGCTGGAGCCAGAGGGAATTGGGAAGCCGTCTCGGCTTGCCCCAGATGCACATCTCCGGCATCGAGTCGGGGAAAATCGTGCCCCGCTACGACACGCTGCTTGAAATCGTCCGCATGCTCGAACGCGACCTCGTCATGGTCCCCCGCGCGCTCGTGCCCGTGGTCCAGTCTCTCGTGCGCGACCACATGAAGGACATGCCGGGCGAAGGCGAGGAGCGCCCCCTCTACGCCGCCTACCGCGACGAAGACAATCCGCAGGACCCAGGCGATGAAGTTTGACCCGAAAAAACTCAGCGCGCTTTCGGTGCTCCTGTACGGAAAGCAAATCGGCGTCATCACCCGCCTCGTGGGCGACCGGCAGCTATTCGCATTCGAGCAGGACTATGTAGACGACCAGCAGCGCCCGACCCTGAGCCTTTCTTTCAAGGGCAGCACCGGCGGGCTCGTGACGAAGTTCAGCCCGGTGGGTCGCCGCGTGCCGGCCTTCTTCTCCAACCTCCTGCCCGAAGGCCGCCTGCGTGACTATCTCGCTAAACGCGCGGACGTCAACCCCGAACGCGAATTCTTCCTCCTCGCCGTCCTTGGCGCCGACCTGCCCGGTGCCCTGGTCGTTGCGCCGCTGGAAGGCGACAAGGAGCCATCCGAATCTCACCACGATCAGGACCACAATCGAGACGACGCTCACGGCGGCGAACAGCCCCTGCGTTTTTCGCTCGCCGGCGTCCAGTTGAAATTCTCGGCGCTTATGGAAACTTCCGGCGGCCTCACGATTCCTGCGGATGGCATAGGCGGATCGTGGATCGTCAAGCTCCCGTCCGCTCGTTACCGGGCGGTTCCCGAGAACGAATTCGCCATGCTCGAACTGGCCCGGCGAGTCGGCATCCCCGTTCCCGAAAACAAGCTCGTAGATATTGCCGGGATCAGAGGCCTGCCCGAACAGGCCCACACGGTCGAAGGCAAGGCGCTCACGGTGAAGCGCTTCGACCGGCTGCCGGACGGGAAGCCCGTCCATGTGGAGGATTTCGCGCAAGTCTTCGGGGAATATCCCAGTAACAAGTACAAGTTTCACAGCTACGCGAACATTGCTAACGTGCTGTGGGCGGAAATCGGCGAGGACGCCGTGACCGAATTCGTTCGCCGCCTGGTCTTTTCCGTCGTCATCGGTAACGCCGACATGCACCTCAAGAACTGGTCCCTCCTCTACCCCGACCGGCGCACGCCAGCACTGTCGCCGGGTTACGATTTTGTGGCCACGCTGCCTTACGTTCCTAACGATAAGTTAGCCCTGAATTTCGGCGGCGGCCGCAGCCTCTCCGAAATCACGCAGGACCAGATGCGCTGTTTCGCCGACACGGCGCGAATTCCGGCAAGCTCCCTGTGGCAAATCGCGGTTGAAACCGCCGAACGCACAGCCGAGGCCTGGAAGACGCTCGAACAGGCGGATAGCCTTCCCCAGGATTTGCGTGAGTCCATCGGCAAACAGATCCACGGCGTCGCAGCTACGGTGAAGTAACGCCTGCAGCAAGCATTCCCGGCCCGAAGGAAGGTAGCTCAGGCGTTTCGGCTAAATCTTGTCGTTCTTCCAGAGCTCGGTCGCAGCCTCACCGGAGACTGCCGCAGTTAGCGTAGAGAGACGCACCCAGTGATTATCGTTGCCGCCGAGAGGTAAGCGCAGTGGCCGGGTGTGGTTCGTGTGGCATTGAACCGAGCGAGTTGATCCGGGGCGACCCCGTCAAGTCATCGCCACCGTTTCGTAACCTTCAAAACAACCGTTACATTTCCCGATAATTCAGCAAGAACGCGCCGATAAGTACGAAGCAAAGAGGCCAAATCAAAGAGGGAATCGTTCTATCCTGTTTCGGAAGTCGCAGTTCGAGCCAGCCGGCCCACCCGGCAAAAACTGCCAGGACGCCCATGGGCACGTGGCTTAATTCCACCAGCGTGTTTTCCTTGACGTTGGTAATCGCATGCGAGTGTGTAAGCAGGACGGCGCCGCCCAAGGCGAGAATGAGCGGAAACACCATGGCGAGTGGGTTGTTCTCGGTCAACTGCTTGCGCACGCGCAGCTGGAAGATTCCGAATCCTGCACACAAAAGTGCTGCGATGCGGTGCTGAAATGATTCCGGGTCAATCCAACAGGCCCCAAAGCTTTTCCATCCCACCGGCCAGCATTCGCTGTCTGCCTGCACGAAAATAAAAACGGCCACTGGGATCAGCAGGAGCGGCCAGTAATTCGCAAACGGCACCTTGCCCGTGCGCGCCAGCAAGGCGAGGACGCCCATGAGCAGGACCACTACACCCATCCAGTGGTGGTTCGATTCCGATTCAATGGCGTCATTGATCACCCGAGGAGTCAGTGCGACGCCGTCGACGTTGTAGCCCAGCACCCTATTTTCTATGCGTCCGTTCTTTGCTGGTCCTAAACGGCCGCTCGCTGGTTCCGGCACATACGCATATAAGAACCGCGGTAAGGCCGGCTTGATGCGGTGATAGACCTGGGAAAGTGTGACCGTCTCATGAGTCTGGTCGACTGCCGGCGGCTGCGACGTTAGAGAAGCTGCCGTCAGAATCACTGTAATGCCAATGCCTAGTTCCGCTTCGATTAGGCGCCGCAAACGCGGGAGTGCATCCTCTGTTCGGGCGTTGCGGATCAAAAGGAAATTCAGGCCGCCTAACAACAAGAGTCCCCCCAGCATTGTTACTTTGGCCGCTACCATTACTCCGTAGGCCGTTCCCAGGACCGCGGTCCATGACCCGATGTAGATAGCGCTCATTATCGCGCCGCTCATCACCAGACCACCAACGCTCATCAGCGCGGTGCCCGAAAATCGCCTTGTCAGGTACCAACGAGTTGCTGGGTCCTGACCGCGGTAGAGTCCGAGCACCAAAAACGGCAGTCCACCAATCCAGAAACCTACCGCCAGTTCATGAATGCAAGAAAGCGCGATCAGTAGCGGGCGTCCGGTCAGGCGGGAGGCGGCGTGATTTGTCATCACCGAGGCTGCCAAGATAACCGCGACCAGTGGGACCAGCAGCCACTTTCCGAAGCGGTTGTTAGGGGTGGCTGCCATCAACATGGCGCATGCGGAAATCACTACCACACAGCCGGATATAAAAAAGTTTGCGCCCACAACCTGAGGGAAGGGGATCTCGGCCACTGCCATCAGCACGGCTGAGTTCACGTAAAGATACAACAGCTGCGTCGCTGCCAGGCCGGCAGCAGCCAGTTGCAGCAGACGCCATGTGGACGTTTGAATTGCATCGATGCCCACTCGCGATAGCGCAGGTGAGCTTCGTGCTGTCCACAAACCGAAAAGCACGCCACCAAAAATGATGGATTGAAATACCAGAGTGCCCGCGCGCAGCAGGACAGAGAAAAGGGAGAATAGATTGACCAGCTTAGCGAGCATAGGCCCTTAATATACGGTGAAGGGAACCGTGCCGCTGCTGATGTGCCCGTCGGATGCGAGTACCTGCCATTCCAGTTTGTAGGCGCCTGCTTTGAGCCCGGACACATGGGTCTCAAGCGTGTCAGCTGTCGGCTGCACGCGGGGTGCGAGAGTCTGAATGACTCCATCGGGGCCGGCTAGCCGCAGGCGTGATCGTTCGCCATCGATGCGCACGTTGAAACGCAGATTGATTGTGAGATCCGAGCCCTTGACGGCCGAATTAGCTCTTGGACTGGATTCCATAAGAAGGGCGTGGGCCCAGCAGACCTCTGTGAAGGCCATCAACACGAACAGACAGAGCCATTTTCGGCGTTTGAGGGCGGCCGTCATTTCGTCTCCTTCCCCGCCATTGGATACCAGAACGAGGTGCGCCAGCAAGAGAAATCCATACTGTTAACTGTGACAGGTATAGGTCAGCCGTTTATTCGCTATTGAAAGGGTGAGGGCAAACGACAGGAGCTCATCCTTTTCATGTCGACACTTAGAACCAGCGCTTGGAATGAGACGATGCTGCTTGCCTTTCAAGCGCTCCAGGCGAACAAAATGCGGGCCGTTCTCACCATGCTTGGCGTCATTATTGGGAGTGCATCGATCGTGCTTTTGGTTACCACCTCACTGGCCGGAAGACGCTACGTCATTTCCGAAATCGAGGCTGTCGGATCCAACCTGGTCCAGGCCGAGTTGGTCAATCCAACAACCTTCGAAAATGTCGCTCTAGCCGACCAACTCACACCCGGAGACCTC
>Ga0306926_10001539_pt1 | contig 23032 bp, 19 predicted proteins | sample flu12Cox44000178_FD_203759 | JGI IMG/M metagenome (GOLD analysis project Ga0306926, IMG submission 203759) | Lab enrichment of tropical soil microbial communities from Luquillo Experimental Forest, Puerto Rico - flux8day.12C.oxic.44.000.178 (v2)... | ecosystem: Environmental > Terrestrial >...
CGCTGCGCGCAATTTCCGGTCTCGTACGCCCAACATCCGGCGCAATCACATTCTTTGGGAAGAGCATCGCGTCGTTGCCAGCCTATAAGATCACCGAGCTTGGCATTGCGCATGTGCCGGAAGGCAGGCAGGTCTTCCCCGAATTGACCGTGAAAGAGAACCTCGAGATCGGGGCTTATATTCCAAGCGCCAAGGCTGCGCGGCAGCGCTCGCTCGAACTGGTATTCAATATTTTCCCGGTATTGGCCGAGCGTCGCCGCCAAATGGCTGGCACGATGAGCGGCGGCGAGCAACAGATGCTCGCGGTCGGCCGCGGCCTTATGCTCCGGCCTCGCCTGCTAATGCTCGATGAGCCTTCGCTGGGCCTCGCGCCCGTTGTTACCGATACGACCTTTCAGAAGATTCGGGAAATACATGCGATGGGCACAGCTATTCTGCTTGTTGAGCAGAACGTTAGCCGCGCGCTAACGCTTGTACAGCGCGCCTACGTGCTGGAAACCGGAAAGGTTATCCTGCAGGGAACAAGCGCCGAATTGTCGAATAATGAGCGGGTACGCTCAGCTTACCTCGGTCTTTAGCTTGCGCTCGTTTCCGCGCCGCAACAGAATTAAAGGGGCGATTTCCGTTATGACCTATTCGCGTCGTTTCGGGTGCTCTGTCCGATATCGGCTTTTATCCCAACAGCGAACGCAAAAGCCGATAGGGCAGGGGGGCGGCTGTATGCGGGTTTCGTTACTCTTGTTCATCGCGTCCCCTTAATTCGGCGCGAAGGCAGATACGCCGGGTCACCTTACATCGCCTCGCGCGCAAGCGATGCACGCTCCACCGCATGAGGCGGCAACACAAGCCGCTCAAGAAAACCGATTAGCGCGAAGAATATGATCCCCAAAAGCGTCAAAGCCACGATGCCGGCAAACAATAGTGCTGTATCCATGTTGCCGTTTGCGATGAGTAGCAGATATCCGAGGCCGCCCTGGCCGCCGACAAATTCGCCGACTACGGCACCGACGACGGCAAACGTGATGGAAATTTTCAATCCCGCAAAGATAGAGGGTAGGGCGTTCGGCAGCTGGATCTTGAAAAAAGTTGCAACCGCGCCGAGTCCCATGGAGCGCGCAAGATAGATTTTCTCTTGTTCCAGCGCCGCCAATCCCATCACGGTATTGATGACTACAGGAAAGAATGCGATGAGGAATGCGATCAAAACTTTGGGCAGTAGACCGAAGCCGAACCACACCAGGAACAAAGGTGCGATGGCCACCTTTGGTACCGCTTGCGAGGAGACTAAAATCGGATAAATCGCTCGGGCGAACGGGGTCCACAAATAAATGGCAAGCGCCAGCGGCACGCCAACAGCGACACTGAGCACGAACCCGAGGATGATCTCCATCGTTGTGGTCAAGCCTTCCTTGATCAGCACAGCGGAATTATCATTGATGGATCGCATGATCGCGCTTGGCGCCGGCAACAGGTACGACGGCAATGCAAATAAGCGAGCGGCCAGTTCCCAAATGACAAGAAGCGCCACGAGCATGCCGATCGGGTAGGCAAACGCTGCGATGCGATCCCGCCGAGCGCGGTTGTGGCGGCGTTGCCGGAGCGCTGCCTCGATACCGCCGACGTTGCCGAGATGTTTCGACGCAGTCAACGCAGAAGAGTCGAACATTTCCGTCATTGTCGCACTCCTGGTCGGGGGTCTGCTCTGTGCTCACGCAAAACGCCACGGGCCAGAAACAGCTCCAGAATCTGCCTGCTGTACTCGGCGAATTCCGGCGTATCGCGCATTGCCAGCGTTCGCGGCCGCGGCAACTCGATGTCGATTATGCGGTCAATGCCGCCGGGCCGTGGGGTCATGACGATGACGCGGTCGGACAGAAACACGGCCTCAGCAATACTGTGGGTAATGAACAGCACCGTCATCCGCCGCTCCCGAACCAGCGCCTCGAGATCGAGTACGAGCTGGTCGCGGGTCAAAGCATCGAGCGCGCCGAATGGTTCGTCCATGAGCAGATGGTCGGGATTGTGGATGAGCGCGCGGCAAATCGAGACGCGCTGGCGCATGCCGCCCGAAAGCTCATGAGGGAATCGTCCCTCAAAGCCGCCAAGTCCCACTGACTCCAGCAGTTTGCCAGCGCGGACCTGAGCTTCCTTGTGGTTCATCTTGCGCGCTTCCGCCTGCAGCATGACATTGCCGAGCGCCGTGCGCCAATCGAGCAGAACAGGGTTCTGAAACACAATGCCGATGTCGGTACGTGGCCGGTCGACCTTGTGTCCGTTGACCAGAACTGCCCCGCTCGACGGCGCGAGCAGGCCAGCGGCGATCATCAAGAGCGTGCTCTTGCCGCAGCCGCTCGGTCCGACGTGAGATATGAATTCACCGCGCCGCTGCGCAAAGGACACGTCGTTCAGTGCACGCACCTCGCCGTCGTGCGTCGCGTAAACCTTGGACAGATTCTCGATGCGCAGGTACGCCTGGTCGTGATCGGCTGATTTATTCACGCTAAGCGGCCGCTCAGCTCTGCTGCGGCGGTACATACTCGGCGCCGGTCGGAACAAAGTCGTTGGTGTATAGCTGGCTCGTTTCCAGCGGTGCGGTCACGCCGCCATACTGCTTGAGGACCGAAAGCGCGGAAGTCCAGTCCGCCTCGGCGCCCCAGCCGAGCGGTTTGCCTTTGGTGTTAGGCGTCACCCAGGTCTTCCAGGATACCTCGAACTCACGCTTAATGGTGGCGACATCAATGGTCTCCGAATATTTTTTCACTGTAGCCGCCGCTTCATCGGGGTGCTGTCGGCCGTATAGGAAGCCTTTGATGGAAGCAGGAACGAACGCGCGAAGGAGTTCGGGATCGCTCTTGATCAGATCCTGATGGGCGATGATGCCGTTGCTAACCACGTTGACGCCGTAGTCGGAGAACCAGAAAGAACGTGCTTTCTTCTGACCGCGGATCTCGATGATCGGCACATAACTCTGCACATAACCGCCAATGGCATCGACCTGACGGTTGATGAGTGCGGGTCCCAGGCTGGGCGGCGCTAGGTTGACGATGTTGATCTTCGCGGCGTCGAGGCCTGCGCCCTTGACGAAAGCGGGCCATTGCTGGAATTGGCCGCTGCCCGCGATCATCGCTAGTGTCCTGCCTTCGAGATCTTTGGGCGTTTTGATGGGCGATTCTTCGAGCACCATGATGGCAGAGGGGTTGCCGCGGTAAATGCTGGCGACGGTCTTGATTTCCATGCCCTTAGCGATGCCGTTGCTCGCCGCATAGCCGTCGGCGAACCCGATTTGCGTCGCCTTGTTGGCGACCAATTGGGCGGTATTGCCGGATCCTTTGCCGGCGGTGATCGTGACGTCGAGTCCGGCCTCACGATAGAAGCCTTGGTCATGCGCGACGAGGAAACCGAGGTTTGGACCCTCATAGATCCAATCAAGCGTCATGTTCACCGGCTTCAGTGGACCGGCGGCGCGCGCCCACCGTGAGGCCGCAAGCGGCAGGGCGGCGGCCGCTCCGGTCAGCGTTGCCGTTTTGAGCAAGTCTCGGCGGGACATTGGAATGCGACGAAAGGCGTGAGAGCGCATGGCATCACCTCCGCGAATTTCATTCCGGTATCCGATCAGCATACAGGTAAGCAACCGGCGCTGTCATCAAGCGCGATGTCGCGCCGTCGCGACGCAAGACGCCGATCGTAGATAAGATTGGAGTTGCCGAACGGGCCGAAATTCACGACCATCGGCGCACCAACACCGCTCCAGACTTGCGAGAGAATGCAATGGCCAACAAGGACCTTCGAGATTGGATAAGCGCGATTGAAGCCGCGGGCCAACTCAAGACCATCAAGGGAGCCGAGCCCAAAGAAGAGATTGGTGGTTTCGTCGATATCTATCAGCGCCAGATGGGCAACCCGGCGCTGCTATTCGACGAAGTGCCGGGTTTTCCCAAGGGTCATCGGGTCATCGCCAACATCCTGACGTCGGTCCCGCGGATCAATGTCGCGCTTGGATTGCCGCCGAATGCCTCAGAGATGGAGCTGATCCAGTGGTGGCGAAATTACATGAAACGCGCGCCGTCCCACGAGCCGAGTCCGGTCAACGGGGGTCCGCTGCTTGATAATGTTTTCGAAGGCAAAGACGTCAACATCGAAAAGATACCGACCCCAATCTGGCATGAGCACGATGGCGGCCCGTATATTGGCACCGGCTGCATGGTGGTGATGAAGGATCCCGATACGGGTTGGCTCAATTACGGCTGCTATCGCATTCAGAGCCATGCGCCCGATCTCGCCTCGGTGATGATCTCACCGGGTAAGCACGGGCGCATCATCATGCGCAAATATCACGACCGCAATCAGCCCTGTCCGGTTGCCGTCATCGCCGGCATGCATCCCGCTTTGTTGATGCTGGCGGGATTGGAAATTCCCTACGGCAAGAACGAGATGGAGGCCGCCGGCGGAATTCTCGGCGAGCCCGTCGAGGTGTTCAACATGCCCCGGACCGGATTGCCGGTTCCGGCGAATGCCGAGATCGCATTCGAGGGCTTCATCCGTCCCAATGACACGGTGCAGGAGGGACCGCTCGGCGAATGGACCGGATATTACGCGTCAGGTAGCGCGCCGGAACCCGCAATCCGCATCGCGACGATGATGCATCGCAACGATCCAATTCTCGTCGGCGCCATTCCGGCGGTGCCGCCCAATGACAATACCTTCTACCTCGGCACCTACCGCTGCGGCGCCGTTTGGAATCAGCTCGAAGCGGCGGGCATTCCGGAAATCAGAGGCGTGTGGGCGCACGAAGCCGGCGGCAGCCGCTTCATGCTGACGATCTCGATCAAGCAGCTTTACGGCGGACACGCCAAGCAGGCCGGCATGGTCGCCTCGCATTGTCACGCCGGTGCCTACTGTAATCGTTGGACGATTGTCGTAGACGAAGACATCGATCCGACCAATATCAACGATGTCATCTGGGCGATGTGCACGCGCTGCGACCCGCGCCTGCAGGTCGATGTCATCCACGGCGGCTGGAGCTCAGCGCTCGATCCGATGTGCTATGACACCGAGAAGGATCGGCGTAATTCTCGCGTCGTCATCGACGCCTGCATCCCGTTTAACCGGCAGAAGACCTTTCCAGTCATCGCACGCTCGAGCAAGGCGCTCGACGCGCGCATGCGCGCGAAATGGGCGCACGAGCTGCCGAAGGACTTTTAGGCCATCGCGGCTTTTCAGCCTTTCGTCGCCTTGGAGCGAGCCCGCGCCAATTCTCTGGTGACGCGGCGCGGCGTCAGCGGCGTTTCGTTGAAGTTGGCACGGATGTCGCGGAATGCATCGCCGACCGCATTGGCGATGGCCGCCGGTGGCGCGATCGCACCGCCTTCGCCGAGGCCTTTCACGCCATATTCGGTGGTCAGTGCCGGCGTCACCAGGTGCTCGACGCGGATCGTCGGAATTTCCGCAGCGCAGGGGATCGTGTAATCCGCCAGAGAGGAGACCAGCGGCTGTCCCCGTTCGTCGTAGGGAATCTCCTCGTACAGCGCGGTCCCGATGCCCTGGACGATGCCGCCGACGACTTGGCCGTCGACAATCATCGGATTGATCATGGTACCGCAGTCCTCGGACACGACGTAATCGAGCAGTTCTATGTCGCCGGTGTTGGGATCGACGGCGACCAGCGCCGCATGCGTGCCATAGGCGAACACGCCGCCGGAATCGGCGGGTTCATAGGTCGCCGTGCTGTCGAGTAGCGGGTCCATCCCGGCCGGCAACTGGTCGGGCCTCGCATTGGCGGCGAACGCGATTTCGGCGATGCTGAGCTTGCTGGACGGCCCGTGCACCATGCCGCCCTCGATGCGCGTCGCCGCGACATCGGCCTGCAAAAGATGCGCGCCGATGCGGCGGATTTTTTCCGCAATCGCCCGCGACGCCTTGCCGACAGCGCCGCCGGCAAACACGATCGAGCGCGACGCGAAGGTGCCGAAACCGTACGGACCGACTGCGGTGTCGCCGTAGCGGACCGAAATCTGTCCCGGATCGATGCCGAGCTCGTGGGCGGCGATCTGGGCGAGCGTGGTCTCGTGACCCTGGCCGTGGTTCTGCACGCCCACATAGATGATCACGCTGCCGTCCGGCAGCATGCGGGCATTGGCGGATTCGTAACCCGGAATGACGCGAAACTTACGCTTGGCGAATTCGACGATGCCGTGGCCGCTTTGCTCGGTATAGAAGGCGAAGCCGATGCCGATCTTGCGGCCATCGGGTTCGCCTTGCGCCTGGCGCTTGCGGATGGCCGGCAGATTGATCTTGTCGCGCGCGATATCGAGCGCGGCTAGATAATCACCGGTGTCAAGTTTCATGCCGGCGGCGGTCTTGTAGGGCAGCTCGGCCGAGGTGACGATGTTCTGCCGGCGCAGGTCGAACGGCTCGCGGCCTAGCTCGCGGGCGACTTCGTCGACCAGCCGCTCGAGCGCAAAGGTCGCCCCCGGCCGCGCCACGCCACGATAGGGGCCCATCGGCGCCTTGTTAGTGGCGACGGTGTGGGCGTTGAGCTTGAGGTGGCGCATGCGATATGGCCCGGTCAGGTTGCGCGACGCCATGCTTGCTTCCTGAAACGCCCCGGTCGGCCACAGCGCGTAAGCGCCGGCGTCGATATAGATGTCGCCCTCGATGCCGATCAGCGTGCCGTCGCGCTCGGCGCAGATGGTGAGATCGTAGGTGTGGTCGCGAGCGTGCGGCGACGCCAGCAGGTGCTCGCGGCGGTCCTCGATCCAACGCACCGGACGGCCGACCTTCAGCGCCAGCGCGACGATGGCGACGTCCTCCGGCATGATGCGGTTCTTGCCGCCGAAGCCGCCGCCGACGTCGGGCGCGATGACGCGCACCTTATGCTCGGGAATGTTGAGCATCCGCGACAGTGCCAGCCGCTTGACCTGGCCGCCCTGTGTCGAGAGGTAGACTACCAGCTCGTCGAGCCGATGGTCCCAATAGGCGAGCACGCCCCGGCCTTCTAGCGGCACGGTGGCCTGCCGGTTGAGCCGCAGCCGACAGTGCAGGCGGATCGGCGCCGCGGCGAGGGCTTCCGGATTGCCCTCGACGACGCTGGTGCTGATATAGGCGTTGCTCGGCCATTCATCGAACACGCGCGGACTGTCGGCGCGCATCGCGGCGACGACGTCGACGACGGCCGGCAGCTCCTCAAGCTCGACGCGAACCTCGTCAGCCAAATCCTCGGCTTGAGCCCGCGTCGGCATCACGCAGGCTGCGATTGTCTGCCCGACATAGCGGACCCGCGCGTCTGCGAGCGGCGGGTAGGGACTGTGACGATGGGCAGATAGTTCCGGCCCGGCCTCCAAAATATTGACCGGGGCGATATCGGCCAATGTGAACACGCGCGTGCCCGATTGCGCGGGCTTGATGACGCTTCGCACCTTCGCGTGGGCCATCTGGCTGCGCACGAAGGCCACGTCCTGGACACCCGGCACCTGGAGGTCGGCGATAAACATGCCGTGCCCGTAAAGATGGCGAGCATCCTCTTTGCGCAGCAGACTGGCGCCAATCCAGCCTTTGCCAATCGCTTGCTGTGCCACTCTTGGCTGTCCCTGCGTCGGCCGAACCGCTCACGCCGTTTGCGGCGGCACGTATTCGGCGCCGGTCGGCACGAACTCGTTGGTGTAGAGGGTGCTCGCCTCGAGGGCAGTGGTCACCCCGCCGTACTGCTTGAGCACGTTGACGGTTTCTGCCCAGTCAACGTTGGAGCCCCAGCCGAGCGGTTTATCCTTGGTATTGGGGGTCACCCAAGTCTTCCACGACAGTTCCATTTCACGCCGCGTGATGGCCGGATCGATGGTCTCCAAGTATTTTTTGATGATGCTGACGGCTTCGTCAGGATGTTGCCGTCCGTAAAGGAAGCCCTTGATGGTTGGAGCAACGAAGGCGCGCACTAGGCCGGGATCGCTTTTGAGCAGGTCCTGGTGCACTATGATGCCGTTGCTGACGACATTAACTCCATAGTCGGCAAACCAGAAAATGCGCACCTCCTTCCTGCCACGGATCTCGATGGCTGGCACATACCCCTGCGCGAAGCCGCCGATGGCCGGGACCTGACCGTTGATCAGCGCCGGTCCGACCCCCGCCGGATCAATATTCACGACCTGGATTTTAGATCCGTCGATGTTCGCCCCCTTGACGAAAGCCGGCCACTGCTGGAACTGGGCGCTGCCTGCGGTCATCGCGATGCTTTTTCCTTCGAGATCTTTCGGTGAAGCAATGCCGGAGTTGGTCAGAACCACCACTGCTGCCGGATTGCGCCGGTAGACACTACCAATGCTCTTGATGCCCATACCCTTAGCCACGCCGTTGCCGACGACATAGCCGTCGCAGAATCCAAATTGCGTTGCCTTGCCGGCGACCAACTGAGCGGTGGCCCCCGAGCCCTTGCCGGACGTGATCGCTACGTCGAGCCCAGCCTCGCGATAAAAGCCCTTTTCTTGCGCAATCATGAAGCCGTCGTTCGGCCCCTGATAAACCCAGTCGAGTGTCATGGTCACCGGCGTGAGACCTGCGGCAGACGCTCGAAACGGCGCGAGCGGCAGCGCCAGCATGCCGGCGGCCATGGTGGATTTCTTCAAAAAACGGCGGCGGGAAATTGTTGTGCGCTGAAGATTACGCCTGTTCATAGCATCACCTCACAGGAGTCTCTCAAGCAAGCATACCGGCAAATCGCCGCATCTGTCATGACCTGCCTAGCAAAAAATGGCGCGAAGCCCGATCAATCGGGAGTTTTGGCACGCTGGAGGAGCTTGTGTAATACATTCGGCGTAACAGGAAATTGTTCGATCTTGACGCCAAGTGGCTCAAGCGCATTTTCCAGGGCAGAAATGATGGCCGCAGCTGCGGGAACGCTTCCCGATTCTCCCACTCCCTTTACACCCAGCGGATTCAAGGGCGACGGAAATTCCAGCAGCTTGACGTCAATGGGCGGGACCTCTGCCACCGTCGGCAGCAGATAGTCGGCAAATGTAACCGTGACCGGCTGGGCGTTGTCATCGTAGCCCATCCATTCGAACAGGGCGTTCCCGATGCCGTGAACGGTACCGCCGACAAGCTGTCCTTCCACGATCGTCGGATTGACGATCCGGCCGCTGTCGTTGACGACGACATAACGCAATATGCGTGACCGGCACGTTTCGATGTCAACCTCGACTTCGACTGCGTGGCAGCCCATGCCATACGTCAATCTCTCGGGGGCAAAGTTTTCCGCGCACTCCAATCCCGCGGCAAGGCCTCCAGGAATTGCGTAGCCGGGTGAGCCGTAGACCGTCGTGGCAATTTCAGAAAGTGATACGCCGCGTCCCGGCACGCCCTTGATTTCAACACGTCCGCCAGCGCACTCGAGGTCTTCAACTGATGCTTCCAGCATGTGGCTGGCAACTTGCAGAATCTTTTTGCGCACTTCTATGGAAGCAAGGTGAACCGACGATCCCGCAGTCACGGTTTGTCTACTGGCGAAGCCGCCCATGCCTAGAGGTACCGCCGCAGTATCACCAACGACAACCGAGATGTCTTCAGGCGCAACGCCGAATTCCGCGGCGCAAATCTGCGCCAGCGCAGTTCGGATACCTTGTCCCATCGGCGCTGCACCGCTGCAGATCGATATTTTTCCAGATTGGCCGACACGAACGATTGCGGACTCGTAAGGTCCGCGGCCGCTGCCTTTTAGCCCGCACGCAATGCCGATGCCGGTATAGATTCCTTCGGCTTGATCCTTACCTCGGCGCTCGGGAAAGCCCGTATAGTCAATGGCGGCCAGCGCAGTTTCGAGCATCGCAGCGAAATCGCCGCTGTCGATAACGATTGGTTTGCCTGATCGCGTCTTGAGTGGAGACACATAGGGTATTTTTTCACGTGGTACGAGATTGCGCCGCCGTATCTCGGCACGGTCGATCGACAAATGCGCGGCCACCCGGTCGAGACAGCGTTCCATCGCAAACGCACCTTGCGGGTATCCGGCACCGCGCACCGTCGACCCTGGAACTTTGTTGGTGGACGCCACGACGACCTGCAGATCGTAAGCTGGAAGCACGTAAGTGCCGGGGAACGCCGTGGCAGCGTTGTACGCGACGTTGATGCCCTGTGGCGTATAGGCGCCTTGGTCGTGAGCCATCCGTCCACGAACAGCGCGAAGTCGGCCGTCGGAATCGAAAGCAACCTCCAGATCCCAATATTGGTCTCTCTCGTGAATCGCTGAGATGAAGTGCTCGCGGCGATCCTCAATCCATTTCAAAGACCGTCTGAGTTTAAGCGCGGCTGCCGCAATCGCGACTTCTTCGGCGTAGATAAGGTATTTCGCACCGAAGCCGCCGCCGACGTCCGGTGTAACTACCCGCAGTGTGGTTTCGTCGAGCGGCAGCATTTTCATAAGCGTGGTGCGGAGCTCATGAGGCAATTGCGTCGACGACCAAAAGGTCAGGTATCGGCGGGCAGGCTCGTAGCTTGCGAATACGCCTCGACCCTCTAGCGGCTGGGCTGAACCACGGTGCTGCTTCAAAGATATACTAAGTCTGTTCGCTGCTCTTCCGAATACGGCCGTAACGTCGCCATAACTTTGATTGAAGGTGGCGATCACATTGCTTTTCAGCGGGAGTTGGACTCGACTGGCGCCCGGTTCGATCGCAGCCCTGCAATCCGCGACCGCGGGCAGCGGCTCGTAATCTACCGATATTTGTGCCACGGCATCTTCCGCCACATAACGCGTCTCAGCGGCCACCAGAGCGATGGGCTCACCGACATAGACGACTTCATCGTCGGCAAGGACGAATGGGGTAATGCCTCTCGGCAGCGTGTCGTCTGGGAATTGCAGCGGTAAGCGCCTTGATGCGAGCAGGGGTATCAGATCGGCTAACGTAAGTACTGCCGTGACGCCGGGCAGTCGTCGCGCATGGTGGGTATCGATCTTCAAAATACGAGCGTGCGGATGCGGTGAGCGCAAAAATGCGACTTCAAGAGCTCCACGGGAATTGATGTCGTCCAGAAAGCATCCTTCGCCACGGACCAGAGGCCAATCTTCTAGCCTCCGCACCGAGCGGCCGATCTGACCACTACCTTTCATAGGGATCCATGCGTCCGTAGGCCGTTACCGTAGCATCCTACTTGAAGGATATCCGCCTCGGGATGCCGGTGCGAGCTGTGACGACGGCACAAACGCGACAGCACCCCGTGCCGTCAATGCCACACGCTCGTCCCAGGGCCGTCCGCCAGTCGTGCGACCAACGATGCGTCCGATGGGCCACTGGAAGCGACGCCAAGCCCGGCATGAGCCGTCCTATTTCGCGAGGACCTGCTCGGTGCTTGGGACTTCGGCTTTGTGCAAAAGGGAAGGGGCCATTTGTGCCGAACCTTCACTGTTCCGTATAATAATTTCCCTGTTCTCTCTCCCAAAATTCCCTGTTCGATTCGCTAGGGAAAGTCGGCGGAAGGGCCCGTGTTACCGTCACATCTAGAGCGATGAAGATGCCGCCGCGGCCCAGATTTCAAAAATTTCCCTGTATTTTTCCCTGTTAGCAGGGAATTCGGGGCGGAGACCGGTTCGCACTAGACTGCGTCGTCAGCCAACCAGTACGGTCTCCACCCACCGATGCCGATACCAGGAGAAAGAGGCCGCATTTGCTGGCCTCTTTGCATGTACTTCTCAGGCTCCGTGCTCCCCATTTCAAAAATCGAAACGTAATACGGCCCGAAGTCTCCAACAACCTTTTGAATTGTTCCCAAATTTTGGAGACGCTACGCGGAGCCTGGTTCGATACTGCATTGGCCGCCTGAAAAAAGGCGCCAGTCGATGTCCGCTTTTGCGGTCGCTTTCGGGGGTAAAGCCGACATCGCGGCCTGGGGTCGGAACGGTCGCTAATGACCATCGCGTCATTTCGTTCGGATCAATTGCTGCGCCGCACAACACCCTTAGTCGTGTGCTAGTTACCGCCGTCTATGACGATCTGGTCGTCACCCAAATCTATCCAAGGGCCTTTTTTACCCGCTCTTCAGTAAACGGCGCATGTCGCAGGCGCACGCCGGTCAGGGCCATCATGGCATTCGATACCGCGGGCGTGATCGACGGCGTCGCCATTTGACCCACGCCGGTCGCATGATTGTCAGTCTGGATCACCTCGACATGCATCGCCGGGGCGTCGCGATTCCGCGACACGATGTAGTCATAGAAATTCGACTGCTCCACCGCACCGTCTTTGATGGTGATCCGCTCCGTCAACGCAAGACCGATGCCGTAGACAATGCTGCTCTCGGTCTGCGCAATGACATTATCCGGCTGCACGGCGACGCCGCAATCGATCGCGCACCAGACATTGTGCACCTTGAGCTTGCCCGTGCGCTTATCGAGCGAGACTTCGACGACGGTTGCGACCTGCGTTTCCGAATAGTCGATGTATGCCGCGCCGAGCGCGCCGCCGTCACGCTTGCGGCCCCAGTCAGCCATCTCCGCGGCACGCTCCAAAACCTTATGAGCGCGCGGCGCCTTGGCCAGCAGCTCGAGCCGATATTGCACTGGGTCGAGACTGCGCTTGTAGGCAACCTCATCCATAAAGGCTTCGGTCGCGAACTTGTTCGCTGTGAACCCGATGCCGCGTAACGGCGCGGTGCGAACGCCGGTGTCCTCATAGACCTGCTCGACGAGCTGATGCGCGATGTCGTAGCCCTTGGCGTCAGACCCGAGCATCAGGATAAAGTCCTTCTTTCCGCCTTTGCCATAGCGGACCGGATCAAACGCCGGCGTCACCCGGTCGCCGACCAGCCGATGCTGCCAGGCGGTCAGCTTGCCCGACCCGTCGAATCCGGCGCGCAGATAATGGGCGGAGAGCGGCCGGAAACGGCCGTTATGGATGTCATCCTCGCGCGTCCACATCGACTTCACCGGCTTGCCAACGGCCTTGGACAACACGACCGCGTCGATCAAGAAGTCCATGTCGCGCGGCCCGCGCCGGCCAAAGCCGCCGCCGAGCAACGTGTCGTGGAGCTTGACCTTGCTGCGATCGAGCCCAAGCGCGTCCGCCGTAGCGTCTAGCGCCAGGGTTTGACTCTGCGTGCCGCACCAAATGTCGGCCGCGTCGCCGCTCGGCGCTACCGAGGCGACAGCGTTAAGCGGCTCCATTTGGGCGTGATAGGCATAATCGCAAAGATATTCGGCCTCGAAGGTTGACGCCGCTCTCGACAACTCGGCACGCGCGTCGCCGAGCTTGAACCAATCGGTCGCCTGAGCGTTAGGATCGCGCGCCAACGCGGCAAAGCTTTGCAGGCCATTATCGCTGTCGAAACCCCAAGCCTTACCCGTATTGGTCCAGCGCACGCTTGAATCAAGCTCGCGGCGAGCCGAGAACGCCGCCCATGGCGTTTCGGCGACGACCCCGACGCCGTACGGAAGCTTCACCACTTTGACCACGCCTTTGACCGCTATCGCCTTGGCTTCATCGAAGCTTTCCGGCGAAGCGCCGTCGACCGGCGCGCGCAGTACCGCGCCGTAAAGCATGCCCGGCACCTGGACATCGATCGCATATTGCGCGCTGCCGTTGACCTTGTGTGGCAGTTCGGCCCTCATCACGTCCTTACTGATCAGGCGGAAACTGCCGGGCTTCTTCAACTCCTCCGGCTTGATCTGCGGCGCCTGCGCCGGAATCTCGGCGAAAGCCGCAATATCCCCGTAAGTGAGTTTGCGTGCCGACTTGTCATGCACCACCACGCTCGGCTCAGTGCGCAATTCGTCCACCGGCACGCCAAGTTTTTTAGCTGCATTGTCGAGTAGCACACGACGTACCTGGGCACCAAACATCCTCAAGTTGTCGTAATAGCTGCGTACGGCGTTAGAGCCCGCCGTGTACATCATGCCGCCGAAGCCGGGATTACCGTAGATTTTTTCCTGAACCGGCGCCGGTACTATGACGACCTTACTCCAGTCGGCATCGAGCTCCTCTGCGATGATCACCGGCAGGGATGTCATCGAGCCCTGTCCCATCTCTATCGCTGCCGACATGATGGCAATCGTTCCGTCCGGCGCGACGCTTACCCATGGGCTCAACGCGCGGCCGGCGACCTCGCCCGCGATTGCCGCGGCATCCGCGCGACCGGCAAGTGCGATGGCAAACGACATCCCCGCCGCGCCGATCATCACTTGGCGGCGGGAAACGGCGGTTCGTAAGCTTTCTGCAGGTGCGTTCATGTCACGCCTCCCGCGCCGCCCGTTCGACCGCGCGCACAATGCGTTGATAGGTGCCGCAGCGGCAGATGTTCGCGCTCATATGCTCGGCGATCTGCTCGCGGCTCGGCTTTGGATTGTGCTTAAGCAGATCGGCGGCGCTCATGATCTGACCGGATTGGCAATAGCCGCACTGCGGTACGCGCTCCGCCAGCCATGCCTTCTGCACTGGATGGCTGGAATCAGGCGACAGTCCCTCGATCGTAGTCACCGACTTGCCGGCGATCTCGGAGACCTGGGTCTGACACGAGAATGCGCGCGTACCGTCGATGTGGACCATGCAAGCGCCGCACAGACCGGCCCCGCAGCCGAATTTTGTGCCGGTAAGTTTCAATCCTTCGCGGATCACCCACAGCAACGGCGTATCCGGCGATGCATCCGTCGTGGCCGGATTGCCGTTTACAAAGAAGCTCGTCGCCATCGATGCCTCCCTTATGGCGCACCCACTCAAATGCTGTGAGGCACGTTCCCGATAATCCTGCCAGAAATAAAAAATAGCAATAAGAGTTCGAGCGATATCCGCGACGGATCACGGAGGGGAACTTCCAGATTGCATCGTCTATTCGAGCGCTCCCAATAGACGTGCCCTCGATACCTGCTCATTGCTCATAACGACCGGCCGGCAAGTCGCTATCGCGGTCGCTAACGGGGGAAGGGCGGACAATCGTCGCCCCGATTTCATGTGACGCACGAAATCACTCCCATGTGACCACCTAGCAAATAGCCCGCCTGCTAAACTCCATTTAGTTAGATGGAGAACGGGTGGTGGCTATCGAGAAATTTTATGACGACGTTTGTACTCCTACCGTCGAAATCAGACAGGACGGCCGGGCTCTACTGAAATTCGTTACCAATCACGGGCCAATAGCACTCTTGCTGGCTGCGGATACTCCTCTGCTGCTTTGTGAGCGTATCGAGAGAGTGCTTGCCAGATCCGGTCGTGCCACAGGTATGCCTTTGCCGGAGATCCGCCATTCGACCTACCAGCGGCGCACAGCGCGGAAGCGCAAGCCGTCGATGAGAGTGTTGAGCTAACTCTGCGTGTCATGGTTTCCGGCAAGATACCGTCGCCCGCTCCAGTTCGAGTGCGGATGACATCGGCGGTTGCGAGGCACCTGGCTGACCAGACCGTCGCAGCCGCGACGAAAGCAGAAATAGAGGGACCAAAAACGAAAACTGACGCGGACTTATTTCCGAAGTGATCGAATGAGCAGCTTGTTTGCTGTGGCTGAACTGCGGGCCGACGCCGAGCGAGCGCGATTCAAAGGGGCAGATGATCGGCGCGCAGCCACGGTCGGGCGTCACCCGATCGTACACGTAGCCGACTAGGCCGACTTGCACCTGCTTGGTCAGGAACTGCGATGCACCCCGATCGAGGTGCCAATCGATGCTGCTGGCTGGCGGCACCGCCTAACATGGTTTTCATTGGCGGCGGCAACGCCGCCAGAGCGCGACAATCGCGCACTTGTGAACAGCCACGTCATTCATCGTCCAGAAAGTTGGGTGTCTAATAAGCAGGCTTGCAACCAAGAACAGGCGGCGACGCGCTGAGTTCCTGCAGAAGAGATCGGAGAATGTCGCTAACCGAGAATATCAGTCGCCGTGCGATGCTCTCGAGCGCAGTGACCATGCCGGCGGTTGCGGTCATCGGGCAAATAGCAGCCACTGGCGCGCGAATTGCGCCCTTCCGTCGCTTTTAATGACAGGCTTTTCTAACCAATCAAACCGGGAGACGTAACATGAAGTATGCAGCGTTTGTCGTCGCCGCCTTGTTTGTGTTGATCGCTGCGATACCTGAGGCCGGCGCGGTCGTGTGCGCGCGCGGCGTATATCGGGCAGGCTGCGCCGGACCAAACGGCGCCGTCGTTGCACACCGTGGAGTATATGGGCGCCCTTACGTGCGGGGAGTGTATCGCTGAACAAGTGACTTAACTCGACGCTACGAGCGTCCAACGGTAGACGCGACGGCGATTTGTGCTGTGGCGATATTTTTGTCGCCGCGTCCGACTGCTTGTACCCCGGCGAGCCCTACGGCTATCGACGATAGCAACACCAACGCTGGTTGCTCTCGTAAACCATCCGCGAACCTGGAGGAGGTCTTATATGCCAACCGTAACAGCAAATCCCAAACTCGAAGTCCTCACACCCCAAAACTGCCAACTCATATTTATCGACCAGCAGCCGCAGATGGCATTCGGTGTGCAATCAATTGATCGACAAGTACTTAAGAATAATGTGGTCGCCTTGGCCAAGGCGGCAAAAGTCTTCAAAATTCCAACGACCATTACAACCGTCGAGTCAGAGAGCTTCTCCGGCTATACGTATCCTGAGTTACTCGATGTTTTTCCGAGCCAAAAATTGCTCGAGCGAACCTCCATGAATTCGTGGGATGACAAGAAGGTGCGCGATGCCCTCAAGGCAAACGGTCGCAACAAAGTCGTCGTTTCAGGGCTGTGGACCGAGGTCTGCAATAACAGTTTTTCGTTGTGTGCGATTCTGGAGGGTGGATACGAGATCTACATGGTAGCCGACGCCTCCGGCGGTACGTCGAAAGACGCGCATGACTATGCCATGCAGCGCATGATCCAGGTAGGCGTCGTTCCTGTAACCTGGCAGCAGGTCATGTTGGAATGGCAGCGCGACTGGGCGCGAAAAGATACTTACGACGCCGTGATGGCGATCGTACGCGAGCATTCCGGAGCCTACGGTATGGGCGTGGATTATGCTTACACGATGGTCCACAAGTCACCGCAGCGCACCTCAAAGATACATGAAGCATTGGCTCCGGTCGCTGCGTAGTACTTAACGGGTAGTGGTCGACCATGCGTATTTATCTGCTCTCCCTCGGCGCCGGCGTAATGGTCGGCGTCATCTATAGCCTGATCGACGTCCGCTCGCCCGCACCACCGCTGATCGCGCTGGTGGGTCTGCTCGGCATTTTGTTTGGCGAGCAGATTATTCCTGTAGGCAAGCAGATGTTGGCGGGCTCGGTGCTCTCTGTCGCCTGGCGGGAATCGAAGTGCACATCCCATGTATTTGGGATGTTGCCGGGCCGCCATGCCGACCGAGCAAAGATCTCCGCAGCGGAAACATCGGAGAAATGCTCATGACCAGTAATAACAGTGCACCCGATCTCGTCCTACATCGAGGGTTGTTCACGACGCTCGACCGTTCTAATCCAACAGCGAGTGCTGTTGCTATCAAGGACGGCAAATTCACGGCAGTCGGGCAAAGTGAAGAAATATTGCCGCTTGCCGGTGCAGGGACCCGAACCATTGACCTTCGGGGCCGTCGTGCCTTGCCGGGGCTCATTGACAACCATCTTCACATCATACGCGGCGGCTTGAACTACAATATGGAACTGCGGTGGGACGGCATGCGCAGTCTTGCCGACGCGATGACGATGTTGAATCGGCAGGTGGCCGTCACACCGCCGCCGCAGTGGGTGCGAGTGGTCGGCGGCTTCACCGAACACCAATTCGCGGAAAAGCGTCTGCCCACGATCGAAGAGCTCAATGCGGTGGCGCCGGATACTCCGGTGTTCCTTCTTCACCTCTACGATCGTGCCTTTCTCAACGCTGCCGCACTGCGCGTGATCGGCTATACCAAAGACACGCCCGAGCCACCGGGGGGTGAAATTGTTCGTGACAAGAACGGCAACCCTACCGGGCTTCTGCTTGCTAAACCTAATGCTGCGATCCTTTACGCCACACTGGCCAAGGGTCCAAAGCTGCCATTCGAGTACCAGATCAATTCAACGCGTCACTTCATGCGAGAACTTAATCGTCTAGGCCTGACTGGCGCAATTGATGCCGGCGGCGGCTATCAGAACTATCCGGAGGACTACGCCGTCGTCCAGAAACTGGCGGCCGACGATCAGCTCACTGTACGGATTGCCTACAATCTTTTTACGCAGAAACCGAAGGGCGAAAAGGTCGACTTCCTCAATTGGACGAAGACATCGAAATACAAACAGGGCGACGACTATTTCCGCCATAACGGCGGGGGCGAGATGCTTGTCTTTTCTGCCGCCGACTTCGAAGACTTTCGTCAGCCTCGCCCCGATATGCCGCCTGAAATGGAGGGCGAGCTCGAGGAAGTGGTGCGCATTTTGGCGCAGAACCGCTGGCCCTGGCGCCTCCATGCAACGTATGACGAGACGATCTCGCGCGCACTCGATGTGTTCGAGAAGGTCAACCAGGACATTCCGCTCGAGGGACTCAATTGGTTCTTCGATCACGGCGAGACGATCTCGGATGAATCGATCGACCGCATTGCTGCGCTCGGTGGCGGTCTCGCCATCCAGCACCGCATGGCTTATCAGGGCGAATATTTTGTCGAACGCTATGGTCACGGCGCGGCCCAGGAGACGCCGCCGATCAGACGGATCGTGGCGGCCGGCATCAAAACCTCGACTGGAACCGATGCTACACGGGTCGCTTCTTATAATCCGTGGGTCTCGCTGGCTTGGCTCGTGACCGGAAAAACGGTTGGCGGATTGCGTATCTATCCCCAGAGTAATTGTCTTGATCGGGAGACCGCGCTGCGAATGTGGACCGAGAACGTCACGTGGTTCTCGGGCGAAGAGGGTAAAAAGGGACGCATTCAGATCGGACAGTTCGCGGACCTGCTCGTGCCCGACCGAGATTATTTCTCATGTAGTGGAGATGAGATTGCCGACATCACATCTGAGCTCACTATCGTCGGCGGCAAGGTCGTATACGGCGCCGGCGATTTTGCATCTCTCGACGAGGCCGGCCCGCCCCCAGCAATGCCCGATTGGTCGCCGGTCCGCCGGTTCGGTGGTTATGACGCCTGGGGAGACCGGACCACCGCGAAAGAAGACCGGAGCAAATTCGCGATGTCGTGCGATTGCGCCAACGCTTGCAACATTCACGGCCACAATCATGCCGTGGCCTGGTCGGGTCGACTGCCGATCGCGGATTTGAAATCGTTCTGGGGCGCGCTCGGCTGCGCGTGCTGGGCGGTGTAACGCGTGACAGCAGTCTCAACGTTGCGCGACATCGCGCTGTCTTACGGCCCACTGCTGGCCCGCATCCTTTTGGCCGCCGTTTTCCTCTACAGCGGCCAGGACAAGCTCAGACATTGGACGGCCGCAGTCTCGGAGGTCGCCAGCCTTGGCATACCGTGGCCGCAACTGTTTGCAGGAAGTACCATCGCGGTCCAACTCCTCGGCGGCCTCGCCGTTGTCTCCGGCGTTGGTGCCGCACTTGGCGCGGCGGTGCTCGCCGCTTTCACGATCGTGGCAACCTTGGTCGGACATCGCTTCTGGCTGCTTCACGGCGATAGTGAAAAAAGGGAATTCACCACGAGCCTGGAACATCTGGCGATTGTCGGCGGCCTGCTCCTGGTGATCCTGAACGCTCTGCAAGAGGGCTGAAAAGCAGCCGTGAACAGCTAGGAGACGGCGCGACATGGGCAATGAACAACGGAAGGGGTAAATGGCCCGATTGAAAATTGCGAAGAAGTCTCATCTGATAAGAGATATTCTTATCGCTGGAGCCGTACTATCGAGTCTCACGTCGCCAGTGCGCGCCCAAACCAGCCACGAATTTTATGGTCCCCCGACGCCGTTGATTTTTGACGCACAAGGCGCGCGTCGTTGGTGCCTGTACCTCTACTATGGACCTCTTACACCGCCGCTGGTCCCCAACGATCCCAATATTGTCAGTTGTCGCGGGAATGCGATCTTCCAGCCCGCCACGACGTTGAACGTCAATCATGGACGATAGTGGGCTCAAAGACGGTGTGGTGGTCACCGCCAACCGACGCAGCGTCTCCGTCTTGAGATATTGCCGGCGTCACCACAGAGATAGGCTGTGAACGATGAAGGGCGCCGAGGGTATGCGGCCGCTACTGGGGCCATAGATGCCAAAATCGCCGCGAGCCGGTCCGACAGAAACCACGACCTCATCATTCGCGGCTCCGTTTCGTCACGCGGCCTTTGCCGTGATTTGGACCGCAACCTTGGTCTCCAACGTCGGCGGTTGGATGTACAGCGCCGCTTCGGGCTGGCTCATGACAAGCCTGAATCCCGATCCATTGATCGTCGCGCTGGTGCAAGCAGCCAGCACCTTGCCGATCTGTCTACTCGCGATACCGGCCGGCGCCTTGGCCGATATCTTCGACAAGCGCCGTTACCTGATCGTGGTTGAATGGGTGACCACCGCCTTCTGTGCAGTTTACGCTGTTATGGTGTCGCTCGGATTGGCGTCGCCCGGAAACTTGTTGGTGTTCACTTTCCTCGTCGGCGCCGCCGGCGCGCTCACGGTGCCCGCCTGGCAGGCGGTCGTGCCGCTGCTTGTGCCAAAGGAGGATTTGTCGCCCGCGATCGCCGCAAACAGCGTTGGCGTGAATATCTCGCGCGCGCTCGGTCCCGCGCTCGGCGGCGCCAGCATCGCCTGGTTCGGCATCGCGACGCCCTTCTGGATCAACGCAATCTCCAATCTCGCCATTGTCGGATCGCTGCTGTGGTGGCGTGAGCCGAGGCAAGCCAAGACGTTGCTGCCGGCCGAGCGTTTCGGCGGCGCAATGATTACGGGCTTGCGCTATGCTCGGCACAACTTGCATCTGCGCCGGACTTTGGTGCGGGCGACTGGATTCTTTCTCTTCGCCAGTGCCTATTGGGCGCTGCTGCCGCTGGTCGCGCGCGAGCAGATTGCTGGTGGCCCGGGTCTCTATGGCGTACTGCTCGGTGTCATCGGCGCCAGTGCCGTCGGCGGCGCGCTGTTTTTGCCTTACTTGAAATCGAAGCTCGGGCCGGATTGGCTGATGGCACTTGGTGCGCTCGGTCAGGCGCTGGCGATGGCGCTGTATGGTCTTGCGCAGGAGCCTCTTATTGCGCTCGGGGCCAGCGTCGTCGCAGGCGCGACCTGGATTGCAGCGCTAGCGATGCTCAGCATATCGGCGCAGGTGGCGCTGCCCGATTGGGTGCGCGGCCGTGGCCTTGCCTTGTACACCACCGTATTCTTCGGCTGCCTTACTCTCGGCAGCGCCGCGTGGGGTGAAGTCGCCGTCTTGCTCGGCCTGCCGGCAGCGCACTTTCTCGCCGCCGCTGGGGCGGTCATCGCCGTTCCATTGACCTGGCGCTGGAAGCTGCAGACCGGCGCCGGGGTCGATCTGACGCCATCAATGCACTGGCCGGCGCCGATCACCAAACAAGCAATTAGCGAAGATCGCGGACCGGTCTTGGTCACGGTTGAATATCACATCAATTCCAAGAACCGCGCCGCCTTCCTCAACGCGCTGGCACGGCTCGAACATGAGCGGCGACGCGACGGAGCTTATGCATGGGGCGTCTTCGACGACGCTGCGGAGGAAGGGCGCATCGTCGAAATGTTCTTGGTGGAATCCTGGATGGAGCACCTACGCCAGCATGAACGGGTCACCAATGCCGATCGCGTCGTCCAAGACGCGGTTCACCGTTTTCACCTCGGCGGCACTCCCAAGGTAACACATTTCATCGCTGCGGATTTGTGAAAATGGGATTTGCCAGCGGTGGCGGTCACGATACGCTGAGCCTCCTGTTGCAGACCAAAAGTTCCAACGCTGATGCCCCACAGCAACTCGCTATCACCTTAGGCACCGCCTCTGGTCCCCAATGATTCCAATATTGTTAGTTGCCGACGGGAAAGCGCCTTCAAGGACGCCAGGACGTTAGACAAAAAGACCCGTTAAGGACGGAAGATGGTGGGCGCAAAGATCGCAGTCGGCTTGGTGATTGTGGTGCGAGAGCGATACTGAGCGGACGTCTCTGCTTCGTTCACCGACTGCCCGCCTTGGGGCCAAAGCGGACGTGAGCCGACCATCACTTAGCGTCTGCGACCTTAAGCCCGAGGTAGACAGTAATTTCAAGCGAATCCCGTCACCTCACAAAACCATCGAATGGTGTCATGTAAATCGGGTGGAAGTCCGCGTTCGCCTTCTTGAACTCGTCCGAGGGGGTACCATAGATCACCCAGCGAGTGAGCCTGGCCACAGTGAAGAACTCCTTTGACAGTGGCGCGAAGCTTTCCGTTTGGTGGAACAGAGCCGCTTTCGAATCCGTGTAGCGTTCGAAGAAGTCAACCGTCTTCTGGTCGTCCCCGACGTTGCACTCAAACTGCAGCGCGCCCGGCTCCTTCTCTGTCGCCGCTACAAGCATTGGTACCAGTGACTTGAACTTGTCCATCTGATCGACGGTAACGGTGAACACCCAGAACACCTGTTCGCTCCGCATCTCTGCCTCCATGGTATGGTGCCTCAAGGCTCACACGACCATGACGATCGGCACAACTGCCCCAAATGCGGGAGCGGAAATCCAGCGGCGGCTTAGCGTTTACGTCGCGCGCATTCTCAAGTCCCGTTCACCCTACTGGCCCGTGCCGACAAGGTGATCGAATAGGTATCAATTTTGCTGCGCTGCATTTTGGTCGCTAATGGCACATTGCGTCATTTCGCGGCAGCGCAGCAACGGTCGCTTTGGGGGGCAAAGCGGACATCGGTACGGGTGCCGGGGAGGTTACCCATAGCTCACAGGTGAGTCTTGGACCTGCCAGCTTAAAGCAACCGATTCGTCGAGATCGCCCAGCATCAGGCCGTGTTTCTGACGGCCCAATAAAATGTCTGTAGTAATCGTCGGAGCCAGGAAAGCTAAACGAATTCCCTTCCGGATCACCTTTGGATGCAGATCGAGCGTTTGTGCAAGGTCCTCAACCGAACCGTGCTGCCAGCTTAGCGCGACGGCTCCGTCGGCGGCTGGGGCGACCGGGAGTCTCAAGCGATGGTCGA
>Ga0306926_10001540_pt1 | contig 23022 bp, 24 predicted proteins | sample flu12Cox44000178_FD_203759 | JGI IMG/M metagenome (GOLD analysis project Ga0306926, IMG submission 203759) | Lab enrichment of tropical soil microbial communities from Luquillo Experimental Forest, Puerto Rico - flux8day.12C.oxic.44.000.178 (v2)... | ecosystem: Environmental > Terrestrial >...
GGAGCGCGACGTTGACGGAGGGTACGGACGGTGTGCGGATCCGCGTTACGGCCTCCCACCTCCCCCCCGGGCCGAAGGGCGTGCACGTGCATGCGGTGGGCACGTGCGATCCGCCGGACTTCGTCTCCGCCGGGGCGCACTTCAATCCCACCGGGCGCAAGCACGGACGCCTCAATCCCGACGGCTCCCACGCGGGCGATCTCCCGAATCTCGTGATCGACGCGGCGGGCAGCGGGGGCCTCGATGCCACCACTCAGGCCGTGACCCTCAAGACTGGTGCGGCGGGCTCGCTCTTCGGCGAGGGCGGCACCAGCCTCGTGATCCACGCACCCCAGGACGACGAGAAGACCGACCCCACCGGCAACAGCGGCGCCCGCATGGCCTGCGGCGTTATCAATCGCAGCTGACTGCTCACGGGTCGGCTCCGGCCATGGCCACCTCCGAGCACACCGTCGGGCCAGATGTGGACGACACAACGAGGGATGGTGGACGGCCACTCGTGATCGGCCTGGCCATCGCCCTCGTGCTGTGCCTGCTCCTCGCCGTCGGCCTGGCGCTCTTGAATCGCCAGCAGGTGAGCGAGCTCACGCGCGAGCGCGACCGTGCTCGGAGCGAGCTCCAGGAGCTCAGCGCGTCAGAATCGGCCCGGGAGAAGATCGTTCTCGCCACCCGTCTCGAGGTTGCCGAGCTCGCCCATCTCCTCACGGTGGCCCGGCTCAGCTCCTACACGGGCAAGGACATCAGCGATCCCGCCGTGCCTCCGAGCGTCACGGGCAAGCGACGCGACGCGCTCACCTCGGCCGTCGCGCTCAAGCAGGCGAAGGTTCCCTTCACGTGGGGCGGGCGACGAAAGGAAGACGGCGTCGACTCCGTGGGCTTCGTCGCCCTCGCCCTTTCCGAGGCGGGCATGCCCTTCACGCCGGAGATCCTCACCGCGAAGAGCCTGCAGAACCTGCTCAACGTGACCACTGAGGGCGAGCCGAAGCCGGGTGACGTGCTGTTCTTCGACAACGGCATCGTCATGCTCTATCTGGGAGGTGACAACGCCGTGGGCATGCTTCCCGAAGGCGCGGTGATCAAGGGCGGCGTGCTCAAAGGCAAGGGCATCGGATTCACGTACATGGGCTACGGCACCATGCGCTACGACTGACGACGTAACCAACGGGAGGAGACATGAGCAAGACACAGTCGACGTGGCCCGACGAAGTGGAGAAGCGGCTCGACGCGATGGTGTCCCTGCGGCGCGATTTTCACCGGCATCCCGAGCTGTCCTTTCAGGAGCGCCGCACGAGCGAGATCGTCGCCGAACGCCTCCACGCCGCCGGCCTCGAGGTACGCACCGGGGTGGCCAAGACGGGCGTGGTCGGCGTGTTGCGAGGTGACCGCCCAGGCCACACCGTGGCGTGGCGCGCGGACATCGACGCCCTGCCCCTCACGGAGATGCTGGATGCGCCCTTCGCCTCGGGCACTCCCGGCGTGATGCACGCGTGCGGGCACGACGGCCATACGGCGATCGCCCTCACTCTCGCCGACATCCTCGCCGCGCGACGGCGCGAGATGCCGGGCACCGCCGTCTTCCTCTTCCAGCCCGCCGAGGAGATCCTGGGGGGCGCGCAGCCCATGATCGAAGCGGGCGTGCTCGACGATCCTCGTGTCGAGCAAGTGTACGGCCTTCACCTCACCACCACGGCGCCGGCCGGGCTCGTGACGGCGCGCCCGGGGCCGGCCATGGCCTCCGCCGACGGCTTCACCGTGGAGGTGCGCGGACGCGGAGGTCACGGCGCCATGCCGCATCTCTCCGTCGATCCCATCACCGCCGCCGCCAACATCCTCCTGGGCATGCAGAACCTCGTCTCGCGCGAGATCCCCGCTCAGGAGACGGCAGTGCTGACCATCGGCCAGCTGGTGTCGGGGACCAAGTCCAACATCATTCCCGATCGCGCGCTCATGATGGGCACGCTGCGGACGTTCGACGCGGACGTACGCCGCCAGATCCTCGACCGTCTGGGCGAATACGTCGGACACATGGCGCAGGCCTATCGGACGCAGGCGAGCTTCTCGGTCAACCTCGGCTCCTGTCCCGCCGTGGTCAATCATGCCGCCGAGACGGAGTTCATGATGCGGGCGGCTGCCCTCGAGATCGGCGATGCCTCCGTCGCCGACGGGCGGCCCGTGATGGCCAGCGACGACATGAGCCTGTTCCTGGGGGCGCGGCCCGGCTGCTACTTCCGCGTGGGCATCGGGCTCCCCGACGGATGCCCGCGGCCGCACCACGCCCCCGAGTTCGAGATGAACGAGGCGGGGCTGCCCGCTGGCCTCCGCGTCGCCCTCGGCGTGATGCTCCGTTCCCTCGCCGCCTAGCCCTGGGGAGGGTACGGGGGCCTGTTGTGGGGAGGGGTGCGCCCACGCTGCGTCACCCGCTCCACACGAGCCGGCACCTCTCCGACTGCCGCTCGAGAAGGCGCGAGCGTCGTCCTCCCATCACGTCGACGGTGGTGATGCTTGCGGGATGCCGCCGAAAAGGTACTTGACGCCGGCGAGGGTCGTCACGTTTATCCCGGCGCGCGCCGTGCAGCAGGGCGTCGGGCTTGCCGACACCGCGCAGAGACATTGGCGCCGCTGTACGAAGATCTTGCCGCGCGCCGGCGCAGGCTCAGCGTGGCGAAACGTCAGACGCGAGATATTGCGCACGACGCAGTCCAGCTCGTCATAGACCGCCTGGGTGCCGCCCATGTCCAGGGGACGCTCGTACAGGGCGGCGAGCGGCGGCAATCGCGCGGAACGCGCCGTAGAGAGGCCGGACCCCATTGACAGAAGAGGGGATTCGGGGATAATCGGGCAACCTCGCAGCCCGCGAGCACGTCTCGCCTTGTCGCAACGCAGCGGAGGACAGACCATGACCCGCTCCCGAGCGCGTGTCGTTGCCCTCGTGGTCGCCGTGGTTCTCGTGGCGGCAAGGCAGGCCTCCGCGCAGTCGCCGAGCACGTCACCGTCTGGACAGTTGACGTGGGCCGCCCACGTCGCGCTCGCGCCGACCTGGTTCGATCCCGCGGAAACCCCCGGCATCATCACGCCGTTTATGATCCTCTACGCCCTTCATGATGCTCTCGTGAAGCCCATGCCAGGTAACGCCATGGCCCCCTGTCTCGCCGAGTCGTGGACCACGTCCAAGGACGGCCTCACCTACGAGTTCGTCTTGCGCAAGGGGGTGAAGTTCCACAACGGCGAGACCATGACGGCGGAGGACGTCAAATTCTCCTTCGAGCGCTATCGTGGCGCCTCCGCCAAGGAACTCAAGGGCAAGGTCGCCCGGGTCGAGGTCGTCGATCCGTACCGCGTCCGCTTCGTCCTCAAGCAGCCCTGGCCGGACTTTCTCACTTTCTACGCCACCCCGGCCACGGGTGCGGCGTGGATCGTGCCCAAGAAGTACGTGGAGCAGGTGGGCGACGACGGCTTCAAGAGGGCGCCGGTGGGGGCGGGCCCCTATCGCTTCGCCTCCTTCAAGCCGGGGGTGGAGCTCACTCTGGAGGCCTTCGCAGGCTACTGGCGCAAGACGCCGTCGGTGAAGACGCTCGTGTGGAAGGTCATCCCCGAGGAGTCGACGCGACTGGCTGCCTTGAAGCGCGGCGAGGTCGACATCGCGTACAGCATCACGGGACCGCTCGCGGAGGAGCTCAAGCGCACGGCCGGTCTCACCCTCGCCCCCACGTCCTTTCCCTTCACCATCTGGATGGTCTTCACCGAGCAGTGGGACCCCAAGTCGCCCTGGCACGACAAGCGCGTGCGGCTGGCCGCCAATCTGGCCGTGGATCGCCAGGGCGTGAACCAGGCGGTGTACCTGGGCCTCGCCAAGCTCTCGTACAACTTCGTGCCGCAGGGCCTCGAGTTCTACTGGGCGCCGCCGCCCTATCCCTTCGATCCCAAGCGCGCCCGCCAGCTCCTCACCGAGGCGGGTTATCCCAACGGCTTCGACGCGGGAGAGCTGTCGGGCGACATGGTCTACGGCACGGCCATCGGCGAGCCGGTGGTGAACTATCTCCAAGCCGTGGGCATCCGCATCAAGCTCCGCCCCCTCGAGCGCGCCGCCTTCTACCAGGAGCTCGCCGACAAGAAGCTCCGCTTCGTGGTACAGAACGGCAGCGGCGCGCCGGGCAACGCGGCCACCCGCGTCGAGGTCAACGCGGTGACCGGAGGTCGCTACGCCTACGGAGTCTATCCGGACATCGACGGGCTCTTCTCCGAGCAGGCCAACGAGATGAATCCACGCGTGCGGCAGCAGCTGCTCACCAAGATCCAGCAGGTGATCCACGAGCGGGCGATGTTCGGGCCCGTGATCGAGCCCGCCTTCCTCAACGGGGTGGGCCCGCGGCCCGCGGTGAGCGGCCTCGGCCTCATCAAGAACCACGCGTACTCCGCACCCTACGAAGACCTCACGCTGAAGCCCAAGTCATGAAGCGCTTCATCGTCAAGCGCCTCGGCTACGCCATTCTCTCGCTCCTCCTCCTCTCGCTGACCATCTTCCTCTTTGTCCGCCTCACCGGCGATCCCGCGGTGCTCCTCGTGGAGCCGGGGGCGAGCAAGGAGGACCTGGCGGCCATCCATGCCCAGCTCGGCCTCGACCGGCCACTCTGGGTTCAGTACGGCCAGTTCATGTCGAGCCTCTTGCGCGGCGATCTCGGCAACTCGTTCTACTACCGGACGCCCGTGCTGGATCTCTACCTTTCACGGCTACCCTACTCGCTGCTCCTCGCCGCCGCCGCCATGGCCTTCTCGCTGCTCGTAGGGATCCCCACCGGGATCCTGGCCGCCGTGCGCGTGAACCGATGGTGGGACAGCGTGGGTAAGCTCTTCGCCCTCCTCGGCCTCTCCCTGCCGTCCTTCTGGGTCGGCCTCGTGATGATCCTCTTCTTCTCGGTGTATCTCGGCTGGCTCCCCTCGTCGGGCTCGGGCTCCGCCCTGCACGTGATCATGCCCGCCTTCGCGCTAGGCTGGTACTTCGCCGCCGCGCACATGCGCCTCACGCGTTCGTCCATGCTCGAGGTGCTGGGCTCCGAGTACGTGAAGCTGGCCCGGCTCAAGGGGCTGCCCGAGGCCCTCGTCATCGCCAAGCACGCCTTCAAGAACGCCCTCATCCCCGTGCTCACCTTGGCCGGCATCAACCTCGTCATCATGGTCAACGTGGCGGTGGTGGTGGAGACGGTCTTCGCGTGGCCCGGGGTGGGGCGCCTGCTCTACGAGGGCATCAGCTTCCGCGACTTCCCGGTGGTGCAGGCCACCGTGCTCATAGGCGGGGCGATGATCGTGGTGGTGAACTTCTTCGTGGACATTCTCTACGCCGTCATCGATCCGCGCATTCGCTATGAGAGGTAGAACGCCATGAATGGTAGCCGAGCGGCGTCCCTCACCGTGGCCTGGCGGTTCTCCGCGCTCCGCGTGGAAGGCTTTCCCTGGATTCCCACGGCCATCCTCGGCACCATCGCCCTGGTGGCCATCTTCGCCAACGTGCTCGCCCCCTACAATCCCGAGGTGGGCGTGCTGGGCGACCGCTTCCGCCCGCCCGCGTGGCAGGCGGGGGGGAGCGAGGCGCACCTCCTCGGCACCGATCACGTGGGGCGCGACGTGCTCTCGCGCCTGATCTTCGGCGCCCGCGTCTCCATGGTCGTGGGGTTCACCGCGGTCATCGTGGCGGGCATTCTCGGCACGGTCCTCGGCATCCTCTCCGGCTATCTCGGAGGCTGGGTCGATCAGGTGATCATGCGAGTGACCGACACCTGGCTCGCCTTGCCCGCGCTCACCTTCGCCATCTTCCTCGCCGCGGTGGTCGGCCCGAGCGAGATGAACATCGTCATCATCCTGGGCGCGGTGTACTGGACGCGCTACGCGCGGGTGATCCGGGGCGAGGTCCTCTCCCTGCGCGAGCGGGATTTCGTGCGGCTGGCCATCGTGGCCGGCTGCTCGAAGAAGACCATCATGCGCCGGCACATCCTCCCCAACGTGCTCAACTCCGCCATCGTCCTCGGTACCCTCATGCTGGGCGTGGTCATCGTCACCGAGGCCGCCCTCTCCTTCCTCGGCGTGGGCGTGCCCCCGCCTAAGCCCGCATGGGGGCTCATGCTCGCCGACGGCAAGAAGGGCCTCATGGCCGGCTACTGGTGGCTCACCGTGCTCCCCGGCCTCTGCATCATGCTCATGGTCCTGTCCGCCAATCTCCTGGGCGACTGGCTTCGCGTGAAGCTCGACCCGCAGCTCCGCCAGTTGTGAGCCCGCTCCTCGAGGTCTCCGGGCTCTGCACCCAGTACGTGAGCGCGCGGGGCACCCGTGTGACGCGCGCGGTGGACGACGTGTCGTTCACCTTGGAGGCCGGCCGCACCCTCGGCATCGTGGGCGAGTCGGGCTCGGGCAAGACCACGCTTGCCCTCACCCTCATGCGCCTGCTCCCGCCTGCCGCGCGGATCGCCGGCGGCTCGGTGCGCTTCGGGGGTGAGGAGCTCCTCACCAAGCCCGAGCGGGAGATGCGCGCCATCCGTGGCAAGCGGCTGGCCATGATCCTCCAGGACCCCATGGCTTCCCTCAACCCGCTCTTCACGGTGGGTGACCAGATCGCGGAGACACTGCGCGCCCACGAGTCGACCCCGCGCCGCGCCGCGTGGAAGCGAGCGGGTGAGCTGCTCGCCGCCGTCAACATCGCGGCGCCTTTGCGGCGGGTGGGGGAGTACCCACACCAGCTCTCGGGCGGGATGCGCCAGCGGGTGGTGGGCGCCATCGGCATCTCCTGCGGACCACAGCTCCTCATTGCCGACGAGCCGACGACCAGCCTCGACGTGACGATCCAGGCGCAGTACCTCAAGCTCCTGGGCGACATCCAACGCGAGCGCGGCCTGGCTATGATCTTCATCACCCACAACCTTGGCATCGTCGCGCGCATGTGCGACCAGGTCGCGGTGATGTACGCGGGCCGTCTCGTGGAGGCGGGACCCGTGCGGAGCATCTTCAACGAGCCCGCGCATCCGTACACGCGGGCCCTCATCGAGTCCATCCCCAAATTCGGCGATGCCACCGAGCGCCTCACCGCCATCGAGGGCCAGCCTCCCGATCCCGCGGCCCTGCCGCCCGGTTGCGCCTTCCATCCGCGCTGCCCGTACGTCATCGATCGCTGCCGGGCCGAGGCGCCGCCCGAGAGCCAACTCGCGCGGCAGCATCACGCCCGCTGCTGGGTCGCCGCTCCCGCCACCGTGGGCGCCGCGCGCGGATGACGCCGCTCCTCGAGGCCCGCGGCCTCACCAAGCATTTCACCGTGGGCCGCAGCTTCCTGGGTCAGTCCGGGGGCGTGGTGCGCGCGGTGGACGACGTCGCTTTCTCCATCGAGCCCGGCCGGACGCTGGGGGTGGTCGGAGAGAGCGGCTGCGGCAAAACCACCACCGCCAAGCTCGTGCTCCGCCTCGAAAAGCCCACGGCGGGGCAGATCCTCTTTGCCAATCAGGACGTGGCCACCCTCGAGGGGGAGGGACTACGCGCCTACCGCAAGAGCGTGCAGGCAGTGTTTCAGGATCCGTTCGCCTCCCTGAACCCGCGCATGCGGGTGGACTCCATCATTGCGGAGCCGCTCATCACTCACGAGCGCCTCGACGCGCCAGCGGTGGCGGCTCGGGTGGCCAAACTGCTCGACGTGGTCGGGCTGCCCGCCCGCTCCCGCGAGCTCTTCCCCCACGAGTTCTCGGGCGGGCAGCGCCAGCGCATCGCCATCGCCCGAGCCCTCGCCCTCTCTCCGCGTCTCGTGGTGCTGGACGAGCCCGTGTCGGCCCTCGACGTGTCGATCCGCGCTCAGATCCTCAACCTCCTCCGCGACCTCCAACGCGAGCTCGGTCTCGCCTATCTCTTCATCGCCCACGACCTCGCCGCGGTCGCCCACATGAGCCACGTCATCGCCGTCATGTACCTCGGCCGTATCGTGGAGATCGGCGAGGCGCTGCGGGTAGCCACCGCCCCCCAGCACCCCTACACGCAGGCACTGTTCGCGGCGGCCTTGCCCGCTCATCCCGACGAGCGCCGGGACGAAGCCGTGCTGATGGGCGAGGTGCCGAGCCCGCTCAATCCGCCCCCGGGCTGCCGCTTCCATCCCCGCTGCCCGAAGGTCATGCCCGTCTGTTCACAGGAGGAGCCGAAGCTCAAGCTCGCCGAGGGACGCCAGGTCGCCTGCCACCTCTTCTAGTGCCGGGCCAACTTGACTTCGCCAGATCGACTCAGCCCTCGCCTCGCCGCATGGCGGCTCAGCTCGAAGAGCCACGTTCTCGGTCGGCCGCAGCCCTCAACGTACACTCACGTACGCCTCGGGCTGCGGCCTTCCTCGGGCCTCGTCTGGCTCGCAATTTGGCCGGCACTGTGCGGGGCCACGTGTCGTGTCGCCAAATCTCGTTTGAGGCGCATTAGCTTGACAGCCGCTGTCTCCGCTCCCAGTATCGCGTCCGTTCGCTGCCCATCCCGCTAGAGAGGAGCGCGCTCGCCATGGACCTCGAGCTCAAGGGCAAGGTCGCCGTCGTCGGCGGAGGCAGCAAGGGCCTGGGCCGCGCCTGCGCGGACGTGCTGGCGGAAGAAGGGGCATCGCTGGCCGTGTGCAGCCGAAGCTCGGCCGACCTCGAGCGGGCGGCACAGTCGATTCGTGAGACGACGGGCGCGGAGGTCCTCGCTCTCGCCGGCGATCTCGACCAGGCGGAGACGGTGCGCCACCTCGTGGCTTCCACCGTGGAGCGCTTCGGACGCCTCGACATTCTGGTGAACAATTCCGGCGGCCCGCCGCTCGCTCGCGCGCTCTCCGCCACGGAGGAGCAGTGGGCCACCGCCGTGCAACGCTCTCTCGTCTTCTTCGCGCGGATGTGCCGCGAAGCCGTGCCGCATATGAAGAGGCAAGGCGGCGGCCGCATCATCAACGTGTTGGCCAGCACGGTGTACCAGCCCATCCCCAACCTCGCCCTCTCGGGAGCGACGCGCATGGGGGTGGTCGCCTTCGCCAAGAGCCTGGCCGACGAGGTGGGCCGCGACGGCATCCTCGTGAACAACGTGTGCCCCGGCTCCATTCTCACCGAGCGCATGCTCTCCAACGTGACGGCGCGGGCCAAGGAGCTCGGCCTCTCCGTCGACGAAGCCCTCGCCCAGCGGGCGGCGGAAACAGCCATCGGCCGCATCGGCGAGCCGAGGGAAATGGCATACCTCGTCGCCTTCCTCGCCTCCGGCAAGGCGGGCTACATCACGGGCACCACCATCCTCGTCGATGGTGGGCTCGTGCGCTCGGTGCTCTGACGGTGGCGGCCGGGTCGGACGTCGACGCCGCCCTCGCGAGCTTCGCCGCCCTCGACGAGACGGAGCTGGCACGCCCCTGGCGCTTTCGCGACAAGCCGACCGACGTGCGCTATGCGATCTACCGCACGCTGGAAGACGCCCAGGGGGCGTACGTGCAGCTCACCGCGCTTCACCACCCGGAGTCGCGGCGCATTCTCGCCCTCGCCCAGCGTGCGTTCGGCGACCTCCGCGGCCTCCTCGTCGGCCTGCCCGCGGCCCTCCTGGATCGATCGCCGCGTGACGGGGAGTGGTCGATCCGGGAGACCCTCCGCCACATCATCGTGATCGAGGGGCGCTACGCCGTGCAGACGCTCTACGCGACGGAGCGCGCCGACTCCGATCCCATGCGCGTGGCCGACGACAGGATGCCCACGCTCGCCCAGGTCGACGTGACGGGCGGCCTCGCCGACATGCTGGAACGGGTGCGCGCGGCGCGCGCGGAGACGCATCGTCGGCTCGACGCGCTCCCGGTGGCCGTCATGACCCGGCCCACGCAGTGGACGCAGTTCGACGTGGACGTGCGCTTCCGCCTGCACCGCTTCGCCGCGCATCTGATCGAGCATGGCATTCAGTGCGAGAAGACGCTGGCCGCGCTCGGAGTCTCCGTGCCCGAGGGACGGCGCATCGTGCGGCGGCTCACTGCGCTTCTTGGCGAAATCGAGGGCCTGGACGGGCACGCGGAGGCGCGCACCATCGAGCAGCATCTCGTCGAGCGCGCCGCGTCGGTGGCGGCGGACTGAGGAAGACCGATGCCCGCCCGCGCCGGCCAGGATTTCCTGCGGGAGCTCAAGGACGACCGTGAGATCTGGGTCGGCAGCGAGCGTGTGCGCGACGTCGCCGCCCATCCCGCCTTCGCGGGCGCTGCGCGCTCCCTCGCCGCTCTCTTCGATCTCCAGCACGAGGCCGCCGCCGTGTGCCTCATGCCCGATTCAGAGACAGGAGAGCCGATCAACGTGAGCCACCTGATCCCGCGCTCGCGGGGCGACCTCGAGCGGCGCCACGCTTGCCTGGAGCGTCTGGCCGAGTTCAGCGTGGGCATCATGGGTCGCACTCCGGACTATCTCAATGTGACCCTGGCGGGCTTCGCGGGCCGCGCCGACGAGTGGGCGGCCCACGGTAACGAGCGCGGAGCGGAGCACCTAGTCGCCTTCCAGAAGGAGGCGGCGCGGCGTGATCTCGCCCTCACCCACACCATCGTGCAGCCCACCATCGACAAGGCGCGCGGCGACGTGCCGGGCCCGGGGGACGAGGTCGCTCTCCACAAGGTGGAAGAGACGGCGCACGGCATTGTCGTGCGAGGGGCGCGGATCCTCGCCACCCTCGCCCCCTTCTCCGACGAACTCTTCGTCTATCCCGGCGCGCCGCTCCTGCCGGGCATGGACGCCTATGCCCTCGCCTTCTCCATTCCCATGGCCACTCCGGGGCTCAGGTTCCTGTGCCGCGACAGCTACAGCGTGGCCGGCAACGTATTCGACCATCCCCTCTCGAGCCGGTTCGACGAGCAGGATGCCTTCGTGATCTTCGACGACGTGGAGGTGCCGCGTGAGCGCGTGTTCATCGACGCCAACCTCGCCGTCTACAACAGCGTGATGACCACGGGCTGGATGCCCAACATCATGCAGCAGACCTCGATCCGGGCCCAGACCAAGCTCGAGTTCGCCTGGGGCCTGGCCACCCGCATGGCCGAGGCCATCAATGCCGGCACCGGCCCGGGCGGGGAGATGCTCGGCGAGATCTGGAGCTATGCCGAGATGGTGCGGGCCGGCGTGCACTCCGCGGAGCAGGGCGCCCACGAGTGGGGAGCGGGGGTGTGGTTCCCCGACGGGCGTCCCTTCCGCGCCCTCCGAGGTCTCCTCCCGCTGTGGTTCCCGCGCGTGAACGAGATCATCCGTCTCCTCGGCTCGCACAACCTTCTCGCCGCGCCTTCCGCAGCCCAGCTCGCCGATCCCACCTTGCGTCCGCTCATCGAGCGCTTCCTCCACGGGGCCAAGGGTATCGGCGCCGAGGAGCGTGCGCGCATCTTCCGCCTCGCCTGGGATTTCACGGGGAGCGCGCTGGCCGGCCGCGGCGAGCAGTACGAGCGCTTCTATCTCGCCTCGAGCGGGCGCGCCTTCACGCGGGCCCAGGTCTATGCCTCTCCCGATCGCGCCCGCCATCTCCTCAACCGTTTCCTCACCGAGGAGCTGATCTGACAGGGACTGGACGCCGGCGTCGTTCATTGCCTAGACTAGGGGCCTTCGCGAACCCGTCACTCTCAGGAGGCAGGATGCGATCGCCCCACCACCGAGCTCACGCAGGAGGTCGATCATGAGGGAGACCAAGAGTCCCTTCCGCCAGCGCCTCGAGGCCGCCGTCCAGGCCAAGCACAGCCGCATGAACCCCTTCACGGAGAAGTGGGTCAAGGGCGAGCTCAGCCGCGAGCAGCTCGGAGCATGGGCGTGCCAGCACTACCAGTACGTATCTCAGTTCGCGCGCTGGTGCGCCGCCGTCTACGCGGAGTGCCCAGACGCGGACGCGCGCGATTTCCTGCTCGAGAACATCATCGAGGAGGAGTCGGGCGTGAAGCACGTCGATCTGTTGATCCGCTTCGCCGAGGCGTGCGGGGTGAGCCGCATGGAGGTCGAGACCAAGCAGCAGCTGCCCACCACCCGTGGGCTGACCGCGTGGTGCTACGAGACCTCGCAGCGTCCCTTCCACGTCGCGGCGGCCGGCCTCCTCGTCGGGCTCGAGTCTCAGGTGCCCGGCATCTACCAGCGCAACCTGCCCCCTCTCAAGGCCCACTATGGCTTCAACGACCACGAAGTCGAATTCTTCGCCATCCACATCGAGGCCGACGAGGTGCATGGCGAGCGCGGCTACCAGATCGTGGAGCGGCACAGCACCACCCCGGAGAAGCAGGCGGAGGCAGTGGAGCAGGTGCGACAGGCCACGGAGATGCGCTGGCAGTACATGACGGGCCTCTATCGCGCGTACGTTCTCAAGGAAGAGCTGTGAGCTGAGCGCCCGGTGGAGGTCCGCGCGGCTTCCCTCGCGGAGGTCCCCACGGGCGGATGCACGCTCGCCGACGTCAATGGGATGCCGGTGGTCCTGGCCCGGGTCGGGGAGCAGGTCTATGCCTGCGCCGCCACCTGCCCGCACCGGGGCGGTCCCCTCGGCGAAGGCAAGCTCACGGGGGCGCGCCTGACCTGCCCCTGGCATGGCTGGATGTTCGACGTGCGCACCGGTGCTTGTCTGCTCCCCGCGCGCGGCATGGCCGTCGCGATCTATCCGGTGCGGCTTCACGGCGAGGAGATTTGGGTCGACATGCCGTGAACGGCGGCCACAAGGAGACGACGGCATGATCACCGTCAAGCGACTCACCCTGGAGGATGCGCGCATCATCCTGGACGCCGCGGAGGCCAAAGCCAAGGAGATCGACGTCCTCGAGACCATCTGCGTGTGCGACGACGGCGGTCATCCCATCGCGCTCCACCGGATGACGGGCGCGCGCCTCACCGGCGTGGAGATCGCCATCGCCAAGGCCTTCACCGCGGCCGGACATCGACGCGCCACCCACAAGTTCAACGCCGCCCCTGCCGGTCCCGCCCTGCCGGGCAACGAAGCCTTCGGCATCCAGGCCATGCATCCGGGTAAGTTCGCCATCTTCGTCGGCGGATTTCCCATCGAGGTCGACGGCGACGTCGTGGGTGGGGTCGGGGTCAGCGGGGGCAACGGCGAGCAGGACACGCAGGTAGGCGAGGCAGGCATCGCCGCCTTTCTCCGCACCCTCGCGCGCTGACTCGGATCCTTACCCCACGTGCCACCGGACGGGTGGCGGCGGGGGCGGGAAGCACTCCGGTGGAGTGGGACCCCCTCGCCCTACGCGCAGCTTGCAGGGCTTCGAATCAGGCGGCGGGTGACGCGGCTAGAGCGCGGCTCGGCCCGTTTCGCGTTCCGCATGTCGGTGAAGAATTCACGCTAGAGGCGCAAAAGCGCGATCACTCCCACCGTGGCCATGACATTGCCCGCGCTGTGGGCGATGATGCCAGGCCACAGGCTGCCCGTTCGCTCGTAGGCGAGTGCCCATAGGACGCCGCTCCAGAACACCGCCACGAATCCCAGCACGCCGTAGCCGTGGGCGAGGGCGAAGATGGCGGCCGACACCGCGGTGGCCGGCGCCACCCCAAAGCGTGAACGGAGCGCTGGGTACAGCACCCCGCGGAACGCCACCTCCTCGCCCAGGGGGGCCCAAATCACGCTGTCCACGGTCTCGCGCGTCACCAGGCCCCAGGAGCCCCAGACGAGGTTCTCCTGCAGACCGTCGGCCCAGTGCGAGGTGACGTGGAGCGCATCGAGCACGAGGCCGATCAGCGCTTCGCCGGTGAGCTGCAGCCCGATGAGGGCGAGGGCGACGAGGGCGATGCGCGTCCAGCCGCCTGGGCCTGGGGTAAGCCCGAAAGCCTGCGCGAAGGACAGGCCGCGATGCCTCACGTACCAGAGCGCGTAGAGGAGGATGGGCGCGACCGTGGCCACGCCGGTGATGCTGTCGAGGGCGCTGTCTTCAGGGATGAGCAGCCCGAGCCCCGTACCGAGCACGAGGAAACCCAGGGCGCCCCGGATGAAGAGCGCGTAGCCGTCGCCCAGGGACAAGCCGGTGAGCATCTCCGCATGCGCGATGCGGGGCTCCGGCGAGCGAAGCAGCGCGCCCAGGCTGACCAGCCCCGCCACGGCGAGGAGGAGGCCTGTAGCCTCCAGCGCTCGCCAACGGTCGAGGAGAACGGCGCCACGGGTCGCGATAGCCGCCTCAGCCTGCTGATGGGTGAGGACGTCGCCGGAGCGGGAGGCGAGGCGCGCGACCAGCGTATCGGCAAACCACGTCACGGGCAGCTCGTCGCGCACCTCGCCGATCAGGGTGCGGGCGGCCGCGCGGTTGAAGGACGGCGCGAGATAGGCGGCGGTGACCCATTCCTTTCGCTTGGCCGCGGTCTCGTCGTCGGGCTCCCACTCGTCCACCCCCTCGCGCACCGCCGTCGACCGCCCGGCCTCGCCGAGAAGGATGAGGCGATCGAGCTCCACGTCGGGCGAGCTTGACTCCTGGGCGAGCTCCTCGTGCCAGCGAATCCAGTCGTCGGTGCTCTCGTCGTCGCCGAGCATGAATCCATAGAGGCGGCGCTCCCACGGCGAGGTGCGGGCGACGGCCGCCCGCACCTCCATGTCGCGCGAGGCGAGCCGCTCGAGGGAGTCCTCCGGCCAGTGCAGATGGTCGAGAGGATCCCCCGAGGTGAGGACGAAGAGATAGACGACGAGCGCGGCCACCAGCACCGAGGCGAGCCAGGTCGCCCACAGATGGAAAAATGACCGAGGGGCGAACTGCGGCGGTTCCGGCGGCAGGGAGAGCACGTCGGATTCGAGACCGGGCATGCGGCGGAGTATAGCACCGCGATGTGAAGCGACCCGCAGCGGGCTCGACCTCGCGTGCATGGCCATGCACGACACAATACGAGCAGCGTTGGTTGACTTGCCTCGAGAGCGGGCCTACCATCCGTGCGCGCTCGCGATGGCGCGCGCCGCGTGTCCCTTAGAGAGCACTCGATGCAGGATCAGGAGCGACCATGGGCAAGCGGATCCTCGGGTCCTTCATCTCGGCAGCGGCTCGGATCGTCAGGACGGAGCGCGTGGATCTCGTGATTTCCACCACCGACGGCGAGGTCGCCGCGGTGTCGAACCATCGTCATCGCCTGGGCAGGCGATGACAAGGCCCCGGGCGCGCGTGTCACACCGGCTGGAGATTCGCGGCGAGCTCGACCGGAGGGCAGTGGAGAGCCTCGAGATCGAGATCCGCAGGCTCGCCAAGCGCCACGGCGTGGTGATCACGGAGGTCCGCATCGAGCCCCACGGGCCGTGGCGTGGCGTGCGGCCGCGACGCGTGGTCGGCCTCAACCGCCGGCGCGCAAGGCCTCCTCGGCGCGGCCCAGCCACGTAACCATCTCCATCTCCCGGAAGAGCCGCGCCGCCTCTCCCAACGAGGCCTGGGCGTCGGCTTCCTGTCCGCGATGACGGCGCGCGAGCCCCAGGCCGAGGAGGCAGCGGGAGACCAAGGGGCGAAGGCCGACCGCCTCCGCGATGGTGACGGCGGCCCGATAGAGACTCTCCGCCGCCCCATCGTTCTCCAACCTCGCGACGTCGCCCAGGAGGGCAAGGGCGCGCGCCTCGCGGGCTCGCTCGCCCCGCTCCACGGCGAGGGCTCGGGCGGCCTCGGCAACGTCGCGCGTCTCACGCAGATGATGGGCGCTCAGATGTCCTTCTCCTAGATCCAGCAGCAGATGCGCGTAGAGCTGATTCCCGGCGGAGGCCCCCTCCACGGCCTGCTGAAGCAGAGTCAGACCTTGCTCGACGTCCTCGAGCTGCGTGTAGGCAAGGCCGAGATCCGCGGTGATGGAGGACAGGTAGACGGGGAGGTCATGGCGTCGGCAAACCTCGAGCGCCTGCTCGAGCAGCTCCGTGGCCCGCTCGGCATCTCCGCGCAGGAGGTGCGCCACCCCCGCTCCGCGGTACGCCCAGAAGGACGTGTCCGGATGCTTGCGTTCCTCGGCCAAGGAGATCGATTCCCCGGCCAGGCGAAGGGCCTCCCCGAACTGACCCGTCTCGGACAGGCACTCCGCGAGATAGCTCCGCGCGAACACCGCTGGCAGCACAGGCAGGCCGAGGTGCTCGCGCGCGCGATCGCCGGGAAGCGAGGCGACCACCTGCGAGAAGAGATCGATGGCCCGCTCCATCTCCCCGAGCGACTGATGCGCACGGCCCAGATACATGAGAGTCGCTGTGCGCAGAGGCGCGTTCTCGAGACTGTCGGCGATGGCGAGGGCGCGAGAGCCGGTCGTGATCGCTCCCAGGTAATCGGCGATCAGGTAGAGCGCGTTCGCTTCGAAGGAGAGCGCGCGACCAAGCTTCTGGTAATCGCCGATCTGCTCCGCGAGAGCGCTGGCCTGGCGGAGGTGGTGGAGGGTGCGCGTCGTATCCGCGAGCAGGGTGAGGGCGTTCCGCAGTCCCAGATGGAGGTCGATGCGCTGCCCCTGGGTCGCTCGCGTGTCGGGCAGATGGTCGAGGGCCTGGAGCGCCTGCTCGAGCGAAGCGACCGCCTCACGGTTCGCGGAGCGCCGCGAAGGCGCGCTCGCCCGCGTCGGCGAGAAGGGCGACCGCCTTGTCCCATACCTGTCCCTGAAAGGCGTGATGGGCGAAGCGGTCGGCCAGCTCGCCGAAGGGCTCCCGCCACAGCCGTTGCATGATCGCGAAGATCCGCGAGTGGAGGGCCCGCCGCGCGGGCTCGGGGAGGCTCGTGTAGATGACCGCCTGGGTCAGGGCGTGGCGGAAGGTGTAGACGCTGTCCGGAAAGGTGCTCGTCTCGTAGACGAACTCCGCGCTACGGAGCTGGTTGAGCGAATCCCGCAGCTCATCCTCTGACAACTCGGCGATGGCGGACAGGAGCGCGTGTGGCACGTCCCGGCCGATGACCGAGGCGGCCTGGAGGAGGGTCCGCTCCCGCTGGGGGAGACGGTTCACCCGGTTGGCGAGTAGCTCCTCCACCGTCCCGGGCACCACCAAGTCGGTTGCTCCCCGCGCCAGCCGGTACGCGCCGCGCTCTCCCGCGAGCTCACCCGTCTCCACCAGGCTCTGCACGCTCTCCTCGAGGAAAAACGGATTGCCCTCCGTCCAGTCCACGAGGCGAGAGGTGAGGGAGGCCAGCGATGGATGCGCGCCCAGGATGGCCCGGAGCATCTCCTCGATGTCGCCGGGGGGCAAGGGGTCGACGCGGATCTGGGTGAAGAAGGACTTGTGGCTCCAGGCGTGCTGGTACTCGGCGCGGTAGGTGAGGAGCACGAGCACCCGCGCGGCGGGCACGCGGTCCACGAGGATGTCGAGCACGGTCTGGGTCTCCGCGTCGAGCCAGTGCGTGTCCTCGAACACGAGGACCAGGGGCTCGCGCTGGCTCTCCCGCACGCAGATCGCCTTGAGGGCCTCGAGGGTGAGCTGCCGGCGCTGCGCAGTGTCGAGGCCGTCCCACTGCGTGTCCTCCGGGGCCACGTTGAGGAGGGAGAGCAGCGCGGGGCCGGCGGAGCTTAGCCCGACCTCGAGATCTGTAAGTTTCTCGGTCACCTTGCGGCGGATCGTCTCGGGATCGTGGACCGACTCGACACGGAAGTAGGTGCGGAGGAGATCGACGATGGGCAGAAACGGCGTGCGGTTCCCCAGGGTGTCGGCTGAGGTCTGGAGAACGAGGGCCGCCCCCGTCTCGCCGCTCCGGAGAAACTCCCAGAGGAGGCGGGACTTGCCCACCCCCGGCTCACCCACCAGGCCCACGACTTGACCGCTGCCGCGGCTCACCGCGCTCCATCGGCTCCGGATCAGCTCGAGTTCCTGGCGCCGGCCCACGAAGGTGCCCATGCGTCCCCACAGCTCGCCGCCACTGTGGCCTATCAGGCGATAGGCCTCGCCTGCCGTGCTGGGGACGCGCGTGAAGGGTGAAAGCGAGAAGCGTCGGCCCAAGAAGGGGATCATGGTGTCGCTCACCACCACGCTTCCCGGCTCCGCGGTGGCGACGAGGCGCTCGAGAAACAGCGAGGTCTTCTGTTTCTCCTGCTGATCGATCTGCGGCGTGCCCGCGAGATTGCCCACCAGGCAGGACTCGATGTGCAGGCCGAGCCGCACCCCGGCGGGAGCGTGGGCGGACTCCGAGAGCGCGAACGCCCGCTGGATAGCCAGCGCCGCATTGGCCGCCCGCCGCGGTGCGTCCCCGAGGAGATCGAGGCCGAAAGACGCCTCCAGCCCCGACTGTGCGAGAGACTCCACGCGCCCGCCGAAGCTCTGCACCTTGTCGATCATGAGCCCGAGCGTCCGCGTCGTGTCCGTCGGATCGACGGCGGCGGCGCCCGGCTCGTCGAGGCTCGCGCGCAGGAGCGTGATGCGACGACGCTCCCAGCGCAGCGGGCCCGCGGAGACAGCAGCGGGAGGCGGCGCGGTCGACAGCGGCTCGCCGGGTCGGGGGGCAGCCGGTCGCTCGGATCGTCCAGCCGCCGGCCGGGTGCGGGGCGAGCCTTCCAAGGGCTGGAGCCCGAGCTTGTCGATGCGCGAGCGCAGGGTGTTGCGGGAAATGCCCAGGAGCGCCGCCGTGCGGGAGATGTTCCACCGCATCCGGGTCAGCGCGGCCAACAGATGGTCGCGCATGGCGTCGTCGAGCGAGCCCGGGCCCGCCGGGACAGCCGAAGGCGCCGGAGGCGCCTCGTCGGCGACCTGAATCCCGACCATGTCGGCGGTGACCAGTTCGTCCTCGGCGAGCAGCGCCACGCGTTCGATGACATTGCCCAGCTCGCGGATGTTGCCCGGCCACGCATACGCAAGGAGGCGCTGCTCGGCTTCGGGCGAAAAGCGCTTGGGCGGCAGGCCGTAGTCCGCGCAGACACGCCCAAGGAAGCGCGTGGCGATGATCAGGACATCGCGCCCGCGCTCCCGCAAGGGCGGCAGCTTGAGCGGCAGCACGGCGAGGCGATGGTAGAGATCCTCGCGGAAGGCATGCCGGCGCACCTGGGCCTGGAGATCGGCGTTGGTGGCGCTGATGATCCACGCGTCCACCGGCTCGGCCTCGGTCGCGCCTAGCCGACGCACTGCCTGCTCCTCGAGCACCTTGAGCAGCTTGGCCTGAGTCGGCTCGGAGAGCAGCCCGACCTCGTCGAGGAAGATCGTTCCACGGTGGGCCGCCTGAAAGAGTCCTGGCTTGGAGCGACGCGCGTCCGTGAAAGCGCCGCGCTCGAACCCGAAGAGTTCGGCCTCCAGCAACGTCTCGGGGATGGCGGCGCAGTTCACGTCCACGAAGGGGCCGCTCGCCCGCGTTCCCGCCCGATGAATGGTTCGGGCGACCAGCCCCTTGCCCGTGCCCGTCTCGCCGGTGATGTGGATCGACGGCAGCCGCCGGCCGCCTTCGCGGCGCGCTACCAAGCGACGGATCTGCTCTCGCACGGCCTCCATCGCGCGGCTCTCGCCTACCAGATCGGAGAGAGGATCCATGCCGCAGCCACTCTACGCTTACTGCTCAACTCACTGCTCAGGTTCTTACCAGTTTGACCACTGGTCAATTCCCCTGATCACCACAAGTGACTGAGATATCTGGCTTTTCCTCTGGCACTGGCCTTGCGAACTGTAGGGGCATGCAGCACACACAGGCTTCTGCGGCGCCAGTCGGATGCGGGGCGGTTCAGGCCCGCAAGGAGAACGCCATGGGTACCGATCGAGCACGAGGGGCCTTCATTCCCATCGTCCTCACGGTCGCCACCCTACTGGGTGTCCTGGAGGTCACAGCCGAGCGCGGGGCCAATTCGGTGCCAAGCCCTGCGTCCTCGTCGTGGTCGACCTCGCTCCACGAGATGGAGGCCGCCATCGCCCGCGGGGATCTGATGGCGGCCGCGACCTCGAGCCATCAGGTCTACCGGGCCGCACTCGCCACCCGCTCCTGGGAGGCCTTCCTGGCCGCCGGGGACGGCGCGCTGCGTCTCGGCGAGGCGACCCAGGGGCGCGACGCGGCTGAGCCGGATGCCCGCCGGCTCTTCCTCGCCGCCCTCTTCTTGGCGCGCAGTCAGCACTCGCTGGACGGCGTGCTCCGGGCAACGGAGGCCTTCGTGCGGCTCGGGGACCACGAGGTCGTCGCGAAGGGGCTCGCCATCGCCCGCGAGCTGGCCGGCTCCGACCCTTCGTCTCAGGCCCGCGTTCGCGAGGTCGCCGACCGCTCCGCTCGCGCGGCGGTGGCGGCGGGCGAGCGCGACGAGGAGGGCCTGTAACGTGCGCCGCCTCTTCCCACGTAGCGCCGTGCACCACCACCAGATCCGAAAGGAGATCGTCATGTTCGCGACCGGTCCCTGCTCCGTGATGCTGGCTGAAGCATCCCTGCTTCTCTCGATGCGCATCGCCGCCGTCGGCGGCGTCAGCTCGCAGGTGTCGTGATGGACCGCGGGGCCTGGATCGCCATACCATCTGTGACCGCGGCCACGAGGATTCGCCACGAAGCGCTGCTCGACACCCTTCGTCGTGATCCGCGCCAGGCGGTGGAGGAGGAGCACATCATCTGCCTCATCTGCGCTGCCCGGTTTCGTCAGCTCACCAATACGCATTTGCGCGCCCACGAGCTCACCGCCGCGGACTACAAGGCGCGCTTCGGCTACAACCGGCGGCGACCGCTCATGTGCCGCGCCCTCGCCCGGCTCTACGCGGAGCGCGCGGTGCGGAACGGGCTCGCCGATCAGATCCGCATCCGCCCCATCGTGGCCCAGCCCGCGCTGCGCCGCCGCGGCGGCATGCGTCCCGTCACGCTCGAGGAACTGCTCACCCGCCGGGACGCTCGGCGTGCCGCGGCAGGAGGAGTCCCATGAACAGCAGAGTACTCACGGCGGGCTGGCCCTTTGCCGGACTGCTGGCCCTCGAGACGACCCGGGGGGACGAGGTGAGCGGCTCTGCGCAGCGCAGCGGAATCATCGCGCGGGATGACGGCGGCGGCGGCATCCTCGTCTACGCGGCCGACGAAACGTACGTCACTGTCGAGCTCGACCACGGCACGCGGGTGTTTGGCGTCGACGGCTACCCCATCTCCCTTGGGGATCTCTATGCGGGAGACGTGGTGGAAGTGAATCAGGAGCAGCGCCAAGGGCGGTGGGTCACCCTCGAGATCCGCGTCCACCGGCGTAGCTCGGAGCGTTCCGTGCCAGGCTGACGCGCCGCGTAAGTCGCCAAGAGCGTGGAGGAGTTGAGAGCGCTCTGCCCTTCGCGTATATTCGCGGGTGCCGCGGGGCTTCCCGCAGCCGTCCCGAACTCTTCCCACCCGAGGCTTGGTCCGCCCGGTCACGGTCGACCGGCGTGAAGGGAGGCATCACGATGGCGTCATGGCACTTCGCTGTCGCGGTGTGGACGGCCCTCGCTGTATTAGCGCTCTACCCCGCCGGCTCCGCTCTCGCCCAGACCCCCAAGCCCGGCGGACACCTCAACGTGATGCTTCGCGAAGACCTGCCCCAGGGCTTCGCCGTCCACGAGACGGCCACCGTCTCCAGCAGCTTTCCGTCGATGCCGTGCTTCAACAACCTTGTGATCTTCGATCAGCTCAAGCGCCAGGAGAGCCTGGACACCCTCGTGGGTGAGCTCGCGGAAAAGTGGTCCTGGCAGGACAACTACAGGAACCTCGTGTTCTTCCTGCGCAAGGACGTCAAGTGGCACGATGGCAAACCCTTCACCTCGAAGGACGTCAAGTACACCTTCGATGTGGTGCGCGAGGCCCCCGACGCCCCCGCCAAGCTCCGCATCAATCCGCGCAAGGATTGGTACGCCAACGTGGAGGCCATTGAGACTCCCGACGCCTCCACCGTGGTGTTTCACCTCAAGCGGCCGCAGCCCTCGCTCCTCCTGATGTTCGCCTCGGGCTATACACCCATCTACGCCGCACACGTGCCCCCCGCGAGCTATCGCACCGCCTGCATGGGCACGGGGCCGTTCAAGCTCAAGGAGTGGCGCAAGGGCGAGTACGTGGACTACGTGAAGAACCCCGACTACTTCATCAAGGGCCGCCCGTACCTCGACACTATCCGCTATCTCGTCATCGAGAACCGCGGCACGCGCATGTCCGCGCTCCAGTCGGGCAAGCTCGACGTGTCCTTCCCCGGCGAGATGACCAAGACCATCTCTGAGCAGATCAAGAAAGCCGTGCCCCAGATGGTGGTGACCACGGTGGGGCAGACGGTGAGCGACAACATCATCATGAACGTGAAGAAGCCACCCTTCGACAATCTCAAGGTACGGCTCGCCGTGAGCTACGCCATCGACCGGCGCGGCCTGATCCAAGCCGTGCACCAGGGCGGCGCGGTGCTGGGAGCGGCTCTGCCTCCCAAGCCATGGGGTATTTGGGGCATCGGCGAGCAAGGTCTCCTCGCCCTGCCCGGCTACGGCAAGCCCGCCGACGAAAAGGCCAAGGCCAAGAAGATCATGTCCGAGCTCGGCTACTCTCCGGAGAAGCCCCTCAAGGTGGAGATCGGGACGCGGGCCATCGCCATCTATGTGGACATGGCGTCCTTCGTCATCAACGAGCTCAAGCAGGTCGGCATCGAGGCAACCCTCAAGCAGGTGGAGTCGGCGCAGTGGCATCCCATGGCCACCCGCGGCGACTATCAGATCGGGGCCAACCTCACCGGCCTCGGCCTCGACGATCCCGATGCCAACTTCTTCGAGAACTACGCCTGCGGCTCTCCTCGCAACTACAGCCAGTACTGCAACGAGCAGGTGATGAAGATGATCGAGGCGCAGTCGCAGGAGGTGAACAACCAGAAGCGCCTGGAGCTGGTGCTGGCCCTGCAGAAGAAGCTCGAGGAGGACGCGCCCCGTCCCATCCTCGACTGGAGGCTCGACTACTTCTCGAACTGGCCGTACGTGCACAACATGATTCCCCAGAACAACATCTACAACTTCGGCCGCATGCAGGACGTGTGGCGGGACAAGTAGTCCTCCGGAAGTGAAGACCTATCTCGCCCAGCGCCTCGGCATCGCGGCGCTGACTCTCTTCGGGATGTCCGTGGTGATCTTCGTCCTTCTCCGCATCGCCCCGGGGGACATCGTGGACATCCTCTTCTCCACGGGCGGCTACGTGAACCCCTCGGAGCGGGCGGCCATTGAGAAGGAGCTCGGGCT
>Ga0306926_10001542_pt1 | contig 23012 bp, 28 predicted proteins | sample flu12Cox44000178_FD_203759 | JGI IMG/M metagenome (GOLD analysis project Ga0306926, IMG submission 203759) | Lab enrichment of tropical soil microbial communities from Luquillo Experimental Forest, Puerto Rico - flux8day.12C.oxic.44.000.178 (v2)... | ecosystem: Environmental > Terrestrial >...
TTACGAAGATCGCGCCGAGGTGTTCTGGGTGTGGTATGCGTCGGGCAACGGCCTCGCAATCCTGAATCGCGCCACGGGGCACCTCACCCGTTACTCCTTTGGCCGGGAAGATCTGCCCACGCACCCGCTCACGGGTGTCAGCTCGATGCTGGAGGATCGGGATGGCACACTCTGGATCGGCACCTTCTCCGATGGGCTGCTGAAATACGATCGCGCGCACCAGAGGTTCATCCGCTATCGCAACGACCCGACTAACGACGAAAGCCTGACCGAGAACCGCATCACGACACTGCTGCAGGATCGGGAGAAGAACATCTGGATCGGCTTCGGTGCGACCGAACCCGCGTACTTTTCCACGCAGCGCGCTTCATTCGCAGTCCTGCCGTTTGATTCCGGCAATCGCGACAACCTCGGTGAGGCCTTGGTCAACGGGATCTACGAGGACCGCGCCGGCATAGTGTGGATGGGCACCACCGGCGCGCTCGTGCGGCTCGACCGCAACAGCGGCCGCGTCTCGCATACCGCGGTCCCGGGCCACGGCATCGCGAGCGACGTGCTGTGCACCGTCGAGGACGCAGCCGGAGCCCTCTGGATCGGTACTTCGGGGCAGGGATTGTTCCGCCGCGCCCCGGGCAGCGAACAGCTGACGGCTTTCCGTCACAGCGATACCGATCCCACGAGTCTCAGCGACGACTTGGTTATCCGGCTTTTCATCGATCATGCCGGTACGCTGTGGGTTGGAACGTACAACGGGCTCGACCGCTTCAATCCGGACACGCAGAACTTCACGACGTTTCGGCCGAGCGGTGAAGGTGCGGACAATACGTTCAGGGATCTCGTCGAGGATCCCAGTGGCGCGCTCTGGGTGGGCAGCAATCTTGGTGGTGTGCTGCGGTTTGATCCGCGCTCAGGGTCGTTCACACCCCTGCCCCAGGCGCGGCAGAAGAACGCGCTCGTGCCGCCGTGGCTCAACAGTGTACTGATGGACCACACGGCTCGATCTGGGTGTCAACTCAAAACGGCCTGGATGAGTTCGATCCTCGTTCCGGTTGGTTGGCACACTACAGCGACAAGGACGGCCTGCCGAGCAACAACGTCGGTTGTGTACTCGAGGATTCCTCGGGCGGGTTGTGGATGGGCACGGGCGCCGGTTTGTCGCATTTCGATCCACGCCTCAGGGTCTTCACAAACTATACGCAGGCGGACGGTCTACCCGGGCTGGACTTCACCGGCTGGCGTGCCTGCTTCCGTGCCAACGATGGCGAGATGTTCATCGGCGGGTTCTCGGGTGCGGTAGCCTTCCACCCCGAAAACGTTGCGACTGCGGCCGTCTATGCGCCGCCAGTCGCTCTCACCGCGTTCCAACTCCTTGGCAAATCCGTAACGCCCAGGTCCGGCTCGATTTTGAAGCACCCCATCGACCTGACCGATCAATTGACACTCACGACCAGAACACCTTTGCGTTCGAGTTCGCGGCGCTCAACTTTAACAATCCGGCCACGAACCGCTACCGCTACATGCTCGAGGGGCTGGACCCGAACTGGCACGAAGTCGGCAGCGATCAGCGCTACGCCAGCTACACGACGCTGCCTGCCGGAACATACCGATTTCGCGTGCAGGGTGCGACGATTCGCGGACCATGGAGCGAGCCGGGCGCATCGGTCGGGATCACAATCAAGCCTGCCTGGTGGGCCACGTGGTGGTTCAGGACGATCTTCGCGGTCGCGGCACTCCTCACGGTTCTGGCGCTGTATTTTTTGCGTGTGCGCCAGGTGGCTGCGCGCGTACGCGCACGGCTCGAGGATCGCATGGGCGAGCGCGAGCGCATCGCGCGCGATCTGCACGACACTCTGCTTCAGGGCGTACAGGGGCTCATGCTCCGCTTTCAGGTTGCCGCCGACCGCATCCCCAGAGGCGAACCGACTCGGGAGATGTTGGATCGGGCCCTCGAGCGCGCCGACCAGTTGCTCGATGAGGGCCGCGAGCGGGTCAAGGCTCTGCGCGCACCCATGGGTGCCGTGCCGAGGCTGCCGCAGGCTGTGGCGCGCATCGTCGAGCAACTGGCACCCGCGGATGCGTCACCATTTCGCATTACAGTCGAGGGGGCGGTGCGTGAAGTCGATCCGATCGTTCGCGAAGAGGTGCAGCTGCTCGCGCGTGAAGCGTTGGCCAACGCCTACCACCACGCCAACGCCAGTCAAATCGAGGCGGAAATCGCTTATGCCGATGACGCGCTGACGGTCAGAATCCGCGATGACGGCAAAGGAATCGATCGCGAATTCCTTCGTGAGGGGCGGCCGGGGCACTTCGGTCTTCTCGGGATGCGTGAGCGCGCAAAAAAAATTCGCGCTCGTCTCAATATCTGGAGCAAGGTCGGGGCGGGTACCGAAGTAGAGATCCGCGTGCCGGCCGCAATCGCATATCGTCAGTTCGCGCGTGCTGCGCGGCGCAGGCCGTGGTGGCGTAAGACGTCGGCACCATACAGCGAAGATCCCGTGCCTTAGCGATCGTCACGGCACGAGTCGACTCGATCGCGCCGCAACACCTTCATCTGCTTCTGAGCCGGTCCTCGACACGCGGTTCAAACAGCCGATCCAACAGAGTTGGCGGGTGAGATCTGGCCTCTACGAAGAATCAGCTGCAGGCAAATCGCCGCAGCGACGTGCAAGCCCGCGCCACGTCAAACCTGCACACTTCCCCCCCGAGTATGGAGTCCACCGCGCACACACGGGACCAACGCTGTAGCTACCGGGAGCTGATCAGTGAATCGAGCCGAGGAGCAGGAGTCAGGAGGGCCGCGCAATGGTCGGCGATCGAAGCACCACCACCGGTATTTCGGCGGACTCTGCCGCAGTGACAGACTCCTGGCCGCAAATGAAGAACCACCGCTGGGCTCGCACCTCGTTACGCCGCGCCGTGGCTTCGCCCATCACGGTATCTATGTGGGACGCGGTAAGGTCGTTCACTATCGCTCAGTGGTCCGGCATTTCTGCCGGGGGCCGGTGGAAGAGGTTTCTCTCGCAGCTTTCGCGCGGCAACGCGCAATCTGGGTTCGACGCCAGTCGGCACCCCGCTTCGATGGCACCGAGGTGACGCGCCGGGCGCGCTCGCGCCTCGGTGAAGATCGTTATCGGCTGCTCAGCAACAATTGCGAGCACTTCTGCGAGTGGTGTCTTCGGGATGAGCACCGCAGCTACCAGTTGGAACGCCTGATTGCTCTGCCGCTTGGGCTGGCACGCGTCTGCGGTGATGCCATCGCCGGCTTGTTGCTTACCGAGGACAACAGCGGGTTGGGCCACCCAATTCGCGTGCTGCGAACCCTGCCCCGCGATCGCAGCACGTAATGGATCGCGTGAGCCAGCGCTGTCGATCCTGGTGCACGTTCGCAAGCCTCTCTACGACCCCACCGCAGGTGCTGTCGCGCGAACCGCCGCTGCATGATCCAGCGCGTCGCGACGGGCTCGGCGCCAGGCATTCGGGGTTTCGCCAACGACGCGGCGAAACGCGCGCGTGAAATGAGACTGATCCGACAGGCCGCAGGTCAAGGCAATCTCGCTGAGCGGCAGCTGAGTTTTCAGCATCGCGCCCTGAGCGAATTCGATCCGCCGGCGCATGAGGTAGACGTGTGCTGAGACTCCGAAGGTCTGTTTGAAGGCCCGGCAGAAGTGACCGTTACTCAGACCCGCGAGTCTCGCCAGGTCGCCGAGGAAAATTCTTCGAGTCAGGTTGGCATCGATGTGGGCGACGACCCTGCGCGCCTGCCACGACGCGAGCCCTCCGCGGAATACGCCCCGCGAAGTGCTGGTGCAAGGTCGCGGCGCCGGCGCCACGGGAGCGAGCTCGTTGCCGAGCAATGCCATGGCATGGGAGATGCGCGCTTTGACGGTTTCACCATCGCCGTTCCACGCACAGCAGGCCGCCTCGACCAGCTGCGCAGCTACCGCGCTGAACCGGTCCAGCACCGGTTCGAAAGCGGTTTCGGCTGTCATCAGACGCTGATCATCGTAACGCATCGCACTTTCCTCGCGCATGGTTTCTGGTCCGTGGGCGCAAAACTACGCGCCCACTCCTCAGGGCAAAAGCCCATAAAGGACGCGCGCAGACTTGTACGATAGGGTGGTCAGCCCGCGGGAAATCCGCGGCGCGGCAGGATCAGGATTCCCTCACCGAATACACGTCCAGCACGCGACGACCGAAGCGACGTGCATCCAGCGAATACGCGCCTGGACCGAGCAGCGTGAGCGCCAACGCGTCGAGGAGCAACACCCCGCCAGCTTCGAGGCTCAGGAACCTCAGGCACAGGAGCGCCCCTTGCAGCACGAAGGCGACTACTGCAGCGATAGGCGTGAAATAGCCCGTGCACAGGGCCAGGCACGTCAGCCAGCTCACGGCGACGGCCGCGACGGGAATGCCCTGGTGCCAGGCGAAGCTCAGCACCAGAGCCGCCGCCACCGAGACTCGCAACAGTAGCAGGCCGATCCCGGGACGCCCGGAAGGAAAGGTCGAGAACAATCTCTGCATAGCCGTCAGATTGCCCGCAAATCGGACGGCTGAACACCCAATCGAAGGCTACCTGGGGATTCCCCTTTCGGGTAATGCCGCTCTCGGCGCGCGCCACGCCGGCGAGCAGGCATCGGTAACTAAGCGTCGAGGATGCCCCGTTTCAGGGCGATCATCACGGCGTGAGTCCGATCGCTGGCATCGAGCTTCGGCAGGATACTCTTCATGTGCGCCTTGATCGTGCTCTCGGAGATCGAGAGCTCCGCCGCGATCAACTTGTTGGATTTGCCCGCCGCCACTCGGCGCAGCACCTCGATCTCCCGTGCCGTCAGGGCGTCATCGGCCGCATGCTCGGCAATGCCGGTGGCAATCTCGGCCGGAATGCGGCGCTTGCCGGCATGCACGGCGCGAATCGTGTCGAGAAGATCGGTTCGCAACGTCCGCTTGAGCAGATATCCCGCGGCACCGGCTCTGAGCGCTCCCAGCGCCTGCGCGTCCCCCTCATAGGTCGTCAATACGATGATGCGCGCCGCCGGAAACTCACTGCGGATCGCGACAATCGCATCGATGCCGCTCATATCCGGCATGCGCAGATCCATGAGCGTCACGTCCGGCCGATGCTTGCGAAAGGCTTCGATGGCTTCGTGCCCGTTGCTCGCCTCGGCCACCAGCACCATATCCGCCTGGGCCTCGATCACCGCGGCAATTCCCTCACGTAGCAGCGGATGGTCGTCGACGCTGAGCAGTCGAATGCGCTTAGCCTCGTTGTTGCCGCTCATCCCCGCTGTTCTCCTCTTTTTCCGATAAGCGCGCCGTCAATACTACGGCATGCTGCAACGGAATCGCAGCATTGGGAAGTCTCCCAGGAAAATCAAGAGCCTGGTTTCACCGTCCGCATCAGGTGAGCGCCCGTGGCCCAGCGCGGCAATTGGCCGGGAAGTCACGAATGAATTGAGCGTTAACTACATACCAAACCGCTCACATTCGCCCTATAGCAGACGCTTCAATACGCGCAGGCTTGCACCCTGCGTCGTGGATGGCGGCGCAATGGAGCGACAGGCTCATCACGATTGACCCACACAGAGCTTTAAGGAGTGATTTATGACCGACCGAGTAATCGTTGCGACGTTCAGTGACGCCAACTCAGCCTATGACGCAGCCAGCGCCCTCAAGAAGCTGAAGGACGACGGTTCTACCGACATCAAGGTGAAGACCGGAGTGATGCTTCAGAAGGACGACCGCGGAAACGTGCGGTTGCTGGAAGAGAAGGACCGGCCGCTTTGGGGAACCGGTGTCGGAACCCTGAGTGGCGCGCTCATTGGCCTGATCGGTGGTGCCTCGGGTGCGGCAATCGGCGCGGCGCTCGGCGCGACGGCGGGACTGACAGGCGATGCAGTGATGGCGTCGCTCGATTCCGACTTCGTCGATTCAGTGACCAACGAGATGAAGCCCGGCATGACGGCAATCGTCGTCGAAGCCGATGAGAAGAGCACCCGTCCGGTCGATGACATCGTGGCGCTCAAGGGCGGGCACGTCTATCGGCAGGCTGCTCAATAAGGCAAGGGACAGGAGCAATTCATCATGACGCAGACCCAGACCCAGAACCTCGATCAGTTCGCCGCGGACGTTCGCGCCCGCCTCGCCAACATCGACAGCGGCCTCAAGAGTCTCAAGACCAGGGCCGACGGCGATGCCACGCAGGCGGAAGCGGAAGCGCGTAGCCAGCTGGCCAAGGTGAGCGCTGACATCGAGGCCAACAAGCCCAAGATCGCCGCTGCGCAAGCACAGGTAAGGGTGTCGCCAGACACAACGTCGCAATACGGGTGAGCCAGCTCAAGGTCGACGGCGACAAGCTCGTTCTTCCAGGTGCGACCAAGGAAGCGCTCAAGGAGGCTCCCGAGTTCGAGTACGCCCGCTAACCGGAGAGAGGCTCATGTCACAAGGCAATTCCACAGGCGACAGGCCCGCCGGGAGTCTGGGCAGACTCCGTGGTCCTGCGGGTCGGATCCGGGCGCACGTCGTCGCGCTCATGGCGCTCGGCAGCGCTTGTCTGGTGGCGGAGCCAACCGCGACGGTGGCCTGCGCCGTCGCGGCTGCGCTCGGCGGGCTACTGCTCATTCGCGCGGTGGCCGTCAGGCGCGGCGGGCAGGAGCCGTGCAGGTCCGTCGTGGAGTTGAAGCGGGTGCGTGTGCATCCGCTACGACATCGTTGACCGTAACCCTCGTTAATTTCATTCATCATCATTCTTAACCGGAGGATAAGTTTATGGCAGACACGAGTACCATCGCCGGCTCGATCAGCGCGGGCCTCGATAAGATCCATGATTCCTGGGGCTGGTTCGTAGTCCTCGGGATCGCGCTGATTGCCTTGGGCGTCGTTTGCATCATGGGTGATATGACGGCGACCTTGGCCACCGTGCTGGCGTTGGGCTGGCTGCTGGTCATCGGTGCTGTCGTCGCGCTGGTGCAGGCATTTCGCGCCTATGATTGGCACGGTTTCTTCCTCTACTTCTTGTCAGCGCTGCTGCGCGGAGTTGCCGGCTACGTGCTCATCCGTTATCCGGGAAGCGGCGAAGTGAGTATCACGATACTTCTCGCCTCTCTCTTCATCGTCGGAGGGATTTTCCGCACCGTGGCCGCCAGCAGCATGCGCTTTCCGAGCTGGGGATGGACCGCGTTCTCAGGGATAGTGGCCGTCATCCTCGGCTTCATGCTCATCTATCAGCTGCCGAACGCCAGCTTGTGGTTCATCGGCTTCCTGGTGGGTGTGGATTTCATCTTTGACGGTATCAGCCTCATCGCGCTCGGCACGGCGGTGAAGAAGGTACCCGCGGGACGCGATTTCGCGCGCGCCTGAGCGTCATTTTGCTGCGGTACTTCCGAGGAGAATCGTTGTGTATAAGATGCTGGCAGTTGTATTCAACGATGAAAAGTCGGCCGATGAGGGCGTGCGGGCCCTTACTGACCTGAATACCGACGGAAGCATCGACGTCTTCGCGGCGGCGGTGTTGCAGAAGGACGCGCACGGCTGGGTGGCCACCAAGAAGGTGGAGAGTGGTTTTCCGATTCAGACTCTTGCCGGCACCGCGATGGGCAGTCTGATCGGACTTCTTGGTGGCCTCGCCGGCCTTGCCGTGGGGAGCGCCGCGGGTGTCATGGCCGGCCTGCTCGGGGATATGTACACCGCGAATATCGATGAGCAATTCCTGACGGAGGTGTCGACGGCGCTGACGCCCGGTAAGTGGGCCGTCATCGCGGAGGTGGACGAGGACCGGGTGACCCCGGTCGATACGCGCATGGAGGCGCTTGGCGGAGTCGTCCATCGCACGGTCAGGTCTGCGTTCGAACACGAGCAATGGTCGCAGGCTGCAGCAGACGCTCGCACCGAGCTCGATCAGCTGAAAGCTGAGGAGGTCGACGCCCGTGCCGACCGCAAGGAGAGACTTCAGGCGCAGATTGCGCGACTGACCAAGCGCGTCGACGCGAAGCTCGATCGCGCCAAGGCGCGATCGCGGCAGGCCGCGGAAGAATTCCAAGCCAAGGTCACTGCGCTGCAAAAGAGGGTCGATCAGGAGAGAGGGGACAGGAAAGCCGCCCTGGAAGCACGGCTCGCGAAGTTGCGAAGCGACTTCCAAAGCCGCCACCCCGCATAGCGCCGGCCATCTCGGCGGCGGAACAGCGCGCGCCGATCGCCGAGAAGATCGGCGAGGCCTACGGTCTCGATTCGTTTGGGGAAGTCGAGGGACACCAAATTGGAGTCAACCATGATCAAGCAAGCATTGTTCGTGCGGCTCGAAGCGAAGCCCGGCAAGGAGAAGGAGCTCGTCCAGTTCCTGGGCGCCGGCCTCGACCTGGCACGTCAGGAAGGCACTACTCCGGTGTGGTTCGCGCTGCAGCTCGGTCCGTCCACGTTCGGCATCTTCGATGCCTTCGCCGACGAAGCCGGCCGCCAGGCCCACCTCAACGGGCCGATCGCGCAGGCGCTCGGCGCTGCTGCGCCCCAGCTGCTCGCGCAGCCGCCGTCGATCGAGCGGATCGACGTGCTCGGCGCCAAGCTGCCCGGATGATTCTGAAAGTGCTCCTACCCGATCCGACGCGCCCGGGTGGGCGGTTTTCGCCGCCTGCCCCGGCTCTCATGAGCACGTTGCCGCAGCGAGAGACTGCGACGATGACCCCGCCTCCAACGGCCTGTTGTCCTTCTTCCACGCATCGATACCGCCCACGATATGACAGGCGCTCTCGATCCCGGCGTCCTGCGCCGTTCGCACCGCCATCGCCGAGCGTTCGCCGAACGCGCAGTAGAACAGAATCCGCTTACCGGTCGCCGCCGCCAATTCGCGTAGCATGCCCCCCGGACGGAGCGCACCCTGCAGGCTCGAGTACAGTACGTGCAGCGAGCCGGGGATGGTGCCCTGTTTCTCGCGCTCGGTGTCTTCGCGCAGGTCGACGATCGCGACATCGCTGTGATCGACCAGCGCGCTGACCTCGGCGGCAGTAAGCGCGCAGCCCTTGCGCACGAGGTCCTCCTGGTCGAGTCCGAGACGCATGTTGGCCGGCACCGCCACATCCATCATCTTCGGGTTGGGTAGTTTCAGATTGTTCATCAGATTGACGTATTCCTCGACCGATGCAACCTGCAAACGCGGGTTAAACAGTTTCTCTTCGCCAATAGTCGAAACGGTGTCACCCTTGTAGTCGTGCGCAGGAAAGACCAGCGTGTGGATTGGCAGGGTGAGCAGCTTGTTGAAGATCGAATCGTACTGTGCCCGGGGATCACCGTTCTGGAAATCGGTACGCCCGGTGCCACGAATGAGCAGCGTGTCGCCGGTGAAGACCCGGTCGTTGAAGAGATAGGAATAGGAATCGTCGGTGTGTCCGGGCGTATAGAGCACCTCGAGGCGCAGGCCCTCGATCCCGATGTGATCACCTTCCACTACCCGCATGGAGACGACGTCGGCTTTGGTCTGCTCGCCCATCACGGTGATGCAGCGGGTGCGGTTGCGCAGCTCGCCGAGACCGCTGATGTGGTCGGCATGCAGGTGCGTGTCCACCGCCTTCACCAGTTTGAGATCAAGCTCGCGCACCAGCTGCAGGTAGCGGTCTACTCTTTCGATGACCGGGTCGATGATCAACGCCTCACCACCACGTCGGCTGGCGATGAGGTAGGTATAGGTGCTGGAGACCCCATCGAAGAGCTGACGGAAGATCATTCTGCTCCTCAGGTGCCCGGTTGCCGCACGAATGAAATTGGACCTCAAAGGGGATAAACACAATCGGATCCGAAATATTCCGTACCGGCCTCTCAGGAGACCGGCTGCGGGCCGTCGTGGGGACGGCGACTATTTCTTGGCGTTCGAGTAGTGCGAGTAGAAAGTGTCTGCCTCTGGCGCACGCGGTGCGCCAGGCGATCGGGCGGCGAACAGCTCGCCAATGGTCTGGCGGGCGCGTGCCAGGCGGCTCATGACGGTGCCGACGGGCACATCGAGCGCTTGGGCCGCTTCGCGGTAGCTGAGGCCTTCAACCGCCACCAGAAGCATGACCGCGCGCTGAGCGTCCGGGAGCCGTTCGACCGCACTGATGATCTGCCGGTGCAGTGTGTACGTTTCGGGGCTCGGCCCGGTCGGGTCGGCCACGGTATCGGCCAATTCCTCGCTCCACTGGATGCTGCCGCGACGGCGTGTCTGCTGCGCGCGCACCTCATTGAGCCAGATCGAGTGGACGATGGAGAACAGCCAGCTCAGTGTGGAAGTCCCCGGCTGCAATTGGTGCCGGCGCTCGAGCGCGCGTACGCAGGCGCGCTGCACCAGGTCCTCGGCGTCGTGGCGGTCACCGGTCAAGCGCATGGCAAAGCGCCACAGCCGCGGCAGCAGCGTCGGTAGCTCGTTGCTCAGTCCATCGCCCGACATCGGCCCTCGCTTTCTCCCGGCAGGCCACCGGCCGCCGCCTGCACCAATGCCGCAAACGCTCCCGGCAACCCGCACGCCGGGCGGGGCGGCCTGTTCTGTGTGAACCTCCGCTGCATCGGGATAGACTTGGGCGGCGGGCGCATTAGAGTCGGCCTGGGGCCGGGGAACAAACGAGTTTCCGGGGGGAGCAAGCCATGAAACACGCTCATGCGTCCGGGAGCACTGGGCCAGGGTGACCGCGCATGGCCCGGTTGCCCTCTATTGACTCGCTTTACGTCTTTGCCGTCGCGGCGCGGCACTTGAGCTTCACCGCCGCAGCCGCCGAGCTGCACCGAACTCAGAGCGCCGTCAGCCACCGGGTGAAGGCCCTCGAGGCCGAGATCGGGGCGCAACTGTTCGAGCGCGGCGCACGCGGCCTGGAGCTCACGGCTCCGGGTCGGGCCCTCGCGCGGCAGGTCGATCAAGCCATCAGTGACATCAGCCGTACTCTTGCGGAGATCAGTCGTGCTGCCGAGCCGCGTAACCTGCGGATCACCCTGTTGCCCTCTGTGGCCTCGCGCTGGCTCATGCCGCGCCTCCCGCGCTTCTTTGAGCAGCATCCGGATATCGAGGTGCAGGTGATTGCCGATGCGCGTGTCCTCGACCTGCGCGCCGAGCGTATCGATCTCGCGATTCGGTTCGGTCACGGACGCTATCGCGGGCATGTGGCGACCTTGCTGATGGGTGACCGTGTCCTGCCGGTGTGCGCGCCGCGGCTGGTCACAGAACGCGCCGCCATCGGCACAATAAACGCGCTGCTCGAGTTGCCGCTGCTGCACGACTCGGGAGCCGAGGGCGATGGCAGTCTTTCCGATTGGCACAGCTGGCTTGATCAGCTCGGCTCCCCGGACGCTCCGCATCGCGCCGGCCAGCGCTTCAGTCACGCGGGACTTGCCATAGAAGCAGCGGTGCTCGGTCTGGGAGTGGCCCTGGCACGACTGAGCCTGGTCACCGATTACCTGTCGAACGGCGCCTTGATCTGCCCGCTCGCGCTGAGCACCGCCACGGCGTTCTCTTACCACCTGGTTGCGCTGCCCCAGGTGGCGCACCTGCCCGAGGTCGTGCTTTTCAGCGACTGGTTGCGCACTGAAGCCAGACAAACGGCCGCGGTGTTCGCCGGCATCGAGCCCGATGAAAGGCGGCTCAGGGCGGCGCTCAACCTGCGACCCACCGGTGTTTGCAGCGCCTGACGCTGACCGTGCGGCACTCAGGGCAGTTCCGGCTCGCCTGCCTCGTCGGCACTCAGCGCGCCCTTGTGACCGGCCAGTCCGTCAACTGCGAACCGTCCGGTTCCGTCGGCCCCGAATAACCCCGTATTGAGCCGGACGGTCAGGGTCACAAAGTCCTGTCCATGGTTCGGCAGGCGGATGCCGCCATTCGACCAGTGTCGGAATGTCAGCTCGGCGATGACGTGATTGCCCGGCATGGGAAAGCGCACCCCGAGCTGCGACGCAAAATCCAGGCGCGTCACGCTGAGCTGGTCCGATTCGGTCTTGGCCGCGATTCCGAAGCCGAAGAATCCCTTCACCGGGCCGCGACTGAATAGTCGCCAGCGGCGTGAGAGCGACACCCCCCAATACGGATTGGCCATCAGATGTCCAGTCGGATAGTGCGCGTCGTAAAGAATCTGCCGTGAACTGAGACGAAACAGACCGAGCTCGTAGCGGCCGTCGCTCCAATTCAGGGTTACCGGCAGCACCACCCCACCCGTCGAGCCCCAGAAATGATAGGTCTCGCCGATTCCGAGCTGTAGTTCGCAGCTGTCGCACAGTGACTGAGCGCTTCCGACACGGGGCATGTAACTCACCCCGAGCAGCAAAGCTATCGCGGCGCTTTGGATGAGAGCCTTGACGCCAATGCGTGGCGCGCGATGCACGGGAAACAATGCCTCTCGGACTCGGTAGCCATGACACTACTGCACGAGCCACTCTAAGAGAGCCTCTACCAACGTATCAGTGTGCTTCAGAGAGAAACATCATTCCGACCATGAGGCCGTAAAACACTCCGTCAGGTGGCGAGAGCGCGATCCTCCAAAAGAGATAGCCGCAGTGCGCGCCAAGCTCGAGGCAGCAAGCGGCGGTAATACCAACGTCCAATTGGTTTATTGCGATTGTTAGGGTCATATAGGGGCGACGGAGTCGCGGAGGAAAACATGACACCGAATCCCCTGTCCGACGCGTTGCACTTCCTCGTGAAACCCGCCTGGCCGACGGCCATTTATTGGCCGCTGCTCATCGGCAGCATCGCCATTGCCCTCTATGCGTGGCGGAACATCCCGAGCCAGCGCTCGTGGCGTAACGTCGGTGACTGGCTATGCCGTTTCTTCATCGGCACGATGTGGTGGCAGCAGACGCTCTGGAAGATACCGCCTCTCTACACCGACAACCCCAGTGACCCGTTAAACAGCGGTCTGCATTACTGGATGACTCGCGAGGGCCAGTCGGCGGCCTTCCCGCTGCTCGGTGACTTCGTCAATCACATCGTGCTGCCGAATTTCTATGTCTTTGCGCCCATCGTCTACGCGCTCGAGGTGCTGACCGCGGTATCGCTCATCCTCGGTCTCTTCGTGCGGCTGTGGGGCTGGATCGGCGCGCTGCAGGTGCTGAATCTGTGGCTCGGGCTTTACAACGCCGATGGCGAGTGGCCGTGGACCTATTTCTTCCTGCTGGTGCTCATGGTGGTCTTCGCGCTGCATCGATACGGGAGGAGTCTTGGAGTCGACGCGATCCTTCGCGAGCGCGCTTCGAGCAGACGCGTGAGCAGCGCTCAAGCTGGCCTCCCGAATCGATGGGTGAACGTCTTTACCTGAAGATTCATCCCTGAAGGCGCACGCATCATCTCCCGCAGATCTCACGCGAGCTGTACGACACTGGAAGTCTGTCCTGCTCTAAGGAGGCTATGGTGAACGCGAAAGGGAAAAAGGCGCAGATGCGGCTCAGCCGGTCTTCGCCGGGCTACATGCGGGTGACCTTCGATAATCCGCCCCTGAATGTAATGGGCCCGGAGTTCGTGCTGGAAATCAGGGAAATCATGAACACCCTCGAGGCCGACGAGCGGGTCAAGGTCGTGGTCTTCGATAGCGCCGTCGACGGGTTCTTCCTCAACCACAGCGACTTCCTGGCCAAACTCGAGGATCTGACGGCGATACCCCAGGGACCGACAGGCCTCGAGTCGTGGCCAGACGTGCTCGTGCGGCTGACGCGAGCACCTTTCGTGTCGATCGCCTCGATCCGGGGTCGGGCAACAGGGAATGGAAGTGAGATCGCCCTCGCGTGCGACATGAGTTTCGTCAGCCGGGAAAAGGCTATTCTGTCGCAGTGGGAAGTGGGTGTCGGGATGGTCGCTGGCGGCGGGCCCATGTCGCGCTTACCTCGGCTGATTGGCAGAGGCCGCGCCCTCGAGGTGCTGCTGGGGTCCGACGATATCCGGGGCGACCTCGCTGAGGCCTATGGCTACGTGAACAGGTGCCTGCCGGACGAGGAGCTCGACGGATTCGTCGATGCGCTCGCGACCCGCATCGCCTCGTTCGACAAGTGGGCGATCGCGAACACCAAGCGTCTCGTAAACGCGAGCTTGCCGCCGGACGTCGAGATCGCGGAGGGATGGGATGCCTGCATAAAATCGATCGTTCGGCCGGCGGCGCAGCGCAGGTTCAAGACCTTGTTCGAGCAGGGGTTCCACAAGGCCGGAGACGTAGAAAATCGCCTGGGGTATTACCTGGGACGACTCGGCGGCTGAGTACCTGCGGAACCTATCGGCCGACGACCACCGCGGGCGGCGAACCCAGTGCTTGCGAGAGACGGTCGACAAAGGCGCTCGCATAAGTCGGTGAGCGAAACAGCAATACCGGATCGTCCGAAGGGGCAATGCCGTCCGCGACGATCAAAGGATCAAAGCTCGCCTTTTCACAGTCGTCCGCAATCCCGGGAGTCACCTTGGAAATTGTCAGTGTGCCCGCCTTGAAATGCTGACGGTTCTCGGGCCAGGCAACCGTTGCGTTGTCCGTGGTGTCGTCCGGGTCTCCCACATAGACGATCATGTCCCACCGCACAGGGCCCCTTTGGAGTGCCCGAGGCGTTGCCGGCTTCTCTGCATCCTCAGGGATGAAGCGCCACCGGACGAAGTGCGTGCGACCCTCTGCATCGATGAACCGGAAGGTGTGGATGCTGAAATAGGACGAGTTGGCGTAACCCACGGCTGAGGCCGTGGCGGCGATAAAGTTCGACTGCGCAAACGCGTCAGGATGTGAATTGAGAAAATCGTGCAGCCTGGCCTGATCGGGCTCGCCCGTACTCGGATCCGGTTTGACGGCCTTGATCATCTCGTTGAAGGCCAGCGGCACCGCGGCGACCAACACCGGCGTATTGAGCATTGCCATGTGCTGCAGACTTCCGTCTGGAAGGCGAAACTCGAGCGCCATTTCGCGCGCGCTGCTGCTGCTCACATTGCCGCCGATGACCGAGAACCGGGTAAGCACCGGAAGCGGATCCCCGGCGAACAATCGGGAGCGACTGAGCGCCGACGCGGCCGGCGTGCCCACAAATGAACCTCGAGCGCAGACCGCGCCGGCGTGATTCATGCGCTGTCCTGGATGAACGTCGAACGTATCTTCGAAGGTATGGATAACCTGGCTCGGTGTGAGCGGCTCCTCGGCGCCTGCTGTGGACGTTGCAAGGAGAGGGACAGCAGAGATCGTCGCGGTCCCGATCAGTGCCGCAATCGACTTTGGCAGCGCGCCCATCACCGCGCATCCAAAATTGGCAACATCGTCGCCTCGACTGCGAGGTCTGCCGCCTGACTCACCGTCATTCGGGTCGCGTCCGAGAAGATCTCCCCATGGCGTTCGATGTAGCGCTCGGCACGGATGCAGTGCGCGGGCGTAACGATTCCGAGGCTCGTGAGCCTGCGTAGCCTATGGATAACTGCCTTGGTCATGGCGCGCCGCCGACCGTCCATAGAACGTCCAGCACGACGATCAGCGCTGAAACTGTCAGCGCAATGAGCGGGGCGGTAATCGATCGGGGAAAAATGAACATGCCAGCTCCTTTCGCAACTGAGAACACTCATTCCCGATTGCGTATTCCCGGGCCGCGCTCGATCATTGGAAAAGGCGGCCGCGATAACCTGGATCTGCAGCCAAAGGCCCGCTCGCGCCTCTCTCCGGATCTCGACTCTCAGGCAGTCACGGACGACCCAGCGCCGAGACCGCATACCCCTCTATCCCCTCTTTGGTCGTTACTCTTTGTTACGAACAAGGTGTCCGCGACTGGCTACCTGCCACCCGCAAAGCTGCAGATTGCCGCCCGGTTCACCGAGGAATACCATGATTTATGAAGACGCGGGGCCGATCGAATGAGGCAACATATGCGACAAATTGCTACGGTATTAGTCTGGATCGGCTTCGGCACGATTCCGCCTTTGCTGGCGGATCCACCCGCGCCGGACGCGGCGGTGGCAACGGCGACTAATACCAGCTCGACTACCACGTCGACCGCTGCCGCCCCGGCAGCTAAGCCGGCCACTTCGCCGAGCGATGTTGATCCACGGGAAAAACAACTGATCAACATGGGCTTCAAGCCCCGCATGGTCAACGGTCAGAAGATGTTCTGTAAGCGCGAGATGGAGCTGGGGTCGCGCGTCGAAGGGACTACGCATTGCGGGACCGTCGATAAGCTCTCGAGTGAATTTCAGCTGTCACGGGAAGCCGTCGATCAGACGCAGCGCTACGGAACCAATCCCCAGGGCCATTGAACCGCGCCTACCTTCGGATGACGGACGGTTGGCGTAACTACTTGAGCTGATTCATGCCGGCGCGGGCTCGTAGCGGTCGTGGTGGCGCACCCAAGCCATGGCCCCATCGGCCTCGTCGCGACCTTTGGGTGTGAGATCGAGCAGGGTGTAGGTGCCCATCATTGCCTCCACGCCGCGCCTGTAGGTCGAATAGGTGTGGAAGACATCACCGGCGTCGTCCTTGAAGAACACGCTGATGCCGGGTAATTCCTCGCACTCGAAGGGCTGCATGCCGTAGTTGTAGTAGACCTGCCCTTCCGGCTCTTGCGCCGGGAAGCTCACGTGAAAGTCGTGGTTGAATTCGCCGCCGAACGAAGACACCCACTTGAACTTCCATCCCATGCGGCGGCGGAAGCGTTCGATCTCGGACAGTGGCGCGCGCGAGATGGCCACGAACGTGACGTCGCGATGCGCCAGGTGCACATTCAAGCCGTCGGTGTGGTCGGCCATGAAGGAGCAGCTCGGGCATCCCTCCTCCCACCCCGGGCCGAGCATGAAGTGCTGCACCATCAGCTGACGGCGGCCCTCAAAAAGATCGGCGAGCGTGCGCCTGCCCTCGGGTGCGTCGAAGGTGTAGACCTTCTCGACCCGGACCCACGGCAGCGCACGCCGCTCGCGGGCGACCTGGTCGCGCAGATGTGTCAGCTCCTTCTCGCGCGCCAGCAGCTTCTTGCGCTCGGCCACCCACTGCTCCCCGGATACCACGGGATGGTTCGTGATGCCCGACTCGCCCATGATTCTCTCCATGATGTGCTCCGTCGTTACTTGGCGCGTCGTACGGCGCGAACCTTTCCGCTCGCTCCGCCCCCGCAATAAAAGGTGTCCGCCCCGTCATATTCGAGCCCGCTTACGCCAGTCCCGCGTGGCATCTCGAGCCGCTCGAGCACGGCGCCGCTTTTCGGGTCGACCCGTCGGATGTCGCTCTCGTCTCCCTCCCACGTGCCGTGCCACAGCTCGCCGTCGACCCAGCTCACGCCGGTGACGAAGCGGTTGGACTCGATGGTGCGCAGGATCGCCCCGGTTTCAGGATCGATCTTGTGGATCTTACGATCACGGTACTCCCCGACCCACAAACTGCCTTCGCCCCAGGCGAGTCCCGAGTCGCGCCCGTGGCCGGGCGCCGGGATCGAAGCCACGACTTCGCCGGTAGCAGGGTCGATCTTGTCGATGCGAGCCTCGGCGATCTGATAGAGGTACCTGCCATCGAAGGCGGTGCCAGCGTCGCCGGCGCGCTCGAGCGTGCGTATGGGCTGGCCGGTGCCGGGATCGAACGCGATCAGCTTCGAGCCAAGGGCGGCCCACACGTGGCTGCCATCGTAAGTGATGCCGTGGACCTGCTCGGCGAAGGGGCCGTACTCGCGCACGATTTCGGCTGCACGTGCCGGCGCGTCCGTTGGATGCTTGTCTGTCTTGCGAGTCATTGCGTGTCTCCGTTGAGAGAAGCCTACGCAAACGGCAGTGAGGCGGGGAGTAACAAGATCGTCGTGAATCCCGCGAGGGGCGGTGACAGCCAGCGGCGTGCGCGCCCGCGCCCTATCGAGCGCACCTGTCCGGCGACCTCCAGCTCGGTGAGCGCACGCTGGATGGTGCGCTGACTGGCCCCCATGGCCTGCGCCAGGGCCGAGGTCGACCATGGCGCACCATCGGAGATGAGCGCCACCAGCGAGGCCTGTGCTCCGTCGATGGGCGGAGCCAGCACGACCACGTCGCGTCGGCCGCGCGGTGCGAGCACGAAGCCGCGCGCGGTAGACTCGATGCGAGCCATCGATGCGGCGAGCGCGCGGAGACGCCCGATCTCGACGCGCAGCCGAGCGCGGTGCGTCTCGTCCGCATGGCGCGAGCGGAACGCGCGCACTATCAAAGTTCGCCGATCGACATCGGCAGGCCATGCCTCAGCGAGTGCGCGTATCAACGCAAACAGGACCGGCCGGCGCGCCAGCGGCAGCCACGCAACGCCCGCACGCAGCCCGCGACGGCAGGCGTCGACCACGAGGGCGCCCGAGCCCTGTAGCGCTGCCACCTCCTCGAGGCGCAGCGGCTGCTCGTTGCCCTCGAGCAGGCGCCGGGCGGCGGGTCGGTCCAGTGCGGCCCGAGCCTCCACGACCTCGGCCAGGAGTGCCGGCACCCGTGCCCGCTCGGCCGCTTCCTGCGCGCGGGCAAGCGCCTCGAGTGCCGGGCCGGTGCGCAGGGAGCGTAAAGCCAGCTCGGCTGCGATCAGCTCGGCCACGACGGCCAGTGACGGGGGTATGCCACGAGTATCGAGGCGCGCCAGCTCGGCCGCCGCCTCGTCCAGCTGGCCGAGCAGCAGCAACCGGCGCGCCGCGATCAGCCGCACCTGTAACGCGTTGGAGCGGTCTGCATGTGCTTCGAGCGTGGCGGCCACCGCTGCCAGCGAGCGCTGCGAGACGCCAAGATCGCGCGTGGCGAGTGCTACCTCGGCGTCGGCGAGGATGCAACGGGCGCGCGAAAGCTCCTCGTGAATGCCAAAGCCGCGGGCCGCGCGCCGTAGCAGCCGGCGCGCGAGTCGATACTCACCGAGCTGGGCCATGGCGATGCCGCGCAGGGCGAGTGCGGGCGGGTCGTCACGCAGTGCGACGCACTTGAGGGCCGCGATGGCGTTTCCAGCGGCAAGCGCACGCCCGGCCGCGGCGATCAGCGAGTCCATGGCGGGCGATACTAGCGCGCAATCGACGGCAATCTACATGGCTGCCCTGATACCGAGGCGATCGTGAGGTGGGCGAACACGGGCGAGCGGCCGATGCCCTTGCTGGCAAGTTCGCTCGCTGTGAGAGCATGATGAGGCAGATCAGGCCAGCCGGACAGTGGCGGGATTGTCTGGTGTCGCTGTTCCCGTTGCCGCGACCATCCTGATGCCGAGACTTAAACACAACAGAACGACCGCGGCCAGGAACCACAACAAAAACCAGCGCGTGAAGCTTTTCAGCATCTCTTTTCTCCGTTGATTGCCTGAGTTCCCTTCCTCGCGTCCCTCTCGGGGACGACGGCCTCAAGTGGGATCCTGGGCTCAAAGTGTAGGTGCAACGAGCGGAGCAACCGAAGACCGCTCACTGCATCGGGCCGGCGACTCACTGCATAGGTGACTTCGCGCCGGTAATGCGCTGGCGTAGAGTGAGGGCCATGACCGCAAGCCGCACTGACGTGCCCTTGACCCGTTGGCGCTGGATTGCCGCAATCTGGCTCGCCGGCGGCCTGTTCGACGCCAGCCAAACACTGCTCATCGCGCACGCGGAAGGCAGGCATCACGTATGGCTGGCGCTGTTCGCGACCGAACTGGCGTCCTGGCTGCCATGGGTGCTGGCGACCCCACTCGTGATTCATCTGGCGCGCCGCTACCCGATAGTTGGCGGCAAGAGCGTGCGGACGGTCTCCATACACCTGGCGGCTTTTGTCGTCATCAGCGTGGTCGCCGAGACATGGTCCACCGCGCTGCAGATGCTCTTCAACCCGTGGAACAATCGAAAGTGGCCGACATTCGTGGACACCTGGACCACGACGCTCAGCTTTCAGTTGCTCACATTCCTGATCGTGTATGCGCTGATACTGACCATTACCTATGTAGTCGACGCACGAGAGAGCATGGGGCGCCAGCTCACCGAGACTGCGCGACTCAATGAAGAGCTCTCGAAGGCCCAGCTCGCGGCGTTGCGCCGGCAGATCGAGCCGCACTTCATGTACAACACGCTCAACTCCATCGCCGGCCTGGTGCGCGACCATCGCAACGACGCCGCGGTCAGTATGATCGTCGGACTCAGTGAGTTTCTGCGTCGTTCCTCGGAGGATTCGCATAGATCGCAGGTCGCGCTGCGGGAGGAAGTCGAGTATCTGCAGCGCTACCTCGACATTCAGAAGGTCCGCTTTGGCGAACGTCTTCAGGTAAGCGTGGATATTCCGGGAGAACTGCTGTGTGCGCAGGTTCCCAACCTGCTACTGCAGCCGCTCGTCGAAAATGCCATCAAGCACGGCATAGCCAAGCGTGTCGCCGGCGGCAACGTGCGCGTTGCGGGTGCATGTCACAACGGCAACCTTTGCCTGAGTGTCTACAACGACGGCCCGAGCCCGGCGGCGGATTGGGAGGCGAGCCCGGGCGGTGTCGGCATCGCCAACCTACGGACGCGTCTGCAGATCCTGCACGGCGACGACTCCGAGTTACAACTCAGGCGTGCCAGTCCCGGCGGGGTGGAAGTCGTGGTGACACTGCCTTTCACGGAAGCGTGAATGGCGACCGTCGAGAAACGATCGGCCCCGATTCGGGCTCTCGTGGTCGACGATGAATCGTTGGCGCGGCGCAATCTGACCGTGCTGCTGCGCCGTGATCCGGACATAGGCTCGGTCGCCGAATGTGCGTCCGGGCTGGACGCTATCGAGGAAATCCGAAAATCGAAGCCTGACCTGGTGTTTCTCGATGTACAGATGCCCGAATGCGGCGGCTTCGACGTGCTCGAGTTGTTGGGCAGCGCTACGCCGCCGACCATCATCTTCGTGACGGCCTACGACGAGTATGCGCTGCGCGCTTTCGAGGCGGGGGCGCTCGATTACCTGTTGAAGCCGTTCGACGACGCGCGTTTCGTGCGCGCTTTGAATCGCGCCAAGGACAAGCTCGCCCACTACCTGCCGGCGCAGCCGCGAGCCGCAGAGCGACTCGTCGTCAAGAGTCAGGGGCAGGTGCTGTTTCTGAATGTCGCAGACATCGACTGGATTGAGGCGGCGGGCTATTACGCCTGCCTGCACGTCGGGCGAGACACGCACATCCTGCGTCGCTCGCTGTTGGAGCTCGAGCAGGACCTCGGTGATGACAAGTTCATTCGTATCCACCGCTCCATCGTCGTGAACCTCGATCGGATTCGCGGGCTCGAGCTTCAAGCCGGAGGCGAGTACGAGGTCGTATTGAAATCCAAGGTCCGTTTGCGGTTGAGCCGGCGTTATCGCAAGCGCCTTCAGGACCGCATGGACGCGATGTCGGGACGCGCTTAGCTCCTGTCACGCCAGGCGCCGTACCTCACCGGCCAGCGTGCGGTACGATGTTGATCACCTGCGAAGAAGGGGACGATGCGGGCCCATCGAGCTGCACCGTGACCGACTGCCCGGGGCTCAGGTGCGCTGCGGCGGCGACTGCGGGACTGCCGTCTTTGAGCCGGTAGGTATGGCCCTCGATATTGAGCGACTGCCTGCCGTTCACTGCGGTCAGGCTGCCCGTGATGAGGTCACCCAGTACCGTGTTGGCCTCGAGGCTGCCGGCGCCGAGCGCCGTGCCTGCTACGGCGAGCAGCGCGAGAAGCGTGTGCCTGGCGTTCAATGTCGTACCTCCCACCACGATATGCGCTGTTTTGCCCGGCCGCGATCGAGAACCGATTTCACCCCGACGCTCGAGACCGATGTCAGCTTGTTCGTGCCGCCGAGGGCGCCGCCACCCGGCAGCAGTGTCGGTGTCGAAGCGTAAACCGATCCGAGTGAGATGCCGACCGGGACATTGCCGGAGGCGGGCAAGTCGCCCTGGTCGAGCTTGCCATCGCCGTTCACATCGAGCTCGGGCAGCGGGAACGCTGCGCCGGTGGCGAAATTGAGGACCATCAGCCAGGCATTCCCGCCGCCAATGCAGGTGTTCACGTTCGGTTGGTAGGTGGTGAACACGACACCGCCACCGGCTTCGATCTCCGGATCGGCGACGATGCGCTCACCCGGGTCGAGCGTCAGATCCACGTACCAACCCCGTACCGCGCCCGCCGTCGGTGGCAACACCACCGTGCTGGGGTTCGGGATGGTCCTCACGATAATCCCGCTCACGCTCTCGTTCGCGAGCACCTGCTGCTGCAGGTTCGTGCGGTGCGGAATCCCCGCGAAACCGACCGGCGGCGTGGCACCCGTCGGGGGATCGTAGATGCCATATATGGTCTGGATCTGCGTCGTGCCGAGGTCGGGGACTCCCAACAGCTGCCCGGTACCGACATACACCATGGTGCCGAGCAGATTCGGGAATTTGGGATTGAGGGTCACCGCTGGCACCGTTGTGATCGGTTGCGGTGCACCGCCCGGATCGGTGGTCTGGAACATGACCGAGACGATCCAGTTGGCGGGGTTCGGATCGCTGATGTCGACCCGCCAGACATTCCCCTGCAGATCCCCGGCATAGGCCACATTCGCCGCAGCGGACACCTGTCCGTAGCTATTCACCACCGCGACGCTCGAGAGTCCGTTCGCGACCGCTTTGTTGCAGGCCACCGGCACCGCGGCGCACAGATCGACCTTGGCGATGATCGCCCCGGTCTGTGGATTCAGTCCGTAGAGTACCGGCTTCTGGTTGGGGCTGTTGTAACCGTTTCCGACCATCACCATCCAGCCCGCGGCGGTGGTGACGATCTCAGGCTCACTGAAGCTCAACCCCATGTCGGCGTCGCTGAACTCCCAGAGCACCGCCTGCGCCACGTTCGCTTCCGTCACCAGCGAATCCGGCGCGGTGACATCGAGGGCGAACACCGTATTGCCCCCTGCTCCTTCGGTGCCCACCAGCACGGTGTGCCAGCTGTTATCGCTCGCGAACTGCACATCCGCCGCGCGCGGCGAGCCGTTCACGAAGTACTGATGCTGCTGGTTGTAGAACGGGTTGGCGAGCATCACCAGGTTGTTGAATACTCCGTTGGGGATGTAGGCGAAGCGTTCCGTGCCAGTCGCCGCGTCGAAGGCATGCAGCATGCCGTCGTTCGCGCCGACGTAGACGACCGGAGAGCGATTTGCGTGAGCCGTGGCGAAGGCGAAGTAGTCT